>Ga0315912_10000824_pt1 | contig 45697 bp, 43 predicted proteins | sample VfabasoilMG_FD_204469 | JGI IMG/M metagenome (GOLD analysis project Ga0315912, IMG submission 204469) | Garden soil microbial communities collected in Santa Monica, California, United States - V. faba soil | ecosystem: Environmental > Terrestrial > Soil > Garden | place: USA: California... | reverse complement strand
AAGTCCGCCACGTAGTACATGGGGCCGCCGCTCCACTCGGTAAAATCGTGGATCGGCGTGAGCGGCCCTTCGAACGCCGTGGCCTGGCTTTGTACGTCCACCACCTGGAAGCTCGTATACGTGCCGTTGGCCTCCAACACGGCGCGCTTGGGCGCCAGGCGATCGTAGCCGATGTGATTGAGGTGAAAGCGCTGCTCCCCCGGCGCCAGTTGTTGGCCCGCGCAGCTCGTCAGCCCCACGAGCAGCAGCGCCAGCCCGCCGCGGCCGCGTGTTGGCCGCGCGCGGGAGGCGGGAGCGGCCTCACTCATCTTCGCTGGCCCCGCCCGTGCTCGCCAGATCCTTTGCTCCCACCTTGTCGACGTTCAACTTCAGGGCGCGCTGGGTCATGGTCTCGAGCAGCTCGTCGAAGCTCGGCGGATCTCCCTTGATGAAGCGCAGCGGGTTGACGCGCGCGACCACGAAGTTCTTCAGGTACGGGCTCTGCAGGCCCTTCTCCTTGAGCTTGGCCACGGCCTCATTGACAGCGTCGTCCAGCGCCAGCACCAGCTCCGCGCGGCGTTCGCGCTCGGCCAGGGCCTCGGCGAGCGACCCTTTCAGCCACTGATCGACCTTCTTCAGCGGCGAGTGATAGGTGCCGCCCGCGAGGCGACCGCGCTTGGCGTAGCCAAAGCCGAGCGTGACGAGCGCGGGCTCTTCGAACTCGAGCTCGTGGGTGGCCTCATCGGTCGGGGGCAGCTTGGCCAGCTCCCGATACATGCGCGATACCTCGAACGCCTTCTCCCGCAGGCTGTGCGCCTTCTCGATGTTGAGCGCCAGGATCTGGTAGGCCACGTCGGCTTCCGGCACGAGCAGGGCGATCACCGCTTTGGCGCCCAGCTCGCGCAGTGCCGTCAGGCGATGGTTGCCGTTCGGCGTCTCGTAGCCCTCCGGCTTTTGCACGACGATCAGCGGGTCGAGAAAGCGCCGCGTCTTGTCCATGGCGCGGGTCAGCTTGCGCACGTGTGCGTCGCTCACGTCGCGCTGAAAGGGCGTGGGCCGCACGCTCTCGATGGGTAGGCTCACCAGCACGAGGTAGCGCCCGCCGAGCGGCTCCCGATATGTGGCGAGCACCGCGCCGCCGTCCGTGCGCACGCGCGCGAGCAGCGGGCCCAACTCTTCCGGCGCCGCCTCGAGCGCGAGCTCCGTGGCGCCGAGCTCGGTCGGGGTGACGGTCACGCCGCGGCGTTTGCGCGCCCCCGTGGCCTTCTTCTTGGTCGCCTTCTTCGCAGCACGTTTGGCAGCCATGTTACCGAAATATCGGTGCTGCGCGGGCGATGCAAGGGGGTGGCAGGGCCCGTGGCCGCAAAAGCCCGGAGGCCCGACGAGACCTGACCTCAGGTGCACTCAGGTGCAGTTGTCCAGGAACTCCGCGCAGGCGTGGCGGAACGCCTCCCGCAGGTATTCGACATCCGCGGCGGGGATGCGGGGGTCAAACGAGTCCGGGTTATCGGCTACGCCCTCCGGTCCGCACGATACGGCGCTGGGCACGAGCACGCCCTTGTCGACGTTCTCTTGCAGGGCCGCGACGATCTGCGAGCGGATGTCGATGCACTGCTCATCATTGTATTCGCCAGCGCAGCCCAGCAGGGGCAGGCCTGACAGGCAAACGAGCAGAATGGTGCGGGGGAGGGTCATCGCGATCGGCTTTCGGTAGGGGTAGATACCACGTTGTCCTCGGAGCGCCAGGGCTTCCGCCCGCTCAAGATCGGCACATGCCAGACGGCGTAGCTATCGGGGTCGCGGATGCTGGCGACGATCTGCTCGAAGAGGGCGCGGGATTCGTGGGCAGTGAGCTCGCTTTTCTCGCTGAGCGCGTCCGCGTAGCCGTCGGCCCACGACTGGAGGATGGCGGCGAAGGTGGCGCGGGGCACACGCACGGTGTCCACCACGACGTAGTCGACGCGCAGCTCTTCCAGGCCGAGCGCTTTCAGATAGGACCAGGTGTGGCGACCCACGCGGTTGTCTGTGCCGGTGGCTTTCGCATACTGCATGGAGCCGTCTCTCCAGAGCCGGTCCGGATCCAGCTTGCCCAGGGGCATGTGCAACATGCCGTAGTCTTCGCTGAGCACGTGCAGCCAGCCGCCGGGTTTGCAGATGCGGTGCAGCTCGGTCAGGACCTTGCGCGGTTCCGGCACGGCCTGGGTCAGGTGGCGGCACACCACCAGATCGCAGGTGTTCGCGGGCAGCGTGAGTTCGAAGGCGTCGCCTCGCTCGAAGCGTACGCGCGGAGAGAGGTGGTCGTAGCGTTCGCGCGCGTGGGCGATCGCCGCGCCCAGAATGTCGACGCCGAGCACGCCCGCGTCGGGGTACAAGCGAGCGAGCCGGTGGGTGATGTCCCCGTTGCCGCAACCGATGTCGGCGATCTCGAGCTTGCCCGAGAGGCCGTAGCGAGCAAACAGCGCTTGCTCGGTGGGCCAGATCGCCTCCGCCTGTGCGGCCAGCGTGCGGCGCATCGATTCGGCCGCCATCTGCTCGGCCTGGGGGTTGCGTTGTGGAGTCATGGGCATCGCTTCCGCTCGGGTGCTTCCGTGCCCGAGGTGTAGGGCAGGGGCACGGTGCTGCGCCAGCCTCGACTGCTCCACCCCTGCCGGGCCGCTGCCGCTCAGCGCGGCTGCCGGCCGGGGCCGGGGCTGCGCGCCGCTCGGGGAGCGCGTTTCGTTTCGGCGGGGGACGCGGGCGCGCGCCCGCTGGCGCGAGTGAGACGGCCGGCGACCGCGGTCAGGTGGTCGATCAGCTCGGGGGGCTCTAACACTTCGAATTCCACGCCGAGGTGAGCGATGTAGAGCGCCAGCATGGCGAGCGAGTGACCGCCCGTCTCCAGCTGGCAGCGCCCGGCATCGATGCGCTCCAGGTGGCCCGCCAGAGGGGACAGCTGCTGTGCCACCGTCTCGAGCGGGGCGTGCAGGACGACCCTGGCGGAAAAGGTGTACATGCTCGAGGACATCGAGCGGGTCACATACGCGCCGACGTCCCCGCCCGGCACCTTGCGCGGCACGAAGCGCCGCCCCGCTCGCGCCGGCCCGCGCACGCGATCGACGCGGAAGGTGCGCCAATCCTTGCGGTCCAGATCCAGCCCACCAGGTACCAGCGCGCGCCGGCGTGCACCAGGCCGTGCGGCTCCAGGCTGCGCTCGCTCTCCTTGGCCTCGCTGTCAGTGTAGCGAAAGTGCACCAGCTCTTCGCTGCGACACGCGCTCGCCAGCTGGCTGAGCAGCTCTGGATCGATGCGGGGCCCGGTGCGATGGATCGGCACCACCGCGGCGTGCAGCGCCTTGACGCGCCGGCGTAGGCGCGCGGGCAGCAGCGGCTCGAGCTTGGCGAGTGCGCGCAGCGCAGCCTCCTCCATCCCGGCGACCGTGCCCGCGGCGGCGCTGCGCAGCCCGAGCGTCACGGCGAGCGCCTCGGCGTCGTCCAGGAGCAGCGGTGGCAGTGATGCGCCGGTGCCGAGCTGGTAGCCGCCCGCGACGCCGGCGGTTGCATGCACCGGGTAACCAAGCGTGCGCAGGCGATCGATGTCGCGGCGCACGGTGCGCTCGGTCACCTCCAGCCGCTCGGCGAGCTCTGCCCCCGACCAGAAGCGGCGCGCTTGAAGCAAGGAGAGCACGCGCAGCAGCCGGGCCGAGGTCTCGATCATCGATTTGCAGTCTACTCCGATTGAGGACAGAACCTGTCCGCAATGGCGCGTAGGCTGAGCTTCAGAAGGGAATCAAAAACCATGTCTATCGTCTTCTATGCAGCCCCCGCTTCCAGCTCCAGCCCCGTCGCCTGCGCTCTGCTCGAGCTCGGCGTGCCCCATCAGCGGATCAACCTGGATCTGGCGAAAAAGGAACAGAAAAAGCCCGAGTACCTGGCGCTCAATCCCAACGGCAAGGTGCCGACCCTGGTGGTCAACGGCACGCCGCTGTTCGAGGCACTGGCGATCCTGCAGTGGCTCGGTGACGAATACGGCATCGAGAAGCAGTTGTGGCCCGCCCCCGGTACGCCCGAGCGGCTGGTGGCGCTGTCCTGGACGACCTGGAGCTATGTGACGTACGGCGCAGCGCTGCAGCGCCTGGTTCACTCGAGCAGTGAGCGCATCCCTGCCGAGCGGCACAACGCGGCGCTCGCCGCGGCGGCGCGGGAGGAGCTGCAGCAGCTGCTGGGCGTGCTCGACGCGCAGCTCGGGACCAAACCCTACCTGCTGGGTTCCGCGTTTTCGCTAGCCGATCTCATCCTCTGTGCCGTCGTCAATTACGGCGTGTATTGCGGCGCTTCCGTGCAAGCGCACGCTGCGATCACCCGCTGGCTCGAGCGCTGTGGCGGCCGCCCGTCGCTGCAATCTCAGTGGATTTGAGCGCAGTGGATGGGCTGAGCTCCGCCTGGCAGGTGGGGGGCGCCAGGCCGAGTTCTGCGAGTGTGCTGCCCGGGTCCAGGACGAAGCGCCGGGCGAGTGCCGGGTCCGCTTTCAGGCGGCGGAACAGACTGTGCTCGACGGTTCGGAACGCTGCCGCCAGGGCCCGCAGCATGGGCGGCCCCCCGATGGCTCCGATCAGGTCGGTGGGGGCGGGCTCGGGCTCTTGCTCGGCCTCGACGGGGCGCAGGACGACGGTCAGCCCTCCCAGCTGTTGCACCGATGAATCATCTGGTCGGCCGAGCGCCTGCGCCAGCTCCGTCCGAGAAAGACGAACGACGATCGGCATTTCCTTGCGCTGCATCTCGCGTGCCCCCCGTAGGCAGGAACGCCCGCCGGGCGAGCTCCCGTAAGCAGGATTCGTCGTCCCTCCCCCATCTCGAGGACGCCGTTACTCCACGGAAATGCCGTTGAAATCGGGCTGAAGGTCGCTGCGTTCAGGGTTCGGTCGTCGAACGTTCGGACGTCGGTCGTCGAGCGCTCGGTCGTCGAGCGCCCCTGCCGCCGCTCACTTGGGCGCCGGCAGCGAGAGGGGCGCGCTGCGAAACAGCGCCGCCAGCTTCACCCGATTGTCGATCTGCAGCTTGTGGAACGTGCGCTTCAGGTGCGTGCGCACGGTCGTGAACGAGATCTCCAGCGCCTGTGCGATCTCCTTGTCGGAGAACCCACGAGCCACCAGCCGGGCGATCTGCTCTTCGCGATCGGTGAGCAAGGGGCCGCTCGACTCCGGCACGGGCTCCTCGCTGGCGGAGCGCCGCAGCGCATTGCGAAGCGCCGGGGCCAGCAGGCGCAAGATGGCGAGCTCTCGTTCGTCGAAGTTGCCGCGCTGCCGGGTGCGCCAGAGGCGCACGTCCCCCGTGCACTCACCGGCGATGCGCACGTGCAGGTTCAAGCCCCAATACAGGCCATCCTTGCTCAGAAAATCGTTGAAGAACTCGGTCTCGAGCAGCTCGGCCTGCGGCATGATCTGGGTCACGAGCGTGGGCTCGCTGCGCGCGCGCAAGCGATGCCCGATCGGATCGTGAAACTGAAAATGCTCCTCGTAGGAGGACAGGTTCGAGTCACTCATGTTGAGCGATACTCGGCCCGCGAAGCTCTGCGTGACCTCGCTCCACAGGTAGGAGGCGTAGAAGTCCGCCCGCAAGAGCCGCGAGAGTTGCTCCCCCAGGAAGACCCGGAGCCCGTGCTCGTCCTGTCGCTCCGAGAGCGCTGCAAACACGCCCGACAGAACTTTGATGTCAGCTCCGTTCAGCGACAGCATGCAGTTCCAGTACCCTCTCCTGCGCCCGCTGGCGCCTTTTCGGTCGGCGGAAATCCCCGGCGATCCGCTCCGAAGATACGGAGTCGCCCCTGGGAAGTTGAGCCCGCCTGCGCGCAGCCCCGGATGAAATCTCCAGAGGCAGCGCCCGAGGCCGCGCCACAGGGGCTGACGGTGGGTGGGTAGAATGTTGATATTGCAGGGGTTTCTGGATCATCTCCGAGTCTGGTCGTGGCCCCGCGAACGCGGTATCATCACGTCGTTGACCTATGAGCCCTAGCGAGTTGCCAGCGTCGGTCGGCACTTCGAACGTGGCCGTGTCTCACTCGGTAGCCGCGCCCGGCGCGCTCGGGCCGGTGTTGGCGGCGGCGGACGAGCTTGCCGCCGTGGCGGACACCGATCAGATGTTGCGCCGCGCCGTCGAGTTGGCGCGCGAGCGGATCGGTCTGGAACGGGTCGGCCTGTTCGTGCGCGATCCGCGCGCGTCGCGGCTGCTGCTACGCGGCACCTGGGGTACCGGTCCGAGCGGTGAGACCGTGGATGAGCATACGCTCGCGCACGAGTGCGATCCGGTGCACGGTCGCAAGCTGTGCAACATGCAGCTCGAGGGCGCGCTCTGGCAATGTTCCGAGAGCACGCTGCGCTGCCCGCAAGGGATCGGGGGCAGGACGGAGCTCGGCCGCGGTTGGCTGGTCGTAACCCCGCTGGTGGCCGCGCGCGAGCTGGTCGGCGTGATGTACAACGACTCGGCGCTCTCCCACGCCGCGCTCGATGAGCGCAAGCAGACCGGAAATGCGGTGTTCTGTGGCCTCCTGGCAGGGCTCATCTTGCCACGCCGCAGCCGCTTTCGCTGGCCACGCACGACGGCGACGCAGCAGAGCCCGTGGGTGAAGAGCGCGCTCGGCGCGCTGGAACAGAACCCGCGCCTGAGCGGTGAGACGCTGGCCCGGCAGTTGTCCATCAGCGCCGGGCACCTGGCGCGCTCGTTCAAGGCGGAGGTCGGCGTCTCGCTGGTCGAGTACCGTAACCGTCGCCTGATGGATCGCTTCTTTGTCGCGTTCGATCGTGGGCAGGGCAACCTGCTGGCGGCTGCGCTGGAAGCTGGCTTCGGCAGCTACACGCAGTTTCACCGCGTCTATCGTCGCATGTTCGGCACCAGCCCGCGCGAGCACGGCGCTACGACCCGAACGCCGCCGTCCGCGCTCGACGCGGGATAATCCGCGCGGGGCGCCGGTACCGGAGCGGGCCCGGTGCGCGGGTCACTGTGGGCGCGCTAGCGGATCTCCGTGAGCGGCGGCAGGCCGGCGTCGAGCGCGTCGCTCGGCTCGGTCTCCGTGGGGAACTCGGTCACGGGCTCTGCGGGCGGCTCGGTCACGGGTGGCTCCGTCGCCGGGCCTGGGTCGGTCGAGGGAACGTCGCTGCTCGCGTCGGCCACTGGCACGGGACTCACCGAGGCGTCGACGACGCCGACCGACACCGGCGGCGGCAGCTCGCCGTTCCCGCGCGGTGGGACGAGGCAGATGCCGGCATCGGGACTGGCACACGCCGCCACGCACGAGCCGTCCAGGCACACCAGCCCGTCGCCGCACTCCTCGTTCAGCACGCACTGGCCGAGCGGGCGCCGATCGGGCTGGCAGATGCCCCCCGCGCAGCGATCGAGCAGGTTATCGCATTGCTCGGTCTCCGTGCAGGTCTGCCGGCACGAGCCGTTCAAACACACCGCCGCGCCGCTGCATTGCGCGGTGCGCGTACAGAGCACCGCCGGATTGGGATCGGGTCGGCAGATGCGCGTGCCGCTCTCGACCGCGCAACGATCCCCGCTGCCGCACTGCAGGTCCGATTGACAGCCGTAGTAACAGTCGCCCTGGAGGCACTTGCCGGGGCCACACTGACTGTCTCGCTCGCACGGAAAGTCGAAGGCGGAATACCGTTCGGGGGTGGGCAAGGGGGCCGCGCCGCGATCGCCAGCGGGCGCCTCGCTCGGAGCTTCCGGGCTCGCGCTGCCCTGCCCCGCGGGTTCACCCGCGGAGGCTTGACTGGGCGCCGTGATCTGCTCGGGGGCACACGGCTCGACGGACGTACCGCAAAATCTGCCGTAGCCGCTGCCGGGCGTGTAGCGCACCTGGCACTCCCTGCGACTGACGGAGCAGCTGTCCTGGTCTCCATTGTTCTGCCACTTGCACGAGGCAAGGCTGACCAGTGCCACGCACGCAACGATGATCGCGCTATCGAGCGTCTTGTTCATATCGCATCCCTAGAAGTGGTCCCACCGGGCGAGCATTTCCGCCCCGCGCGCAGGCGCTTCGGCGGCTGAGTCTAAGCGCGTCTTCTGCCGCTGGCGCGCCCAAACGTGCCGCTTCGCGCGCCGCACGCGGGCGCCCTGTCGCGACGAAAATCTTGTCGGGCGGCAGCTCGTGGGCACGCCGTTCTGACAGCGTCGCCCCGATCTGGGACACTGCATGGAGCGAGCAACGACGCTGGCGAGGACTGCCGCTTGCACCACGGATCGCCCGAGCAGTGCGACCGATCCAGCGCTGGACCAGGCAAGATGCTGTCGTTGCAAGAGCCGTAGCGGCGGTGGCCGCCGCAGCGCCGGAGACAATCATCTTCGGCGGGCGGGGACGCAGCCCGGAGCTCCCGTCGTCCCGGCTCGCAGCAAGCGGCGCCGTGTCCGGCTGAGGGTCGGGTCGCCGCGGCTGGCGTGTCCGACTGCTGCTCCACGTGCAGGTTTTGCCCGCGCGCTGTTGCGGGGGCAGCAGCGCTGGCCGCGGTGCTCTGCTGAACCGGCTCCACGTGCAGGTTTCTTCGCGCCGGCGCCGCGGCGCGCCCTGGCACGGAGCCTGCTACGGCGAGCGCCACTGACCGCCAACCATCGAGAAACGGGAATCTGATGACCACGTCGGCCGCGAGTACTTACACCCCTACGTCGGATGCCAAACGCCGCAACGGCGCGGGCACGGGGAGCATCCTGGCTCTCCACTCGCCCGCTCTGAAGGCGCTGCTGCAGGAGATCGCCAGCGGTGCGTCCGAGCGTGAAGCCAAGCGGATCGCTCCGCATGAGCAGATCCGGCAGCTTGCGGACGCCGGGCTCGGCCGGCTGCGGATCCCCGTCGCGGAGGGCGGCGCGGGCGCTTCCTTGCGCGAGTTGTTCGATTTTTTGATCCAGTTGGCCGAAGCGGACTCCAACGTGGCCCACATTCTGCGCGTCCACTACTGGTTCGTCGAGGCGCAGCTGCAGCGGCCGCTGACCGATCCGCTGCGTGCGCGCAACATCGCGCTCGTCAACCAGGGTCACATCTTCGGCAACGGCTTCAGCGAGCAGAGCCAGCGCGCCGTCGGCCTGTACTTTGACACCAAGCTCACCAGGGATGCGTCGGGCAAGGGCTACCGCCTGAACGGCAAGAAGTACTATTCGACGGGCAGCCTGTACTCGACCTACACGCTGATCTTCGCGTCCACCCCGCAGGGCACCATCGCCGCGGCGACGATCCCCATCGACCGCAAAGGCCTGAAGCTCGAGGACGACTGGGACGGCTTCGGCCAGCGCCTCACCGCCACTGGCTCGACCCTGCTCGACGACGTCTTCGTGGCAGAGGACGAAGTCGAGGACTTCGGAGATCCCGACGGCCCGCAGCCACCGACGTACCAGTATGCGTTCCTGCAGCTCTTTTTGCAGGCGGTGGCCGCGGGCATCCTGCGTGCGGTGCGCAATGATAGCGTGGCGCTCGTGCGCCGGCGCAAGCGCAACTTCAGCCATGCCCAGGCCAAGGAACCAACGGCGGATCCGCAGGTGTTGCAGGTGGTGGGTGAGATCGCAGCGGACTCGTTTGCGGCCGATGCCATCGTGCTCGCGGCCGCGGACGTGATCGAAGCGGCGGCGCGTTCCGTCAAGGATGGCTTGCCGGATCGAGCCCTCGCCGAGCGCGCTCAGATCGCCTCTGCGCAGGCCAAGGTGGCCGTGGACCGTTTTGCCTACGCGACGGCGAGCCACCTGTTCGACGTTGGCGGTGCCTCGGCGACGCAGGCCATCTACAACCTCGACCGCCACTGGCGCAACGCACGCACCGCCTCCACGCACAACCCGACCTTCGCCAAGGCGACCTCGGTGGGCGACTTCTACGTCAATGGCAAGGCGCCGCCGCTGAACGGCTATTTCTGAGCATTGCGCACGCGAGCCAGCGTCCCGACGGCGCCGTCCACGGACGACGCCGTCGCTGTGGCGCTCAGCGGTCATCGGCGCAGAAATTCGCCGGCGTGCCGTGCCGCTCAGCACGGTCAGTCGTTCGGGAGCGGTCGCGCGGGTTCCCTACGAGTGGGGGTAGACTTCAGCTCAGGACTGCTCCAGATCGATATCGATGTTTGCCCCGCTGGATCACATCACCTGGATGCGACGCGCGATCGTCGAGGCGGACCTCGCGCGCGGAAGGACCGGCGACAATCCCTGGGTCGGGTGTGTCGTGGTGGACGAGGCCGGTGTGTTGCTCGGGCAGGGCCACACGCAAGGGCCCGGTGAGGACCACGCGGAGATGGCAGCATTTCGCCAGGCGGATCAGCGCGGGCTGTCACTCGCTGGTGCCACGCTCTACTCCACGCTGGAGCCGTGCTCGTTCCATGGGCGGACGCCGGCCTGTTCCCGGGTGATCGTCGACAGGAAGATTCGTCGGGTCATCACCGGCATGCGGGATCCGAATCCGCCTCGCCTACCGAGCCCGAGGGCGCGGCACCCGCCAGCCCGCGGCCTGGGACTTGACGCTCCGGTGACGCTAGCCTTGCCGCGCGCCACGGTGCCACTCGAGGAGAAATAGTGTAGGGACGTCCAGCATGGGATGGATCTCATCGTCTGCGCGGGCTGCGCCTCTCGTCGCATTGCCTCTCCTGTTGCGCAGCACTCCTGCCGCTGCCGGTGGGGTGCTCGGAGCCAACGGAGAGCCCATCACGACGAGCGAATATTCGCTCGATCTGTTCCAGGGTCCGATCTTTGCCGGTTCGCGCGTGACGAGCCTGGCCGGTGCGTACGTGGCCATCGCCGAGGACGTGGACGGGGACCTGCAGAACCCGGCGGCGCCCGCGGTGCGGCCGTTCTTCTCGTACACGTACTTCGACTACTGGCTCGGCTTCGGTCTGACGTTCCCCGCCGACCTGGAGCACATGGATTTTTTCAACAGCGGGAGCAAGACGAACGTCCCGAATCCGCCCAACTCGTTTGTCTTCCTCACACCCGCGCTCAACCTGCAGTGGGGCGAGTTTGGTGTCGGGCTGAACTTCGCGATCCAGCAGTACGCGCTCGACGATCCGGCAGAGGGGCGCCGGCGCGGAATCACGGCCACGATTCCGACCGCCCATCTGCAATTTGCGTACGGGTTCGACCACAACCAGTTGGTGTTTGGGCTCGGCATTCGTTACGTCACCATGACGGTCAACGCCCCCGACAAGAAGGGCTACTTGTTTCGTTCTTCCGGCGGTGGGCTCGAGCTCGGCATGGTGTGGAAGCCGGAGGACCTACCGATCCGGCTCGGGGCCGCCTACCGCAACTCGATCGTCACGCAAGCGACGTACAGCGATCAGCTGCTGCCCAATGCCAATGGCGATCTCGTCATCGTCCGAGATGACGGTACGAGCCTGTACCTGCCGACGTCGGTCTCGTCGCCCTGGGACCTGAACGTCGGCTTTGCTCTCCAGCTCGTGGGGCGACCGATCAACCCCCGCTGGCGGCCGAACGACGACGTCGTCGAGCGCCTGCTGCTGGTGGAGGATATCCGCGCTATCGATAGCAACACCGCACGCAGGCAAGCCCTGAAGGCGGCGAAAACGCCCGCCGAACGGCAAGTGATCGAGGACAGGTTCGAGCAGGAGGAAGCGGCCGCGGCGCGAGAGTTGGAATACCAGCTCCTGACGCAGAAGCGGATCATGGAGCAGGAACTCACCGCGATGAATGAGTTCTACGTGCAGCTCGCGGCATCCCTGGTGGTCACGGGAGAGGTGGAGGACGCGGTGGGCGTCGAGAGCCTCGTGTCCCAAACCGTCCATCGCTCGGGGCTGGACACCGTGTTCTCTCCGCGCGTGGGCGTAGAAGCGAGCGTCTTTCCGCACTTTCTCAAGCTCCGCGCCGGCTCGTACATCGAGCCGACGCGCTTTGAAGGCGGTAGCGCGCGCATCCACGGGACGGCGGGCCTCGACGTCAAGCTGGCCGTCTGGAACGTGTTTGGGCTCTGGCCCGACGACTACATGTGGCGGCTCGGGCTCGGCGGCGACGCCGCGCGCGACTACTTCACGTTTGGCGTGACGATCGCCGGCTGGTACCCGAGGCACTCGGATCCGGAGGATGTGCCGGACTACGCGGCGCCATTGAGGCCCCCGCCTCCGACCGCGCTGCGCCAATGAGCGACACCGACCCGCGTCGCCCGGCGTCGTCCGGGGGGCACTCGCAGCTGGGGAGGAGTCGCCGACTCAGAGAAAGCTCGGATCCGGTCCGGCAGCGTAGCTGCCTTGCACCTCGCTGTCGGAGAGCGCCCGAGCTGGGGCGTCATCCCCGCTGCCTGGAACCGGAGCGAGACTCGGAGCAGGTCCCGATCGTCAGGACCTGCTCCGCTCTCATCTCCGGAGCCGCTCACGCGTGGGCGCGAGTGCCTACCCCGACCCCGCGCACCGTTACAGGATCGCCAGGAACTCGAGCAGGTCGTTCTTCTGCTCCGGCGACAGCGACTCCGGGAAGAAGCCGCCATTCTCCGGCGGCAACACGGCCGGCAAGTTCAGCGCCGGGCCGAAGAACGGCAGGATGAAGCGGCTGTACAGGTCGACGGCGTCGCGCAACGTCGCGGCGGCGTTGTCATGGAAGTAGGGCGCCGTGTTGGCGATGCCGCGCAGCTGCGGCATGTCGAACGCTTCGAAGTCGGCGGGATCGCCCGTGGTCGCCGCACGGCCCGGGTCGGTCGAGAACAACTGCGGCAGGAAGTTCGGGCCGACGATGGGCGCCCCGTTTTCATCCAGAGCGGGCCGCAGATCGAAGGGGAAGCCGCTGACGGTCTGAGGGACCGGCGGCAGATCGACCTTCTGTACCGTCCGCGTGCCATCCGTGTAGAAGCGGTAGCGGTACTGCGGCATCGGCACGCTGGCGTTGAAGCGCGGGCCAAAGAGGTCGCCAAAGATCTGCCCGAGGTACGTGAGGTTGGCGAAGCCGACGTTCATGAACTCGTTGTTCGGCTGGGGCAGAAGCACAGCCGCCGGGGGCACCGAGTTGTCGAACAGCACGTTGCCGTCGGCCTTCAGCTGCACGAAGGCCCGGTCATGCACCTCGCGGTTGGTGACCGTGAGGTTCTTCGAGCCGCCGTGGCAGCCTTCACACGCGATGTTGTAGACCTCGAGGCCGCGTTCCTGCGCGGGCGTGAGATCATCCATCTGGAGCTCGGGCCGCCGGATGTGCTCTGCAGGGACACCCTGGTCGAGCTTCTTGGCGACCTTCTTGGCGCGGTTGGAGGTGAACAGACCCTGCTGGAACTCGGCGATGGCATCCAGATCGCGCGCGCGCACCTGGCCGCCCTCGCTGTGCGCGATGATCGCGCCCTGCGCCTGCTCTTGCAGCGTCTCCTTGCGGCCGTCGTATTGATACGGCGCCGAGATGGCCGTGTTCTCCACGCTGGGCACGGCCCGCCAGACCTCGATGGTGCGGTCCGGCGGTGTCACGACGTTGCCCGCGAAATCGATCAGATCCATGTTGTCCGGTAGATCCAGGATCACCCGCACCAGGCCCTTCTTCAGGTGCTCGTAGGTCGGCACGGCGGCGAGCGGATCGTCGGCGTCGATCGGGTTGAAGAGCGGATCGCTGGGATTGGACGCCAGGAGAGCCGTCACGTGGGCGGGCGTCAGCGCGGTGTGGTCGCCGGGCACGTGACACGTAGCGCAGGAGCGACCATTCGTGCCTGCGAAGGCGGTCTCGAACAGGTCTTCTCCGCTCGGCGGTTTGTGTCCGTGACCGTTCCCGTGGCCGTTCCCGTGACCTTGATTGCCATTATGGCCGTTGCCATGGCCGTGTCCGTGATTGTCGTCGTGCCCGTGTCCTCCCTGCAGAGCCTCGCTCAGCGTGCCCGTCTCGGTGGAGTCATCCGCGATGCCTCCGCACGCGCCCAGCGCCAGAAATGAGATGGCGGGCAACACGCGACGCAGGCGGGGAAATGGGGAGCTGATTTTCGACTCCGACGATGACACTACCAACGAGATCACTTTCGACGACATTCTCGAGGGCCTCCTCTAGGGGCGATGAGCGGTACACTCCCTGTGTACGGCTGATTAACGGTACTGCATTTATCGAGCTTGGCGAGCGCGCTCGAGTGCGTGTGTCTCGGAGCGAAATGCATTTTTGATCCAGCGGTGGAACACGCGCACTCGCGCTCCCGCTCGAGGCACAGGGGGGTGTTGGGGTCACAAGGACGCCATAGCTGGAGCAGGACGCGGCCCACGCTGCCATTGCCGATCGCAGGGCGCAGCAGCGCCGCTCGTGCTCGGGCGAGAGGATGCCGCTCGGCGAGCGGGTCTACCTGCGAGATCCTCTGGTGGAGCACTGCACGATTGCGAAAATTTGCGGATCAGATTCGCGAATGCGGCCGACGCGCGCGATCTGATATCGTGGCGCACGATGTCGACTCCGCTACGCCGCCCTGGCCCCTTGCCTCACATCCGCCGCTTTCTCTCGGCCTCTGCGAGTGGCTCTGCGAGTGTCACGGCCGGTTTCACTCTCACTGCCCTGCTGGCCAGCAGCCTGCTCGCGCTGCCAGGTTGTTCCAACGAGACGTCCCCCGGTGGGCAAGCTGGCCGCGGTCCGGTCGGCGCGGGTGGCAGCGCGGGAACCGGCGGAGGGAACTCGGCCGGCGCGGCTGGCAGCGCGGGAGCAGACGCGGGGGGCAGCGCGGGTGGGGGCGCCCTCGTGTTGCACCAGCCCTGGGACTGGACGGGCATCATCGGCACCGGTCAGAGTCTGTCGGTAGGTGAACCCGACGGGGTAAGAAATACTGCCGCCGCCGCGGCGCGCCTGACCACGCAGCCCTTCAACAACAAGCAGCTGTCGACGGGCAGCCTGCCGTGGCCGATCGATCCGAGCGATGCTTCGTTGCGCCTGGTGCCGCTGATCGAGCCGATCGGGCGCCCTTCGACCGGATATCCGAGCTCGTGGCCCACCAACATCGCCGGCGAGACGCACCACGCAGCCATGGCCAATCAGATCACCAGCCTCGTGCAGGCCGCCGGTGGCACGGACTACGTGACCATCCACAGCGCGGTCGGCGAAAACGGCCAACGCCTGGACCTCCTGATCAAGAACGCGGCGCCGGTGGGCGTCACCGGGCGCGCCTACGAGGCAACCCTGATCGAGACACGGGCCATCACGCGCCTGGCGCAGGCCGAGGGCAAGACGTACGGCGTGGGCGCGATCACCGTCACGCACGGCGAGAGCGATGCCGGGGATGCAACCTATGCCACCCGGTTGCACCAGCTCTGGAGCGACTATGCCGCGGACCTCGCGGCCATCACCGGGCAGACGCAGCCCCCGCTGCTGATCACCTCTCAGCAGCATTCGAGCGGGGGCGATCGCACGCCGTCCACGCTCGAGCAATGGCGGATCGGTGTGAATTTTCCGAATGATGTGGTGTGTGCGGGACCGAAGTACCAGTACCCGTACACGCCGGACTCCATCCATCTGATGGTCGAAGGTTACGAGCTGATGGGGGAGAAGTACGCCGAGGTCTACCATGAGCGCGTGGTGCTCGGTCGCAACTGGCAACCTCTGCAACCCACGCAGGCCGCGCGCGATGGGCGGGTGGTCACGGTCACGTTTCACGTGCCGGTGCCTCCGCTCGTCTGGGAGGCGAGCTTTCAAGCGCCCCACCAGGGCACGCCAGCGTGGAGCGCCGGCAAGGGTTTCGAGCTGCGCGCCGGCGTGGCGCCCGTCAGCATCGCCTCGGTCGAGATCGCCGGGGACAGCGTGCGCATCACCGCCGCGGAAGACCTGCCCGCGTCGGGCCTGAGCGTCGGCTACGCGCTCGGCGCAGATCCGGTGGGGGGTGCCGGCACGGTGCCCGCGATGACCCAACCCTTCATCGGCACCTTCCGCTGGGGCCTGTTGCGGGACTCCGATCCGTTCGTGGGCTCCTCGACCCAAAAGGCACAGCCCAACTTCGCCGTCTCGTTCGAGCTGCCGGTGCCCTAGCGTCCCAAATCAAGGGCCCGGCGCCGCCGGTGTCGAGGGGCGGCGCCGGTGGCCTGCGCGTGCAGGGTCCGTCAGAACGCGGCTTCGATGACGCACTCCAACAAGTCGTCGGTCTCTGACGTGCACACGTCCTCGTTGATGGCCGTGATCTGCGCGTCTGCATCGCAGTGAAAGTCCGAGTCCGGCTTGCTGCGGGCGCAGGCGAGCGCTGCCGCTGACTCTGTCGGGCACAGGCGGCCGGATTGCTGGCAGGAGCTCAGGCAATTCGCTGCGGGATCGTTGGCGCAACCGACGCTGCGAGCACAGAACGCCGCACAGCCCGTCGCGTCGCCGCGGTTTGCGTTCGTTGCGCTCGTCGTACCCCCACCGTCGCCGCCCTCGTCGGAACAGCCCAGCCCCAAGAGCGCCCAGCCCAGCAAAAAGATCCCCGTTTTCATGCGGCGGACCCTAGCCGCCCCCCGTTTCTGTGGCAATCTCGGCAAGCGCCCACTCATGGGCGCGCTGTCGGTGTCCGTAGTGACGTAGTGCCACGAGCCCTTCTTTGCAGCGCAATCTGGCTGTGGCCGGGGTTATTGCTCTGGGCCTGCCATGTCGAGCCGGTCAAGAGCGATGCCGTCACCGTCACCGTGGTGCCAGCGGATCCGCCGGCCGAGGCGCCTGCCCCGACGAGCGCTGAGCCCGCGCGCGGGAGGGAGCGTGGCGAGAACGAAACAACACCCGACCCGCTACATCCGGTGCTGCTCGCGCCGGGGGCGAACGACGAGTTCGATGCGGCTGCGCTCGCCGACGTAAAACAGGCGCTGAGCGCCATCGAGGAAAGCGCGTTCGCACCGCTCGTGCACAAGGACAAGCGGGCCCTGCCCAACAACTGCCGCTCCTGGCAGGCGCTGCACAAGCGTGGCTATGCTCCGAAGAACTCGCTCGCCGAGCAGCGGGACGCCGGAGCGCTGGTGCGCTGCGGAGCGTACGAGTTCCTGGCGCGCGCCAAGCCCTCGCGCGTGAGCCACGTGCGCAAAGCGCTGGTGGGAGCGGGCCCGAATGACTTGCCTGCGATCGTGGCCAGCGCGACCAGCAAGCCCGCTCTGCGCGCGAGGAGCGTCGCCGTTTCCCGGGGGCTGACGCTGGGGGAATTCTTGCCCGGCGCACGACTGGGCAGATCCGAGCTGCGCGGGCGCGTGCTCATCGACGAGCCCGCCTCCGCCACCAGCGTGATCCTGAATGCCGAGGTCTGGGGCGACGTCAATGCCGACGAGGTCGAGGACCTTCTGCTCAGCGTGCTGAACTCCTCCGACGATCTCGGCTATTTCGAGATGCGGCTGATCGAGGTCACGCGCCTGGCTGCCGATGCGCCCTTGACCGTGCTCGCCGTGTCCGAGTGACGCCGACCCGGCGACTGCTCGGCGATCGGTCCGGCAGTGCCGTACCTGCTGACACGGGCTAGCTGCTCCGCACGTACATTGGCCACCGCTCGGGATTGGTACTCCTCCCGGGCGCTGACTGCGCGCAAACGGCCGGTGAACACCGGCCTGCCCACAAGACTGCGGCCGTCCTGGTCGTATTGAAGTTCCGGGGCCGGCTCGTTGCTTCGACCCTACCTTTCCTGTCATGTCGACGAGCGAGACGCAGCAGCTTCGCACCGGTGATATCGAGTCATCCTGGGCGGGGCACGCCGCTCCCGACAGCGCCGACGATCTGGTGGGTGCCACGCTCAACCAGACCTACGTGGTCGAGAGCCTGTTGGGGGAAGGAGGCATGGGCCGCGTCTATCTGGCCCGTCACACGCGGATCGAGCAGAAGCGCGTGGCCGTCAAGGTCCTGCACCGCAAGTTCTCGGGCATCTCGCACGTGCAGGTGCGCTTTCAGCGTGAGGCCGAAGCGGCCGCGGCGATCGCGCATCCGAACGTGATCAGCGTGCTGGACATCGACGTCACGCCGCACGGCATGCCGTATCTGGTGTGCGAGTACCTCGAGGGCATCGATCTGGCCGAGCACCTGAAGACGGTCGAGCGGCTCGGAGCCGCTGCGGCACTGTCGGTCACTCGCCAGCTGTGCCGCGGCATCGGCGCGGCACACGCGCGTGGGGTGATCCACCGCGATCTGAAGCCCGCCAACGTATTTTTGATCGGGAACTCTGCTTCCAATGCGCCGGAGCGGCTGTACGTGAAAGTGCTGGATTTCGGACTCTCGCGATTTGACGCGACCGAGGACCCGAACCCGCTCACCAAGACGGGCTTGATCATGGGCACGCCATCCTACATGGCGCCCGAGCAGGCACAGGGCAAGCGCGTCGATCACCGCGCCGACATCTATGGCGTGGGCGCGATTCTGTATCGGACGTTGACCGGGCGCGCACCGTTCCAGGAGGATTCGCCGCAGGCCACGATCCTCGCGGTGATGAACTCGGATCCGCCGCGGCCGCGCTCGCTCGTGCCGACGATTCCGCCCCATGTCGAGCTCGTCATCGAGCGCGCGATGGCGAAGGACCCGAACCAGCGCTACCCCGACATGGCGGCCTTCGAGCAAGCGCTGGACGCCGTGGCGGCGGTGAGCGCGCCCGTCCCGTCGCACGCGCCGCCTGCGCCCGCGAGTGCCACGCCCCGGGTGCGTCGCCAGCGCTACGCGCCCGAGCTCGAGCGCGACGTGCACCGGGCTCGCCCGCTCTTGCTGTTCTACGGTCTGTTTGCCTTTGTGCTCGCCAGCGCTGGGGCTACCCTCGCGATCAGCGGCCTCGAGCTCGCCAGCGGGCACACCTTCGACCGTATCGAGCTCTACTTGCTGCTGCTCGCCATCACCGGCAGCGCGCTCACCCCGACCGTGCTCTGGATGCTACGCGTGCGGCAGGCGACCTGGGAGAATAGCTCGCGGGTCCTGTCCTTGCTCGGTCAGCTGCGCGCGGCCGTCCTCGGCGGGATCGCCACCTACGGGTCGTTTGCGCTGGCGTTCAACGTGCTGGACAGCTTCCTCGTCCGCCTGCTGGAGCGCCCGGACGTGAAGCCCGTGGGCGCTCACTGGACCGGCTGGAACCTGCTCTTGCCGAGCATCGCGCTCACCGCGGCTCTCGCGCTCGGCTGGCAGCGGCGCCGCGTCCCCAGCGGCCCGCCCAGCTGGGGGAGAACCGTGGCCAGCTGGTGCGTGACGGTGCTCGCGCTCGCCGTCATCACGGGCCTGGTGTACACCGGCCTATTGTGGCGCGCGCGCCAGGGCGCTGGCTGAGCGCTCCGCTCCGGCGCCAGAACGGCGTCAGGGCAGGGCGGCGTCAGCTCAGGACGTCAGGGCAGGGCGAAGAGAAAATTGGTGATGGCCTGGCTCGCGAAGCTGGGCCAGCCGTGGTTCGTGGTCCTGCCCGTCATCGCATCTGTATAGGTCGGCTCCGTGTGTTGACACCACGCAACCGGAAGACCGGGCTCGCAGTCTTGATAGGTCACGCACGGAGAAACGGGCCCGGGCGCCGTCGCCTGCGAGCAGCCGTTGCGACTTCGGTATAGGTCGCGCATCTCCACCGCGCCTGTGAAAGGTACGACGGTGTCCGTCTCGCCGTGGACGACCAGCGCAGCGACGCTGCCCACGCAGTTCAGACGGCTCTCATCCTGGATGGCGCCCGACACGTCCCCCACGCCTCGCAGGCGCTCTCCAAAGCGGCAGCCGAGGATATGTGAGAAGTAGCCGCCCGAGCTGTGGCCCACGGCAAAGACGTGAGAGGTGTCGACGCAATAGTTCTCGGTCAGCTGCGTATACAGGGCTTCAAAAAATTCGACGCTCGGCGGGACTTCTGCGTCGAAGTTCCAGCCGGTACCGCCCTGGCTCTGCGGGTACACCATCACCGCACGCGCCCCCATCGTCGTCTGGATCTGCGACGCGTCCACCTGTTGGAACTGGAGATAGGTGCGGTTGCGGCCATGGAAGCCGAAGATCAGCGGCGACGGCGTGGTGGTCGAATAGTTCGGCGGCAGCGTCACCAGATACTCGGCGCGGTTGCCGCGGATCGTCAGCGCCAGCTGCCCCGTCGGCGGAGCCCCTTTGCCGCAGCCCGCGCTGGGTGTGATCGGCGTCGGGTCATTCTGTTCGGCGGGCGGCGAGCTGGGCGGCGTCTCCGTTGCCGGCGGCATGTCCTCCGGAGGCGTGTCGGTGGGGGGCACGGTTGCGGGCGGCACGGGCGGCACCTCCGCGGGTGCTTGCCCAGTGCCGGTGGCCGGCGGTGGCGCCAGCCCTTCGACGGGCGGCGTCCCTTCGCCGTTTGCTGTCGGCGCTGGCGGAGTGGGGCTTGCTGGATCTGCCTCGTCCGGTGCAGCGGTGGGGTTTGCCGGCGTGGACGGCGTGTTCGGGGCATTGGGGAACGCCGTCACGTCCGCCCCATCCCCCACCGGGCCTTCGGCGTCCGAACAGGCCAACAACGGAATCAGCGCCGACAGCAGCACCGACAACACGGAACACCCGAGAGCAGAGCGATGGACGGATTGCATGATGTACCAAGCCGAAAAGCCGTAGACCCGAAGCGGGGCTGAGAAACTGGAAACGCTACCGTAACAGCTTTCGCCCTTCCGATCACGCCCCCTCGAGGCGTGCTCGCGGCAGCGCCGTTCCGCCGGTTTGGGGCAGTTTGGGGCTGCTGCGCTGCAACGAGCTCCAACCGGAGTCAACTTTTACCGCGCCTGCGCCCGGCACCGACTCCCCCTGGCGCCGCGGTGCTGCCAGAGCGAAGCACGTCAGAGCTTCTTTTGCTCCAGGGCCAGGTCGAGGCGCATCTCGTTCGTGGGTTGAAATCCGAGCGCGTCGTATACGGGGCGACCCGAAGGCGAGGCGTGGAGCAAGGCATGCGTGCAGGCGATCGCACGCAGATGATCGAGCGTGGCCCGGGTGAGCGCGCTGGCGATGCCGCGCTTGCGACAATCGGGCTCGACGTACACACCCCAGACGTAGCCATACTTGCGCTGCTTGGCCTGCAGGATGTTCGGATACAGTCCGGCAAACAGCTGGCACGACGCGGAGCCGACCACCTTGCCTCCAGCCAGCTCGGCAATGAAGGAGCGATACTGGAGCGCCTGCCGAGCGGAGCTCACGAACGCCAGCACGTCCTCTTTCCAGGTCTCGCAAATGCGATCCTCGGGCACCGCATTGTCGCGCCACATCTGCCGAAAATGTTCGGCGATGAGGGCGTCGTCGCCGGGCTCGCCTGCACGGATCGCAAAACCGGGTCGCTCTTCTCCTGCCACTCGCGCCTCCGAGCCGGTCAGTACAGCATGTGGATCGGGCGCGGAAGGGCCCTGCTGCCCCGCTCCGCCCGGCCCGCCCCTGCCCCACAGTGGGGCGCTCAAGTCCGAGTTGCCGCTGACGTTCTCACGGATCATGGATTTGTCCATCGGCATGGGTCGCGGCGCGAACGGCCAGCGGCTGCCAGCAGCGCTGTGCCTGAGTGCAGGCCTGTTCGCCGCGGCGTGTGGCTCGGAGGGCGGCGATCCGGGGGCGCAGAGCACCCGACCCGACTCGTACTCCGAGGCGCCCGACGACCCCACGCAGCTGCCCTCCGACGCAGCGGGGAACCTTCCCCATCTAACCACGCACTCCACCGACGTCCCGGACCCGGAACCCGAGCCGGAGCCGGCGGACTGCGAAGTGCAAACGCTCAGCTCGTGTGTGTCGGATGCTCTGGATGAGCTGACCCATTGCCTGGCTGGCGGTCACGGGGGCGCCTTCCCGGTGGACACCTCGCGCTGCGAGTTGGCCGAGGCGGGGGCCGTGGTGACCTTCAGCCAGGCTGTTCCGCGGTGGGGCACGGCCTTTGCGTTGAACTTCGTGCTCGATGTCGCCGGCCAGACGTGCGCGAGCTATGCCGAACGCGGCGCTTCCATCGGGCTTCCATCGCACATCGAGCTCGTCACCGCGCAGCACACGGTGACGCTCGAAACGGCGGACGACCTCCAGCGCAGCCTGACCTGCAATGGCGTCTCGGTCAGCTTCCGCCAATCCAACCTGTCTCAATGTCGCGAGCCGAAGCCGATGCCCACGCCCGAGCTCATGGATCAGACGCTCGATGGGACGTACCAGGTGTTTCCGATGCTGCAGGCGAACCGGCGCATCTTCAATTGCCGTTTCCCGACGCAGGGCCTCTGAGCAGGGCCCGGCCGCCGGTCTCCCTCGGCGCTCTCACTCGAGAGGGGGAGCATCGAGAAACTCCAGCAACAGGCCTGCCGTCAGCTCCGGATAGCGCGAGCCACGTTGGCTCGCGGTCATTTCGCCGAGATAGTCTCCGTGCCCGCCGGGTAAGATCATGAGCTGCGCCTGAGGGAAGAGCTGCGTGAGCTCGATCCCGTGCTCCGGCGTCGGGACGTCGTGATCACCGAGCAAGACGAGGGTGGGTGCCTTCACCGAGCGCACCTCGGCATCACTGGTGTCGCTGAAGTGCTGCATGCGCTCGAGATCCTTGTCGTGCATCGCGCGCAGCTTTTGTGGGTCGGGGTTGACCTTCAAGAAGGCGTCTTTCAGCGGCTGGGGCATATCGGCGAACGTGGCGTTCGCCATGAACTGCCAGAACTGGGGCGCGGCGCCGCTCTTCTTGGTCATCGAGGAGGCAAAGATGAGCTTGCGCACGCGGCCGGGATGCCGGAGGGCGAGCTGCAGGGCCACGCTGGCGCCGTTGCTGAACCCCATCACGTCGGCGCGTTGGATCTCGAGCCGCTGCAGCAGCGCTGCGACGTCATCCGCCGAGCTGGTAAAGCGTACCGGCGCGTCGCGATCGGTGGTGCGACCATGGCCTTTTGCTCATCGATGGCAATGACCCTGCGATATCGAGCGAGGAACGGCAAGATCCTGCCGTACGTCACCTCGATCGAGGAACCACCGCCATGCAGGAGCACCAGCGGTGTGCCCGCGGCGTTGCCGTGAATTTCGTAATACATGCTGATGCCGTTCACCGGCAATTGGCCGGCCTGGAGCGGCGGGCTGGGGTTGGACGCTGCCATGTTCAGATTCCCTTCGTGAATCGCAGAGCTCGCGCAGCCCCAGAGCAGGAGGCAGGCGGCAAAACGGTGGAGCCAGGCGCACATGCTCATGACCTCGAAAGCCACCAGCGGTAGCCGTTGGAACGAAACGCGAGCCCGAGCTCGGCACACACTTCACCGATACAGTCCGGCGTGAAGAAGTAGTTTTGGAGGCGCGCCACGCGCCCCTGGTCGGGCTCGATGCGCGTGATGGCGCGCACGGCCTCGCCGTCGTGGTGTGCGTACCAGTGCACGAGCAGCCACTCGCCACGGTACTCGCGCGCTTCGACGCGGGGCGCGGAGGGCAGGACGCCCTGCATGAAACGCGCGTCGATGCCGCCGTTCCGATCGGCCGTCGCCATGCGCTGACTGCCGAACAGCATGCCGTGGAGCACGGTGCGCCGCGCCGCCTCCGGCCCGTATTGCGTCGTGGCACCCACCACTTCGACCACGCTGCTATCCAGCAAGAGGGCGGTGAGCCGCTCGATGTCACCCGCGTTGAACGCCGCGCAAAACGCGTTCAGCACGCCCGGTGCCGGCACGCGCGCCACTGCCGGCGCCACCTCCACCAGCTTGCCCCGGCCGCGATGCAGCGCGGCTTTCACCGAGCCCGGCGTCGTCGACAGCACCTCGGCGACCTCCTCGAGCGACAACTCGAACACGTCCTTGAGCACGACCGCCGCCCGTTCCTGCGGCGAGAGCTGCCCGAGCAAGGTTCCGGCCGCCTCGCGCGAGCCCATCGGATCCCCGTCGCTCGCCCCGGGCACCTCCCCGCGCAGTGTCTCCTCCGCGCGGCGGCGCCGCACCCGATCGATCCACAGATTCGACGCCACGCGCAGCAGCCACGCGCGCGGGTGGGCCGGCGCGTCCCCCAGCTGCCCGAGCGTCACGAAGGCTCGCATCAACGCATCCTGGGCCAGATCTTCCGCATCCCAGGGGTTGCGCGTCAGATGCCGGCAGTAGCGCTGCAGCTCGGACCGCAGGGGCTCGTAAGTATCGAGAAATCGATGCCAAGAGCCGCGCACGACCGCGGGCAGCTCGGTCTCGGAGGGCTCGAACGGTGGGCTCATGACCAGGAGACGCAGCCTGCTCCCGAAAAGATAGGATAGCCCGGAGATTTTCTGAAGGCGCCCGTGCGGCCGCCGGGCGTGCCGCGGGAGGTGGCGCCGCGGCATCATGGCACGCGCCTTGCCCCTCGCCCATCAGCGGTGCCAGACCTCAGTCCGGCGCCGGGCTCATTCGTCCGAGGCCACTGCGCGCTGCTGCTGCCGTGCTGGTGTCGACGCTGCTCGAGAGCGGACCGCTCGGATCTCGCTCACGGGCGGAGCGTCGTCCAACGGTGTGTCGTCGACCTGCGGCGTTTCCCCGAGCGCCGACAGGAGCTGCGCCGTACGCTCCAGACGGGCCGCCGAGAACAGGCTCTGCATCACTGCGGCGAGCTCGGAGCGGCCGTCGCTGCCCAGCTCGTCCGTTTGCCAGCGCTGCAGCGTTTGATGGACCTGCCAGAGCCGGTCCACTCGTCGCACGCCCGTGTCATTCGCTGCACCGAGGACGCTGCGCAAGCCGGTGCTGAAGTGCCCGGCGAGCAAGGCATCGATGGCCGCGGTCGCAGTGACCCCGCGCGGCTCGGTGCTGGCCTCGGGCGCGTCGCCGCCGGTCGCGCGCAGCTGGCTCTTGAAGCCCAGCAGCTTCACGCTGCCATCGAAGGTGATGAACACGTCGTCCGCAGCGATCCGCTGGTGGACGAGCACCCGTTCGGGGATCGACCCCGCCCGGCTCTCGGCGTGGAGGACGGCCTCGATGATGCCGGAGAGCACCCGTGCGACGCTGGCCTGGGCCAGCGGGATACCTGCGGCGCTGGCTCGCAGCAGCAACGTCCGTAACGTCGTGCCCTCCAGGTACTCGCTGATGATGAACGGGCGCTCCGGCTCGGCAGCGATGAACCAATGGCGCGTGATGTTCTCGTGCTCGAGCCGCTTGGCCAGCTCGAGCTCCTGCCAGAGCCCCTCGAGGGCTGGCCCGGGCACGTGGGGAAAGAACACCTTGACGAGCACCACGCGCTCGAGGGGTGGTGTGTCGAGCAGGGCGGCGCCGGCGACCAGGCCCAGCCAGACGTCTGCGCGCAGGCCACCGTGCAGCGTCCGGAGCAGGGTGTGCTCGTCGAGCACGCCCTCCGGCGCGCGGGCTCGCTCGGCGATGGAAGAAATGGTGTTGAGCATGAGATTCAGGTCGTCCCTTCGCCCGCGGCTGCGCCTTTGCGTCGGCGCCGACACAGACAGACCCTCGCTCGCAGAGCAGCGCGGCACGAGGGCTGTGCAGCCTGCGCGGGCCACGGCGTGAAGCTGCCGGGGCGTGGCGTGATTGGGCTGCGTGTGTAGGCAACTTCATCACAACTGATGCGAATGTCCACTGCAAAAGACACGCGACCGGGCAAACCTGCCGTCGAGCAGGTTGCGCGCAGCTCCGCTCACGAGCACACGTGTTTCGTTCGAGCGGCCCGCGACCGCATCGCTCGAGCCCATGTGTCACGTCCCGGACGAAGACGCCGCGCCCTCAGGCGCTCGCAGCAGCCGCTGCACCCGAGACGCGGCGGCGCACGTGAGCGCGAGCCGTCTGCGCATCGTAGAGCCAGTCGACGCTCGGCGGATCAGGATAGGAGTTCAGGATGTCGTCGGCGAGCGCTTGGTTGGCGGACGCTGCCTGCAGGACCTCGCCGAGGTGTTCCGGGGGATCGAGCAGCGCGGCCTGCAGCGCGTAGGCGTGCCGGGCATGATCCCAGAACTCACGGGCAACGCTTTCGACCCAGGCCTCATCGAGCGGCTGCTCACCGCGCGCCACGATCCGCTCCGCGAATAGGTGCGCGGCATACGTCGCGTTGTTCAGCCCGTTGGCAGAGATGGGGTCCACGGTGACGAGCGTGTCGCCGAGGGCAACCACGGGCTTGCCCGACGGGAGCCTGCCGAGGGCCTTGCGCACCACCGGGGTGACCGCCCCTGCGATCCAGGCGTTGGCGTCGAGCAGCGGTTGATCCTTGATCAGCTCGTATTGTTCGGTGTTGTAGCGCTGGAATGCGGCGCGCACGCGCACCAAGGTCTCCCCGCCGCTCTCCACACCGCCGAAGTCGATGGGTGAACCCGGGACTCCCCAGGCGAGCAGCGCCCGGGTCTGCGTGCCTTCGGCCGCCAGCAGCGGAGCTGCACAAAGCTCTCCGACCCCTGGGATGACACTGATGGCCCAATCGTCGTTCTTTTCTTCCCAAGGGCGGCGAACGATCGCAACCCCCAGGCTCCGGCGCGGGCCGGCGTAGACTGAGCGCTCGGCGTCGCGCTCGAACAGCTCGCTGGTACCGCGTCCGATGCCCACGAAGACCAGATCGTTCGTCGTGGCCAGTGCTTCGAGCTCCGGCACCCCGGCTTTCTGGGTCACGACTCGGCCGCCACGGCGCGTGAACTCGCGCAGCCAGGTCGCGTACTTGAGCCGCAGATCCACGAACAGCCCCACCCCCTTGCGAAAATGCCCGGTAAAGCCAAACAACCGTTCGCCTTGCCCACTGCGCACGTCGAGCGCGACGGCTTCGTTGCGCACGGTCTGCCCGTCCCAGTAGTTCAGCCCGAGCGCGCGCTCGTACTGTTGGCCGCGCCAGAACAGGGCTGCGGTCGCCGATATTTTTCCGGTTTCAATCTGCTCCGGCGTGCGATCCGAGACGACCGTCACCGCGTAGCCCTTGGCCAGGAGGGAGAAGCCGAGCTGGAGCCCCGCCTGACCCGAACCCACAATCGCAATCCGTTTGCTCATGACACTCTCCCTTCCCATTGGAACGCCGTCGCGAGCTCCTGCGCTACCACGTGGGCGAGAGAGTGTCTATTATACAAGACAAAAGTGTTGCATGGGGGACAGTGGCGAGCCCGCCTGCGCGCGGGGCGGATCAGGGGTAGCGCTGCAGATGTTCCGGGGAGAACGCGGCCACGTCCGCGTATCTTCCAGAGCGCAGCTTGTTGGGCCACTCGGGGTCCGCCAGGAGCGCGCGCCCCAGCGCCACAAAGTCGAACTCGCCGCGCTCCAGCCGTCCGAGCAAGCGTTCGATCCCGAGCACGGCGGCAGGCTGACCCGAGAAGGCAGCGACGAAGTCGGAGTCGAGCCCGACACTGCCGACGGTGACGGTGGGTACCCCCAGCACCTTCTTGACCCAGCCGGCGAGGTTCAGGTTCGAGTTCTCGAACAGTGGCTCGTCAAAGCGGCGCGTGCTGCAATGAAATACGTCCACGCCAGCGTCGCGCAGCGGGCCCAGCCAGGTCTCGAGCTGCGCCGGGCTTTCGGCAACGCGGTATTGAAAGTCGCCGGACTTCCACTGCGAGAGCCGAAAGGCGATCGGAAAGCCCGGGCCCACGCTCTCGCGCACGGCGTGGACGATCTGCGTGGCAAAGCGCGTGCGCTGCGCCAGTGCACCGCCGTAGCGGTCTTGACGCAGATTGGTGGCGCTCCAGAAGAACTGGTCGATCAGGTAGCCGTGTGCCCCGTGCAGCTCCAGGCCGTCGAACCCGATCTCTTTGGCGGCGGCCGCCGAGCGCGCAAACGCATTGACGACATCCCCGATGTCCTGTTCCGTCATCTCCCGTGGCCGCACGCCGGTGTCGGGCGGCAGCGACGGATGCACCACGGCGGATGGCGCGTAGCCGGGGACCGAGCCGTCCGGTTGCATGCCAGGCTGGCGGATGCTGCCGACGTGCCAGAGCTGCGGAATGATCGCCGCGCCTTCCGCGTGCACGGCGTCGGCCACGGCCTTCCAGCCCTGCAAGGCCGCGTCGCCGTGAAACGCGGGCACGTCGGGGTAGCCGCTCGCCGCGGGGTGCCCGACCGTCGTGCCCTCGGTGATGATCAGGCCGATGCCGCCGGCCGCACGGCGCCGGTAGTACTCCACGTTGCGCTCATTGGGCACGTGCCCGGGCGACTGGCTGCGCGTCATGGGCGCCATCAGCAGCCGATTGCGCAGCTGGCGCGAGCCAAAGGCCGCAGGAGAGAACAGGTTTTCGAGAGCGTGGCGATGCGAGGCGTCGAGTGTCATAGGTGTTGCCGAGTGGAATGAGCTCGCCACGAGCGGCGAGAGGTGAACCCCCTACCGGATTGTCTCGTATAATAGAGTAGGTCTAACGTCCGAGATCGGCATTGGCAAGTGCCGGCCCGGGCTCACCTTTCCGGGGCGGCGTTCCACCGGTTGATCGTGGCATGCGCCTTGCTGTCACCGCTGCAACGGCGTGCAGGCGGGGCCGGCACCCACCCCCCACCCGGACGAGAAGCAGCATTGCCCATGCAGGAAACAGGAAGCGCTGCTGCTGCAGCAGCAGTCCACCAGCAAGGCTGTTCGTTTCCGCGCAGCTCGGTCGTCCCGGGCCCCGCGCCGCCCGCCCTCACGCTGCGCGGCGTGGAGAAGGGCTATCCGCTGGGCGGAGGCCGGCGCCTGGAGGTGCTCCGGGGCATCGATCTCGAGGTCGCGAGCGGGGAAATCGTGGTGATCGTGGGCGGTAGCGGCTGTGGCAAGAGCACGTTGCTGCGCATCATTGCCGGGCTCGAGCCGCGCGAGCGAGGTGCGATCGTCATCGGCGACCGAACGGTGCAGGGACCGGGGCCCGATTGCGGTCTGGTCTTCCAGGAGCATCGCCTGTTTCCGTGGCTGAACGTGGAACAGAACGTCGCGTTTGGCGTACCGGATCTGCCTCCGGACGAACGACGCCGAACGGTGGCCGAGCACATCGCGCTGGTCGGTCTCGGCGGCTTCGAGCGAGCGTATCCCCATCAGCTGTCCGGGGGCATGTCTCAGCGCGTCGCCATCGCCCGGGCACTCGCGCCGCGTCCGCGGGTCCTGTTGCTGGACGAGCCGCTCGGCGCGCTGGACGCCCTGACGAAGCTGCGCATGCAAGCGGAGCTCTTGCGCATCTGGCTGGCCGAGCAGACCACCTTTTTGCTCGTGACCCATGACGTGGAAGAGGCGATCTACCTCGGCAGCCGCATCGTGGTCCTGTCCGGTCGCCCCGGGCGGGTTCAGCGCGTGCTCGAGGTCGTGCTGCCGCGCCCGCGAGAACGCACGAGCCCCGAATTTTCCGCGTTGCGCCGCAGCGTGCTCGGCGAGTTGCTCGCCGAGGAACGCGACGAGGCCTGCGCCTCACCTGGGTCAGGAGCTTTCGAATCATGAATGCACATCACAAATGGTTGTTGGTGCTGAGCTGCTGGCTTGCCGGTTGCACGAATAGCGGCCCCAGCAAGCCCGCAGTCATTCGGCTCGACTACGCCACCTACAATCCCGTCAGCCTGGTGTTGAAGGACAAAGGCTACCTCGAACAGGCGCTCGCCCCGGAGGGGATCGGCGTCGAGTGGGTCAAGAGCGTGGGCTCCAACAAGGCACTCGAGCTGCTGAACTCGAACAGCGCCGACTTTGCCTCGACCGCCGGCGCCGCGGCGCTGATCGCCAAGGCGAACAAGAGCCCCATCCGTGCCGTGTATGTCTACTCGAAGCCGGAATGGACCGCGGTGGTCACGCGTGCCGATTCGGGGATCTCGGCGCTCGGCGATCTCGAGGGGAAGAAGGTGGCGGTCACGCGTGGTACCGATCCGTTCGTGTTCCTGCTGCGAGCGCTCGACTCGGTGGGCTTGACGGAGGCGGACGTCGAACTCGTGCCTCTCCAGCATTCCGACGGCAAGCTGGCGCTGGAGCGGGGCGACGTGCAGGCGTGGGCAGGCCTCGACCCGTTGATGGCCAGCGCGGAGCTGGGCAGCCAGGCCCGGCTGCTGTTTCGGAACGCAGATTGGAACACCTACGGAGTGCTCGACGTGCGCGAAGAGTTTGCCAAGAACTACCCGGACTATGTGCTGCACGTGCTGAAGGCATATGAGCGCGCGCGCAGCGAGGCTCTGGCCAATCCCGCGGCGCTGTCCGCGGCGCTCGAGCGGGAAGCCAACTTGTCCCCGGAGGTCGCCCGGCGCGTGCTCGAACGGACCGACCTCACGTCCGCCAGCATCGGAGAGCGGCAGACCAGCGCCATCACGGCGGCGGGCAGCGTGTTGAAGAAGAGTGGCGTCATCCCCGCCGACAGCGATGTGAATGCCGTCACGGCGCAGCTCATCGACCCGAGCTTCCAGGCCAAGCTGTAGCGCCCTCGAGACACGCGGAGCGGACCCGCCATGACCACCTCCTCCATCCCCGCCGTCGTGGGCGCGCCACCCGCGCAACCCGGTGCACCTGCGCGGCGCGCCCGGCGGCTGGGGTCGAGGCAGCTCACAGGCTGGCTCCTGCCGCTCGCCGTCGCCCTTTTGTGGGAGGTCCTGGCGCGGCTCGGCGTGGTCCCCGCGCACTGGTTCCCGGCACCGACGCGGATCTACCAAACCATGACTACGCTGAGTGCCAGCGGCCTGCTCTTCAAACACGTCGGCGCTACCTTGCTGCGGGTCTGCCTCGGCTTTTGCGGCGGCGCCCTGCTCGGCACGGCACTGGGCGTCGCCACCGGGCGTTCCGCGCGCCTGCGCTCGTTGCTCGATCCCACGCTGCAGGCGCTGCGCAGCATCCCCTCTCTGGCGTGGGTGCCCCTGTTTTTGCTCTGGCTGGGTATCGGCGAGACCTCCAAGGTGTCGCTGATCGCGCTCGGCGTATTTTTCCCGGTGTATCTGAACCTGACCACGGGCATCGCGGCGCTGGACCCGAGACTGCTCGAAGTGGCGGCGCTGTTCGAGTATCGCGGCGCACGGCTCGCTCGCCAGGTGTTGCTACCGGCGGCGCTGCCCGCCTACATCACGGGCCTGCGCAGCGGCATGGGGCTCGGCTGGATGTTCGTGGTGGCGGCGGAGCTGATGGGCGCCAGCCGTGGTCTCGGCTACCTGCTCGTGGACGGGCAGACGACGAGCAGGCCTGAGCTGGTGATGGCGGCGATCGCCTGCTTTGCGCTCCTGGGCAAGCTGACGGATCTGCCGCTCGAGGTCTGGGGCCGGCGCTGGCAGCGCCCTGCGTGAGAAAACACCCCCGACCCACTTTGTTCATTGACCGGGACTATATGTCCACTAAAATGGACGCGGCATGGCAACGAACTATCGTCCTGAAACGCTGGCTCTGCACGCCGGGCAAACCCCGGACCCGGTGACGGGCTCGCGTGCGGTGCCCATCCATCAGACTACGTCCTATCAGTTCAAGAACACGGAGCACGCTTCGAACCTGTTCAGTCTGAAGGAGTTTGGCTTCATCTACACGCGGCTGATGAACCCGACGACGGACGTGTTCGAGCAACGCATCACCCAGCTCGATGGCGGCGTCGGCGCTCTCGCCGTGGCCAGTGGGCAAGCCGCGGCCAGCCTGGCCATCCTGAACATTGCCAAGGCCGGCGATGAGATCGTCGCTGCGGACAACCTGTACGGCGGCACCTACAACCTGTTTCACTACACCTTGCCGCGCTTCGGCGTGAAGGTGAACTTCGTCCGCTCCAACGATCTCGAGGCCATCGGCAACGCGATCAACCCGCGGGTGAAGGCCGTCTTCGCAGAGTCGATCGGCAACCCCAAGCTCGACGTCGCAGACCTGCGAGGGATCGCGGATGTGGCCCACAAGGAGGGGGTGCCCTTCATCCTCGACAACACGGTCTCGCCCTACCTGCTGCGGCCGTTCGACCACGGGGTGGACATCGCCGTGTATTCGGCGACGAAGTTCATCGGGGGCCACGGCACCTCGATCGGCGGGGTGATCGTCGATAGCGGCAAGTTCGATTGGAGCGGCGGCAAGCACCCGCTGATCTCCGATCCGGATCCGAGCTACCACGGCCTCGACTTCATCGAAGCGCTGAAGCCGCTCGGCAACATCGCCTACATCATCAAGGCGCGCGTGACGTTGCTGCGCGATCTCGGCCCGGCGCTCTCGCCGTTCAACTCGTTCCAGTTCCTGCAGGGGCTGGAGACGCTGCCGCTGCGGCTCGTCAAGCACTCCGAGAACGCCCTGGCCGTCGCCCGTCACCTGGAGCGCCACCCGAAGGTCAAGTGGACCAGCTATCCCGGGCTCGAGTCGAGCCCCGAGCACGCGCGGGCTCAGCGGTATCTGCCCCGGGGAGCCGGCGCGATTCTCGGCTTCGGCATCGACGGCGGGGCCTCGGCAGGGCGGCGCTTCATCGACGCGCTGCAGTTGTTCTCGCACGTCGCCAACGTCGGCGACGCCAAATCGCTCGCCATTCACCCGGCCACGACCACCCATCAGCAGCTCTCGCCAGCAGAGCAGCTGGCCACGGGCGTGACGCCGGACTACGTGCGCCTGTCGGTGGGTCTCGAGCACATCGACGACCTCTTGGCCGACATCGACCAAGCGCTCCAAGTGGCCTGACGGAAGGCGCACGCGGTGGCCGACACGAGCGCGGCGCGGCAGGCCTTGCGCGACTCGGGACTCACCGAGTCGAGGAGCGGGCCCCGCAGCACTGTCCGCGTCGGCATCATCAATGTCATGCCGCGTGCGGAGAGCTACGAGGCGTATCTGCTGCGGCCGCTGCTCGGAGCCACACCGCTGGTCGAGCCGGTCTGGATCCGCCTGGAGAGCCATGTCTACACGAGCAGTGATCTCGAGCGCGTGCGCAGCCGCTACGTGACGTTCCAGGAGGCGACCGAGGGGGCTCCGCTCGACGGGGTGATCCTCACGGGCGCCCCGGTCGAGGAGCTCGCGTTCGAGGAGGTGCGCTACTTCCCGGAGCTGCGCGCGATCCTGACGGAGGCGCGGCAGAGCGGCGTGAGCGCGCTCGGGTTGTGTTGGGGCGGGCTAGCGCTCGGGCACTTGCTGGGGTTGCCGAAGGTGTCCTTCGAGCGGAAGTTGTTCGGGGTCTTCGAGCAGCAGCGGCTCGATCCCAGGCACGCCCTGACGCGCGGCTTCGGCGAGTGTTTCCCCTGCGCGCACAGCCGCCACTCGGGCATCCCCGACGCGGAGCTGGAGCGGGCGCGCGACGCGGGCGTGGTGCAGCTACTCGCGTACGGCAGCGAGACGGGCTACACGATCTTCGAGAGCCACGACGGGCTGTTCCTCGCGCACCTCGGCCACCCCGAGTACCCGGCGCGCCGGCTGCTCGAGGAGTGGCAGCGGGACGTGGCACTCGGTCGCGGTGGCATCGAGCCGCCGCAGCACTACGACACGGCCGAGCCCCAGGCCACCTGGACGCCGCATTGTGATCAGCTCTTCGCCAACTGGCTGGCTCGGCTCCAGCGCGACGAGTCTCTGGCGGCGCGCCCGTGAATGCGGAATGCACAGCGTTGGCCGGCGCTCGACGACATGTACATCTAGATGTACACTCTAGGTATGCCCAAGAGCTACACCATCGCCAGCGCCAGGGCCAAGCTCGCCGAGATCGTGGACGAGGTCGAGGCCGGGAAGGAAGTCGAGCTCACGCGGCGCGGCAAGAAAGTCGCCGTGGTGATGTCCGCGGCGCGGTACGCCCGGCTACGCGGGGACCGGGTGGCGTTTATCACGGCGTACGACACGTTTTGTGGAGAACACGATCTCGAGGAGGTTGGAGTCGAGCCCGGCTGGGCGAGCGGCTTGCGTGACCGCGACGTCGGCCGAAACGTGAAGCTGTGACGCAGCTACTGCTCGATACCAGTACGGTGTCGGCTGCGATGTGGAAAACGCCGGATCCGGGAGTCCTCGCAGAGCTGAGGGAGCATGGAGGGCAGTGCGCGATCTGTGCGCCGGTCTGGCATGAGCTCCACTTCGGAGTGCGGCGTCTGCCTCGGGGAAAGCGCCGAACGAGCCTGGAAGCGTTCCTCGAGGAGGTGGTGCGGGCTACCCTACCCATCCTTCCGTATGACGAGCGAGCCGCCGCGTGGCACGGTATAGAGCGTGCCCGCCTGGAGCGAGCCGGTCGTACTGCGCCGTTCGTCGACGGGCAGATCGCCGCCATCGCCGTCGTCTCCGGAATCCCCCTGATTACCGCCAACCCAGCCGACTTCAAGTGGTTCAAGGGGCTTACGGTTCAGAATTGGATCCGCCGCTAGCCAACGAGTCCGAGCACCCGCCCAGCGCGGCATGTTCCTATGGAGGCCGGCTCGTGCCGAGTCCGGGCGCCACCGCTGCGGCTAGAGTCGTCGGCTAGTGCTGCAAAGTATCGGCCTGGGCGAGCTTTGTCGGACCGATGCCGGCGGCTCGCGCATGCAGCGCCGGGCGTCTGCCGTCGCACGGTAGTCGTCCGTGGCCCGAGGAGGATCGATGTTCCGGTTCCAGCGCGTTTCTCGCAGTCTTGGCGTCGTGGTGGCGATGGGGGTGGCCGCGGGCCTGTCCGCCTGTGCCGGTCCGGGAGATCCGCTGCGGGCGCCGCAGGAGAATGAAACGCCGTCAGGTACCCCCGCGGGTGAGGAGCCAGGCGGAGCGCCCGGCGCGGAACCAGGTACGGCGCCCGGCGCCTCGCTCGAGCCGGGCGGTCCCGGCGCGGTGGCAGACCCGCCCGTGGCCGGTGCCGGGGAGGGCGGTGAAGGTATGGTGGTCGGTGCGCTCGATCCTGCACCCGAGCCGGGCGCCGCACCGTCGGTGCCGTCCACCGAGGGTGAGGTGGTGCCGCCCGCAGCGCCAGGGGGAGACCCGGGCGTTTTGCTCGGCACACCCGAGCGGCCGCTGCTCGATCCTGCCGCCGCAGCGCGCCTGGACGTGCTCGACTACCTGGCGGCCGCCGGCAGCTTGACCGCGGGTCTCGTGCGCGACGACTGGGACCCGAGCGCGGGCGTGGGTGACGTGAGGACGTTCACGCCGGACTTCCTCGTCGCCGCCACCGGGGGCACACACACCAGCGTGCAAGCCGCGATCACCGCGGCCGTGACCGCAGGCGGTACGGCGCGCCGCTTCATCGAGGTGGCGGCGGGCACGTATCGCGAGCTCGTGTGTGTGCCGAACGGAGCGCCGCCGATCACGCTCTACGGCACCGATCCGGACGCCAGCCTCACGCAGATCGTGTTCGACAACAACTCGGGCAAGCCCAAGGCCGCGGGCGTGTCCGCCAACCCGTGCAACGCCAACCTGAACGGCACCACGTTCGGTACGAGTGGCAGCGCCACGTTTGCGGCGTACGCCGCCGAATTTCAGGCCAAGAACCTGAGCTTCGTCAACGACACCAACGAAGCCACGGCCACCGGTGGGCTACAGGCCGTGGCCCTGATGACGCAGGGCGATCGCCTGGTCTTCGAGAACGTGCGCGTGCTCGGCAATCAGGACACCCTGCTCGTCAAGACGCCCGACACGGACACGGTGCGGCGCGCCTTTTTCAAGGACTGCTTCGTCGAGGGCGACACGGACTTCATCTTCGGTCGCGGCACCTTCGTCTTCGACGGCTGCACCATCCGCTCGCTCACCTCGCGGACCGCGGGCGGTGTCGTCGCCGCGCCGAGCACCGATGCGCGCCATCCCTTCGGCATCTTGATCACGCGCTCCACCTTCATCGGTGATGCCACCGCCGGCGCCTCCAGCACCCACCTCGGCCGCGCCTGGGACGAAAGCCAGGTCGACGTGGCGACGTACAGCACCAACGTGTTGAGCGGCATCTACCCGAACGGCCAGGTCCTGGTGCGCGAGTCCACGCTCGGCCCGCACATTCAAAGCACCGGCCCCTGGCGTGCCGCAGCGACCACCAATCGTCCCTTCTCCTCGGTGGCCAGCGCCACCGTGCCTGCCAACCGCATGTTCGAGTTTGGCAACACGCTGGCGGGCGCTGCGGGGGCGGCGGCGTTAGCGCCCTGAGCTCAGCCCGGGCCTGCGTCCGCGGGCGCTTCGGTGCCGAGCCTCGGCGGAAGGCTCTCGTCCGGGCCGGCGCTGGTGACGGCGTGCTGAATGAGCCGCGGCGCCAGCGGCCGCGGCCAGGCGCGCCGCTGGCTGTGCTGATGCTAGTGGATCAGTCGATCGCGAAGCAGTAGAGCCGACCCGCGCCGCCGCGCATGGTGAGCCCTGCCTGGCTGCAGTTGGCCGAGGCGTGCGCGGAGTTCCACGACGGGCTGAACATCGGGTTGCCTGGGATGTCGCTGTGCCCGACCTGGGGGTTCTCCGTCAAGGTCTCGCTGTTCGAGGTCCAGTCCGCGCAGGTGAGCGTGCCGGAGATCGTGCCATCTGGCAGCGAGCCCGTCAGGATGTCGTGCTGGTTGCCGGGCGCCGGAGTGCCGGTCTCATCGAGGATGTGCTGCGGGTCACCGTTGGAGAGGCCGTCGGTGTGCAGAGCGGCAACGCTAGCGGCGATCTGCTCGCCTGCTTGATTGAACCACGGCCCACTGCCGATGCGGTCGCGCGCGTTCACCGTGCTGGTGCTCAGGTAGGCATGCCAGGTCTTGCTGCCGGCACCCACCGCGGCAGCGAAATCCTGGCAGCGCGCATCCGCACCCGTCAGCCCGCCGAGGTTGCCGCCGTCGGCGCCGGACCCGGCGCTCGTGACGAAGAAGCTCATCGCCGTTGCACCGGTGGAGCCCGAGCCTGCCGAGCCGCCCGTGCCGCTGTTGCCGGCGCCGCCGCCCGTGCCCGCGGAGCCCGCACCACCACCGGATCCTGCCGAGCCCGCCGAACCCGCAGCGCCGCCCGAGCCCGCCGAGCCGCCGTTGTCGTCCCCGTCCGAGTCGTCGTCAGAGCAACCGCCGAGCAGCAGTGCGCCCAGGGCGAAGGGGGTGATTCTTGCGAGAGAAATCAATGATTGCATGCGCTTGTCCTTGCTGGATCCAGGTGTAATTGGACCTACACGGTTAGCATGTGTCGGCGCTTCTCCGACAGGGGGCTCCGGCTGCGGTATTTTGCCGCGCCTCGGCTCACGCTGGCCCTGCGGCACGCGCGCGGGAACGCTACGCAGCGGGATGTTTCGTGGCGTTTCGCCGAGCAAGCCGTGGTGCTGGCACAGGCGTGCTCCGCGATCTCGCGTCGGCGCGCTGCGGTTGTGAGAACAGCAGGCGCACGGCTCGCCCGTCCACCCCCAGATGCCGTGCGAGCGCCCGCTGCATCTGCGCGTTGCCGCTGAAGCCCGCCTGGCTGGCCACGACCTTTTGCGCGAGCGTGGTGGTGGAGAGCAGCGTGCGCGCGTGCTCGACGCGGATGCGCTCGATCAACTTGGCGGGAGTGACGCCCAGCACGGCCTGCGTGCGCCGGTGCAGCGTGCGCAGAGCAAGGCCGGCCTGCTGCGCCAGACTCTCGACCGTCAGCCGCGGCAGATTGCGCCGCGCCCACGCGATGCAGGGACCCAGCGGATCGGACGCTTGTAGCTGCGCCACCAGCGCCGGGGAAAACTGAGATTGGAAGCCGGGGCGTCGCGCGTAGAGCACGGCCTGCGCTGCGATCGCGTCCGCGAGCTGGGCACCGTGATCCTCCTCGACCATCGCCAGCGCCATGTCGATGCCGGTGGTGACACCGGCAGAGGTCCAGAGCGTGCCATCGACCACGAAGATGGCGTCTTCGAGCACGCGCGCCTCCGGGAACCTGGCGGCCAGCACCTTGCAGGCGGCCCAGTGGGTCGCGCAGCGCTTGCCGTTCAACACTCCGAGCTCGCCCAATACGAACGCTCCCGAGCACACCGAGCCCAGCCGGCGTACGACGGGCGCCGCCTTGCGCAGCCAGGCGAGCAACTTCTGGTCGCGCGCAGCGGCAGCGATCGGCGTGCTCTCCGCACCCGCGACCAGCACCGTGTCGCCCGCCTGAGGTCGCAGCTCCAGCAAGCGCTGCGTGTCCACGCTCAGGCCCGAGCCGGTGCGGCAAGGGCCGCCGGCTACGGATGCCAGCAGCACCCGATAGCCTCGCTCCGGCAGCATGCGCGACGCGGCAGCAAACACTTCGTAAGGACCGAGGGCGTCCAGGCTTTGAAAGCCGTCGAACGAGACCATGACGACCCGAGAACGCATTGGCAGAAATTAGAACAAAAGTGTCATAGATGCCAGTGGCCGCGGCGTCTATCCTGGGGCAGGACCATGAACACCGGCTCTCGCACGTCGAGCGGCGTACCGGCTGCGCTGCGCCGCATCCTGCGGCGATTTCACGCGCCCGTGCTGGTCGCGGTGCTGGTGCTCGGACACTTCCGATGTTCGAGCTATCGCCTGCCGCCGCTCTCGCCCCGTGTGGCGGCGCTGCCGGCGCGCCTGTCCCAGGCGCACCTGTACCGGGACGCGAGCCTACGCGAGGTGTCCGAAGACGTGCGAGCCTTTGCCCCGGCGTTCGAGCTCTGGAGCGACGGTGCGGAGAAGCGCCGCTGGATCCGTCTGCCGCCGGGTGCCGTGATCGACTCGTCCGACATGGACTCGTGGGTGTTTCCCGTCGGAACCGAGCTGTGGAAGCAATTCTCCCAGCACGGGCGCCGTCTGGAGACGCGGCTGCTCACGCGCGTGGCTGCGGGAGAGGACGGCTGGGTGGCGGTCGCCTATCGCTGGAACGCCGAAGGTACCGACGCTTTCGCCCTGCCGGAGGGGGAACAGAACGTGCTCGAAACCAGTCATGATGTGCCCCATGCGCGCGCCTGCATGACCTGCCATGCCGGGCGCCCCGAGCGCGTGCTCGGCTTCTCCGCAGTGCAGCTCAGTCATGCGCCTGCGTCCGAAGACGACTGGACACTCGACCGTCTCGCGCACGCCGGCTTGCTCAGTGTCCCGCCGAGCGCGCCCCTGGTCATCCCCGGTAACCCGACCGAGGTGGCGGCACTGGGCTATCTGCACGCCAATTGTGGCAGCTGCCACAATGGCCCGAGCGGTGGCCCGAGTGGTGGTTCGGCAGGCGCTCGACCCGAGCGGGCGCGCTACTACCGTCCTCCTGCCGAGCTCGATCTCTGGCTGCGGGCGGCGTCCCTCGCGAGCCCCGCGGCCACGCCGACCTATCAGACCGCCCTCGGAGAGTACGTGCTGCCGGGCGCTCCGGAAGAGAGCCCGCTGCTGCGCCGCTTTGCGCGGTCCGGCTGGTTTCGCAGGCGCATGCCTCCGCTCGCGACCGAGGTCATCGACCCGAACGGGCTACGCTTGCTCGAGCGCTGGATCCGGGGACTCGAGCCACCCGGCGGCGCAGAGCAGCCATGAGCGAGTTGGACCCGCGGCGTGAGGAGCGGTGATGCAAGAGGAGCGACTCGTGCGCAGGGCCCTGGTGTTCGGTGTACTCGGCCTGAGTGTGCCGATCGCCATCCTGGGGCGCGAGCTCGACCAGTCCGCCATCGAGCTCGCGCTGCGCCTGCAAGGGCGCCTCTCGTTCGTGCTGTACATCGCCGCGCTGGTGGGGCCCGGCGTGTACACCCTCGTCGGGTCCGGTGCGGCGGCCTGGCTTGCGCGCCAGCGCGCACCGTTGTACCTCGCTTTTGCGCTGTCTCACCTGATCCACGCGGGCTGGATCGTGCTCTACTTCCAGCACACGAGCGCCAGCTTCAGCTGGAACGTGCCCGACTGTAGTGGCGTGCTCGCCTTCCCGGCGATTGCCGTGTTGCTCTACGCGGAGACTCGGCACGGGCAGCGCCATCTACCTGCGCGAGCGCGGGTCGAAGCCGGCATCGTGGCCTACGTCTGGGTGCAGTTTGTGGGCTTCTTCATCGACCGCATGTTGACTCCCGAACGAGCCGGGCTGCGCCCCTGGTATGTGCTGGCGCTCAGCGTGAGCGTGGTCGCAGCGCTGGTATCGGCCTACGGACGTCGGCAGGCTGTGCCATCGCTGCAGGCCTCGACCGGCGCGGACTGACTTGCACGGGCTCGAGCGGCGCGGGACGCGTTCGCTCACGGGCAGCGGGTTCCATGTTAGACGCGCCTCGCGCTGACTTGTCGCACAGCGTCGCGCACGCGCTCGCTCCCTCGCTCGCGCAGCGCCCGGCGTGCGCGCTTCACCTGCTGCGACGCGAAGATCAGCATGGCGTCTTCAGGGCGGAGGTTTCATGTTTCATCTCACCCGACCGGCGCATGCCGGTCTCTGCATTGCACTGCTCGGCTCAGTCGCGGTTGCCCACGGCGCTGAGCAGCATCGGCGTATGCCCGAAGGCCAACGCCTGTTCGAGCAAGAGACGTTTGGCGGTAACGGTCGCACCTGCCTCACCTGCCACAGCCGAGAAACGGGCACCGTCTCTCCGGCGGACGCAGCACAGCGCTTTCTCGACGATCCTGACGATCCACTGTTTCTGTTCGACGGCAGCGACGACGGTCAGGGCCACGGCGTGAGCCGCATGCTCGCTGACGCGACGATCTTGGTCGAGATCCCACTGCCCGCCAACGTCAGGCTGGCCGACGATCCAGGTGCGCGCTCCGTCGTGCTCCGCCGCGGCATCCCCAGCACGCTCAACACGCCCGCCCTCGATCCGGTCCTGATGCTCGATGGCAGAGAACCACGGCTCGAGTCACAAGCGGCGTCTGCGATCGCCGGCCACGCGCAGGCGGCACTCGCACCCAGCACCGCGCAGCTCGCGAGCATTGCCGAGTTCGAGCGCAGCGCGCGCTTCTTCAGCTCCGACGAGCTCCTTGCATTTGCGAGCGGCGGTGACGCGCCCACGCTGCCCGAGGGCTGCACGCCCGCGGAGAAGCGCGGGCGGCGCTTCTTCGAAGATCTGCCGGGTGGTGCGGACGGCAAAGACGGTCTGTGTGCCGCGTGCCACAGCGGCCCGCTCCTGAATCAGACCAATCAGTTCTTGCCGGTACCGGTGCCGGTCGGCACCCGCTTCATCGGCGTGCTCGTCTCGGAGCTCAATCAGGCGGCCAACCCCGTGCGCGAGTTCATCTTCGACAACGGCGACGGGACCGAGACCAGCGTCTCATCCCCCGATCCTGGCCGAGGCCTGATCACGGGCGCTGCTGGCGACGCCAACCACTTCAAGATCTCGTCCCTGCGCGGGATCTCCAAGACGGCGCCGTACTTTCACGATAACTCCGCCCAGACGCTCGAGGACGTCGCCGCTCACTACAAGCGGTTTTTCGCCATCGTGACCGCGCCCGACGGACCCGGCCCCGCCGAACCGGCGATCCTGCTCACACCCGAGGAGGAAGCCGACATCGTCGCCTACCTGAAGTTGCTCTAGCGGCGTGAGCCTGCTCCGCGTGCGCCGGCAAATGGAGCCGTGCGCCAGACCCGGGGAGAATGCGGAGCGGCAGCAGGCCGCGACTCCGTCGTTCTTGCTCTGGATGGGCTCTGCCTGCGGCGGAACGCGCTCGGCCCGGCTGTGAGGCCGAGCGACGTCGCGGACGCGACGGGGTTGTCGTGTCGGCAGACGGAACATGCCGTAAGCTGGTCTGTCCCCCGTGGGGGGCACACCGGCGAACAACATGACGACGACTGCCAACGAGCAGCATGAAATGGTACCGCCGCGGCGGACCGCTGCGGGGCGCGCGAGCGCGGAACAACTGGAAGCGGTAGTGGCTCTGGAGCGCGCGCTCCGTTCGCGCCGCCGGGGCCGCTACGGCAAATTCGCCGCAGGCCTGGCGCTGGTCGCGGCACTGGCTGCGGGGGGCTACGCCTGGCGGCGCGATCGGCAGCCGGCGCCCCCACCGCGCTTCGTGACGCAAGCGATCGAGGTTCGCGATATCTCGGAAAGCGTCGAGTCGAGCGGCAAGCTGCGACCGTTGACCGAGGTGAAGGTCGGCAGCCAGGTGTCGGGGCGCGTGGTCCGCGTGCTCGTGGACTTCAACCGTGTCGTGAAGAAGGGGGAGTTGCTCGCCGAGATCGACCCGAGCTTGTTTGGAGCGCAGGTCAGTCAGGCGGGAGGGCAATTTCGCGCCGCACAGGCGCAACTAGAACGAGCGCGCGCGGCGGAGGCTGCAGCGCGTTCCAAACTGGTTCGCGCCGAGGGCCTGCACAAGGAGGCCGTCGCCTCCCAGGCCGATCTGGATCTGGCGCGCGATGCGCTCGGCATCGCCTCTGCCGACGTGCTGGCGGCGAGCGCACAGCTCGAGGGCCTGGCAGCGCAGCTCCAGAGCGCCAACACGACGCTCACCTACACGAAGATCTACTCGCCCATCGACGGTATCGTGATCGATCGTGCCGTCGATCCAGGCCAGACCGTGGCGGCCAGCTTTGCCGCGCCGGTGCTGTTCGTGATTGCGCAGGATCTGTCCGCCATGCAGGTGCTGGCGGACATCGACGAGGCGGACGTGGGCAAAATTCGCGAGGGCATGGCCGCGCAGATCCGCGTGGATGCATTTCCCGAGCGGACCTTCGCCGGCAAGGTGATCCAGATTCGCTACAACCCCACCGAGGTGCTCGGCGTCGTGACCTACGCTGCGGTGATCGACGTGCGCAATGACGAGCTGGCGCTGCGACCTGGCATGACGGCCACGGTGACCGTGACGGCAGAATCGGTGCAGGGGGTTCGGGCGGTGCGGAACTCGGCGCTGCGCTTCAAACCCAAGGCGCCCGACGCGCTGGCGGGCACGCTCGAAGCCCAACCGGGCCAGCGCCGCGTGTTCCTCCTGGACGAGCCGCCTCCCAGCGGCGGCGACCTGCCGAAAGTGGACGCCAAGCTCGCGCCGCGCCTGGTGAAGGTCGGCATCAGCGACGGCGTCTGGACCGAGTTGCGCGATGACACTCTGGCGGCGGGCGCGCTCGTCGTCGTCGAAGAGCGCAGCTCGCCCGAGGCAGAGCGCCGCAAGTTCCTCGGTATCTTCTGATGACGCGTGCGGTCCCAGCGCGGCCACTGCGGCTGCTCGGCAAAGCGGAGCAGCCGCCTGCTCCGGAGCCGGGCTCGCCCATCATCGAACTCGAGGGTGTCTGCAAGAACTACGTCACCGGTCCAGAAGAGGTGCGCGCGCTGATCGACGTCAACCTGCGCATCGGCGTCGGGGAGTTCGTGGCCGTGGTGGGGGCGAGCGGCTCGGGCAAGAGCACGCTGATGAACATCCTGGGTTGTCTCGATCGTCCGAGCTCCGGCGACTACCGCCTGGGTGGCCTGAGCGTGGGGCTGCGCTCGGTGGATGAACGCGCGTTGGTGCGCAATCGCATGCTCGGCTTCATCTTCCAGGGCTTCAACCTGCTGCCGCGCACGACAGCGCTCGAAAATGTGGAGTTGCCGCTGGTGTATCGCGGCACACCCAAAAAACAGCGCCGGCGCCTGGCGCTAGAGGCACTGGCCCAGGTCGGGTTGCTGGAGCGAGCCACACACCGGCCGAACGAGCTCTCGGGCGGGCAACAACAGCGGGTGGCGATCGCGCGCGCGCTGGTCACCCACCCCGCCCTGTTGCTCGCGGATGAGCCCACCGGCAACCTCGACAGCAGGACGACGCGCGAGGTGATGGATCTGCTCGAACGCCTGGTCGACGAGGAGAGCATCACACTGGTGCTCGTCACTCACGAGGACGACATCGCCGCGCGCGCGCATCGCGTACTCACCGTTCAGGATGGTCGCATCGAACAGGACCGCCAGAACCGCCCGCCGCCGCCCCCAGGACCGCTGCCGCGTCCCCTCGAGGGGTCAGAGGCGGGCCGGTGAGCGCATTCTGGGAGTCACTCTGGCTGGCGCTGCGTTCCGTGGCACGCTCCGGATTGCGCTCGACACTCACCGTGCTGGGGGTCTTGATCGGCGTTGCAGCGGTCGTCACCGTGGTCGCGCTGGGGGAGTCCGCGCGGGATCAGGTGGCGTCGCAGATTCAGAGCCTGGGCTCCAACCTGATCTACATCTTCAATGCCGAGGGGGAGGGCCAGGCGCGGGCCAACGAGCGCGCCGGGCACCGCCTGTCGGTGAGTGATGCCGAGGCGATCCGCCGCGAGGTGCCGGGGCTCCGAGCCATCACGGTGTACTCGAGCACGAAGGCCGAGGTGGTGAGCGACTTCGAGAGCGCCAGCGTCGACATCGTGGGCGCGGACCAGGACTACGTCACCGTGCGTGGTTATGGGATCGAGTCCGGGCGAGATCTGAGTCAGAGCGAGGTCGATGCCAAGGCCAAGGTCTGCCTGCTGGGGCAAACGGCAGCGCAGAAGCTCTTTGGTCAGAGCGACCCGGTCGGGTATTCGCTGCGCATCGGCCGCCACCGCTTCGAGGTCATCGGCGTCCTGTCCAAGAAAGGGCAGTCGCCCTTCGGCAGCGACCAGGACGATCGCATCGTGATGCCGATCGGCAGCTGGCATGCGCGCGTCTCTCCCGGACACGATCGCAAGGTCGATATCATCATCGCCTCGGCTCCCGATGCAGCCAGCGTCCCGGGCCTGCGGGACCAGATGGATCAGGTCATGCTCGAACAGCGCCGCGCCGGGCCTGATGGCAAGCGCGACTATCGGCTGCTGACGCAAGACACCTTTCGCAAGAGTGAGGAGGAGATCTATCAGGTGCTGTCGGTCGTGCTGGTGAGCATCGCGGCGATTTCCCTGTTCGTGGGCGGGGTGGGCGTGATGAACATCCTGTTGGTCAGCGTGACCGAGCGCCGGCGCGAGATTGGCACCCGCCTGGCGGTGGGAGCGCGAGCCTGGGACATCCGTTGGCAATTTCTGGCCGAGGCGATCACGTTGACGTGCCTGGGCGGGCTGCTCGGGCTGGCGCTGGCGCTGGCAGGTCTCGAGCTGCTCGAACGTCAGCTCGGCTGGAGCCTGGCGCTGCCGCTCAGCGCCGTGGGCGCCGCCCTCGGTACCAGCGTACTGCTCGGGCTCGGTTTTGGGTTCTGGCCGGCGGAGCGCGCGGCGCGGCTCGATCCGATCGAGGCCTTGCGCCACGAGTGACGAAGGTCCGAGGACGGCATGCTCCGCTACTTGATCACTCCGCTCCAGCTGGCCATCGGCGCGCTCCTGCAGTGGCCGCTGCGCGCCGCGCTCACCGCCTTTGGCATCTTGATCGGTGTCGCGGCGGTCGTCACGGTGGTGGCCCTGGGTGAAGGGACCGAGCTCGCGGTACAGCGCAAGCTCGCCAGCTTCGGGCAGAACACACTGAACGTGGCACCCGAGCAGCAACAGGCGAGCGGGGCTCAGCGGCAGGAGTCCGAACCGCGCCTCACCGAGGCCGACGGGCAAGCCATCGCCCGGGAGGCACCCAGCGTGCGGGCCGTGGCTCCGATCCTGACCTCGCGGGCGGAGGTGAGCTTCGGCGGCTTCGGTGTCGCGACCGAGGTGATCGGGACCAACCAGCGCTTCCTGGAGCTGCGCGCCTGGCCGCTCGCCAGCGGAGAGGTCTGGAGCGAGCAGGCGGAAAAAACGGCCAGCCGCGTGTGCCTGATCGGCAAGAAGGTGGCCGCCGATCTCTTTGGGGATATCGATCCCGTGGGGCGAGTGCTGCGCATTGGCCGGCATCCGTTCCACGTGCTGGGCGTGCTGGCGGAAAAGGGACAGGGTGCGTTTGGCCAGGAGCAGGATGACCTGGTGCTGATGCCCATCGCGACCAAGCGCTCCAAGTTGCAGCCGACCAACCACGGCCGCGTGCAGCAGCTGGTGTTGCAGGCCACGAGCGATGCCGCCGTCAGTGCCGCCCAGCGCGAGGCCGGCGCGATCTTGCGGGAGCGGCATGGCCTCTGGGAGGGCGCCCAGGATGATTTCAGCATTCGCGGCCAAGACTCCTTCCGGCAGACGCAGGACCGCGTCGTGTCGGTGCTGCGTTTGCTCCTGACCTCGGTCGCCGCCATCAGCTTGCTGGTGGGCGGCATCGGCATCATGAACATCATGTGGGTCTCCGTCACGGAGCGCACCCGAGACATCGGCATTCGCATGGCCATCGGCGCCTCCCGCTGGGACATCCTGGCGCAATTTCTGATCGAGTCCGTGCTCCTGTCCGGGCTCGGTGGTGCGCTCGGCGCAGCCCTCTCCGTCGCGGCGATCGTCGGGCTCGCCCAGGCCCTGTCCCTGCCCATGACGCCGTCCCTGCCCGCGTTGGGGCTGGCACTCGGCGTCAGCAGCGCCATCGGCGTCCTGTTCGGCATCGTGCCCTCCTGGCGCGCCGCCTCGCTCGATCCTGTGGCGGCGCTGGGGCGGGAGTA
>Ga0315912_10000823_pt1 | contig 45839 bp, 31 predicted proteins | sample VfabasoilMG_FD_204469 | JGI IMG/M metagenome (GOLD analysis project Ga0315912, IMG submission 204469) | Garden soil microbial communities collected in Santa Monica, California, United States - V. faba soil | ecosystem: Environmental > Terrestrial > Soil > Garden | place: USA: California... | reverse complement strand
ACCTCGAGGGGCCCTTCGTGAGCCGCGCCGCAGCCGGCGCGTTGCCGGTGGAGGACCTCGCCGATCCCTCGCCCGCGGCCTTGCGCGCGATCCTCGGTCCCGCGACCGGGAGCGGACGCGCGGTGCTCACGCTGACGCTCGCGCCGGAGCTGCCTGGCGCCGCCGCGCTCGTCGGCGAGCTCGCGCGCGCGGGCGTGCGCGTCTCGCTCGGCCACAGCCGCGCGACGAGCGCGGAGGCACGCGCAGCCGCGCGCGCCGGCGCCTGCGGGGCGACGCACCTCTTCAACGCGATGAGCGGCGTCCACCACCGCGAGATGGGCCTCGCCGGTTTCGCGCTGACGGACGCCGCGCTGCATGCCGAGATCATCGGCGACCTCGTGCACGTCGGCCCCGAGGCTTTCGAGCTCGCGCTGCGCGCGCGCGGTCCGAACGGACTGTGCCTCGTGAGCGATGCGCTGCGCGGCGCGGGCACGGGTTGCGAACGCTTCCACTCGCACGGGCGCGAGCACCTGCTGCGCGAGGGAGCGGCCTGGTACCCGCCGGAGAAGCCCGGCGCGCCGCCGAAGCTGGCCGGCTCGGCGCTCTCGCAGCTCGAGATGGTGCGATTGCTCGTCGCGCGCGGCGTCGTCGGCCTGCCCGAGGCGCTGACGATGGCGAGCAGCACGCCGGCGCGCGCCCTGGGCCTGGAGGGGGAGCTGGGCGAATTGCGCCCGGGATTGCGCGCGGATCTGCTCGTGCTCATGGGCCGCGGGCTCGAGCTGTCGCAGGTCTGGGTTGGCGGCGCGCGCCTCGTCTGAGCGGCTTCAGTCGGGGGAATTTTCTTCCGATAGGCGGGGAGGATGTTCCTCCGCGCGCGCCACCTCCTGCTCGGCCTCGTGCTGCTCGTCCCGGGCGGCTTCGCCGCTTCCCAGGACGCCGAGCAACCCCCGCTGGTCTCCTGGAAGGAGCTCGTCGATCATCCGTCTCGCTACCTCGGCAAGACGATCACGCTCCGCGCACAGTTCCACTCGCGCGTCGAGAGCTGGAGCGCCTACCTGACGCGCTTCGGGTCGCACGACTTCGCCGCCTTCCAGTTCTGGAGCGACGAACAGTTCCCCTGGATCCAGGCCGAGTATCAGCGGCCGCTCGTGCGCCTCTTCGCACGCCGCGGCCAGCCGGGAGAGTGGGCTCTCGCCGGGGCGCGGGTCCACTCGCGTTACGAGCTGCACGTCCGCGTGCGCGAACTGTTCCTCGACCTGCCCTGGGTGGAGATCGAGGACGCGATCCCGACCGTCGAGGAGATCTCCGAGGGCACGAACATCCACGCCGCGCGCGGGATCGACCTGCTGGAGAAGGGCAATTGCGTCCTGGCACGCAGCGAGTTCGAGCACGCGCTCGAAGGCCTGCTCCCGGCGCATGCCCGGGCCGAGCTCGAGCGCCTGCGCGACGAGTGCGACGCGCCTCCGCCCGGGCGCTAGGCCGCGACCCCCTCGATCGGGGCGGCCGGGTTCTGCAGACTGGATTCCCGCCCGCCGGTGCGCAACCGCCGCCGTTCCCGGGCGTCCTTCTATCGGCATGCTGCAGGAACTGTGCATCGAGAACCTGGCGCTCTTCGAGCGGGCCGAGGTCGCGTTCGGGCCGGGCCTGAACGTGATCACGGGCGAGACCGGCGCGGGAAAAAGCCTGCTCATCGATGCGCTGGAGCTGTTGCTGGGCGAACGCCCGCGCGCCTCGCTGGTGCGCAAGGGTGCTGCCGAAGCGCGCGTCACGGGACGATTCCTCGTGCCGGCGGCCGAGGAGCGGGAGCTCGTCCTGTCGCGCTCGCTCTCGGCCGACGGCCGTACGCGCGCCTGGATCGACGACCGGCCGGCGACCGCGCGCGTCCTGCGCGAGCTCGCGGCGGAGCTGGTCGAGGTGCACGGTCAGAGCGAGCACCAACGGCTCTTCCAGCCGGCCGAGCAGACGCGCCTGCTCGACGAGTTCGGAGCGCTGCAGCCGCAGCTCGCGAACTACCGCAAGGCGCGCACGGAGTGGCTCGCTCTGCGCGAGGAACTCTCCGGCTTCGAGCAGCGTGCACGCGATCGCGCGGAGCGCGAGGACCTGCTGCGCTTCCAGGCGCGCGAGCTCGCGCAGGCGCGCCCTTCCGCGGTCGAGGACGCCGCGCTGCGCAACGAACGCGAGCTCCTGCGCCACGCCGCGGGCATCGCCTCGGATCTCGGCGCGCTGGTGGGGGAGCTCTCCGAGGACGACGGCAGCGCGCTCGAACGCCTGCGGCATGCCGAACGCGTGCTCGAACGCTGGGAATCGAAGCTCTCCGCGGCCGGGCCCTGCGCCGAGGAGATCCGCGCCGCCCTGGCGCACCTCGAGGAGGCGACCGCGGCGCTCGCGCGGCTCGTCGCGGGCAGCGAGAGCTCGCCCGAGCGGCTCGAGGCCGTCGAGGAACGCCTCGCGCGCCTGGAGGAGCTGCAGCGCAAGTACCGCACGGACAGCGCGGGCCTGGAGCTGCGCGCGGCGGAGGCGGCGCGCGAGCTCGCTGCGCTCGGGACGCAGGCACAGGACTTCGAAGACTTGCGCGCACGCTCGGCGGCAGCCTTCGCCGTCCTCGAGGGCGCGGCAGCGCAGCTCGGCAAGGCGCGTCGTGCGCTGCGAGCGCGTCTCGAGAAGGCCGTGCGCACGAGCCTGGCGGAGCTCGGACTCCAGCGCGCCAGCTTCGAGGTGCGCGTCGAGCCGCGCGCGCGGCCGGACCTGCACTCGCCGAACGCTGCCGAGCAGCGCACGCGCGAGCTCGAGGACGAGCGGCGCTTCGGCAGCGATGGCGCGGACGAGGTCGCGTTCCTGCTGGCGGCCAACCCGGGCGAGGACCTGCAGCCGCTCGCGCGCGTCGCCAGCGGCGGCGAGGCCGCGCGCATCATGCTCGCCCTGCGCACGGCGCTGGCGCTGCGCCAGACGATTCCGACGCTGGTCTTCGACGAGATCGACGCGGGAGTGGGGGGCAGGCTCGGTCCGAAGGTGGGCGAGCACCTGCGCGCGCTCGGCAAGCAGCACCAGGTCCTGTGCGTCTCGCACCTGCCTGCGATCGCGGCGCTCGCCGAGCGGCACTTCAAGGTCGAGAAGAGCGTGCAGGGCGGGCGCACGCGCACCGGCGTCGAGCTGCTCGCGGGTCAGGCGCGCGTCGAGGAGATCGCCGACATGATCGCCGGCGGCGCGGCACATGCGACGGCGCGCGCCGAGGCGCGCCGCCTGCTGGGGAGCTGAGGCGCAGATGATTCCCTGCGCGTTCCAGGCGGCGCAACACGGCTTCGAGCTGCCGCTCTCCTACACGCTGCTGGCCTACCTCACCTCCGGCATCTCGGGCGCGCTGGCGGGCATGCGCCGCGGCTACGACATCATCGGCGTCCTGTTCCTGGCGTTGATCACCGCCGGCGGGGGAAGCCTGATCCGCGACGGGCTGCTGCTCTCGACCGGTCCGGCGACGCTCATGACCGACTCGCGCTTCATCCTCGTCGTCGTCCTCGGCGCGCTGGTGGCGGTGGTCTTCCATCGCTTCCTGCGAAGCTTCAACCGCGCGATCGCGGTGGTCGACGCGCTGGGATTGGGCGCCTTCGCCGTCGTGGGCGTCGAGCGCACGCTCGCGGCCGGACTGGGCATCCCGGCGGCCTTCCTGGGCGGCATGCTGACCGCGGTCGGCGGCGGACTCCTGCGCGACGTGCTGGTGCGCGAGGAGCCGCTGCTCTTCAAGCCCGGGCAGTTCTACGGTCTGGTAGCGCTCGTGGGCTGCGGGCTGTTCATGGCGATGCTGCGCTGGAACTGGGTGGCGCCGTACAACGCGGCGATCTCGACGATCGTCATCGTGTTCGTGCTGCGCATGCTCGCGATCCGCTTCAACTGGCGCACGACGGCGCTGCGACCCGAAGACGATCCGACTGGATAGGATCTACCCGCGTGAGACGCATCTTCCCGTGCTTCCTGCTCGCCGCGCCGCTGCATGGGCAACAGGCCCCGCCGCCTCCGCCGCCTCCGCCGCCGCCGGGCAGCGGCGTGCAATGGCAGGTCGGCGACGCGACCGTGAAGATCGGCGGCTACGTCAAGGTCGATCTGATCCACGACTTCGACGCGATCGGTTCGAAGGACTCCTTCGACCCGCGGACGATTCCGACCGACGGCAGCGAGGGCAGCAACACGCTGATGCAGGCCAAGCAGTCGCGCCTGAACCTCGACGTGCGCAGCCCCACCTCGACCGATCCGATGCGCTTCTTCGTCGAAGGCGATTTCTTCGGCGACAACAACTCGTTCCGCCTGCGCCATGCGTATGCGGAGATGGGACACGTGCTCGGCGGGCAGACCTGGTCGGCGTTCGTCGACGTCGACGCGATGCCCGAGACGCTCGACTTCGAGTCCCCGATCGGATTCCCGCAGCTCCGGCTGCCGCAGGCGCGCTACACCGACGAGTTCGCGGACGGCGACTCCTTCGCGGTCGCGATCGAGGATCCGAACTCCGACGTCGTGCCGCCGGCCGGAGTTCCCGGCGCAGCCGAGGACGTCCTGCCGAGCCTGGCTGCGCGCTACGTCTGGAAGAACTCGCGCGGGCACGTGCAAGCGGGCGCCTTCGGCGGCATGTCGAGCTACCGCGCCGACACCGGATCGACGGACAGCGTGCCGCTCTGGGGCCTGAACCTCTCGGCCAGGATCGAGACCTTCGCCGAGGACAGCGCGATCGTGCAGCTCACCTACGGCGATGGCGTGGGTCAGTACCGCGGCGGCGTCACAGCGGCGCCGGATGCGAACGGCGATCTCGAGGCCGTCACGGTGGCCGGCATCCTCGGCTCCTACGAGCACCACTGGTCGGAGAAGTTCCGCAGCACGCTGATGTACAGCTGGGCCGAGGGCGACCTGCCCGCCGGCGCGCCGGCGACGATGCCCGAACGTTTGCAGTACATGGCGCTGAACCTGATCTGGCAGTTCTCCGACCGCGCCTGGACCGGAATCGAGTGTCTGCACGGCACGAACGACACGTTCGACGGCAACGATGGCGCGGCGACGCGCCTGCAGTTCTCGATCCGATTCAATCTCTGAAATCGGCGAGTTCGAGTCGGGGGAGTATGATTCCTCCCCCCAGCGTCAGGTTTCGACCGGATACTGGACTCCCCCCTCCCCCCGTCCCTCCCCGCTCGCACCAACTCCCCAGGAAGAGCGCACAGATGAAGCGGCTCGTCGCACCCGGTTTCCTGCTCGTCATCGCCGGCCTCTTCTCCGGCTGCCCCGCGAAGGAGAAGCCGGTGGTCGAACCCCCTCCGCCGGACGTCGACGTCGGCACCGTCCTGCAGCGCGACGTGCCGGTGCACGTCGAGGCGATCGGCGAGCTGCGCGGCAATACCGAGATCGAGATCCGCGCGCGCGTCGAGGGCTTCCTCGAGACCGTCGACTACAAGGAGGGCTCGCTGGTCAAGAAGGGCCAACTGCTCTACACGATCGACGCGCGGCCCTTCGAGGCAAAGCTGTCCGCGGCGAAGGCCAGCCAGGCCGAGGCCGAAGCGCAGCTCGCGCGCACGCACCAGGACGTCGTGCGCTACAAGCCGCTGGTCGAGAAGAACGCGATCTCGCGCGAGGAATACGACACGGCGGTCGCGCTCGAGAAGGCCGCCGCGGCCACGGTGGAAGCCACCAAGGCCACGACCGAGCAGGCCCAGATCGACCTCTCCTACACGAAGGTGACCTCACCCGACGACGGCCTGGCGGGGCGCACCGAGGTCTACCCCGGCACGTTGGTGGGTCGCGGCCAGAGCACGCTGCTCACGCGCATCTCGCGCACCGATCCGATCCACGTGCGCTTCAGCTTCCCGGAGAAGGACTACCTCGCCATGGCCCGCAAGAAGGGCAGCGGGGTCAGCGACACGCCCGGCGAGGGCGTGCCGTTCGAGCTGCTCTTGCCCGACGGCAGCATCCACGGCGCGGCCGGCAAGCTGGTCTACATCGACCGCAACGTCGACGCGACGACGGGAACGATCATGGCCGAGGCCGCCTTCGCGAATCCGGGCGGGATCCTGCGTCCCGGCCAGTACGCACGCGTGCGGGCCACGGTCGAGACGTCGGCGGGCGCGATCCTCGTGCCGCAGCGCTCGGTCTACGAGCTGCAGGGCGTCTTCAGCGTGATGGTCGTGGGCGCGGAGGACAAGGTCGAGCAGCGCATGGTGATGCCGGCGCAGCGCATCGGCTCGCTGTGGGTGATCGGCTCGGGCCTCAAGGCCGGCGAAAAGGTGATCGTCGAAGGACTGCAGAAGGTGCGCCCGGGGATGAAGGTGCACGCGAAGTCCGTGGAGATCGGGGAGAAGCCGCCTGCGGCCGAGTCGAGCGAGAAGCACTAGGCCATGGCCAACTTCTTCATCCGCCGCCCGATCGTCGCGATCGTGATCTCGATCATGATCGTGATGATGGGGCTCGTCTCCCTGAAGGGGCTCAGCATCGAGCAGTACCCCTTCCTCGCGCCGCCCACGATCCGCGTCACGGCGAACTACCCGGGCGCCTCGGCCATCGCGGTCGAGCAATCGGTGGCCACGCCGATCGAGCAGGAGGTCAACGGCGTCGACGGCATGATCTACATGAAGTCGTCGAACACCAGCGACGGCCGCATGCAGCTCGACGTGAACTTCAACGTCGGCATCGACCAGGACAACGCCAACGTCTTGACCCAGAACCGCGTCTCGGCGGCGCAGGCGCGCCTGCCGGCCGAGGTCGTGCAGCAGGGCGTCACCGTCAAGAAGATGAGCCCGAGCATCCTGATGCTCATCTCGGTCTACTCGCCCGGCCAGAGCTACGAGGCGAACTTCCTCGTCAACTACTGCGGGATCAACCTGCGCGACCAGCTGCTGCGCATCCCGGGCATCGCCCAGGTGGACCTCTTCGGCGGCACCGACTACGGCATGCGCGTCTGGCTCGACCCGGACAAGCTCGCGAAGCTGGCCTTGACGCCCTCCGACGTGATCAACGCGATCAAGGAGCAGAACCTGCAGGCTCCGGCCGGGAAGATCGGCGGCGCGCCCTCGCCCAGGGACCAGGAGTTCACCTACACGGTCAGCGCGCCCGGGCGCCTGATCTCCGCGTCCGAGTTCGAGAACATCATCCTGCGCGAGTCGGACACGGGCGCGCAGATCCGCATCAAGGACGTCGGCCGCGCCGAGCTCGGCGCGCAGAACTACGACTCTTACGGGCGCTTGAACGGCCAGCCCGCGGGCGCGATGGCCGTCTACCTCTTGCCGGGCGCGAACCAGCTCAAAGCCAGCGAGGCGATCTACGCGACGATGGAGCGCGCCAAGGGGCTGTTCCCGAACGACATGGACTACAAGATCGTGTACGACACGACGCCCGCGGTGGAGGCCTCGATCGATTCGATCGTGCACACCTTCATCGAGGCGGTGATCCTCGTCACGCTGGTCGTCTTCATCTTCCTGCAGAACTTCCGCGCGACGCTGATCCCGCTGCTGACCGTGCCGGTCTCGCTGATCGGGACGTTCATCTTCTTCCCGATGCTGGGCTTCTCGGTCAACACGCTCTCGATGTTCGGCCTGGTGCTCGCAATCGGCATCGTGGTCGACGACGCGATCGTGGTGGTCGAGGCGGTGATGCACCACATCGAGCACGGGATGGCGCCCAAGGAGGCGACGGTCCAGGCGATGAAGGAGGTCTCGCAGCCGGTGATCGGTATCGCGCTGATCCTCACGGCCGTCTTCGTTCCGGTCGCGATGCTGGGCGGCCTGACCGGGCAGATGTACCAGCAGTTCGCGTTGACGATCGCGATCTCGGTCTTGCTCTCGGCCTTCAGCGCGCTCTCGCTCTCGCCGGCGCTGTCGGCCATGCTGCTCAAGCCGGCCAAGAAGACCGGCGGGCCGCTGGGCAAGTTTTACGGCGGCTTCAACAAGGTCTTCGACGTCACGACCAAGGGCTACGTGGGCGTCTCGCGCCACCTGGTGCGGCGCGGCATCATCACGATCCTGATCATCGGGGGCGTCGTCGTGGGCGCCGGCTTCTTCGGCAAGCGCCTGCCGGCCGGCTTCATCCCCGACGAGGACCAGGGCATCTTCGGCGTCGCGGTGCAGCTCCCGCCGGCGTCCTCCGCCGAGCGCACGAGCGCGTTGCTGGCCCGCGTCGAGGGGCTCCTGGCCAAGACCGAGGGCGTCGAGTCGTACCAGACGATCGGCGGCTACGGCGCGGTCACGAGCACGTACCAGCAGAACTTCGGGACGATCTTCGTGCGCCTCAAGCCCTGGGAAGAGCGGCACGGCGAGGCGCTGCACGTGACCGGCATCATGCGCAAGCTGCAGGGCCAGTTCGTCGGGCTGCCCGAAGCGATCGTCTTCCCGTTCAACATCCCCACGATCTCGGGCTTCGGCGCCTCGGCCGGCTTCAACTTCCTGCTGCAGGATCGCAGCGGGACGCTGGGAGTTCCCGAGCTCGGAGCGCAGGCGCGGGCCTTCCTGACCGCTGCGCGTCAGCGTCCCGAACTCGCGAACCTGTTCACCTCGTTCGATCCGAATTATCCGCAGGTCAAGGTCGAGCTCGACCGCGAGAAGGCGCGCAAGGTGGGCGTCGCGGTCAACGACGCCTTCCAGACGATGTCGGCCGTGCTGGGCGGGGCGTACGTGAACGACTTCAACCGCTTCGGACGCCTGTTCCGCGTCTACGTCCAGGCCGACTCCGACTTCCGCCGCAACCCGGAGGACATCGGCAAGATCTACGTCCGCAGCCAGTCGACGAACGACATGGTCCCGCTCTCGACGCTGGTGCACATCACGTCCGAGCCGGGCACCGAGATCACGAACCGCTTCAACCTGTTCCGCTCGGTGGAGATCAACGGCGTGCCCGGGCCCGGATACACCTCGGGACAGGCCCAGGCTGCGCTGGAAGCGGTGTTCGCCGAGACGATGCCCAAGGAGATGGGCTTCGCGTATTCCTCGCTCTCGTACCAGGAGAACGTCGCGCCGCCGCCCGGGCCGACGTTCGCGATGGCGATCATCTTCGTCTTCCTGCTGCTCGCGGCGCTGTACGAGAGCTGGCGTCTGCCCTGGGCGGTGCTGCTCGGCTCGCCGCTGGTCGCGCTGGGCGCATTCTTCGGCGCCTGGCTGATGGGCTTCGACAACAACGTCTACGTGCAGATCGGCCTGATCATGCTGATCGGCCTGGCGGCCAAGAACGCGATCCTGATCGTCGAGTTCGCCAAGGCCAAGCACGACGAGGGCATGCCGGTGCAGGAGGCCGCGCTCGAGTCGGCGCGCCTGCGCTTCCGTCCGATCCTGATGACGGCTTTCGCGTTCATCCTGGGCGTCGTGCCGCTGATGAAGGCGACGGGTGCCGGCGCCGGCGCGCAAAACGTGATGGGCACGGCCGTCTTCTGGGGCATGCTCGTGGCGACGCTGCTGGGTGTCTTCCTGATCCCGGGCAACTACTCGTTCATCGAAGGCCTCGGGCGCAAGAACAAGCCGGCCGAGCCGAAGCCGCAGGCGCCGGAGAAGCCCGCCGCGGGGGGGGCGCACTGAGCATGGACACACGTCCGATCCTCCTCGCGCTCGTCCTCACCGCCGGTTGCAACGTCGGACCGGACTACAAGCGCCCCGATCTGCCGCTGCCCGAGGGCTGGCGCTCGCTCGAAGCGAACGAGCAGCAGACGCTGGCCAACACGCCCTGGTGGGAGCTCTTCCAGGATCCCGAGCTGGTCAAGCTGATCCAGATCGCGCTGGCCGAGAACAAGGACCTCAAGATCGCCGTCGAGCGCATCGAGGAAGCGCGCGCACGCTACGGCTTCACGAACGCGGAGAAATTCCCGCGCGTCGACGGCTTCGCCTCGGCGGGCAAGTCCCAGATGAGCGCGAACGGGCAGTTCCCGATCCCGTCGGGCGTGGACCGGACGCAGTCCTCCTACAGCGTCGGTGTCAGCGCCTTCTGGGAGCTCGACTTCTTCGGCCGCGTGCGCCGCGCGAGCGAATCCGAGTTGGCCCAGCTGTACGCCACCGAGCAGTCGCGCCGGGCCGTGGTGCTGGCGCTCGTCGCCGACGTGGCGCGCAGCTACGTCGAACTGCGCGAAGCCGACCGGCTGCTGGAGATCTCGCGCCGCACGCTCGAGTCGCGCGTGCAGTACGTGCAGCTCGCGCGCGACCTGTTCGAGGGCGGGAAGACCTCCGAGCTCGACTGGCGCCAGGCCGAGGCCGAGCTGCACCGCACCGCCGCGCTGGTGCACCAGTACGAGCGCGAGGTGGGGGAGACGGAGCACGAGCTCGCGTTCCTCCTGGGGCGCAACCCCGGCGAGATCCCGCGCGGGAAGACGCTGGATTCGATCAACGTGCCGCCCTCCGCGCCCGCGGGGCTGCCCTCCGAGCTGCTCGAGCGCCGTCCGGACCTGCGCGAGGCCGAGGAATTGCTGGTCGCCAGCAACGCGCGCATCGGCGTGGCGAAGGCGCTGCTCTATCCGAGCATCGCGCTGACCGGCTCATTCGGCTGGGAGAGCACCGAGCTCGGCGACGCGTTCGATTCGCAGTCCCAGGCCTGGTCGATCAGCGCCAACCTGCTGCAGCCGATCTTCAACGCCGGCCAGAACCGGCGCCGCGTCGAAGTCAGCGAATCGCAACAGCGCCAGGCGCTGTACGCCTACGAGCGTTCGGTCCAGCAGGCCTTCCGCGAAGTCGAGGACTCGCTCGTGGGCTCGCGCCAGTCGAGCCTGCGGCGCGGATCGGAGCACGAGCGCGTGACCGCCGAGCGCAAGGTGCTCGAGCTGGCCGAGCTGCGCTACCGCGGCGGCGTGGCGGCCTACCTCGAGGTGCTCGATGCGCAGCGCTCGCTGTTCAATGCCGAGCTCGACGAGACCAGCGCGATGCGCGACGAGTTCGTCGCGCGCATCCAGCTCTACAAGGCGCTGGGCGGCGGCTGGCCCCAGGAGCCCGAAGCCCACAAGGCCGAAGCACAGCAACCAGGAGAGGAACAACCATGAGGAGCGCCAAGCCGCTGAAGAACAAGCAGTACGAGAAGGAGTTGCGCAAGCTCCAGGCCGAGCTGTGCACACTGCAGGAGTGGGTCAAGCACAAGGGCCTGCGCGTGATGATCCTCTTCGAGGGTCGCGACGCGGCCGGCAAGGGTGGCACGATCAAGGCGCTGACCGAACGCGTCAGCCCGCGCGTTTTCCGACTGGTGGCGCTGCCCGCGCCCTCCGACCGCGAGAAGTCGCAGATGTACATGCAGCGCTACATGGCGTACTTCCCGGCCGCGGGTGAGGTCGTGATCTTCGACCGCAGCTGGTACAACCGCGCCGGCGTCGAGCGCGTGATGGGCTTCTGCACCGACGAGCAGTACAAGAACTTCCTCGACCGCTGCCCGGAGATGGAGAAGTACATCACCGGCGGGGGGATCCGGCTGCTCAAGATCTGGCTCGAGGTCGGCGACGAGGAGCAGAAACGGCGCTTCGAAGCGCGCATCAAGGATCCTGTGCGGCAGTGGAAGCTCAGCCCGATGGACCTGCCCTCGCGCGAGCGCTGGTACGAGTACTCGCGCGCGCGCGACAAGATGCTCGACGCGACCGACACCAAGAACGCGCCCTGGTACGTCGTGCGCACCGACGACAAGAAGCGCGCGCGGCTCAACATCATCGCGCACATCCTCGACCAGATCCCGTACAAGCAGGTGCCGCGCAAGCGCATCAAGCTGCCGAAGCGCTCGAACAAGGGCGCCTACGACGACCGGAAGAGCCTCCAGGGTCGCCGCTTCATTCGCGAGAGGTACTGAGCCCGAGGAGAGCAGGATGAGCCAGGCCCCGGGCAAGTTCGCGCGCATGCTGCCCGGCGTGGCGCTGCTGCGCTCCTACGAGCTCACCTGGCTGGCGCCCGACCTCGTGGCCGGGCTGACGCTGGCGGCCTACGTGCTGCCGGCGGCGATCGCGGACGCCTCGCTGGCCCAGCTCCCGCCCCAGGCGGGCATCTACGCCTGCCTCTTCTCGGGCCTGGTCTTCTGGCTCTTCTGCAGCTCGCGGCACACGGCGATCACGGTCACGTCCGCGATCTCGCTCCTGATCGGCGCGACGCTGGGCGAGATGGGCCACGGCGACACCTCGCGCTTCGCGGCGCTGGCGGCCTGCACGGCGCTGATGGTCGCGGGCTTCGCCCTGCTCGTGTGGCTCTTCGACGGCGGCTCGATCGTCAACTTCGTCTCCGAGACCGTGATGCTGGGCTTCAAGGCCGGCGTCGCGCTGCATCTCGCGAGCACGCAGCTGCCCAAGCTGTTCGGCATCTCCGGCGCCCACGGCAATTTCTGGGAGCGCATAGGCACCTTCTTCTCGCATCTGGGCGAGACGCACTGGGCCGCACTCTGGCTCGGGCTCGCGGCGCTGGCCGTGCTCGTGCTGGGCAAGATCTACAAGCCCACCCGCCCGGTCGCGCTCTTCGTCGTCGTGGGCGGGATCGTCGCGGCCGGTATGCTCGATCTGGGAGCCCGCGGCGTGAAGCTGCTCGGAGACGTGCCGCAGGGTCTGCCGACGCCTGCGTTGCCGGCCGTGAGCTGGTCCGACATGGATCAGCTGCTCTCGCTCGCCATGGCGGCCTTCCTCCTCGCAGCCGTCGAGACCGCCGCGATCGCGCGCATGTTCTCGCAGAAGCACGGCTACCGCGTCGACACGAACCAGGAGTTCCTGGCGCTCGCCGGCGCGAACCTCGCCGCCGGTCTCGGGCAGGGCTATCCGGTCAGCGGAGGCATGTCGCAGTCCGTGGTCAACGAGAGCGGCGGAGCGCGCACGCCGATCTCCGGACTGATCGCCGCGCTGCTGACCCTCGTCGTGGCGCTCTTCTTCACGGGACTCCTGCGCGACCTTCCGCAGCCCGTTCTGGCGGCGATCGTGCTGGTCGCGGTGACGAGCCTGTTCAAGGTCAAGGCGCTCATGCGCCTATGGCGCTTCAGCCGCACCGAGTTCGCCATCGCGATCGCGGCGCTCCTGGGCGTGCTCGGATCGGGACTCCTGCGCGGCGTCCTGATCGGGGCCGTGCTCTCGATCCTGATGCTGCTGCGGCGCTCCTCGCGTCCGCCCACGACCGAGCTCGGGCGCGTGCCCGGCACCGACCAGTTCAACGACCGGCTGCGCAACCCCGAGAACGAGCGGCTGCCGGACGTCTTCGTCTTCCGCAACTCGGGCGCGCTGCTCTACTTCAACGTCGACCACGTGCGCGAACGCTTCTTCGAGCTGCTCGCCGAGCGCGGGAAGGCGCGCCACGCCGTGTATTTCATGGGCGCGGTCCCGCTGGTCGATCTCGCCGGTGCCGAGCTGCTGATGGAGCTGCACAAGACGCTGAAGGCGCGCGGCATCGAATTCGGGCTGGCCGCCACGCAGAGCAGCGTGCGCGAGATCCTGGTCAAGGCCGGCTACGAGCGCGAGTGCGGGCCCGTGGTCGCGAACCAACCCGTGCTGGAGGCAGCCGCGAGATGAACTTCCTCAAGAGCCCGATCTACTGGTTGCTCGCCTGTGCGCCGATCGCAGCCGCGCTCGACGCCGCGCATGCGCCGGCGCCGGTCGTCTTCCTGCTGGCCGGGCTCGCGATCGTGCCGCTGGCGAGCCTGATCGTGCACAGCACGGAGGAGATCGCGGCGCGCACGGGGCCGGCGATCGGCGGCCTCTTGAACGCGACCTTCGGCAACCTGCCCGAGCTGATCATCGCGATGGTCGCCCTGCGCGCGGGCCTGCTCGAGATGGTGCGCGCCTCGCTGATCGGCGCGCTGCTCGCGAACCTGCTGCTGGCGATGGGGATCGCCTTCATCCTCGGAGGGCGCAAGCGCCACGTGCAGGAGTACAACCCGGCCGCGGCGCGCACCTACGGCTCGATCATGCTGCTTGCGGCCTTGAGCATGGTCGTCCCGGCCGCCTTCAACCGCTTCCTGGCGGACTCCGCGCCGCGACACGCGGCGGCGCTCGACACCGGCGTGTGCCTGGTGATGCTCGCGATCTACGTGCTGTACCTCGTCTTCATGCTGCGCACGCACCCCGACTTCTTCTCGGTGGTGAAGGGCAAGGACGATCAGCACGGGCCGAGCTGGAGCAAGCTGCGCGCCGGCGCGACGCTGGTCGGCGCCTCGCTGGGCGCCGCCTGGATGAGCGAGGTCCTCGTCGGCGCGGCGGAGGAGACCGGACACGAGCTCGGCATGTCCCCGACCTTCATCGGGATCATCCTGCTGGCGATCCTGGGCGGCGCGGCCGAGAGCGGTGCGGCGATCGCGATGGCGCGCAAGGACAAGATGGACCTTTCGGTCGGCATCGCCATGGGCAGCTCGATCCAGATCGCGCTCTTCGTCACTCCGGTGCTCGTGCTCGCGAGCCACTTCGTGGCGCCCGAGCCGCTGCGGCTGTCCTTCACCCGGGTCGAGATCGGCGCGCTGTTCTTCGGGGTCCTGATCGGGATCACGGTCGCCGCGGACGGGCGCGCGAACTGGTTCAAGGGCGTGCAGCTGGTGGGCTTCTACTTGATCCTGGCGGCGCTCTTCTATCTGCTGCCGGCGGCGACGACATGAGCGCGGACAAGCCCGGCAAGCGCGAGCGCGTGCTCGATCCCGTCGAGCGCTCCTCCGAGGTGCTCTTCGGACTGATCATGGTGCTCTCGTTCACCGGCTCGATCAGCGTCGTCAGCGCGGGCGAGGAGGAGGTGCGCGAGATGCTGATCGGCGCGATCGGTTGCAACCTCGCCTGGGGCATCATCGACGCGGTGATGTACGTGATGATGGTCGTGGCCGAGCGCGGCCGCGGCCTCTCCGTCGCCCGCGCGGTGCGCGCCGCGCAGGACCCCGAACACGGCCGCCGGCAGCTGGCCGAGGCGCTGCCCGATCCGCTGGACGAACTCTTCGACGCCGAGGCGCTCGAGCGCGCGCGCGCGAAGCTCGTCGCGAGCACCGTCTCCCCCGGACGGCCCCGACTCAAGGGACGCGACATTCGAGGAGCCACAGGTGTCTTCCTGCTCGTGTTCCTCTCGACGCTTCCCGTGGCCCTGCCCTTCCTGTTCGTGACTCCGCTGCATACCGCTCTGCGGGTCTCGAACGGCGTCGCGCTGGTCATGCTCTACATCGCCGGGCACAACCTGGGCCGACATGCGGGCCTGCGCCCCGTCTTCACCGGCCTCGCCATGGTCGCGGTCGGGACGCTGCTCGTGGGTCTGACGATCGCCTTGGGCGGTTGACCGCCGATCCGATACGCTACGCGGTCCATGCCGGCCCCTCCGAGCCTCGAACCGCTGCGCTTCGAGCGCATCGCCCTGGAAAAGCCCTGGGGCGGCCGGGCGCTCGAGCGCGTGCTCGGCCTGAAGCTGCCCGGCAGCGGGCCGGTGGGCGAGACGTGGGAGATCTCCGATCGCGCCGCGCACAACTCGGTCGTGGCCTTCGGGCCGCAGCGCGGCACGGCGCTGCGCGACCTCGTGCGCCTGCACGCCGAGGAGCTGCTCGGCCGCTCGCGCCCTTCGCAGGACGGCAGCTTTCCCCTGCTGGTGAAGTACCTCGATGCCCGGGAGTCGCTGAGCCTGCAGGTCCACCCGCACGAGCGCACGCGCATCGCGAACGAGGAGAAGAAGAGCGAATGCTGGTACATCCTCGAGGCCGCGCCGGGCGCGCGCATCTGGCTCGGACTCGCGCCAGGCGCGACGCGCGAGATGCTGGCGGCTTGCGGCGCCAGCGCTGCGCTCACCGAGCACGTCCTCGAGTGGCCGGTGCACTCGGGTGATTTCGTGCTCGTGCCCGCCGGGACGGTCCACGCGATCGGCGGGGGGATCACGATGGTCGAGATCCAGGAGAACGCCGACATCACGCACCGCTTCTACGACTGGGACCGCAAGGGATCCGACGGCCGGCCGCGGCCGCTGCAGGTTGCGGATGCGCTGCGCGCGACACGCTACGACGCGCCGACTCCCGACGGGCCGCGCCCCGCGCCCTGGCACGAGCTGCAGCCCGGGTTGCGGCACGCCGAGCTCTGCCGCAGCGAGGAATTCACGGTCGAGCTCGTCGAGGCCGCCGAGGCCGTCACGCTCGAGACGCACGGGCGCGCGCTCGTCGCCGTCGTGCTCGCCGGCGCCGGGCGCCTGAAGACCGAACACCAGGATGGCGCGCTGGAACAGGGCCAGACCTGGCTCATCCCGGCGGCCACCGGGCGCGCCCACTTCGAGGCGCAGCGGCCCCTGAGGCTGCTGCTGGCGAGATCCCCATGAGTCCGAAGAAGAAGCTCCCCGCGCACGACGCTCCCGACTCGGACATCCTGCCGGGCGGGATCGAGTCGAACGAACCGGACGACACCTCGCCGCTCGTGCGCCTGAACAAGTTCCTCGCCTCGCAGGGCGTCGCCTCGCGCCGCAAGTGCGACGAGCTGATCAGCGGCGGGCGCGTGAGCGTCGACCGCAAGGTCGTGCGCGAGCTCGGCGTGCGCGTCGATCCGACGCGGCAGGAGATCGAGGTCGACGGCCAGGTCTTCAAGGCCCAGGGTGCGCGCCAACGCTACTACCTGCTCAACAAGCCCAAGGGCGTCGTGTGCACCAACGAGGAGCGCGAGACCCGTCCGCGCGCGGTCGACCTGATCACCGACCCGCGCAAGGGCCGCATCTTCACCGTCGGGCGACTCGACGAGGAGAGCGAGGGCCTGATCCTGATCACGAACGACGGCGACTTCGCGCAGCGTGTGATGCACCCGCGCTACGGCGTCGAGAAGACCTACGAGGTCGAGGTCTTCGGCCGCATCGAGGACGAGACGCTGCAGAAGGTGCGCGAGGGTGTGCACCTGGCCGAGGGCCGCACGGGCGGAGCGCGCGTGCTCGTCAAGGACCGTCGCAACGAGGTTTCGCGCCTCTCGGTCTCGATCCGCGAGGGCATGAATCGCGAGATCCGCCGCACGTTCGCGCGCATCGGGCACAAGGTGCTGCAGCTGCGTCGCGTGCGCATCGGCCCGATCACCGACCGCGGCCTCAAGCCCGGCCGCTGGCGCGAGCTCTCGAGCGACGAGGTGCGCGCGTTGCTCGGCGGCGGCGAGGTGATCGAGCGCAAGCGTCGCCGCCCGACCGACAAGCCCCCGCGCCGCACGCGCGCGCACTCGGGCAAGCCCGGCATCGCGCGCCGCCGCGCCGAGGTCGAGCAGCGCCGCCAGCGGAGGCCGTGATGCGGGACTCGAGCCTCGAGAAGGGCGGCGCGCGCATCCACGAGCACGTGCTCGAGAACGGCCTGCGCGTGCTGCTCGCCGAGCGCCACCTCGACCCGGTCGTGGCCGTGATGCTCTGGTACCGCGCCGGCGCGCGCAACGAGACCGAGAAGGAAGCCGGCGTCTCGCACTTCCTCGAGCACATGATGTTCAAGGGCAGCGCGCGCTACGGCAAGGGCGCGATCGACCGCATCACGACCACCCTGGGCGGCACGAACAACGCCTTCACGACCGCCGACCACACCGCCTACTGGTTCGAGTTCGCCTCCGACCGCTGGGAGTCGGCGCTCGAGGTCGAGGCCGATCGCATGCGCGCGCTGCTGCTCGATCCGGCCGAGTTCGAGGCCGAGAAGCAGGTCGTGCTCGAGGAACTCGCGCAGGGCGAGGACGATCCCTGGCGCGTGCTCTCGCAGGAGGTGCAGAGCGCGCTCTTCCCGCGCCATCCGTACCGCCGGCCGGTGATCGGCTACTCCGACACGCTCAAAGCGCTCGGCCCGGGCGAGATGCGCGACTACTACGAGCGCTTCTACCACCCCGGCAACGCGGTCCTGGTCGTCTCCGGCGACATCGATCCGGCGCGCGCGCTCGCGGCCGTCAAGCAGCACCTGGGTTCGATCCCCGCCGGCAAGCCCTACCGCGAAGCGGACGCCTTCCGCGCCCCGGCCGAGGCCCAACGCGGCGAGCAGCGCCTGACGCTGCGCTGGGATGACGAGGCTCGCAGGCTGTGCATCGCCTGGCCGACCGTGGCGCTCGGCACCGACGAGGACTGCATCCTCGACCTCGTCTCCACGCTGCTCGCGGGCGGGCGCCTCTCGCGCCTCTACCGGCGCCTCGTGATCGAGGAGCGTTGCGCCACGAGCATCTCGGTGCACAACGACACGCGCGTCGAGAGCGGCTGCTTCTGGCTCTTCGCCGAATGCGCTCAGGGCACGCAGCCGGCGGAGCTCGAGCGCCGGATCGACGCCGAGCTCGAGCGCCTGGCGCGAGTGCCGGTCGCGCGGGCCGAGCTGGCGCGCGCCAAGCGCATCATCGCCGCCGGCGAGGCGCACGACGCCGAGAGCGTGTCCGACCTGGCCGAGGACCTGGGCGAGTTCGCGATCGATGCCGATTGGCGCCTCGCGCTGCGCACGTTGGAACGCATCCAGCGCACGAGCGCCGAGGAAGTGCGCCGGACGGTCGCCAAACTGCTCGTGCCGGACCGGCGCGTGGTCGGCTGGTGCCTGCCGCAAGAGAAGAGGAAGACCCGGTGATCGCGCCCGGCCTCCCGCGCCTGGAGCTCCCGATCGAGCGCTTCGAGCTCTCCTGCGGGGCCCAGCTGCTCGTCTCGCCGCGTCCGCAGGCGACGATCGCCGCGGTCTCCGTGCACGTGCGCGGCGGACCCGCGCTCGATCCCGCCGGCCGCGAGGGCCTGGCCTTCCTGACCGGATCGCTCGTCGACCAGGGCACGGCGGCGCACGACGAGGAAGAGCTCGCGGCGCTGCTCGAACCCGAGGGCGGCGAGGTCGGTGGCGACGCGGCCGGTGTCAGCGGCTCGATCGTCAACGAGCGCTGGGAACTCCTGCTCGAGTCGCTGGCCGAGATGACCGTCGCGCCCGCCTACCCATCGGACAAGGTGGAGCTGCATCGTCAGCGGCTGCTCGACCGGCTGCTCGTCGAGCGCGACGACCCGCGCGTGCAGGGCGGGCAGCTCTTCCGCAAGCTCGTCTACGGCGCTCACTGGCTCGGTCGTGCGGCCTACGGGACGCGCGCGAGCGTCGCGAAGATCGGCGCGCGCGAGTTGCGCGCGCACCACCGCCGCAACTGGGTCGCGCGGCGCGGGGTGATCGCGGTCTGCGGCCAGGTCGATCCGCAGGCGGTGCGTCGCAGGGCCGAGCGCCTCTTCGCGCGCTGGCCGACCGGCACTCCGCTGCAGACGACGCCCCCGCGCTTCCCGGCACGCGCGGTGCGCAGCGGCGTCTTCCCTTCGAAGCGTGCCCAGGTGCACGTCTACCTCGGACATCTCGGCATCCAGCGCAACCACCCCGACTACGCGGCGCTGGTGGTGCTCGACCACGTGCTCGGCACGGGTCCGGGCTTCACGAACCGCATCGCGCGCATCCTGCGCGACGAGTTGGGCCTCGCCTACAGCGTCAACGCCAACATCCACGGCTCGGCCGGCATCCTGCCCGGGATGTTCACGGCCTACATCGGCACCTCGCCCGACAAGGTGCGCACGGCGGTCGAGGGCTTCCGGCGCGAGATCGTGCGCATCCAGGAGGAACCCGTGGGCCAGGAGGAGCTCGAGGTCGCGAAGAGCTACCTCGTCGGCAGCTTCCCGCTCGGCTTCGAGCGCGCCGCGCGCCGCGCGAGCTACATGATCTCGGCCGAGGTGCACGGCTTCCCGCCCGACTATCTCGAGCGCCTGCTCGAGAGCTTCGCGGCCGTGACGCGCGAGGACGTGCAGCGCGTCGCGCGCCAGCACCTCCACCCGCGTCAGTGCGTGCTCGCGGCGGCCGGCCCGCTGGCCAAGGCCGAGGTCGGCCGCCTGGCGCGCCCGTAGCGCCGGAGCAGCAGGAGCCCGAGCAGCGCGCTGGCGGCGCTCAGCGCCAGCCCGATGCGCAACGAGAGCGGTTCGTAGCTGAACTCGATCTCGCTCTCGCCCCTCGGCAGCGCGAGCGCGTTGAAGGCGAAGTTCGCGCGCAGCAGCGGCACCTCCTCGCCGTCGATGCGCGCCTTCCAGCCCGGGTAGCGCGCCTGGCTGATCACCAGCCAGCCCGGATTCTCGCGCGTGATCTTCATGCGGTAGCTCGTGGGGCTCTGCTCGAGCATCACGGGCGTCGAGCCCAGCGTCTCCAGCGGCGCGACGGTGTTGAGGCCCAGCTCGCGCGCCAGGTCGGAAGCCTGCGTGAGGATCGTGAAGCGTTCGAACTCCTCCTGCGGAACGGTCTGCACGTCCTCCCAGCGGAACTTGTTGGCCAGGAACATGGCCTCGTTCTCGATCCAGACCATCGACTTGCCGTCGTTGAGCACGTAGTAGACCTGGACCGCGTCGGCGACCTTGATCAGCCGGCCGGCGTCCTTGCTCGCGGGCGTGCGCGCCGGGCCGGTCGTGCTCGAGGCCGGGTCGATGAGCACGACCATGTTCTTCAGGTCGAGCAGCGGCGAGTTGAGCAGCGCGAGACACTCGCGTTCGTCCGCGACGTGCACCGCGCCGCCGACGGCATGGAAGACCGGCAGCGCGTCCTTGAAGCGGTACAGGCCGTACTCGCCGATCTGCTTCACGAGCTCGAAGCGGTCCTGGTTGTAGGAGAAGTCGAACCACATCTCGCCCGGCAGCACGGCATTGCCCATCTGCGCCTCGCCTCCGTCGTAGGCGCGCACGTTGAAGCTCCAGGCGTACAGGCAGTCGCCCGGCTGGCCGTCCTGGGCCGAGATGACGTAGCGGTAGCGCTTGCCGCGCGAGTTCGCTTCCGGCGCGAATGTGAACACGACTTCGCGGCCGAGCGGGTTGGCGTGGCGGTCGAGGGGGAAGCGGCGCTGGTCGCGCGTGTAGATCGTGGAACGGACTTCGTCGGTCGTGAACGCCTGCTCGCTGACGAGGCGGCCGCTCTCGAGCTCGTAGAGCTGGAACTTGTAGGTGCGATTGCTGAATTGCGGGTACGCGCTGAGATAGACCTCGACCGCCCCCAGGTTGTTCTCGTGGCACTTGAAGACTTGCCGCGCATCCTGTCCGGGCAGGATCTCCTGGCGCACCAGCCTCGTCCGCTCGTTGCGCAACACGGCGGACATCCCGCTGTCGAGGAAGTTCCAGTTCCACTTCGCGAGCACCCAGGGCGTCGCCATCAGCTGCAGGCCGCGCGCGCTGCCCTTCACCATCGGGCGCCAGTTGTACGTCTCGCCGAAGAGCTGGCGGTAGAGCTTGTCGAAGTCGCGCACCCACATGCCGTCGTAGTTCGAGAGCAGGTTTATGCGCCAGGCGAGGTTGGCCATCGGCGGGATCGAATCCTCGCCCAGGATCGCGACGCGTTCCTCGCCGACGCAACTCTTCAGGTCGGCCAGCATCGGCGTCTCGGCGTAGAAGAAGCGGTCCTCGCACGCGGGTTCGTAGTTGCGCCAGTGCCAGCCCGTGGGGAAGAACACCGCCAGCACGAGACCCAGCGCCAGAACCCTGCGCAGGCGCTGGCTGCGGAAAAGGAGCAACCCGGCCGCCAGCAGCGCGCCGGCGCAGAAGTAGCGCAGGACCACGGCGACGCGGCCGGGCACGTACTCGGCGAACTTGTCGTGGTTGGGGCTCGGATACTTCGAGTACTCGACGATCAGGCGGTGGGCGCCGCCGGAGAAGATGACCAGGAAGGTCGCGGCGGCGAGCACGATCAGCAGGGCGCCGAACCAGTCGCGCCGCGCCGGCTGCCGCAGCAGTTCCTCGAGGAAGAGCGCGGCGAGACAGGCCAGGCAGAAGAGCCAGATGCCCTGACTGCGGTTCATCGGCGCCATGTCGAGCGTGGGCAGGAGCTCGAACCAGCGCGAAGCGCCGAAGAAGTCGTAGGCGTAGCAGGCCCAGGCCGCGCCCGCGATCCAGAAGAAGCGCACGTAGCGATTGCGCAGCACGAACCAGACCGCGAGCAGTGCGAAGCAGCAGATCAGGCCGTTGATGTGCGCCGTGTTCACCAGCTCGAAGTTCGGCGGCGGGACGCTGTAGTCGAGGATGTAGCTGCTGGCCGGGTTGCCGAGGATGTTGGGGAACATCGCCAGCGGCCAGAAGTGGGGGTCGAGCGGCGTCTGCACGTTGCTGCGCTGCTCGAACACGCGGCTGTTCACCAGGTACTCGAGGAAGGGCAGCATCTGGAAGCTCGCCATCCCGATCGCCAGCACGCTGCAGAGGAGCAGCGCGAGCCCGAGCGGGAGGAGCCGCCGCAACGCGCGCGGTTCCTTGCGCGTCGCGATCCATGTGCTCGCGAGCCGCACGAGGGCGTAGGCGCCCGTGAGCAGCAGCCCGAAATAGAACGGCTCGGGGTTCCCCGCCAGCGCGCCGGTCAGGATCACCAGCGCGAGCCAGGCCAGGTCGGAGGCGTAGCTCTCGCCCGCGACGTGCTTCTGGATCGCGCGCTCGACGAACAGGAAGCCGCCGGGCAAGACCACCAGCGCGCCGACGTGCGGGAACGTCAGCAGCAGCACGTTGTGGCCGGCGAACATGAAGGCCGTCGCGCCGACCAGCGCAGGAGCGAGCGAGAGGCGGATCTGGCGCAGGAAGAGGTAGGTCAGGAACCCGAGCGAGAAGAGCTTCAGGAACGAGACCGCGATCAGCGCCGTCTTGACGTCGAACAGGTAGTAGGGGATCGAGTAGGGCGAGACGACCGCGGACTGGTAGTTCGCGAAATGCGGGCAGCCGGTCGCGTTGAGGTGGTTCCAGAGCGGGAAGCGGCCGGCCCCGAGCTCCTCGCGATTGAACATGCGCCAGGGCTTCATCTCGGTGACGGAGTCCGAGAGCAGCGCGTTGCCGGAGACGTGGCCGGTCTCCACCTTGAGCAGCGAGAAGTCCTGCAGCAGATCGGCCGCAGAGAGATAGCACGTGGAATGGCGGCTGATGGGCTCCCAGAAGAACAGTACCAGCATCAGCGCGAGGATCGCAGCCGCGTGGACGTGCTCGTTGCGAGCGATGCGCCGCAGGCGAGGGATCACGGAGGCGAGCACAACGGTTCTCTCGAGCCAGAGTCGGAGGGCAAGGACAGAAGGTTGCCAAATGCGAGCAGGTTGGCGAGCCTGAAGCGGTGAAAAACGCGTGCTTCGCCCTCGCCGCCGCGCTCGCCGTGGCCTCCTGCGCGGCTTCCGGCCGTGCACCCTCCCTGCCCATGGACTTCCACAGCCACGCCCGGCCCGACCTCGTCCGTGTGACGCACGCGAGCCTCGACTTGCGCCTCGATTTCGAACGGCAGCAGGTGCGCGGGCAGGTGCGCCTCGACCTCCTGCGCAGCGATCCTGCGGCGGCCCTCGTGCTCGATGCGCAGGCGCTCGAGATCGAGAAGGTCGAAGGCAGCGACGGCACGCCGCGCGTTTTCCAGCTCGGTCCCGAGGACAAGGTCCTCGGCTCGGCGCTCTCGGTTGCGCTCGCGCCCTCGGACCGCTCGGTCAGCGTGCACTACCACACGACCAAGGGCACGCAGGCGCTGCAGTGGCTCGGGCCCGAGCAGACCCACGACAAGAAGAGTCCGTACCTCTTCACGCAGGGCCAGGCGATTCTCACGCGCAGCTGGATCCCGCTGCAGGATTCGCCGGGCGTGCGCATCACCTACGACGCTGCGATCCGTTGTCCCGAGGGCCTGACGCCGGTCATGAGCGCCGAGCAGCTCGGCCGCGGCGAGGACGGCGCCTTTCGCTTCCGCATGCCGCAGGCGATCCCCTCGTACCTGATCGCGCTCGGTTGCGGCGAGATCGCCTTCCGTCCGATCTCCGATCGCTGCGGCATCTGGGCCGAGGCGGGACAGGTCGAGCAGGCGCGCGCCGAGTTCGAGGACACCGAGAAGATGGTTCAGGCCGCCGAGAAGCTCTTCGGCCCGTATCGCTGGGGGCGCTACGACCTCCTGATCCTTCCGCCGTCGTTCCCCTTCGGCGGGATGGAGAACCCGCGACTGACGTTCGCGACCCCGACCGTGCTGGCCGGAGACAAGTCGCTCGTCAGCCTCATCGCGCACGAGCTCGCGCACTCCTGGTCCGGAAACCTCGTGACCAACGCGACCTGGCGCGACTTCTGGCTCAACGAGGGCTTCACGGTCTACTTCGAGACGCGCATCATGGAGGCGGTCTACGGCGTCGAGCGCGCGCAGATGGAGCGCCAGCTCGCCATCGCGGAGCTCGAGCGCGGGATGAAGGAGCTCGAACCGTGGCAGCAGGTGCTGCACATCCAGCTCGAGGGCCATGGTCCCGACGACGGCTTCTCGGACGTGCCCTACACCAAGGGCGCGCTGTTCCTCACGCGCATCGAGGAACTCGCCGGCCGCGCGCGCTTCGACGCCTTCCTGCGCAAGTGGTTCGACGAGCACGCGTTCCAGAGCGTGACCACCGAGGACTTCCGGCAGTTCCTGCAGCACGAGCTGCTCGAAAAGACTCCGCTCGCGATCGATGTGCGGACTTGGCTCGAGGCGCCCGGATTGCCGAGCGACACCCCGCGCCCGAAGACCGAGGCGCTCGCGCGCGTGGAGCGCGAGATCGCGAAGTGGAAGGGTGGGCGCGACGCGTCCGCGATCCTCGCGGAGGCCTGGGTCACGCAGCAGTGGCTGCATTTCCTCGATGGCATCGCCGGCGGCCTCGACGCGCAGGGAATGGGCGCGCTCGACGCGCGCTTCGGACTCACGCACACGGGCAACTGCGAGATCCTCGATGTCTGGCTGAGGCTCTCGATCCAGTGCGGCTACCAGCCCGCGGACGCGCGCCTGGAGGAGTTCCTGATGGACGTCGGCCGGCGCAAGTACCTCGAGCCGCTGTACAAGGAGCTCAAGAAGACGCCGCAGGGCCTCGAGAAGGCGAAAGCGATCTACGCCAAGGCGCGCCCGCGCTACCACGCGGTTTCGCAGGGGACGATCGACGAGCTGCTCAGCTGGAAGTAACGAGCACGCGCAGGTTGCGGCCCCACTCGGCCAGCTTCGCCTGCGCCTTCGAAGCGATCAGCTTCTCCGCGAAGATCATCATGCCCGTGAGCTCGGCCTCTGCGCGCAGCGCGAGACGCGTGCCGCCGCCCTCGGGCGCGAGCGAGAGCGTGAGCCGCACTTCGAGGTCCTGCGGCAGGCCGCTGGCGTGCAGCACCAGTTCCCGGCCAGGATCGCTGCGCTCGACGCGCGAAGCCACGCGGCTCTCCTCGGGCATCCAGCGCGCGCGACGCGCAGGTTCGGCGAGCCACGGCCAGAGCTGTGCGGGGGCGACCTCGATCGCGACGCTCTCCTCGACCCGCATCAGATGCGCTCGCCTTCGGGCGCGGTGAGGCGCGCGTCGCGTACCTCGCCCGTGTTGCGCGTCGCCGCAGGCTCGAAGAGCACGACCCAGGTCTCCTCGTCGGCCAGCGTGCGGTGCTCGACGCCGCGCGGTACGACGATCAGCTCGCCCGGCCCGAGCTCGTAGGCGCGCTCGCGCAGCTCCAGCCGCATGCGGCCGCGCCAGACGAGGAAGAGTTCGTCGGCATCCGCGTGGCTGTGCCAGACGAAGCTGCCCTGGAACTTCGCCAGCTTGACCTCCTGGCCGTTGAGCTCGGCCACGATCTTCGGGCGCCAATGCTCGTTGAAGAGCTCGAACTTCTCGCGCAGGTCGACGACTTCCATGGGCGGCCGGGCGCCCAGGCTAGCGCGCCGCGGCGCGCGGCGGAACTCAGGCCGTGCGCGCCGCCGCCTTGGGCAGAGCGAGCAGGCTCGCGCCGATCGCACCGGCGAGATCACCGAGCGCCGCGACGCGCACGAGCGGCGGGCGCGCGGGCACGAAGAGGTGCGGCTGCATCGCTGCGGCGATGCGCGCCACCCAGGGCTCGCCCAGTCGGCTGCCCAGGCCGCCGCCGATCACGACGCCTTCGACGTCGAGCAGGTTGACGGCCGAGGCAAGTCCGGCGCCGAGCGCCGCGACCGCGCGTTCGATCAGCTCGTGCGCGAGCTCGTCGTCCTTCTCCAGGGCCTTGGCCCAGATGCCGCTCGTCAGGCGCGTCGCGCCCTTCTTCTCCATCAGGCGGAAGAGCTTCGTCTCGCGTCCGCGATTCTCGACCAGCTTGCGAGCGCGCAGTTCCATCGCGCGCCGCCCGGCGTATGCCTCCAGGCAGCCGCGCCGGCCGCAGGGGCAGCGCGCGCCGTTGCGTTTCACGACCATGTGCCCGATCTCGCCCGAGGCTCCGCGGCCGAGCCAGCGCCGGCCGTTCAGGATCACGCCGCCGCCGATGCCGGTGCCCCAGAAGAGCCCGACGAAGGAGGCGAGGTCCTTGCCCGCGCCGAGCTGGGCTTCCGCATCGAGCGCGACGCCCACGTCGTTGCCGAGCGCGACGCGCGTGCCGAGACGCTCGGCGAGCTCGCTCGCCGCGGGGACCGCGACGTCGAAGCCCGACAGGTTCCCGGCGCCTTCGATCGTCCCGCGCGCACTGTCGACGGCTCCCGGCGAGCCCAGGCCGACGCCCGCGAGCGCGCGCGTTTCGATGCCGGCGGCGCCGGCGGCCTCGGACAGCGTCGCGGCGATCTCGTCCAGGATCGAGCGCGGCCCTCCGATCGTGGGCGTCGCGTGGCGCGCCTGGCCGAGCAGCTTGTGTTCGGCGTCGACGACCACCGCCTGGATCTTCGTGCCGCCGAGGTCGATGCCCCCGCGAATCTGACTCGAATGGCTCATGGGCACGACAGCATCGTCCTCGGACTCCGGGAGGGGAAGAGTCCGCTCGCCTAGCAGGCGCCGGCAGGCGTCCCGTCGCTCGCGCGGTACTTCTGGGCGCGAACGCGCACCAGGACCTCGGCCAGCTTGTCGCTCTCGATCGGCTTGCCGAGGTAGTCGTCCATGCCGGCCGCGAGGCAGCGCTCGCGATCGCCCTGCATGGCGTTGGCGGTCAACGCGATAACCGGCGTGTGCTTGCCCGCGCCCTCGCGGCCGCGCAGGTGCTGCGTGGCTTCGTAGCCATCCATCACCGGCATGCTGCAATCCATGAAGACGACGTCGTACTCGTGCTGCTCGAGCAGCTCCAGCGCCTGGACTCCGTCGCACGCGCGCGCGACCTTGCAGCCCAGGTTCGCGAGCATGCGTTCGGCGACCCTCAGGTTGACCGCGTTGTCCTCGACGACGAGCACCGAGAGCGCTCGTGCCGGTTCGCTCGCCGCAGGCTGCGCTTCGGCCGCGCCGCGAACCTGAAGGGGCAAGGCGGCCGGCGGCTCGACCACGACCGGCTTGAGCGGCAACTCGAACCAGAAGGTGGAGCCCCTGCCCTCCTCGGTCTGGAAGCCGATCTCGCCGTTCATGAGCCGCACGAGGCGCGCGCAGATCGCCAGGCCAAGTCCGGTTCCGCTGTAGCGCCGCGAGGCGGAGGAGTCGGCCTGGACGAAGGGGTCGAACAGCGAGCCGCGGATCTTCTCCGGCACGCCGATCCCCGTGTCGACGACCTCGAAACGCACGCGCACCTCTTCCTCGGCGCGCGCGACGAGTCGCAGGCCGACGCTGACCGAGCCCTCGTGCGTGAACTTGAGCGAGTTGCCCACCAGGTTGGTCAGCAGCTGGCGGATGCGGTCTGGATCGGAGCGCACGTGCCTGGGCAGCTCCTGGTCGACGGCGAGGTCCAGGCGCAGCTTCTTCTCCTCGGCCATCGGGCGCAGGAGCGCGAGCGTCTCGCGCGCGACCTCGGCCAGATCCGTCGGCCGCGCATCGAGCCGCAACTTGCCGGCTTCGATGCTCGAGAAGTCGAGGATGTCGTTGATGATCACGACCAGACCCGAGGCCGAGCGGCGCACGATCCCGGCGAACTCGCGCTGCTCGTCCGTGAGCTGCGTGTCGAGCAGCAGCGAGGACATGCCGATCACGCCGTTCATGGGCGTGCGCAGCTCGTGGCTCATGTTGGCCAGGAACTCGCTCTTGGCCTTGGCCGCCTGTTGGGCCAGTTCCAGCGCGCTGGCCAGCTCCTTGTTCTTCGCCTGCGTCACCTGGTACGACTCGCGCAGGCTCTTGCGCATCGTGTCCAGCGTGAGCGCCAGTCGCCCCAATTCGTCGGAGCTGTCGAGGTGGATCCGATCCTCGAGGTTTCCGCGCCCGAGTTTCTGCGCCTGGAAGTCCAGCCAGCGCACCGGGTCGACCACGGTGCGGCGCAGCAGTACGGCCAGGATCGAGGCCGTGCCGAGGAAGCACAGGAGCCCGTCGACGAGCATCGCCGTCATGCGCTCGTGGCGCGTCTCGGCCAGCTGGTCCGTCGAGAGGCCCAGCAGGATGCGGCCCTGGATCTTTCCCGCATCCTCCACACTCTCCGGATCGAAGGCGATGTCGACGGTGTAGGTGCGGCAGCGATCCGGCGCCCGCAGGGGATCGGTCGCCTTCAGTCCCGCCTCGCTGACCGTGCGTCCGTCCGCGAATTCGATCCTGCAGAACCTCACGTCCGGGTGGGACCCGGCCAGGTACGTCACGGTCGAGTCGAGCTTGGGGTAGTCCCCGCCGAGCAGCATCTCGACGCACCCGAGACTTGCCAAGTGGGCGAGCGAATCTCCGCGCCGGTCGAGTTGCTCCGAGAGCAGGTCCTGCTCGCTCCAGATCGTGTGCGCGCTCGAGACGAAGAACCCTAGCGAAAGAGCAAGCAGGGTGATCCCGATGACCCGGGCACCCAGCTTCCCCAGACGCGAGAAGAACGGCCTCTCAGTTCTTTTCGCCTTCGTGCTCGAATTCATCCGCGTGCTTCATTCCCTCGCGAACGAACGCGTAGTCCTCGTCGGTCGCGATGGCAAAGCCCGAGACCTTGAGTTCCTTGAGGACCGCCGCATCCTTCAGGGAGAGCAAGCTCTCGCGCAGCGCAGCGCTGACCGCGGGCTCGAGGCCGGCGCGCGCGATCCAGGGCTTGGTGACGTTGTCGAACGTGCACAGCGCGCGCAGCTTGCCTGCCTTGCGGCTCTCCTCGAACGTGCCCATGGCGAGTGCACCGGCGTCGAAGTCCCCGATTTCGACCGCGCGCGCGACCTTGTCGTGGCGCTCGAGATAGCGGAAATCGGCGAAGTCGCTGGCGTGCAGGTTGGCCTTCACGAGCTCGGCCTGGGCCAGGTAGCGGCCGATGGTCGAGTTCTGGTCGCCGAAGGCGAAGCGCTTGCCCTTCAAGTCGGCCAGAGTCTGCAGCGGGCTTCCCTCACGCACCGCGATGACGCCCTGGAAGCGCTTGGAGCCGTTCTCGAGCTCCATCGCGACGAGCTCGACCTTGTCGTTGCGCTTCTTCGCGCTGATGTAGGAGGCGGCGCCGAGGCGCACGAAGTCGACCTTGCCCGCGACCAGGCTGTCGATGCTCTCGTCGTAGCTCTTGAAGATCGTCAGGTGGACGTCGACCGAGCGCTTGAGGCGCGGTTCGAGGTCGCTCTGGAGCCACTCGAGCACCGGGCTCAGCTTCTTGTACATGACCGTGGCCTTGTCCGACTGGGCCACGCCGAACTCCAGCATCAGCACGGACTTGTCGTCGCCGGTCTTGTGTTGAGCGGCCGGGGCGGCGGGCAGGAGGGCCAGAAGCGCAAATAGGACGGTGCTCATATTCGTGGCGCGCCGGGGGTGGGAAGGCGGCGCAATGGGCTGCTTCGTCGGCCGGGCCGGGCTCACTTGAGTCCCGAGGGTTCTTTGACAAATCTTCAAGAATCTTGCCCCGGCCCGGCAGCGAGGCCGGAAGCGATCGCGAGGGCTTCCGCCCCCCTGAGCGCTTCCCACATTCCCCCCTCCTCGCTTCGCTACCGAGCAACCGCAATGGGCACCACTGAGAACACACAAAGCGTTGCTATCACTGATGCAAACAGGAACGTGCATTACGACAATCGCATGTTGCCCATGCCCCTGTCGCTCGGCTTCGGGTTGATCGTCTCGGGGATGGTCATCACCCCAAACGCGCTCGCGATCCCCTCACCGGATGTCGTCATCGGGCTATTCGCCAGCGTCGCTCAGGCACTGGGTCTCTTGTCCGTGATCGCGGGGGGCTGGTTCTGGAAGCGGCGCCGTTCCGGCGACTCGGGACGCGGGACCCGCGCCTGGAAGATCGCGTGCATCGCGAGCTCGGCATTGCTCCTCCTCACGCTGTCGGGCTGGGGTCTGTACGCGGCCGACCAGTCCGACATGCGCGCGAAGCGCCTGCAGACGAATCTGGTCCGCAACTCGAAGGAGGACGGCAAGAAGATCACCGACGTCTCGCTCAAGGAGCTCTCGTTCAGCGACCAGCTGAAGCGCGAGGACGGCATCGCGACCGAGACGCTCGCGAGCCAGCTCGAGTCGAAGAAGGTTCCGCCGATCCTCGACGTGCGCGAAGACGAGGAGTTCGAGATGGGGAAGATCGCGACCGCCACACACGCGCGCTTCCCGGACGTGCTCGCGGATCCCGCGCGCTACCTCGATCGGAACAAGGTCACGCTGCTCCTCTGCTACAACGGCAACCGCAGCTCCGAGATGGTGACGGCCCTGCGTGAGATGGGCTACGAGTGCCGCTTCATGATCGGCGGCTACGAGAAGTGGCTGGCCGAAGAGCGCGCGCTCGTAGGGACCGAGATGCGCGAAGTCGGCGATCTGCGCCAGATCCCCGACTACCCGAACCGCGACGTGCTGCTCGACACGCCGGACGTCCTGGCACTGATGGAAGCGGGTCCGATCCAGTTCCTCGACGTGCGCTATCCGGGCGAGTTCGAGGGCCTGGGGCACCTGCCTGGCGCGATCAACCTGCCCTTCCGCAAGCTCAAGAGCGAGGACCTGCAGGTTGCGCTCGAGGCCGTGCCCAAGAAGCCGATCATCATCGCCTGCTACGACCGGCGCAGTTCGTTCTTCGGTCTGGTCACGGGCCTGCGCCTCTCGCGCATGGGCTACACCTTCCTCGGGCGCTACACGGTGCCCGAGACCTTCCCCTCGCTCTCGAAGGACAAGCCGCACGTGGCGGCCTGGAAGGCGCGCAACGCCGAGCGCACGCTGCTCTCGACGGCTTCGGCGCCGATCGCCGGCTGGATCGGAACGCTGGCGGAGCGCTACGGCTCGCTGGCCCTGGCGATCGCGCTGGCGGCGCTCGCGCTGCGGCTGCTCGTCCTGCCGCTCACGCTGCGGGCTGACCGCGACCGCTGCGTGCAGTTCGGCCTGAAGCCCACGCTCACGCGCATCGAACACGAGTGCAAGCAGGACCCCGTCGAGCGCTCGCGCCTGACGCTCGAGCTGATGAAGAAGCACGGCATCCGGCCCGCACTCGGGCTGCTCTCGGGCGTGGTCCAGCTCGTGCTCTTCTCGCTCTTCTTCGCGGCCGTCGTCGCCGCCGCGAGCGCGACGGAAGGCGGTTGGCTGTGGATCGAGCGTCTTTCCGACCCTGACCCGCGCTACGTGCTGCCCGTCGTGTGCGGCCTGCTGGCGGCCGTCATCGCGCTGCGCGCGGGCGAACATGCGACGCGCAAGCGCTGGATCCTGAGCGCCTGCTTCGGCCTCCTGGTGGGGGGCATCCTCGTGACCCTGGCGGCCTCGGCCGGTCTGTACCTGTGCGTGAGCCTGGCCTTCGTGGCCCTGCAGGGCGAGCTCGTGCGCGCCTGGGTGATCGCGCGTCCGCGGCGGCGCCTCGAGCGCCGGCGCGCGCGCGCGCAGGAAGCGCGCATCGTGCCGCTCGAGCTCGCGCATCTCGCCGGCGACTGCGGCAACAAGGCCGGGCGCCTCGCGCAGCTCCTGGAGCTCGGCTTCGCGGTCCCGGGCGGCTTCGTGCTGCGCCCGATCGTGATCGCCGATCGCTTGCGGACCGGCTCCTGGGCCCCCGACGACCGTGCGGCGATCCAGGCGGCGCTCGTCGCCCTGGGCTCGGAACGCGTCGCGGTGCGCAGCTCCGGCGCCAAGGAAGACGGGGAAGAACGCTCGTTCGCGGGCGTGTTCGAGTCAGTGCTCGACGTGCGCCCGGCGCACGTCTTCGAGGCCATCGAGCGCGTGCTGCAGTCCTTCGGCTCGGAGCGCGCGCGCAGCTACGCGGGCACGGGCGAGTCCGATCTGACGGCCGCGATCCTCGTGCAGGCGATGGTGCCCGCCGAGTACGCCGGCGTGCTTTTCACCGAACACCCGGCCCAGACGGGCGTCGCGCTGGTCGAACTCGTCGCGGGGCTCGGTGATGGGCTCGTCTCGGGCCGTTCGGAGCCGGTCTCCGTGCGCCTCGGGCGACTGACCGGTCGCACGCTCGACTCGCACAGCTGCACGCTCGCGCTCGACGAGCTCCACCGGCTCGGGTTGCGCATCGAAGTCATCTTCGGTCGGCCGCAGGACATCGAATGGGCCAGCGCGGGCGGACGCATGTTCGTGCTGCAGTCGCGCGACATCACGCGCGATCCGGCCGCGGGCGAAAGCCAGCGCGCGCGCCGCGAGCGCGAGCGCCGGCGTCTGCTGGCAGTCGCGCAGCAGCGCTACGCGAACGTAGCCGGAGCCGACCTGCAGGCGGACTTCTTGGTGCAGGACGAGCTCGCGGAGCTCCTGCCGGAACCGCATCCGGCTTCGATCTCGCTGCTCAACGCGATTTCCGCTCGCGGTGGCAGCACGGATCTGGCGTGCCGCGAGCTCGGACTGCGCTACGACGTGCGACAGGATGCCGGTCCGGTGCTGCTCTCCGTCTTCGGACGCAGCTACTCCATCGCCGGCGAACGCTCGCGCCGCCTTTCGGCCAAGACGTCCTTGCTCGCGAGCTACCGCCTGGGCCGTTCCGGAGCCGAGATCGAGCGCACGCTGCGGGAGGAATTTCTGCCCGCCCACGCGCGGAACCTGCGCCTGGAAGAGGCGCTCGACCTCGGCAGGCTCGACCTGCCCGGACTCGTCGAGCTGCAGGCGTCGATCGTGAAGCGCTTCCTCGACTCGAGCTACACCGAGGCCGAGCGCGTGAACCTGTCGGCGGAGATCTACATGCGCGCCGCCGTGCAGCAGTGCGAGAAGCACGGTCTCGACCCCGCCGCACAGCTGGCGCACCTGCCGGCCAACCCGGCGACCGAGGCGCTCAACGTCCTGGCGCGCGTGGGGATCGGCGAAGCCCGGCCCGAGGATTTCCTGCGCGTCTTCGGCCACCGCGCGGATCACGACTACGAGCTCGCGGAAGCGCGCTACTCCGAGAATCCGGGGCACGTCGCGCAGCTGGCGCGCCGCGCCCAGTTCTCGGCCGACCTCGGTTCGGCGCCCATGCTGCCGCCGGGCAAGCTGCTGCGTTCCTCGATCGAGCGGGCGCGCACGTTCCAGACGCTGAAGGAGGAGGCCAAGCACGCGGCACTGCGCGACCTCGCCTCCTTGCGGCGCGTGCTGCTCGAGATCGGCGCGCGCCTGGAAGTGGGCGACGGCATCTTCCAGCTCACGCTGGGCGAGATCGCCGGCATCGGCCGCACGGGTCTGGAGCCCGAGAACCTGCGCGAACTCGTGCGCGAGCGCCAGGAGCAGTGTGCGGCCGTCGAGGGCTTGCGCCTGCCGTCGCGTCTCACGGTCGCGGAGCTCGAGAGCCTGGACCTCGAGCTCGGCGAGGTCATGATCGAACGGCCGCGCGAGGCGGCGCTCTCCGGTACGCGCGTTTCCGGCGACGGCGACGTGGTCGGCCGCGCGCGCGTGCTCTCGGGCCCCGAGGAGATCGAGACCTTCCGGCGCGGCGAGGTGCTCGTCGCGCGCTTCACCGATCCGGCCTGGATGCCGGTCTTCCCGATGGCGCGCGGGCTCGTGATGGAGGTGGGCGGGTGGCTCTCGCACGCCGCGATCCAGGCGCGCGAATGCGGCGTGACCTGCATCGTGGGCGTCAACGGCGCGCGCCACTCGATCACGACCGGCGAACTGCTCTGCCTGCACCGCGACGGCCGCGTCGAGCGGCTGCCCAACCGCCGGCGCGAGGAGCGCCTGCCGACGACGCGAATGGTGTCGCTGGAGCGACTCGAGGATATCCGCGAGGCGCGCCTGCTCGACGTCTCGACGCACGGGGCGCAGATCAAGCTCGACTCGGGCGGCTCGCTGCGCATCGGAGAGCGCCTGATCCTGCGCGGCCTCGCGCAGCGCAGCACGCTGCACGCGCGCGTGGCGCGCAACGGGATGCCGGGGAACTACGGGCTCTCGTTCGAGGAGCCCGCGATCCTGGAAGCCGAAGTCGCCTAGGGCGCATTTCCTTCCTGATCCGCATCAGGTCCAGGTGACTTGAGGCCGAAGAGGGACAGTTGGCCGGCTCCGTTCGGAGGAGGCGGGACGGCCGCAGATCGACATGCGTGTCAGTGGCCAAGCACTCCTACCGCTCTTCCTGGCCGGCGTTGCGTTCGTGCTGATCGCGAAGCTCTGGTCGGGGACGAGCAGCAACGACTTCGCCAACAAGCCGACCCGGCGTGCGGCGCGGACATCCGCGACCGCGACGGAGGATGCTTCCCAGAGCGGAGCTGCTGCCGACCAGGCGCTGTTGCGCGGCAGGCTCGTCGATGCGCGCACGGGCGAGCCCGTCGCAGCGGGCGTCACGCTCTTCGGCGACGGGGGATTCGAACGCCAGGCGGAAGCGGGCACGGACGGCCTCTTCCATCTCGACTCTCCGACAGCGGTGCACGCGACGCTCGCGATTCCCCGCACCGCTGGCCACTTCGGGCTGGTGCAGGAGCTCGAGATCCCGTTCCGCTCGCCGATCGTGTCGCTCGAGCTCAAGCTCGAGCAGCGCCGCGAACTGCCCGTGGTCCTGCGCACGCCCGACGGCCAATCCCTGGCCGACGTCCTTCCGCCGCAAGCTCCGTGGGCGCGCGAGACCTGGCCCTCGATCCTGATCACGCACGTTGCGCCGGGAGGCCGGGTCTCCGAGGGCGCCCCCGATCCGCTGCTCACGACGCGCGTCGGACAGTTCTTCTCCAGCGTGCACGGTGACGTGGAGCTGAGCGCCGGCTCGCCCGAGGGCTGTGTGGGCTTCGTGAGCCTCTTCGAGGCTCCGCCCGTGAGCTGCAGCCTCGTGATCGGCTCGCGCGTGCTGCAGACGATGGTGCTCGATGGCCAGGAGTCCTCGATCAACTTCAGCGTCGATCCCTCCGAGCTCCAGGCGACGCGCGCGGACATCGCCCTGCGGGTGGTGGATGCCGACACCGGCCTGCCGCTCGCTGCACGGCGCGGTCTGTGGCTCGGGATGCTCGGCGGCTCGGCCACGGCTGTCGACGCCGAACTCGACGAGGACGGCCGGGTCGAGATCAAGGACGCACCCGCCGGGTCGGTCAATCTGTTCCTGCGCTTCGGCGACTACGAACACCAGGTGCAGCGCTTCGACCTGCACGCCGGCGAGCGCAACGACATCGGCGAGCTGCGCGTGCACGCGGGCGCCTGCATCGCCGGCCATGTCGTCACGGAGACCGGCGAGGCCGTCCCCGCGCGCGTCTGGAGCAGCAGCCGCGAGGGGCGCGATCACCCGCTGGGCCAGGCGACCGAAACGCCGGACGGCGCCGACTGGTTCGCGATCTGCGGGCTGCCGCGCACGAATGTCCTGATCGGCATCGACGACCCGCACTGGGCCCTCAATCCAGTCGAAGTGGACCTGCTCAAGGGCTCGGCCCAGAACCAGAGCATCGTGGCCCGCAAGGGTTCGAGCGTGCGCCTAGTCGGGCCCTACTCGGCTTCCGGCGCGGCGCGCATGCGCGTCCTCGATGCGCGCAACCTGTGCATCTGGGTCGGCGAGAACTTCGAGCAGGAGCTCCACGAGCTGCAACTCCTGCCGGGCCACTACACGATCGAGGTGCTGCGCGAGGGCCGGCCGGGCACCCGCCAGGCGCTCGACCTCGGGCCGGCGCGCGACGCTACCGTCCTGCTGCGCTAGCTGACGCGCGAGACCCAGCTGCTGGCGATGCGCCCGAGGTCGGGCGCCTCGCCGCCAGTCTCGCCGAAGTAGTGCGTCTCGAGCCGGTCGATCTCGGCCCGCAGAGTGCTCTTCTCCTGCGGGGCGAGGCCGTCGTTGCGCTCGATGTCGCGCAGCAGTCCGAGGACCGTGAACGGTGTCAGCGTCTCGGGCGTCTGGAAGCGTGCCACGCTGCGCGTCTCGGTCTTGCCGAACCTGCGCAGGCCGAAGAAAGCGCCCGCTGCGAGCACGAGTCCGCCGGCCAGCCACCCGATCCAGGTCCGGGACACGCTGCCGTAGTTGCGCTCCAGTGCGACCGTTGCGGGCACGGAGACGAGGTCGGCGTCCTCGTAGCGGAAGTGCTCGTCGCTGGCGACCTCCAGGCGCGGCTTGGCGAAGCTGAAGCTGGTGGGCAGCTGCTCGAGACCGCTCTTGGCCTTGAGCGTCAGCGTCCAGGTGCGCTCGGAGAGGATCCCGGTGCCCTCGCCCTCCTCGTCGAACTTGACCACCGCAAGGCCGTGGTCGTCGGTCTTCGCGATCTCGAACTCGCCCAGGGCCAGATCGGCCAGCGCAGCGAGCTCGGGCACGAGGCCATTCGCGCTTGCCTTGAGCTCCAGGATCAGCTTCCCGTCCTTGGCCTGGCGCTCGTCGAGCGTCTGGGTCAGGCGGAGCGCGTCGAAGGGCCGCTGCTCGCCCTGGTCGGCGCTGGAGTCGATCGGCCGCACGGAAGACTCGATCGGCAGCACGGCGTAGCCCGAGGTATCGAGGAAGTCGAGATCGAGGCGCAGCGAGGGGATGCGGTCCACCTGCGGCCCGCGCGGCTTGAGCAGGATGTAGGCGTAGGGCGTGATCCGCCAGCCGTACTCCGCGGTCGCCCTGGACTGCGTCTCCGGGTTGTTGAAGGTCACCGAGAGCACGTCGAAGTCCTGCTTGAGCGCGGTGCGCGCGGCCTCCTCGAACTTGTCGCGGTAGTCCTCGAGCGGCCGGCCGTAGTTGTAGGCGAACTGGACCGCATTCTGGTTCTGGAGGTACTTCGAGAAGCCGCCCGACTCGCGCTCGATCTCGCGCGTGTGTCGCAGGTTGACCTGCAGGCCGAAGGGCTCGCCGTGGCCGACGCGGTCGCTGCCGTCGACCAGTGCCTCGAGCCGGATCTCGGTGACGAGGTCCTTGTAGTAGTCGTAGATCTTGTGCGCCTCGTGGGCGAGCTTGTTGTCGCCGACGATCGAGAGGCCCTCGCGCACGTAGCGCAGCTTGATCGCCGGCGCGGCGCTGCCCATGCGGGTGAAGAGCCCGCTGGTGAACATGTCCAGGTAGCGCTCGCCGCTGTCGGGCGGGAAGCGCCGCAGGGCCGCGGCGATCCTGGGGATCTCCTCCTGGGCCAGGAGCTTCGTGGCGTCGATCTTGTTCAGGTCGCTGGCGCCCAGCGCGGCGTAGAACCAGACCTCGAAGACCTGCGTCGTCTCCTTCTCCTTGGGCAGCGCGGGCGCGGCTTCGAGGTACAGGTCGGCGGCCCTGGCGAACAGGTCCAGCGCCGTGCGGCGGCGCGCGGCGAACTCGGGGTCCTTCTTCAGCTCCCAGAGGTAGTTGTTCTCGTCGTGCTTGAGAGCCGCGTCGGCCAGCACCAGCTGCCAGCTCTGCGGCTGGTCGGCCAGCGCGCGGTCGACGGTCTTGTGGGCCAGCTCGTAGCCGCGCAGCACCTCGGCCTGGATGTCCTGCTGGCCACGGTTGGTCTTGGCGTTCTTCTGCGCCGCAGGATCGCGCCAGATGCTGAGCAGATTGCTGCGCATCCTCTGCACCAGCTCGGCCAGCGTCTCGGCATCGAGCTCCTTGAGCGAGCCGAAGATGCGCTCGATGGTCTCGATCCGGTAGACCTCGGCCGTGCTGTGGGCCGTGGTGAAGGCGTTGACCACCAGCCGCTTGTCGAGTTCGACCGGCAGCTCGCGCAGGCGCGCGACCCACTCGGAGAGCTCGGTCAGGTTGCGTTCCTGCTTCGAGCGCGTGAGCGGGATGCCGTTGGCGCGCTCTTCGAAGCCGTACGTGTAGATGTAGGGGTTGCGCTGCTGCTGGGTCGAGTTCGGGTCGTGGTTCTTGGCCCAGACGCGCAGGAACTCGTCCACCAACTCCTTGGCCGGCTTGGGGTGCGAGCGGGCCAGCTCGGCGATGCAGGGGAAGGCCGCGGTCTCCTCGCTGACCTTGAGGAACAGCTGGGCGATCACTTGCTGCAGGCGCGGGCGCTGGCCCTCGTCGACCAGCGCGAGCCACTGCGCGTCGGGGCGGATGTCGAGCACCTCGCCGGTCTTGATCGGCGTGGGCATGTTCCCGCGGAACTGCGGCATCTGCTGCTGCATGTCGAAGTAGAAGAAGTTGCCGTAGCGGTCGCGCTGCATCGCCGGCGAGCGCGAGGTGGAATCGTCGAGCTGCCAGGAAACCTGCGCGTCGCGCATCCAGTTGTTCGCCAGCAGCGTGAGCTGCGTGCCCCAGTCGCGGGCCAGCTCGGGCGCGGACTTGAGCAGGGCCTTCGCGGCGCTGGACTGGAGCGTCAGCCACTTCAGGCGCAGCTCGCTCTGCGTCGGCTGCGACTGCAGCGAGAGCGCGGCCGAGGAGCCGATCGCGGCCAGGATCTCCATGCCGCGCTCCGGGCGCCGGGTGAAGCTCTCCTCGAGCCAGGCCTGGCCCAGCTCCTTCTGGATCCGCGGCGCGATCTCGACCGCGCGCGCCAGGGCCTCGTTCTTCTCTTCCTCCTTGACCTCGCCCGAGGCCAGCGCCGCCTGCGTGGCGCGCCAGGCCTTCTGCAGCCATTCGAGCTTGTGGTCCTTCTCGTTGTTCGCGAGACAGGAGCGCGCGATCAGGTTCAGGCCCTCGCGGTCGTTCTCCTGCTCGGCCGCCTCGATCAGCGGCAGGAACTCGTCCAGCGCGACGAGCTCGCCCGCCGCCGCGAGCAGCAGCGCCAGCTTGCGCCGGTCGAGTTGCGCGTCCTTCTCGTCCAGGTGCGGGCGCAACGCGGCCAGGAGCGGGTCGAGCTGCAAGCCCGCGTTCAGGCCCTGGCGCAGGATCGGTCCGAGCTTCGCGAAGTGCTCCTTGACGAGCGGCAGCGGCGCCGCCGCGATCAGGCCGAGCACGTCAGGGAGGCCGAAGCGGTTCTTCTCGATGTACATCTGCCCCTGCTGCTGCACGTTCGGCGGCTGCTGCTGCTGGCCGCGCTGCAGCGAGGCGATCAGCTGTTCGTAGCCGGCCTTGCGCTCGTCCTCGGTCAGCTTGGCGAAGTACTCCTTGACCGCGGCCCACTCGCCCAGCGTCACGTTGCGCTGCAGGGCGAGCGCTTCCTCCTCGATCAGCTTCGTCTCGGCCGCCGCCTTGGCGGAATCCTCGGCGGCCTTCTTCTTGGCGGCTTCGGCCTCGTCCTTCTGCTTCTGCGCCTCGGGATCGAGCGGCTGGGCGGGTTCGGCGACCGCGAGCGCAGGCTCGGCCGGCTTGGCCTCCACGGGCTTCGCCTCTTCCTTCGGCTTGGGCGGGTTCGCCCACACCTTGAGGATCGTCGAAGGACGGCGATCGTATTCGAGCTTCTTGAGCCTATCCGCGCGCGCGCTGGCCTTCTTCGGCGCGCCCGGCTGGGCCGGCGGCCGGGCCTCGACCTGCGGAGGCTCCTGCCCATCGAAGAAGACCATCTCGCCGTCGATGAACTCGACGGCTTGGCTCCCGCTGCTGCTGCGGATGATGGTGACCCCGGGAGTAGAGGGGACCTGGGCGGCCGTGAGAGCGGGCGCGCAGATGAGCAGGGACAGAACGGTGGCGCGATGGATCATCGTGAGTACCTAACTGCTGGAGGCCGGGCTCAGGAGCCGGAACCGTCGGGCGGCGGGCCGCTGCTCGCACCGCGCGCGTCCTGGGGCTTGTTCTGCGAGTTGCTCTTGCTCTTGCCCTGGCCGCGACCGCGGCCGGTTCCGCAACCCTGTCACTGCGAGGGCAGTGGCAGGCCTTGCAGGTCCTTGAGCTCCATGCGTTCGAGCTTGATCGCGGACTCGAGGTCCTGGCGTCCGGTCTCGGCGGCGGCCTTGTCGCCCTCGGCGATCGCCTCCTCGGCGAGCAGCTTGTAGTTCTGGCGCGCGGCCTCGATCTCGGGCTCCCACTCGCTGCGCGGCGAGCCCTCGAGGCGCATCAGCCAGGTCATGAAGTACTGCGCTTGCGCGAGACCGGTGCGCGCGTCGCGCTTGTCGGTGCGCGTGGCCTTGGGGTCGGCACTGAGCTCCTCGACGAGCGCTTCGAACTCGCGGCGCGCGTCGGGCAGCTGGCCGATCCACATCTGCGCCTTGGCGCGATCGAGCCGCAGCGCACGGATGTCCTCGGTGCGCTCGGGCGGGACGAGCGCGAGCGCCTCGCCGCAGGCCTGCTCGGCCTCCTTCCAGAGCGGCTTCGCGGCTTCGTCGCCCTGCTCGAGCGCGAGCTGGCGGGCCATGAAGGCCGCTTCGCGGGCGCGCGCGATGGCCTCCGAGGCCTTGTCGCAGCGCACGCGCTCCTGTCCGGGGCCGTAGTGGTACGCGAGCGCCGCCGCGGGCAGCAGCAGCCACACCAAGAGCAGGAGCTTCCTCATGCGAACGAACCTCTGCTACCGACCGGGCAGGTCAGGGAACGGGTTTCCATGCTACCTCTCCATCGGCAGCTGGACGACGCACCTTCTGGGATCCTCCCGGGAGGGGCCCCGAGCCGGCCTTGGGCCGCCGCCCCGGCCGCCAGCGCGTTCCCAGGAAGTGCAGCAGGACGGGCAATCCGGCCAGGATCAGGCTCGAGAGGGCGCAGGCGATCAGGGCGTACTCGCGCAGGGTCAGCTTCTCGAAGACGCTCTCCTCCTCCGTTCCGGTCGCTTCCGTGATCAGGCTCGAGGCGAGCTGCTTCTCGTTGCCGTTGTGGAACGTCCCGTGCAGCCGGGCGGCGACCTGCTTGAGCATCGGCACGTCCTGGCGCGAGTGCCGGCCGTCGATGAACTTGCCCACCTGCGGGTCGCCGACGCCGCAGACGATCACGCTGCGCACCGAGTCGGGCATGCGCGGCATGCCGGTCGCCGGCACGGTGTCGCCGTCGCTGACGACCACGACCGTGGTGCTGCGCGGGTTCCAGTCCTTGGCCACGCGCGCGGCCTCCGCGAGGCCGTCGAAGAGCCTGGTCTTGCCGGCCGGGAAGGCGAAGCTGAGCGGCAGGTCGCCGAGGATGTTGCGCACGACCTCCGAGTCCTTGGTGTCGATCACCACCGGCTTCGCGCCGTTGTAGAAGGCCACCACGCTGACCTTGAACTCCTCGAGCGGGATGCGCTCGAAGAAGGACTCCATCAGCTCGCGCGCGCGCTGGGTGCGGCTCTCCTTCCCCGAGGGGCCGGCGTCGACGAGGCGCATCGAGGGCGAGACGTCGAGCACGACCAGGATGTGCTTGGGCTCCCCGCGGAACTCGTTCTCGCCGCTGCCGATCGCGTAGCGCCGCGGCTCGCTGACGAGCAGCGTTCCGAGGCCCCAGACCAGGCCCGCCAGAGCGAGCACGCGCGCGGTCGGCGCGCCGCGCGCCCAGCCCGACGGGCGGCCGGCGGGCCCGAAGGCCAGCGCTGCGACGTGGCGCACGCGGCGCGTGTGGATCCACTCCGCCAACGCGGCCAGCAGCAGCACCGCGACGGCGCCGTAGAGCGGCAGCTCGGAGAGCTCTACCACGGCGTGTACCTCAACCCGAAGAGCGCCAGCAGAGCGCAACCGAGGATGCCGAGTGCCGCCAGGCACCAGGGCCAGAAGTCGTCCGCCGCCTCGGCGTGCGTCTTCTCCATGCGCGACTTCTGCATCTTGTCGATGCGCTCGAAGACGTGCACGACGCCCTCCTGGTCGCCGGGCGCGAAGACCTCGCCGCCGGTGATCGAGGCGATGCGCTCGAGGCTCTCGGCCGGGTTGCCCTCGGCGATGTGCACGGCGAAGACGGTGATGTTGTCCGCCTTGAGGCGCCTGGCGATGATCTCGTCGGTGCCGCCGTCGAGGTCGGCGCTGTAGCCGTCGGTGATCAGCACGATCATCCGGTCGCCCTCCTCGCGCTCGAGCAGCACCTGCCGGCAGGCCGTCAGCGCCTTGGCGATCTGCGTCCCGTTGAACCAGGAGGGCAGCGTGCCCGGGCGCATGAAGGGCGGCGCGCAGCGGAAGGCCGAGATGTCGGTCGTCAGCGGAACCCAGTGCAGCACGTTGTTGCCGAAGAACGTCAGGCCGAACGCGTCGCCCTTCCTGAAGTCGAGAAAGGCGTTGATCGCCTTCATCGCCGCGTCGTAGCGCGTACCCGAGCCGAAGCGCGCGCTCATGCTGCCCGAGATGTCGACGCAGAACTCGATGTTGGTCAGCACGCGCTTGGATTTCGGGTCGTCCCACTTCTGCGGGCCGGCCAGGATCAGGATCACCAGCGCCAGCAGCAGCGCGGGCAGCGATTCGGCGCAGCGCAGGAAGAAGGCCAGCCAGCCGGCGTGCGCGGCGCCCGAGTGGTCGAAGGGCAGCACCAGCGCGCGCCCGCGGCGGCGCCAGGTCCAGACCAGCAGCAAGAGCGGCAGGATCAGCAGCGCGAGCAGCGAGCGATGGCGGAAGAGGTCGAGTGCGTCCACGCGCCTAGGTGCTCTCCAAGTTCTCGTAGGGCGCCAAAAGCCGCGCGACGTCGACCCGCTCCGGAGGATCGGGCCTGTGCAGCCAGTCCTCGAGGCTGCGCAGGAGCGCCCCGGCCTCGGGATGGCCGCGCAACTCGACCAGCAGCGCCTGGGGCGAATGGTCGACGAGCGCCAGCTTGCGGCGCCAGTACTCGACCAGGCGCAGTTCGAGCCGCGCGCGGTCGCCGCGCGAGAGCTTGCCCGCGAGCGCGTCCTCGACCAGCGGCCGCAGCTCCTCGGCCAGAGTGCGCGGACGCACGCGTTCGCGCGCGACCTGCGCGCGCCGGCGGCCGGCGAGCAGCAGCGCCGCCAGGCCCAGCACCCACACGACGCCCAGCACGACCATCGTGGTCTGGTAGCCGCCCAGATGCGGCAGCGCCGTCGGCTCGAGCGGGTTGGGCTGCACCTGTCCGTCGCCGAGCAGCGCCTTCACGCTGACCGGGATCGCCGGCAGGTTCGCGACCGGCGTGCCGTCCTTGTGCTTGAGGTACTTGGCCAGGTCGTACTGCCCGGCCTCGAGGCCGTAGTACTCGAGGTCGTAGCGGAAGTCCGTGCCGTGCGGCCAGGTCGCGACGACGCGCACGATGACCGGGCTGTTCGCGTCGAAGGGCACGGCCTCGAGTTCGGGCGCGGGCAGCACCAGCTGCAGGATCTGGCCGCTGATGCCGATGTTCGTCTCGGGCGGCGCGGGCTGCTGCGTGTTCATCGCGTGCCCCTCCCCACCCAGCCGCGCGAGCGGAACAGGTGCCGCAGCGAGTGCGCGAAGGGCTGGTCCGTGCGGATCAGCAGGTGGTCGATGCCGGCCCGGCGCCACTGCGCGGCCAGCGCATCCGGGTCGTTCCACTGGCGCGCGCCGCGGGTGCTGAACTCGCGCCCGGTCTCGGCCTCGGAGGCGCGCAGGAAGCCGGCGCCCCTGCAGGAGCTCTCGGCCGGGTCGAAGAGCTGCAGCACGACGCAGTCGTGCAGCTGCGCGAGGTGCTTGAGCACCGGGATCGCGCCCGGGTCGTGCAGGTCGCTGATCACGACCAGCAGCGAGCGCTGGGTGAGCGTCGGCCCGAGCTCGCGCAGGCGCCGGCCGAGCTGCGTGCCCTCGTCGAAACGGTAGCGCCTCAGGGCCAGCACCCATTCCAGGATGCGCTGCTTCGAGAGACTCGGCCGCACGCGCAGCGCGCGCTCGCCGACACCCACCACGCCGACCGGGCTGACCCGGTCGAGCGCGGCCAGCGCCAGGCCGCCGGCGATGTACAGCGCAGTAGCGTACTTGCTGCGCGCCACCGAGGAGACCGCCATCGAGGCCGAGGTGTCGATCAGGAGGTAGACCGGCATCGACTTCGGCGATTCGTACTCCTTGACGAAGACGCGCCGCGTGCGGGCCGTGACGCGCCAGTCGATCGCGCGCACCGAGTCGCCCTCCTGGTAGGGCCGCGACTGGACGTACTCGACGCCGCTGCCGACGAAGGGCGAGTGGTCGGTGCCGTAGCTGAGGCCGTTGGCGAGCTTGCGCACGGCCAGCACGAACTGGCGCGCGTCGAGGGTCTCCAGCTCCTCGATGAAGCCCTGCAGGCCGCCCGTTCGCTCGCTCGGGCTCTTCACGAGCGTGTCGCGCTGCCGCCCAGCGAGCGCAGCAGCTCCTGCAGCACGGCGCGGCCGGTGACGCCCTCGGCGATGGCCTCGTACTTGAGGCGCATGCGGTGCAGCATCACGTCCTCGGCCAGCGCGAAGAGGTCCTCGGGGATCGCGTAGTGCCGCCCGTGCATCAGCGCGCGCGCGCGCGCGGCCTTGATCAGCGAGATGCCGGCGCGCGGGCTGCAGCCGAGCTCGACGGCCGGGTGGCGCCGCGAGCGCTCGACCAGGCCGACGACGTGCTCGACGAAGGTCTCGCTGACGTGCACGTGGTGCACCGCTTCCATCGCGCGGACCAGCTCCTCGGACGAGCCGACGGGCTGCTTCTCGAGCACGTCGAACTCCGTCTGCACGATCGCGCCCTTGTCCTGACGCTGGATGCCGAGCGCGGCGTTGCGCACCAGGATCTGGCGCTCCTCGTCGGTGCTGGGGTAGTCCAGGCGGTGGACCAGCATGAAGCGGTCGAGCTGCGCCTCGGGCAGCTCGAAGGTGCCTGCCTGCTCGACCGGGTTCTGCGTGGCGATGACCAGGAAGGGCGCCGGCAGACGGAAGGTCTCGTTGCCGATCGTGACCTTGCGCTCCTGCATCGCCTCGAGCAGCGCGCCCTGGACCTTGGGCGCGGCGCGGTTGATCTCGTCGGCCAGGAGCAGGTTGGTGAAGACCGGGCCCTTGCGCACGCGGAACTCGTTCGTGCGCTGGTCGAGCACCTCCGAGCCGAGGATGTCCGAGGGCAGGAGGTCGATCGTGAACTGGATCCGGGCGAAGTCGAGGTCCACCGACTTCGAGAGCACCGAGACGAGCAGCGTCTTGGCCAGTCCCGGCACGCCCTGCAAGAGCAGGTGGCCGCCGCTGAAGAGCGCGATCAGCAGGCGCTCCACGACGATGTCCTGGCCGACGACGACGGTGGCCACGCGGGCGCGGACGGCGCGGATGAAGGCTTCGGTCTCGGCGAAGGAAGACTTCCCCGAAGGAACGGCAGTCTGGCTCATGGGATTCCGGGAGCGCTAGGGGACGAGCGGGGCCGGCACCATCTTCCCGATCCGGACCGAAACGGCAACTGCCCGGCCGAGGCTACCATCCTGCTGCGCTGATCGGCGCGGCGGATGTTGATCGCCCTCCTGCTCTCCTTCGCGGCACACCCGGATTCCGTCTCCAGCACGCGGATCACGGTCAGCGGGGCGCGCGCGCACCTCGAGCTGCGCTCGGAAGAGCGCACGTTCCTGGAGACCCTGCAAGTCGATCGCGACGGCGACGACCGGCTCGATGCCGCGGAGTTGCGCTCGGGTGCCTGGATCCTCGCGGACTACGTCACGCAGCGCTATCGCATCGTGGGGCTCGTCCCGGGTCAGGTGATGCCCGCGCTCGAGGGGCGCTTCCTCGGCGCGCGCGCGATCGAGCCGGGCGCGGGGATCCTGGCGCGCAAGCGCGCGCTGCAGCTCGAGTTCGATTTCGACTTGCCGCAGGACTGCGCAGGCCTCGAGGTCCGCTCCAGCCTCTTCGTCGAGTCCAATCCGCTGCACCGCGACCAGTGCGAGATCGTCTGGAACGGCGGCGAGCCCGCCACCCGGCTGCTCTGGTCGGAGGATCCGTCCTGGACCTTCCGCGCGGATTCCGCCGAGCGTCCGTCGACGGTGGGGGAGTTCGTCTCGCTGGGCGTGCACCACATCCTCGGAGGCTTCGACCACCTGGCCTTCCTGCTCGCGCTGCTGGTGGCCTCGCGCGGGCTGCGCTCGCTCGTGGGTGTGGTGACGAGCTTCACGCTGGCGCATTCGCTCTCGCTCGGCTGCGCCTCGATGGGTTGGGTCGTGCCGCCGGCGCGCACGGTCGAGGTCGTGATCGCGCTCTCGATCGTCTTCGTCGCGCTGCGCAACCTGCTCGAGGACCGTCCGCGGCGCTTGTGGCCCGAGGCACTCGGCTTCGGGCTCGTGCACGGCCTGGGCTTCGCCGGCGCGCTGGCCGAGACG
>Ga0315912_10000822_pt1 | contig 45864 bp, 35 predicted proteins | sample VfabasoilMG_FD_204469 | JGI IMG/M metagenome (GOLD analysis project Ga0315912, IMG submission 204469) | Garden soil microbial communities collected in Santa Monica, California, United States - V. faba soil | ecosystem: Environmental > Terrestrial > Soil > Garden | place: USA: California... | reverse complement strand
AAGTCGGCGCGATGCCGGCGAGTCTGCGCGCACGAGTTGCCCCCCTCGAAGTCTTGCCCCTGCGCGTGCGCGCGAGCCGGCTGGCGGCTGGCGCGCTCGGCGGTAGCCACCGGGCGGAGCGCAAGGGCTCCGGCGTCGAGTTCGCGGGTCACAGACCGTACACGCCCGGCGATGACCTCAGGCATCTCGATCGGCACGCGCTCCTGCGACATGGGCGCTACATGATCCGCGAGTTCATCGCGGAGGCGCAGCGCGCCAGGATCTGCGTGCTCGACGCCACATCGTCGATGGCGTATCGGAGCGGAAGCGAAGCAGGTCTCTCGCGAGGGCCCGAGCGCCCGAGCAAGTTGGATTTGGCTGTGCTGCTCGGCCTGGCGCTGCTCCTCGCTGCGCACAAGCGAGGCGACCCGGTTGGCCTGGCGGTGCTTGGTCGCGAGGGCCGCACCTACTACCCGCCGCGGCGCGGCGCCGAGCACCTGGAGCGGGTGACCAGCGAGCTCGAACGGATAGAAGCGGAGGGCGCAGAGGGCGTGACGACGCCGGCGAACGTCCACGAAGTCCTGCTCGAGGTGTCGGCGCGGGCGCCCCGGTCGGCGGAAGTGATCGTGCTGAGCGACTTCCTCGACATGGATGAAAGTCTATTGCCGAGCCTGCTCCAGCTGTGCGCCCAGGGCAGGCATGTCGTCGGCTTGGGCCTCTTGGATCCCGCCGAGCTCGACTTTCCGTACAGCGGACAGGTCGTCCTCCGCGATCCGGAATCCGGCGGGGAGGTCGAGACCGACGCTGGTCGCGTGCGCGCGGAATACCTAGCCGCCCTGGCTCTGCATCAGGCAAGCGTCGAGTCGGCCTTCGCCGCGCGCGGGGCACGCTACGCGGTGAGCAGCACACTCACGGCGCCCGCAGACATCTTGCGGGAGTCGTTCGGCCACGCATGACCTTTCTCGCTCCCCTCGCGCTCCTGGCGCTCGGCCTCCTGCTTGGGCCCCTCGTCGCACACGCCCTGCGCCGCGGGCGAAGTCGAACCATCGCGTTTCCCGCCACCCGCTTCGTGCCCAAGCACCAGGCCACGACCAAGGAGCGCCGCCGCCTTCAGGACCAGTGGCTGCTCGCCATTCGCATCCTGTCTTTGGTGTGCTTGGCCCTGCTCGGCGCCACTCCCCTGGCTTCCTGCTCGCGCCTCTCGCTGGAGCGCGATCGAGGAGCATCCGTCGCAGTGCTCCTCGTCATCGACGATTCGGGCAGCATGCAGGTGGAAGACGACGGAGTGACCCGTCAAGAGCGCGCCCTGGACGCTGCCCGGGAACTTCTCGTTGGAACCCGCAGCGGAGACGCGGTCGGCATTGCGCTCGCCGGCCGTCCGGCCCGCTTGCTTCTGCCCCCGACGACCGATCTGGGGCGAGCCAAGGGGGCCCTTTCGGAAGTTGGCCCAACCGATCGACCCACCGACCTATCGGCAGCGGTCCTGCTTGCCCAGGATGCCCTGGCGAGTCTGCCTCAGACCGACAAGCAGATCGTCATCCTTTCCGATCAGGCAACCCCGCGCCCCTTGCCCACGACTGCCTCGGTGCAAAGCATCCCGCTCGTGGAGCTGGCCCGTCCGTTCGAGAACTGCGCCCTGCTCCGCGCAGCTCGGGAGCCTGGTCAGGTCCGCGCGGAAGTAGCTTGCACGCCCGCCGCGGCTCAGGGCCGCAAGATCGAGCTACTCGCTGGCGACTCGGTCATCAGGGCGACCGACCTGGCGGAGACCGCCGTCTTACCGCTGGCGGACGATGCCAAAGCGCAGGGGCTGCGTGTTCGACTCAGTGCGCCTCTAGGGTCGACCCGCGATCAGGCTCCGAGCGACGACGCCATCGACGTGGAGCCCAGGAGCTCGAGCTTCGTCATCGGCCTGTGCGCCGATGCCAAGCGTTCGGGTCTGCCGACCAGTGGGAGCACGGTGATCAAGGTGGCTCTCGACGCCCTCGCGCCGGACTCGAGCGTCGATCCAGTGACGGTCCTGCCCGATCATGCGGCAGAGCTCGAACACCTGGCGGTGCTCTTGATCGACGACCCGCCCGGCCTCACACCGGAAGCCTCGTCGGCGCTGGAAACCTTCGTGAAGGGCGGCGGGGTCGTGCTCACGATGCTCGGTGCAGAGGTCGCTGCCGCACCGCTCGGATCGGTCTTTGCCCCGCTCGTCGTAGGTGCGCCGGCCTATTCGAACGAAGTGTACAGAGGTGTCGACATCGAGAGCGCTGGCCCGTTCGGACAGCTGGCAGGCGGATGGTCCGACCTCGAGGCCAGCGGTCGCGTCGCCCTACCCGAGCAGCCCACCGGCACCAGGGTGCTGCTCCGTTTCGCCGACGGTCAGCCACTCGTGCTCGAGCGCCCGCTCGAACGAGGTTTGTTCATCACGACACTCTTGCCCTCGTCGGTGGCCGTGAGCGACTTCGCCCTGCGCCCTGCGTTCCTCGCCCTGCTCGACCGCGTGCTGTACGAAGCGCGCTTGCGGGGGAGCTCCGCCGCGACGGAGGTGGGCCAGCCCTGGGAAGTTCCCGAGGGCACGCTGGTGACCGGCCCGGGCGGCCGCCTCCCGGCGACGCTCGAGGACGGCCGCTGGCTGGTGACTCCCGATCGGGCCGGCAAGTACTCGCTGCGTGTCCAAGGCAAGGAAACGGCACGCTTCGCGCTGCGCACGGCGGAGGAGGCGACTCTGCAGCCGAGCCCGCGAGCGACCACCGACGCTCGCGCCAAGGCCAGCGGCCGCACGCGCCAGAAAACCGACATCTCCCGCGAGGTCGCACTCGCGCTTTTGCTCTTGCTGCTAGTCGAGCTGGGGATGCGCGTCCAAAGGAGCCTCCCTCGCGCGGCCTAGGAAGCGCTGCTATAGGGCCCGGGCGACCCGCTCCCCGCCGACAGAGATGCATCCGACCTACCGCCGCCTGTTTGGGCGCCTGGCCCTTGCCGGCGCGCTGATCGCTCCCCTCCTTTCGGTCACTCTGAGCCAGCCGGTGTCTGCGACCATCGTGGAGCGCATCGTGGCGATCGTCGGGGACCGCGCCATCTTGCTGAGCGATCTGCGCCAACGCTCGCGCCCATTTTTGGCCCGGGTTTTCGACCAGTACCCGGAAGGCCCGCAGCGCTCCGCCGCCACCTCGCAGATCTACAAGGTCGTGCTCGAGCGCATGGTGGAAGAAGAGCTGGAAGACGAAGCTGCCAAGCGGGCGGGCATCACGGTCACGAGCGAAGAGGTCGACCAGGCGCTCGAACGCGTCGCCATCCAGAACGGGCTCAGCCCGGCCGCCATTCTGGCAGAAGCTCGACAGTCAGGGATGACTACGGAGCAGTATCGGGACGAGCTCCGGCGTCAGGTCTTGCAGGCGAAGATTGGCAGCATCCGCCTGCAGAGCCGAGTGAAGATCGAAGAGTCCGACCTGCGCGCCGCCTACCACGCGCTGGTGCGCGAGGAGCGCTTGCAGCTCCCGCAACGTACGCTGCGCCTGGTCTTGCCCGGGGGCGGGACGCCCTCTGCCGAAGCGCGAGCGCTCAAGCAAGCCGAGGACCTGGCGGCGCGCGCCGCCGCCGGCGAGGATTTCCGTGAGCTCGTGCGCAAGTACGGGAGCGCTCCTGGCTCGGGCTTGGCCGAAGCCAGGCCTCCCATGCAGGAGCCGGAAGAAATCCAGCGGGCCACGCTGGGCCTCGACGTCGGCGGCGTCTCCCGCCCCGTGCGCATCGCCGGCGTGCTCATGATCGTGCAGGTGCTCGAGCGCGCACCTTCCTCACTTCCGCCCTACGACGAAGTGAAGGACGCCGTTCACGAGCGGGTCTACATGGAAAAGATGGCTCGGGTGCGCAAACACTGGCTGGACGGTCTCCGCCGCCGCACCTACGTCGAGATCCGTATGTAATCCGAGCAGGCCAGCCGAGCAGGCGGCAGCCGAGCAGGCCAGCCGAGCAGGCAGCAGCCGAATGTCAGATTGGCACGGCGGACCCCGCACCTGGGCCCTCGAGCAGACAAAACGGCACAGCGTCCAGCGCGCTGCGAGCCCCAGCCTCAGTAGCCAGCGGTCCCTCCCGAGTTTGCCCGTTGGCACGGCATGTGCTCCAAATCAACGCGTGCACTCGCAGGCGCCGGTCCAGCCAAAGCCCCTAGCGATGGTCCTGCTCGGGCTGGCCCTCGTGGTCGGCCTTTGGGCCTCCCCTGCCGAAGCCCAGAGCATCAAGGTCGAGCCGTCGCAGTACCGTTTCAAGCGTGACGTCGAGCGCCCGAACTATCCCTTTTGGATCAGCCGTGAGGACTGCCTGCGGGACAAGAAGCACGGAGACGGCGAAACCTTCATCGAGGTACAGCCCAATCTCTCGCCCGTCGGCAACTACGCGCTCCAGGTCTGGGTGGCGCGAGGTGCGGACTGCACGGACAACGAGATCCGCTTGACCCAGGGCAGCTGCTGGAACGTTCTCGATGAAATCGCCCTAGTGAACAACAAGATCTACGAGATCAGCACGCAGGAGATCGTGGCCGGTGGCGAGCCGATCACCGACGACACCTGCGACGCGCAGGTCGAGTGGTCGACGACCCTCTACTTCCTGCTGCTCGATGGGGACACCGTGCTCGCCAGCACCAAGTGGAGCGAAACGCAGGTCGACACGAAAGCGCCACCACCGCCGGTGAACATCACTGCATCGGGCGGGGACAACGCGATCTTCCTCGCCTGGGACGCGCCGCTCGACCAACAGGTGATCGACGCCCAGGGCTTCGCCTACTATTGCGCGGGCGGCGGCATGGAGGTCATGGGGCAGGCTGGAGCCAGCGGCCTGGGCGGCGGAACGGGAGTGAGCTGCACGGCGGGAAACCTGACGCCAGACGACTACCCGGACGAGTCGACGCGCTGCGGCTCGACCGGCAGCCCCTCCTCGCGCAGCGGCGTGGTGGCGTCACCGGGCGTGGTGGCGGACAGCGTGGTTCCGATTGCGAACGGCAATACCTACGGCGTGGGCATCGCGGCGCTGGATCGCGTGGGCAACGTCGGCCTCTTGTCGCCCCTCACCTGCGCTACGCCACAGCCCGTGATCTCCTTCTTCGAGCACTACAAGGACTCGGGAGGACGGGCGGGCGGTAGTTTCTGCGGGCTGGTCCCCGGCTCCGCGCCTTCGAGGCATGCCGGACTCTGGGGTGTCGGGTTCGGGCTCGGCCTCCTCGCTGCCTATCGTCTGCGGCTCGCTCGGCGGGCGGCACAGAAGAGCGGGGCGCGCGGGTGAATACTGCTCTCGGTGGCGCCGTACCGGCGGCACGTTTCGCCCTGCCGCTAGGCGCCTTGCTCGGACTCGTCGCCATGGCGCCTCCGGCCTGGGCCGTCGACGAAGCTCTGCGCGATGGCCGCAGCGAAGGTCGCGCGGCGTATCGCACCAAGCAGCACGGCGCGATGGAGATTCGCTTCGGCCCGTATCGACCCGACGTCGACGAGGAGTTCGGCGGCACGGCCACACCCTGGGCCGATATCTACGGCACCGGCGACACCGTGATGTTCGGCCTGGAAGGCGACTGGCAGGCCATCCGCATCCCGCACTTCGGCACGTTCGGCCCCGGACTCCAGGTCTCCTTCGCCACCTTCAGCCAGTACGCGCTGCTCGAGGCGGATCCCAGCCAGCGCTCTCAGCAGCCGACCAACACCTGGTTTCTGCCGGTGTCCCTGCTGGCGGTGCTCCGCATCGACGTCTTCGCGCGCGAGTTCAAGGTCCCACTCGCGCCGTACGTGAAGTTCGGCGGCACGATGACGCTTTGGGAGAACACCGACGGCATGGGCGTGGCCTCGGTCCCTGACCCGGCGAACCCGACGGGCCCAGCCGTCGGGGCTCAGGGCATCTCGACCGGACTGACCGGGGCAGCCGGACTGATGATCTGGCTCAACCCAATCGCGCCGCAGGCTGCGCTGGACATGGACAACTCGACCGGCGTCAACAACGCCTACCTGTTCGGTGAGTGGATGCTGAGCCGCGTGTCGTCGTTCGACGAGGGTCTCGAGACCGGCGACAGCACCTGGCAGGTGGGCGTCACGCTGGAGTTCTAGCCGCTCGGCTCGCGCTGCCGGACGCCTGGCGCCGCCCCAGCCAGGCCCGAGCGGCCAAGCAAGAACCTGCAAGCGCGATGCAGCCGCCGAGCGGCCACACGTTGCCCAGCCAGTCGGGATGAAAGACCAGAATGAAGCCGCGCCCCTTGATCAAGGCGGCAAAGCTCGAGACGCAGAACGGCATCATGTAGAGCCGCGCCAGCGTCCAACGTGACAAGGTCGTGCGCACGGCGCCGGCATGAGCAGTCGACAGATAGAGACCCGTCCCGATGATGGCGCTCATCCCGAGCGAGGTACCCCAGAGGTACGGACTGGGCTCGAAGTACGGAATGGCGACGCCGAGCCACCAAAACAGGTAGCACCAGAGCACGTAGCGAGGCAGTGAGAGCTCGGCCAGGTAACGAAGCATCCTACTTCTCACCTTGGGCGCGGAGCTTACGAAAGAAAGACTGCAGTCGCTCCACCGCCTGGTCGGCTAGCATGCCGGATGTCACATGAACGGTGTGATTCAGGGAGGTGTCTCGGCCGATCCCGTAGCGACTGTCGACTGCACCGGCCTTCGGGTCGACCGCCCCGTAAACCAGCCGCGCAACGCGAGCATTGACCAGCGCCCCGGCACACATGGCGCAGGGCTCGAGTGTCACGTACAGGTTTCCCTCCACGCGCCAGTGCCCGAGCACCTGAGCCGCTCGCCTGAGGGCGTCGATTTCCGCGTGGGCCGTTGGATCGCCGTCCGCTTCACGCCGGTTGCGGCCTCGCGCCAGCAGCACCCCACCTTGCACGATCACGGCGCCCACGGGGACGTCACCCGCCGCTGCTGCCAGATCGGCCTCCTCCAGCGCCAGGGCCATCCAGCGCTCGTCGTCGGCTTCTTCGTTCATGGCTGGGGTGGCACTCCTGTGGCCGGTTGCGGCGCGGGAGTCTCTACCGCCGCACCACTTTCGGCCGAGGCCGCCTCGGCTGCGCGGCTCTCCTTCACACCAAAGCGTGGCTCCTCGAGCAGGGCGCGAGCAAGCTCGTCTGCAGACAGCCGGCCCCGCTGGTGCGAGATGCGCAGCAGCGACTGCACATGGCGCAGACGCGAGGCGGACAGCCGGCCGTCGGCGGCGAAGTGCTGCACCGTGGGCGCCGGGAGCAGCGAAGCCAAGAAGAACGCCTGCGCGGGCGAGAGGTCCCGAGCCGTCTGGCCAAAATAGTAGGACGCTGCAGGCCCCACTCCGTAGATGCCAGGACCGAACTCGACCACGTTCAGGTAGAGCTCCAAGAGCTCGCGCTTGGAGAAGTTCTGCTCCAAGAGCATGGTGAGCGCAGCCTCCTGAAGCTTCCTCGAGAGCGTCTTGGTCCGGGAGAGGTAGAGGTTCTTCGCCAGCTGCATGCTGAGCGTGCTCGCGCCACGCACGAAAGTACCGGCGCGGACGTTGTCGACGATGGCCGATTCGATGGCGCGATCGTCGAAGCCATCATGCTTGAAGAAGCGTCCGTCCTCCGTCACCAGCAAGGCGGCTTCCATGTACGGCGAGATGTCGTCCATATGCACGAACGATGCCGTCCCCGGCCCGAACTCGAGCGTCTGCAGGGCGCCATCGGCGCCGACCACTTCCAGCGAAAACGGGCCACGAAAGCGCTCTGGATCGAGCGGCGCCGGGACAGCCGTGACGCGGCACCCATTGTCGAACTTCCAAACCACGCCCATCTTGCCGAGTGCGCTCGAATCGGCACGCACGGCAGCGTCGAGCGAGAACGTCCCACTCCACTGCATGTCGGCCACCGCCCCCAAGAGAGCGCGTGGCGCCGAGTCCAGGAGCGCCTGACAAGAAACCAACGGTGCCCGGAGCCCGCTGTCGACCAGCACCTTCCCGTCCTGCCTCGCGATCTGCACCCGGCCATCGAAGCGCGCCTGGCCGATCGTCAGCTCTCCCCCTTCGAGCTCGAACGAGGAGCCATCCACTGCGGCGCGCAAGGTCCCACGCGCAGACACCCTGGGCACCAGAATCGCATCGCTCGCCAAGCGCTCCACGCGCAAGGCCAGATTCTCCAGCGACCAACTGCCCGCGGCAACGAAGCGCGTCGCGTCAGCGGCGAGCTCCACGTCCGCTTGCCCTTCGAGGGTCGAACCGGCCACCGCGGCTAGGCCGAAATCGCCCTCTTGTACCCCGAGCTGGCTGAACGTGACCGGCCCTCCGCGCAGCCGCACGGTGACGGGCTGGTCCTCCGCGATTGGCAGGCGGCCCGCAAGCTCCAGCGGCGTCCCCCGCGCCCGTTCGAGCGGCAAGAGGGACCATTCGAGGGCGCTCTCGGAACGTCGCAACTGAAGGCGACTCGGGCCCACCGCCAAACGCTCGCGGCCCCTCTCGAGACCCAGCCACAGGCGCTCGACCGTGACCACGGGTGGCAGCCTTTCCCGGGCGACGCGACGGACCAGGGCGAGCGCTGCCCGAAGCTCGATAGCGCGCTCGGGGTACGTCACCCAGCGTTCCGCCAAGCCGGCCGAGGGCGCTGCTTTTGTCGGCGCACCCGGAGCCGCAGCGGCGCTGGCAGGCACGGGCGCCTCCGCCTGCAGGCGTCGCGAAATTCGCATCTCCGCTGCGCGCAAGAAGGAAAGCGAAAACCCTGACGGTCCCGAGCTCACTCCGCACTCGAACCCCGCCGCGTCCACACCGAGCCCGGGGCCCTCGTAGGTCACGCGATCGGCGCCTGCCCGGGCTGGTCCGGATCCGAGATCCTCGAAGGCGAGACCGGAGACGTGGACCTTCTCGTCCTCGGCCAGGCGAAGCTCCGCGCTCAGCTTGGAGACCACGACGGCGCGCGCCTTCGCCTTGGCGGCCCGCTGCTCACCAGGTTTCGCTGGGGAGTGACGCCGTCGCCAAGCACTCAGCCGTTCGACCAGCACCGGCCAGGAGCCAGCCATCTCGATGCGGCCGCCCTGGACCTCGATGCGCGACCAGGACAGGCCCCACAGGCGGACGCGAACGTCGACCTGCTCCAAACGGATCTCGTGATCCGGCACGCCGACGAGCGTGGCGCGCACTTGACGCAACCGCACCCGAGAGAGGCCAGCATCCACGTCGCGGGCGCTCAGGAGCACGCCGCGCTCGCGAGCTCGCGCGACGAGTGCACGTTCGGTCAGGGGCGCGGCAACTGCCGCACCGAGCAGAAAGAGCGCAAAGAGGACGCCCATCCCGATCCAGATCCACCGTTTCGCCACAGGCCGGCTGGACCCTACACCGACGGCCGGCAGGGTGCCGACAAAGCACCCTGCCAACCAGCAACGACCGTGCCCGCGCAGAGCGGCGCGCCCGGGTAGGTGCGAGAACCCTCACGTTCTTGGGGTTCTCGCACCGGACTCGTTCCGCCTGCTGCGCGGAGAAGCACGCTGGGGCCCGGAAGCTGAACGGGCTCGGCGCCGGATGCATTCCGTGCGCCGCGTGGGCTCTGGCCACTCGAGCCCGGCCTCCGGCCGCCCCGTTCGACGCGAGCCGCCCCGCTTGACCCGGGGGGTCCCCATGGTAAGAGGCGGACCCCCTCTCTGGGCCAAATTTCGGCCGCGGGCGGGTCCCCACGGGTCATTAGCTCAATTGGTAGAGCAGCGGACTCTTAATCCGTTGGCTTCAGGTTCAAGTCCTGAATGACCCACTGCTGCGACGGCCAGAAGGCCGTCGCGTCGCATTCAGGACTTGGACCTCCTGGGCTTCCCGTGGCAGCCCACGCTTCCCAGCCTGCGTCGAGGATGGGTCCGCCGTTTCGACGCGGTTCAAGTCCTGAATGACCCACCATTTGTCGGGACCGGAGGTCCCAACCTGAGCATTCAGGACTTGGACCTCCTGCACTCCCGTGGCAGGCCCTGCTTTCCAGACTGCGTCGACGACGGGTCCACCATTTCGGGGCGGTTCAAGTCCTGAATGACCCACTGCTGCGGCGTTCCAGGTCGACCCCGCCAGCCAGCCGAGCCTCAAGACGGCCCAGCGGCGCCGGCGGCGATCCAGTCGTACATCACCTGGAGCTGCTCCGGGTCAGCGTGGGCGCATTGCTCTGGCCGTTCGGCGGCATGACGCCGGTGACGCCCAGAGCGCACATCTCACAGGCGAGAGCAGGACCGATGCTGGGTCTCCCGTTACCGGTGCGGACCCAGTGCGTTCGGCGATCTCAGCCCACGCCTTCGAACTCGCTCGGGCGTCCGGCGTCGAGCGGCGGACCCGATTGTGAGGGGCGCGTGCTCTCCATGGGGCGCTTGCTCTCCGTGGGGCGCGCCCCGCTCTTGCGCTCGCGCTGGCTCGCTGGCGGCGCGGTGTGCAGGTGAACGTCCTGTTGCGGGAAGGGGAAGCTGATGCCCTCGAGGTCGAAGCGGCGTTTGACCTCGCTCGTGATGGCCCAATAGACGTCCCAATAGTCCTCGGTCTTGACCCAGGGCCGCACGATGAATTTCACCGCGGATTCACCGAGCTGGTTCAGGCGCACGATGGCGGCAGGCTCTGCCAGAACACGCTCGTCCTTCACGATGTCTTCGAGCAGGCTGCGCGCGTGGTCGACGTCGTCGGCGTAGCCGATGGCAAACTCGAGATCGATGCGTCGAGTCGGCTGATGCGTGACGTTGCGGATGACGCCGCCCCAGATCTTGTTGTTGGGCACGACGAGCATCTGGTTGTCGAAGGTGAGAATGGAGGTCGAAACCAGGGTCATCGCGTTCACGGTGCCCATGACACCAGCCGCCTCGACCACGTCGCCGACGTCGAAAGGTCGGTACATGATGATCATCATGCCCGACGCAAAGTTCGACAGCGTGTCTTGGAGCGCAAAGCCGAGCACGAAGCCCGCGATGCCAAGGCCAGCCAAGACAGGACCGACCTCGATGCCGATCTGCGCGGCGGCGACCACGAAGCCCGCGAACACCACCACCCGACCCACCATCTTGACGAAAAAGTCCGAGGCCAACCCAGACAAATGCGTGGAGCCCGCTACCGCACGCCGCGCGAGCCAACGTGCGATGCGCCCGAGCAAGACGAAGCCGACGAGAATGAGCAGAAAACTGCCGACCTTGAAGGCGATGGTGACCGCGTTGTCCTTGAGCCAGGCCAGGGCATCGTCCCTGAGCGTCGTCACCAAGCCCTTGGCCACCTTGGCGTCCAGGATGTCTTCGGACACCTCGCCAGTCGTACGAATCAGATCCTGCCGATAGCGCGTCGTGTCGAGACCGTAGCTGTCCATCAAGGCCAGCTGCCGCTTCTGCAGCTCCGCGAGCAGGCTGCGTTGCTCCGTCCACTCGGCTTGGCGCGTCTTCTGCTCTGCTGGCAACGCACCCTCTGCGCCTTTCTTCAAACGCTTCAGCTGGTCCGCGAGACTGTGCAGCTCGGCGTCGACGAAGCGAGCTCCGTCGCCGAGGCGCTTCTTCAAGCCGGCCACGGCCTGGTCCGCGGTCTCTTTGAGCGTCTTCCTCGCTTGGATGTTGGCGTCGAGGGCGCCCAGCAGGTGACCGGCGCGCTCGACGTGAGCGCGACGGTCCTCGATCAAGGGCAGTCGTTCGTCTGCGCTGGCCTTTTCCAGCTTCTGCCGCACTAGCTTGAGACCCGCTTGGTTCTCGTCCAGGGCGGCGATGATACGGCGCTCCTCCCCTGCCAACTGCCCCGCGATGCTTGCCTTGGCCGCCCCCACGCGCGCCGCGTCGTCGCCGGGTGGCGGAGTGGCCATGACGGCCGTGGCCGCTTCACCCAAGCGACGGTGGTAGCGCTCGGCAACGTCTTCGAGCTGCGGCAGCAGGAGGTCGCGCTCGTCGCCCTTCGCACCGGCGGCGCGCCGCGTCAGATCGTCGAGCTCCTTCTTGTCGCGTTCGAGGTCGGCGAGCAGGATCTCGAAAGCGTTCGTGGGCGCTGGCTCCTCTGCCGCACCGGGTGCAGGCGGTCCATCCGCGGCCCCGGTGGTCACCGCCGCTCCAGGTTTGGCGGGCGCGGTGGGCGCCGTCGTTCCGACTGGACCTGCGGTCGACGCCGCGGACGCGGTACTGGCTTTGGCTTTCGGAGGCGCGGCAGCAGCTGGCGCCGCGGCGACCGGTTGGGTCGCCGGCTGAGTCGCGGGCGGCGGCGTCGCAGGCGGGCTGGCCTGCGCGGGCGCCTCTTGGCCCAGCGCCGCGCCCCCCCAAGTGAATGCCAAGATCCCCAGCACGACACAGGATCGTGCGCGCCTACTCCGTCCGTCCGTCATTGCCCTTCCCTCTCGCGGTTGACCGGCAGGTTCAACCCTGCGCGCTCGACCGTACGCACGCGCGAAAGCGGTGTCGACCTGGCAGTCTGCGCAGGGCGCTCCTAGCCGCTGGCCCGCTTGTTTCAGCGACGGCAAGTGAGCTCCAGAACGCCCGCACCCACGGTCGCGGCGAGCGGAAACGTGCTCGGCATCCACTCGGGGCGGGCCGGCGGGTTTCGGCGGAGGCCGTGACAGCGGGTCCGGCGTGAATCACCATTGTGCTGCTCCAGCGTTGCCCAATCTCGTCTCATGTGGACACACCGCGCAGTCATCACCCTGGTCACGGCAGCAGCGACGCTGGGTGTTTGGGTGGTCGAGTCGGCTGCGGTCGAGCCAGAAAGCCTCCGGGGATCTTCCCCGCTCACCCTCGGGGGTGACTCAGGTCCTATCTGCATCGAGCCCGAGTTCCTGCCTGTCCGCCAGTACGAAGGGTACAGCGCGAGTGGGACGAACTTTGGGAACATGGGTCCACGGCATCAGCTTGCCCGAGACAAGAAGCGGCGGCTCATCGTCAACAGCGACGGCAACGATGCCTGGAGCACACGGCCTGTTGACGAGGACGGCGACGGGAGCCTGGTGGCCGAAACCCGAGAGCTGTTCTTGAGCAAACGGACCAGGGGCCTTTTCGCCACCGACAACGCCATCGACACTCTGGTCTACGAGCTCAGCGCAGGAACCTTCGGGACATACGCGCACGCGACGAACACGGCGGAGACGGGCGGGACCCAAAGGGACTGGGACCTAAACTACGACAAGGATTGTGTCGCTGCCGCGGAGTCCGACAAGGAGCTGGACGAGGACGTGGATCGACGGGGCGATCCCCTTTGCCCCGGGAGAAAGACGCCTTGGTCCGACTGCGATCCGAGCACCCCAGGTGATCAGCCATTCTGCACCTACAGGTACCGACTCAGCGCGTACGTCGATCCCTTGGCCGAGGTGCTCGCGTACGTGGACGGCCTGGCGGCCTCTCAGCACGAGCGCGAGGTCTTTGCTGGCTTTCGCATGAACGACACGCACGACGCTGGCGGGTCCGGCATCGTTTACGAAAACAACTACTCCCCCTTCAAGCTGAAGGACGAGCCCTTCGGGAAGTTCCTGTTTGGACACAACCCCTTCCGCGCCCCGCAAGCCTGGGTGGACGAGCCACCCCCCGAGCTGGCCGTGGGCAGATGGAGCGCTGTCGACTACGGAGCTAGCGCCGTCCGCCACCACGTCGAGATGATGGTCAAGGAGGCCATTTCCAAATACGACGTCGATGGTGTCCAGCTGAACTTCATGCGGCATCCGATCTTCTTCCGCAGCACCGCGTGGGAAGGCGGAACGGCCTCGGCCTGTGAGCGGGCGCAGATGACCGACATGATGGTCCGCATCCGCAACCAAGCCAACCTGCGCGCCAACGTGCGAGGCAAGCCGGTCCTGGTTTCGATCATGATCCCGGACTCGATGGCGTACAGCTACGACATCGGACTCGACGTTCAGGACTGGATCGATCGAGGCCTAGTCGACCTGATCGTGGGCGCGGACTACATGCAGCTCCAGCCCTGGGCTGATTCCGCAAGAGAATTTTCGGGTAAGCGCGTGAAGTTCTACGCTGGGTTCAGCGACTCACGCCTCAAGGCGGGCCTGAACCTCCGCCGTACCGCGGAAGCGTTTCGCGGGAGGGCGCACGAAGCCCTCGCGCAGGGCGTGGACGGGATCCAGATCTCGAACGGTGTCTACAACGACCCTGCGTTCGAGTCGCTGTACTCCGCGCTCGGCAGTGTGAAAGCCACATCTGCCTCGGACATGCTGATGTTCGGCAGCTACACGGGCTACGGCTCCTGCCAGGGAAATCCGCAGGCCTACTTGAGCTTTTTCTCCGAGGGGACTCGCCCACTCGTCGCGCCCGATCATCCATTGCGGATTGCAGCGGCGAGCAGCAAGCGCTGGTCGTTCAGCATTGGATCTGGCATCGCGCAGCGCGGGGCGTCGATCTACGTGCTGGCCGAAAGCGTCAGCCCGAGCCAGCTGGGCGGCGACGATCGCACGGATGCGCTCTTCTATTTGCGCCTCGCCAGTAAGCGCCCGCGTCGCGCCGAGGTCTACGAAAAGGTCACCCCGGAGGCCGGTGCTCTGGATCGTCCGTCAGCGCTCGTGGAAACGCCTCGCAAGGATCTGCACTGGCTCCGTTTCGACGTTCCACCCGAGCTCTTGGGCGTGCGGGGACAAGAGCCTCCTCTGACCTTGGTGGTCGACCTGGTCAACGACGACCCAGCGAGTCCCATCGTGATCGAAGACATCATCCTGCACACGACTCCAGGTGAGGTCTTGCGGCCGCTGCTCTCGCTCACGGAATTCTGAAGTCGCGCAGCCAGCTGAGGCGAGGTGCACTCGGGCATCGCACCTCTGGGCACACGAGCGCAGGTTCGTCGGCTCCTGCTTCAGGATGGTGGCGTGGTCGGTGGCGAGAAGGACGCAGAGCAGAATTTTCCATCACGACGGGGCAAGGAAGTTCACCTGGCGGGATTTCGCAATTTGACTAGTGAAATGGTGTGACTCTTCGCATGCGTAGCGCCGGCACGGTTCGTCTCTTGTCGGTCTTGCCTCTGACGCTGACGCTTGCAGCCTGTGCCGGCGCGCCGACGGATGATTCACTGGATTCCGTCGGTGGCGCGCCTGCATCGGGCGGCTCGTTCAGTACGGGGGGGCAAGGGCCGGCCGCCGGCGGCGCTGCAAATACGGGAGGCGGCACCAGCACCGGTGGTGCACAGAGCACCGGCGGACAAGGCAACACCGGCGGCGCCGCGAATACGGGAGGCGGCACGAACACTGGCGGCGTCGTGAACACCGGCGGCGCGCCAGGCACTGGCGGCGCGACGGGTGACACGGGCGGCACCTCCAGCGGCGGCACCATCCCCGGTCACGATCTCGACTTCGTCGGAAACATCACGACCAACAACCAAGTGGACACGGGCGGCATGGTCTTTTCGGACCATTGGGACCAGATCACCCCGGAAAACGCGGGCAAGTGGGGCTCGGTGCAGTCCAACCCCAGCGGCGCCTTCAATTGGAACACGCTCGACGCCATCTACGACTACGCGGAGACGAAGGGCATCATCTTCAAGCAGCACGCCTTCGTCTGGGGCTCGCAGCAGCCGAGCGGAACGCCAACGGCGGAGCAAGTCGAGAACTGGATCCAGAGCTTCTGCGAGCGCTACCCCAACACCCGGCTCATCGACGTGGTCAACGAGCCGCCGCCGCACACGAACCCGAACTACACCAATAGCCTGGGTGGCGGAACGAACGGGAACTGGCAGTGGGTCGCCACCTCGTTCGAAATGGCGCGCGAGCACTGCCCGGGCGCCATTCTGATGCTGAACGACTTCAACAACATCGAGTGGGACAACGACGCCAACCACTTCATCGGCATCGTCAACGCCATCCAGCAGCTGAACGCGCCCATCGACGCCGTCGGCGCCCAAGCCCACGATCTGGACCACGGCTCGGTGAGCTTCCAGAAGGTGCAAGGCCTGGTGCAGAAGCTCCACGACGAAACGGGCCTGCCCATCTACATCACCGAGTTCGACATCTCGACCTCGGACAACAACTCGCAACTGCAGAAGTACGAGCAGTACTTCCCGTTCTTCGACGAAACGCCGTACATTCGTGGCGTAACCATCTGGGGCTGGATCTACGGCAGCACCTGGGCCTCCGCTCCGCAGAGCGGCCTGATCCAGAACGGCGCGCCGCGGCCCGCGATGACCTGGCTGATGGAGTGGCTGGGACGTCCCAGTCCGTGAGCAGCCGCCCCCAGTAGCCTCAGCGCGGAGGCGGCAAGACCAGACGCTGCACGCGCAGTCGGTCGCGGCCGCTATCGGAAAGCCACGCCACTTCTTGGCCATTGGTTGCAAGCGCCGAGATCAAGGGCGCCTGCTCGGAAAGCGCCTTCGGCGCGCCGCCCTGGAGTGGCAGCTCGTAGAGCCCGCCGACACGGGCGCAGGTGACACGGTCCTTGGCCGCAAGCGGGGAACAAATGATGCCGGTCGCCAAGACGTCCTCCTGGGCAAGATCGGCGCTGACCCGACGTACGCTGCGGCTGGGGCCATCGTAGTAGAAGAGGTCCCGGGCCGCGGCGAGCGTCGAGGGCACGCGACCGCTCTGCCAATCTCGGAAGACTGGCGCTCCGTCCTCCACCGTCACGCCGCCGAGGCGCCAGCGGCCCTCCGCTGCTTGCTCGAAGAAGAAAACCTGGTCCCCCGACAGGACCATCGTGTCGACGCGCCCTTCGACCCAGGTGATCGAGTGAGGCTTGCCCCCCCGGACCGTCATGAAGCGCGTGCCCTTCGGGTCGTTCTGAATCCACACCACCTGGGCTCTGTCGTGCACGATCAGGGCGGGCTCCACCACCCCGCTAGCAATCGCGGTTGGCGTCGCACCGCGCAGGCTCTGCCACAGCTGCTGCTCTCGATAGAAGACCACCGTGGCGCCATGGAGCGCGAAGGGTTCGCCGAGCTCGATGGGGATCGCCGTGACGGCGCCATCGCGCGGCGCGAGCTGGATGCCGCGGGGGGTCGCGAGCACCAACGTCTCCCCGTCGAAGTCGACGCGCGCCCGATACGCCGAGACGTCCAGATCCAGGACTCGACGCGGCTTGGGGCTCGGTGGGGCGGGCGTGCTGGCTTGCGTGCCGCTCGGCTTCTCGCCCGCAGTCGGCGCCTCCCGACGACAGCCGACGCACGACATGCACGACAGGAGCCCGATCGCGACCGGAGCCAGGACCTGGTCGCGGAAGGCCCACCGGCCCCCAGGGCGACGAAATTGCCTCGGAAATTCTCGAGCACCCCTACCAAGAACCTCATCGAGAACGCGACGCAGATCGAAAACGCGGCGCAGTGGGAACAGGATGGTTCGATGAGTGGCCAGGCGCTCCAAGGGTCGCCTTGGACACTTGGCAGAAACTCGTCGTAAGTGGTTCACATTTTTTCCCTTACTCACACACTCTTGCTCTCGGACTAGGGCGAGGCGATGCTCCGGCCCGGCAGCCCAGCGCCCCTTGCTGCCCCAGTTGCGACACCTCGACCCAATCGTGGTCAGGCGTGCACTTTTCTGACCTTCAAACAGCATTGCCGGCCACTACGGTCCGCGGGAGCTCACCCGCAACTTCATCCACCCAAGCTTGGAAATTCGCCCAGTCATGAATCCTTCGCTGCCAGCTTTCACCGCTCCCCGTTTGATCTTCGCCCTCGCAATCGGGGTCGCAATCGGCATTGGTTGTAGCCCGACCGAGGGCCCACCCGCCGGCTCCGGCGGCGCGACCGGCGTTGGCGGCATCCCCGGGCCTGCATCCGGCGGCGCAAATCCGGGTTCGGGCGGTGCGACGGGAGTCGGCGGCACTGCGACCACCGGCGGACAGACGGGCAACGGCACGGGGGGCGCGAGCGCCACGGGCGGAAGCGAGAGCGGCACGGGGGGAAGCGTCAACATCGTAGGCACCATCGACGACCTCACGGTCACCCCCAATCCGAACAGCGTGCTTTCGGTTTACGTCAGCTGGACGACCACCGAGCCATCGAGCTCCGTCGTTCAATTCGGAGAAGGCAGCCTGACCTGGCAGATCACGGGGCCCGAGAACGTCACCGAGCACGAGGTGCTGGTCATTGGCCTGCACGCGAGCTCGGCGTACATGCTGCACGCCCTGTCCACCGGCGCGAGCGGCACGGTGGCGGGAGACACCGAGTTTGCTACCGAAGCGCTGCCGCCAGAGGTCCCCGAAGGCACCGTCTCGGTCAACGACACCGCGCTCAGGCAGCCAGGCTGGACGCTGATGAACGTGCAGAAGGGCAATGGTGAGCCCGGCGCCTATGCAACCGCACCGGGGGTCGCCGCCATCTACGACGAAGAGGGCAAGCCCGTCTGGTATTGGATCAACGGTAGCGTGGTCGAACGCGGCGGCGCCATCTCGGTCGATAGGACCGACGTGGGCGTACTCATGGGTCCCGTGCAGAACATCCCCAACATGGTCACCGCACCCACCGAAGTGGATTGGGCAGGGGACCTGGTGTGGACCTGCACGAACGCGATGTGTGGGGGCACTGCCCTGATGTCGCACCACGCCGGGAAACTGTCGAACGGCAACTACACCATCATGCGCGACGCCAGCATCGGCGGCCGCACTTCGCAGATCTTCGAGGAGTGGACGGCGGCAAACCAGCAGGTTTTCAGCATCGGCGTGGAGGATCTGGTGACCCCACCCGGAGGCGCGGCCAACGACTGGGCGCACGGAAACTCCATCACCATCGATTTGGAAGAGGACGTCGCGTACCTGAGCTTCCGCTGGCTCGGTCTGATGAAGGCCACCTACAGCACCAAGGAGATTCAATGGCACCTGCCTGCGAATCCCGCAGGCGGCGGCGTTCCGCTTGGCGGTGACGACGTGACCAGCTCCCCCAAGATGGCCTTCGATCCCCCATCGTCGCAGTTCTCGGACATTCACGATCCAGAAATCCACGACGACGGGACCATCCTGTTCTTCGACAATGGCGGGTTTACGGGATCCATTGCCGAGGGCAACCCGGGCAACCTGCACACGCGCGCGGTCGAGTACGCAATCGACGAGGCAGGGCCAACGGCCACCCTGGTTTGGGAGTGGCCCGGCGATTTCCCCGTGGACGCCTGGTACACCACGGACCTCTACGTGCCCTTCTGGGGCGATGCAGACCGCCTCGCCAATGGCAACGTGATGATCACTGCCGGGCGCCGCGGCACAGGAGCTCAAACGCCCGAGAGCCGTATCATCGAGGTCGACAAGGAAACCGGTGCAGTGGTCTGGGAGCTGAAGCTGCCCAAGGACCACGGCGTCTACCGCTCCGAGCGCATCACTCCGCCGCTCGTGACCGCAGTCACGCCCTGAGCGAAACGCTCCGCCTGGCCGCTCGTGCGGCGGGCTAGTCAGTCGTGAAGGCGACCGTCGCCATGGATCCCGGCGGCAGGCGTACCACGCCGTCCTCCGGCAGCGGGCCGAGTGCAGCCGAGCGCTCGAGCCCGTCGAACACCGTCCGCGTGACGGCAGAGCCGGTGAGCTCCGGGAGCAAGGACTCCGGAAGCGTGAGCTGCGGCTCGAGTAGGGCCGTCGTCGGGTTAAACAAGACCACCGTCAGCGCGCTCTCGTCGGGGGCGATCCACGCGGAGGCGAGGACGTCGGGGTCCGTCGTCTGCGCCTCGATGCGCACCCATCCGGGATCCGTGTGGCGGGCGTAGTGGGCAAAGACCTCATACAGGGGAAGGATCTCGTAGGCGTCGTCCGTTAGCCGCACGAGTGCAACGGCCTCCTCCGCGTCGTCTTTGGCGATCAGGTCGTTCTGCAGGTAGGCCGCCGCCGAGGCGCTGGTGAGTGCGTGATGCAGGAAGATCGCGGTCTCGCGCAGGCCAACACGCAGCTCCGTCTGCAAGACGGGAATTCCGCGCTCGACGGAGAGGTCCCGCACGTGCTCCAGCGCGGCCGTGTCGACGGCGTTGGCATCTAGGCCGTACAGGTGAACCGAGAGCCCACCCACGGCGCCGTCCCCGAGCGGCGCCAGATAGTCGCCTGCGGTGCCGACACCCGTCGTGTCCGGAGCCGTCAACACCGGCGCGTCGGGCAGGTCGGTCAGAGCGGCTGCGACGGCGGCATGCGCCTCGAGGTAACCGGGGAACGCCGCCGTGACCTCGGCTCCGTCGACCATCACCACCTCCGTCCCTTCGCTCGGCAGGAAGCGGCAGGCCTCCCCGCCCTGAGCCGGTGGAACGAAGTTCGGGTGGTTCTGGATGCCCAGGAAGTCGAACGTCACGCCTGCCCCCGCGTACGCTTCGAGTGAGCTCAGCCAGTGCCCGGCGAATCCGGGGTAGTCGAAGGTCCCCTCCGCTGTCTGCGCCAGCGTGCAGGTATCCATGTTCCCCTCGCACATGCGGGCGCCATTTGCCTTCAGAGCGGGCGGTGGGCTGCCCTCGCTCAAGAACAGCGTCGGGCGACGCCCCAGGCTCACGCTTGCGGCGTCGACTATCCCGGCGAGGACGAGAAGGTCGGCGTCGTTACTGCCCTCGTAGCGGTTGCGAATGCGCAGCGCGTCCAAGCCGGACTCGGCGAACAGCACGTCGTACAGCTCCTCCCCTGCCGGGTGCTGCGCAATGAGGTCCTCCGTGAAGCCGATGCCTGCGCCGAAGCCGACGAGCGTCTGGAAGCGCGTCCCAGCGTCGAGAGTGATCTCCCCACCCCCGCTAGCGGCGGGCACGCAAACGCCGGACACGCAGACCGTGCCACTCTCGCATGCCCCATCCTCGCAGAGCGGCAGACACAGCGGGCTCGGAGCCGCTTGTCCGCCGCAGAGGGCGACCAATCCCGGGTCCTCTTGCGGCACGCAGACGGATCCCGGCAGCGCGCTGCAGGTGTCCGCGCTGCACGACAGGGTACAAGTCCCGCACAAGCAGGCACTCTCGCCACACTCGGCCGAGGTGTCGCACTGAATGAGCCAGTTGGTCTGGCTGCCGAGCTGTGGGCTCGACGGGCTGCACGCCGCCTGTCCGAGCGAGAAGCCGAGAGCAGCGAGCAGCGCGAGCCCGAGCAGGTGCGCGTGGCTGCGGAGGAGAGCGGCGCGCTTCATCCTTCCTCCTCTTCCTCGACCACGTACTGCCCACAGTAGAAGTTCACCTGGTAGGTGTCGGTCCTGCCGCTATGCCGGTTGTACTCGCTGACCTCCTCCCACAGCGGCAGGATCGTGGCTCTGGTCGAGCGCAGCAGGCTGCGCACTTCCGCCTCACGCGGGTGGCCTGGCCAGAGGTCGAAGGTGAGAGTGGTGCCGCCCACTTCGTCCGAGGGGGCGGATCCCTTGGTCCCACCCGCGAGCTTGGCGCCGATCGCAGCCAGCACCGCTCGATGATGGTCGATCACCGCTGCTTCCCAGCCCGCAGTTTCCCCGACGGGAATGAGCACCTCCTCGGCGCTGAAGCGTTCGCTCTCGCCACTGCCTTCCCGCTTGATGCGTCCGTCGGCCAGGAGCGTTTCCAGCGCAGCGTCGACCGCCTTGGGCGCGAGCGGCACCAACTGAGCCAGCCGCGCCCGGTCGAGCGAGCCCTCGCGGTAGACTTGCACCCAGATCAGGGCAGCAATGGAGTCTTGAGGACGGGGTGCAGGCTCGGTGCCGAACTCCCGCAGCTCCTCGGCGGTGGCCAGGCGATACTCGCTGGCATCACCTCGGCCCGTGCGCACGACCAGGCCGTTCTCCACCAAGTCGTTCAGAATGCCGCGTACCGAGCTCTCGTCGTCATGACGGAAACGCTCGAGCAGGTCGGTGCGGGTGACCGAGCCACGTTCGGCCAAGAACTTCTGCACGGCCGACCACAAGGTCACGCCGCGCGTCGTCACCGATTCCCCCAGCCTTTGCACCTTCTGGCGGTACGAGCGTAGTGCCATGCCGAACATGTCAGCGATGACCTTCTTGCTCACGCCCTGATTCTCCAGCTCGCTCACCAGGCCGACGAACACTTCGTTGGCGATGCCACCCAGCGGCGAGCGACCGCCGTCGAGCGTGGAAAGCCGAGCAATGAGCACGGTCGTCTGGCGGACGATGTCGTCGATAAGGATCTGCGGGTTCATCCGGCGTCGGAGATCCGAAACAACGTCAGACCTCGTCCGTCCAGCTTGAGGAGACGAGACCTCACCAGCAAGGGAATTGTGGCCGGGCGCGGAGGCGAAAAATCTCCCCACTCCCGTGGAATTGTACGAGCGCGGACTACTCGGGTGACAGTGGGCGCAGGGTGGCTCCGCGCAAGCAAAGCTCGATGCCAGCGGGCGGTCCGTCGATGACCAGGCTCGCGCCGGTGACAGGCACCTCGAAGCCCAGACCGAGGTAGCCGGAAAGCTCGGTCCAGGTGCCCGGCTCGGCTGGCACGGTAGCGATGTTGAATTCCTCGCTGGCCCCGCCCTCGAGCTCGAGCACGATCATCGCGTCAACGACTGCTTCGGCGCTACCGTCGATCCTCACCTCGCTCATGAACGAGTAGGCACCCTCACTCAGCACGGCCTCCAGATCCAGCTGCGCGAAGCCCGCGGTATCACTCGCGCGTGAAGTCGTGCAGGCTTCGCCAGGCTCCGTCCCGAGCGCGAGGTCAGCATCCACACCGGACCATGCGTCGAGGCCGGAGGAAAAATCACCGTTGTCGAGCACGCTCTCGCCTTCGACGGGCGCCCGGCCGAGTAGGCCGTCGAGGACGCCCTGGTACGCCGGCTTCTTCTGATAACTGCGGTCGAACAAGAGCGGGTCATCGGGGTCGCCCTCGTCGTTGATCCACGAGTAGTTGTCGGTGAAACCCCAGAAGGTGATGCCTTCGCACCCAGGCTCGAGCACGCAGGCAAAGGCCAGTTGCTGCATCGTGATGCGCTGCACCTCCCAGCGCAACTCCGTATCGCCAGGCAGAAGCAGGGTCCGTGCGTCGATCTCGCTCAAGTTGACGAGCAGGCCCAAGTCGGCAAATCGCGCGAGGTTCTGCTGCAAATTACTCAACGACGGGTAGCGGTGAATCGAGACGTGGCTCTGAAAGCCGATGCCGTCGATGGGGACGTCGTCGGCCAAAAGGGAGCTGATGAGCTCGTAGGTGAAATCGGACTTGGCGCCGAGGCGCTCGATGCCGACTTCGTTGTAATAGAGCAGCGCATCGGGGTCAGCCTCACGCGCCCAGCGAAACGCATCGGCGATGTAGTCGGGTCCCAGGATGTCGTAGAAAATGCTTTCCGTGTAGCCCGAGGCACTGGCCGTATCGACCGCCTCGTTGACCACGTCCCAAGCGCGGACCCGCCCAGCGTAGCGCGTCATCGTGGTCTCGATGTGGGACTGCATGGCGGCTCTGAGCTCGTCCGCCGTCATCGATGCGCTGAGCCAGGTTGGGTATTGCTGGTGCCAAACCAACGTGTGGCCTCTGACGCTCTGTGAAGCGGTCTCCGCCGTGTCCACAATCTCGTCGGCGTCCACCCAGTCGTAAGTGTCCGCAGTCGGCGCCAAGGGCTCCCATTTCATGGCGTTCTCCGGGGTCACTTCGTCGAACTCCTGCGCCAGGATCTGGCCGTACGTGGAGTCGCTGCGCAGGGCATCGATGCTGACCGCCGCACCGATGTACCTTCCCGCCGCAGCCGCCGCCTCGCGCAGCGTGGCCCACTGTCCCTCTCCACCAGACCCGGCCAGGCCCGCCGACCCGCCGTCACTCGCGGCACCACCGGAGCCGACCGCCGCGCCGGATCCCACGACTCCGCCGGAGCTGACATTGCCTCCCACGCCAGCGGAGGCCCCCGAGCCCACGAGCCCACCCGACCCTGATGCATCGCTGGGCGAGGTGCTGCTGCAGGCGGAGACCGCTACGGAGGCGAGGAACGAAAGCAGGAGCGGCGGAGCAAAGCCGACTCCGCGCCGAAACGAAGGCGGAAGCATGTCCAACCCTATCACGCAGGTCTCGGCAGCTCCGGCGCCCAACGGAGAACAGGCGAACGCTGTCGTGGAAACGCTTCCGAACTACAAAACGCTCGGCGTCCGTGCGGAGCGGCCGACGGTCCGCTCGTCGGCGCAAGCGAGCGTGTGCCCGCGCGTGGACGGTGCGCGGACGAAAAAGCCCTGCCGGAAAGGGAGAGCTGAAAGGGAGAAGCAAGCAGAGCACCTGCAAAGTGATCGCGAGAAAATGAGAGGACGCTCTTGTGTGCGCAGACTACACCTGAGCGCATGGAGAACTTGGCATTCGGCGTGCGCTTCAGCCGTCGCACGTGGGCACCCATCACCTTCGGCCTGGCGGGCCTGGCCGCGTACGCATGCGGCGGTACCGCGGAGATGGAGGATTCGGACGGCCTCGGCGGCATGGGCGGGTCGGGCATCATCGTGATGCCGCCGAGTGGTGGCAGCGAGAACGGCACGGGCGGGGCGCCCGTCGTAGAGAAACCGCCGTTCGAGACCTGCACGCTCGCGGGCCAGGGAACGACCCCAAGCGGATCGATGGTGATCGACGACTTCGACGACGGCGACTACGCGCTGCTCGGGAACGGCTTGCACGGCACCTGGTACCAGTTCGACGATGCCACGGACGGGACCCAATCTCCGTCGTGGGACGACGCGGGCGGCTGGCTGCCGGAGCTCGGCGGGCTCACCGACGACGGCTACGCCCTGCACGTGGTGGGTGGCGGGTTCACGTACTGGGGCTCGGGCCAAGGTATGGCTCCCATCTGGGACGAGGCCATCATGCAGGAGTGCCTGTTCGACGCGTCCGGGTTCGACGGCCTGACCTTCTGGATCAAGGGCGAGATCGACGGCAGCGAGAGCGCAGCGCCGGAGATGGACCGCGGCGTGGTGAAGGTGGGCTTCGTCGAGGCCGACATCATCCCGGTGGAGGTGGGCGGCCGCTGCACGGGTGAGAGCGGCGATTGCTACAATTGGCACAAGCTGCGCATCACGCCGACCGCGTGCTGGCGCCGACTCACCATCGCGTTCGAGGACTTCCAGCAGGACGAGGGTTGGGGCATGGACGGTGGCGAGCTGAACCTCGACGAGGTCGTCAACTTCAACTTCGAGATCGCCCAGGGCAACACCTTCGACTACTGGGTCGACGACATCGAGTTCTTCAGCGGCGAGCCCCCGATGTTCGAAGAGATCTGTGACAACGGCATGGGTGGCGCGGGCGGCGCGGAGCCGTGAAGCGAGCCGGGGTCCTCGGCCTCTTCCTCGCGCTCGGCTGCGGCGATCAGGTGATCCCGGAGCTGCCGTCGGGGCAGTGGCTGGACCTGGTCGACCCGAGGGCCGTGCTGGCGACGGATCTGTGCCAAACGCCGCAGCCGGGAGATAGCCCTCTCCGGCGCCTGACCAACGCCGAGTACCGGAACACGCTCGAGGACCTGGGCCTCGCGCGCAGCGACATCGAGGAGGCCACGAGCAACCTGCCGAATGAGCCCATCTCGCTCGGCTTCCGCAATGGGGCACGGACGCTCAACGTCGATGCGCTGCTCGCCCAGGAGTACGCGCGCGTCGCCAAGACGTTCGCACCTTACGTCACCCCCAGCTGCGAGGATGGGCAGACCGACCGAGAGTGCGCAGAAGAGTTCGTGGCCAACGTGGGACGGCAACTGTTCCGGCGCCCCCTGAGCAGCGACGAAGTCAGCGCGCACCTCGCCATTTTCGATGCTGCGGTCGCCGGCGGCGACACGCGGTCCACGGCGATCGCCTGGCTCGTGGAAGCCATGCTGATGAGCCCGCATTTCCTCTACCGCGTGGAAGTGCCCGAGGACGAAAGCGCGCGCGTGACCGGCTACGAGATGGCTTCGCGGCTCTCCTACACGTTCTGGCAGTCGCCCCCCGACGAGGAGCTTCTGGCAGCCGCCGCCGCCGGCGAGCTCGACACCGATGCAGGCGTGGAAGCCCAGGTCCGTCGTTTACTCCGCAGCGGCCGCGCCCTACGCGTCTACGAGTTCTACGAGCAATGGCTCGACCTGGACGAGCTTGCCGTGGTCGAGCGCGACGTGGAACTCTACCCCGAGCTGCCTGGGAACTTGGCGGAGCTCCTGCGGGCGGAGAACCGAGCTTTCGTGGAGGATCTGCTGCGCGATGGCGACTCCACCTTGGCAGACCTCCTGACCTCAGAGCACACGTTCGCGAACGCTGCCCTCGCCGAGCACTACGGGCTCGAGGGGCCAGACGGCAACACCTTCGAACAAGTCGACGCGCCGGGTCGGCGTGGCATCCTGACCCAGGGCATGCTCGCCGTGCAGGACGCGCAGACGCGCACCTCGATCGTTCGGCGCGGGCTCAAGATCCGCACGGATTTCCTGTGCCAAACCGTGCCGGCGCCTCCAGACGACGTCGACCTCACCCTCGATGGCATCGGTGCGGATCTCAGCCAAGCCGAGCGGCTCGCGCTCCACCGCGACAATGCCAGTTGCAACAACTGTCACCAGATGATGGATCCCATCGGCGTGGCATTCGAGAGCTTCGATGCCGTTGGCCGCCCGCGTAGCGAAGACGAGTACGGAGCGCCACTCGTCACCGCGGGCGAGTTCATGGGCACGATGGACATCGACGGACCCGTCGACTCCGTCGACTCAGTTGCCCTCGCGCTTTCGGACAGCCGCGAAATGGAGCAGTGCTTCTTGATTCAGAACTTCCGCTTCTTCTTCGGCCGCGAAGCGAAGGCCGCCGACCTGTGCTCACAGGCTCAGCTCACCGAGCATTTCCAGACCTCGGGCCAAGACCTGGCCGAGCTCTTCGTCGGCCTCGCCAAGACCGACGCGTTTCTCTACAAGACGGGGCTCGGAGACGCGGCGGGAGGGGAGCCATGAACAGGGCCTCGCGAACGACCATGCGAACCGCGCTCGTGCCCCGGCTCTCCAGGCGCACGTTGCTCCGGGGTGCCGGCGGCGCACTCGTGGCCCTGCCCCTCTTGGACGCCATGCGCGGGCGGGCCCGTGCGCAAACGGCGACCCCACGGCGGCTGATCTTCGAGTTCAAGCCGAATGGCGACGAGGTCGAACGCCGATTCGATACCCTGGCGGAAACCGACTTCGTGCTCGGCGAGTTCTTGGCGCCGCTGGAGCCCTACCGCGATGACCTCTTGTTCATTCATCGCATCAACAAGAACTACCATCGCCTGGAAACGAGCGAGCTGGGCGATCGCCATCAGGTCGGTTGCGCCTCCCTTGCACCGTGGGCATTCGGAGAGGGCGACTTCCCGGTTGGCGGCGAAGATCGCACCATCGGTTACGTGCTCGGCCCGAGCGCCGACTACGTGATCGGCGACCGCGTCGTCGAAATGGTGCCGGAATTGCCCTATCGACACCTGGTTTACCGCGTTGGCGATCCGTTCAACGACATCTGGAACCTGCAATCACACGCAGGACCGGCCGGTGCCAAGAACCCGATCCTGCCGGAAACCGATCCCTACTCTGCCTACGCTCGCCTGTTCGGCTTCTTCACCGACGAGGCGTCGCAAGCCGAAATGATGCACAGGCTGGCCATGCAGCGCTCCGTGCTCGACCTGGTGCACGGACAGCTGGGCGATCTGAGCTCCAAGCTTGGAGCGGAGGATCGCAGTCGAGTCGAGTTGCATGCCGAGGCCATTCGCGATCTCGAACGTACGCTCGCCGGGGGAGCGCGCGCGGCCGAGTGTCAGCCGCTGGATCTTGGCGATCCGATCGCCGTTTACGACCCGGACAACCACGTCCCGATGGCTGAAGCCTTCTTCAAGATCATCGCCCTCACCTTCGCTTGCGACCTCTCCCGCGTGGTGAGCTTCAACTGGCACGGAGCGGTCAGCCAACGCGTCTACCAGGCCCTCTCCGTCAACGAAGGTCACCACGACGTCTCGCACAAGAGCGATGCAGACTCGTTCGCCCAGATTCGGTCCATCCACACGCACCTCTGGCAGAACACGACCACCCTCTACCAGGAACTCCTTGCCATGCCCGACGCCGATGGCACCTTGTGGGACAGCACTGCGATCGTGCACTGGAACGAGCTCGGCCAAGGCGACACCCACAGCGTCGACGACGCGCTCGTCGTCATCGCCGGCGGCGCAGACGGATTCTTCAGCAAGGGACGCTTGATCGACCTCGAGCGAGGTGGCTCGTTCAGCGACCTCTTGGTGGCCGCGTTCCACTACATGGGCTTCGACGACGTAACGGAATTCGGTGATCCGCGCCTCTCCAACGGCACCGGTCCGCTCCCCGGTGTGATCGCCTGACGCCTATAGCGGCGACCACTTCAGTGGATCGCCGCTATTCAAACAAGCAAAGAGCGACACTTGCAGAGGTATGGCCACCCGCAGCCGATTCGGCCCTCACCCCTGAGGGGCCGCAATCGGCGCAGGGACCTTCAATGCAAGTGATCACCGCTCTAGGCGACGCGGCCACCCTTCCCGCCCGAACGCCCGTGCCGCCTGAAGAATCCGCTCGCCTTGCCTCGCTCGCTCCCGGTTGCACCCAGAGGACCGCCTTCGGCCCTGGCGAAGGCGTCCTCGCCGAGGGGGCCTTCCATGCCCACGTAGTGGCGAACCAGGTAACGCGCATCGAAGAAGTAGCTGAGGATCAGCCTGGTCCACGACCGAAACGCAAACAAGTGGTCGTACTCGTAGGCAGCGAGCTCGCGTAGCTTCTTGATCCGCGTCCACGCGATGTTGGGGAAGTCGTGGTGCTCGACGTGGTGGCCCACGTTGAAGCTCACCGCGTTGAGAGCTCCGTAGTAGGAGTTGGTCGGTTGCCCGTCGCGCACGGGGAAGTGCTCCGAAAGCCGACGCGCGCCGAACGTGTGTGGACCGAACGCCAGCAAGGACGAGATCAAGAGATAGAGCGTTGGTCCGGCTCCCCAGGTCAGCCCCACCAAAATGATGGCGCCAAACGAGGTCACCCAGTTGATGGTCATCCAACCATCGAAGGGTACTTTGTTGGCGGGTCGTCCTTGCCAGTAGAAGCGGCCAGCGGTGAAGCTCACCACCTTGCGCCACACCGACGATCCTACCCAAGCGTCCTCGGCCCAAGTCGGAGCTTGGGTGTCACGCCCGCTCACGGCATCCGCTTCCGCCAAGTGCCGGTGATGGAGCAGGTGCTCGCTCCTGAACTGCGTCGCCGCGGGTGCTCCGAGCGGCAGGTTGCAAATGAGCCCCCACAGCTTGTTCGCCTTCGTTTCCTTGGCCACCAGGTTGTGCGTCGTCTCGTGAATGAGCACACCCAAAGCGTGCGCTAGGGCAGGGCCGATGGTCAGCGTCATAGCGAGCCATGGTCCAAACGACGCGCGCGCGAGCAGGCGCGCGACTCCGAAGTGGGCACCAACGACAGCCAAGATCGCGAGCTGCGTCCGAGCGTCGTACCCATACAGCTCACGAACTTCTGGATGGACCTTCCTGATCCTCGTTCGGCGCTTGTCGTGCCAGGCGACTTCCTCCGACGGCATCACGCCTGAAGTTTTGCGATGCCACGGAGAGGGAGCAAGGTGACCCTACCAGTTCCTACCATGCTGAAAGGTCAGGTCTTGGACCATGGGCCGGCGGTCCAAGTCTTCGCGTCGCTTCGTATCGACTGGAATCACACGACCGCTCGTCGTGCTACTCATTCGGCCAGCATGCGTTCCATGGCCGCCGCCATGGCGGGACTGGGATCGGCGTGGTGGTGCACGATCTTCCAGGCACCCTCCAGCTTGGCCAGGACGTTCGTGCACACGATCTTCTCGCCGCCCCAGGCTGGTGACGCTTGAAAAGCCACGGTGGCGTACGCGACGTCGCCGTACACGTAGATCTTGTGGCTCAAAAGCTTCGAGCCGCCCCGTTCGGCTCGACCGAATGACGCCGTGAACTGCCAGGTCGCCCAGATTGCATCCCAACCCACCGACCACTCGTCGATAGGATGCCGACTGGTCACTCTGTCGGTGTGATGCCAGGCGGCTGCCATCGCCGCCGGTCCGCCGCCGACGACCATGGTCTCGATGGCGTCGTAGAACCGACGGAGGGCTGCCTCGACTTCCCGCTCTGCTTGTTCCACTAGGGTTCGTCCTTTCTGCTCGCTCGCCACCCTGAACCTGGGTCAGGTCACCCGGATCCGCTGTTGCTCTCCCAGCTCTCGGATCAGTCGCAACATCTGAAGTTTGGTGAGCGCGGATGGCCCTTTGAGCTCGATGCTCACCACCCCGTCCGCTAGGGCTTTCGTCATCAAGGTGCGAAACGCAGCTTGGCCCTCGTCGCGAAGCGGGCGCAGCCGCTTGAGATCGAACACCAACGCGCAGCCGCGCGGCCTGTTCTCGAGGCCCTCGATCACCGCAGGGAGAAAAGCGGGCACGAAGTCCACGCTCCAAAAGCCCCAAGTGGTGACCCAGAGGGCCTCCGGACGACTATCGACCGTGAATCCCTGGTCTGCATCCCCGTGAGTGGCCAAGCCCTGCTTCCCCTTCCGAACCCTTGCGCTCGCGTGGCAAGACGTTAGCTACCTCTTTCCGCTGAAATCAACAGCTCACGAAACTTTCCAGCCGGGATCCATCCATCCCACATCCGCCTCACGGTCCGGCTCGCATGCCGGCGCGACGCGAGACGAGCCCGCTGGGTCCGGGCGGCCTGGCCCGACAACCGGATGGCCGGGTCGGACGGCCGCTTTTGGCGCGCCGAAGGCTGAGCGCGAAAGGCGAAGGCCCGCCCGAGACCGGGCCCGCCCCGCCGGCTCAGAAGGTGAGACCGAAGCCGCCGTAGATCTCGCCCTGCACGACGGGTCCTCCGCTGACCAGGATCATGCAGCCGGCGGGCGAGATGCAGAACGCTCCCGCTTCGGAAGTGACGAAGGTCAGCGGAATGCGACCGAGGAAGCGCACGTGGAACCACTCGGTGACGTCCACGCGCACACCGCCGTCGAAGGCCATCGAAAATGCCCAGCTGTCGACCATCTGCTCGACGGCCGCAAAGCGAGTCGCACCCAAGCTGAAGCCCATGTAGGGCACGACCCGTCCGCGCGGCAGCTCCAGATTGCCACCGAAGTGCACGACGTCGGTGGAGAACGGCGTCTCGGCCGTCGTCTGCAGATCGTCGGACAGATAGCGCAGCGTGGCCATCTGCCGCGTGTAGCTCAGGTACACCTTGCCGTTCGGCTGCACCGCGTATCCAGCAATGGCCGTGAACGCTGCCGCTTCACTCAGAGTGACGCGACCCTCGGCGCCATCCGCCTCGACGTCGGCACCGCCACCGAAGCGAAAGCCCAGCGCCGCATCGAGCTCGAAGCGACCCTGGGCCGCGGCAGGGGACGCCAGGCACAGCGCACAAAGCCCAACACCGAGGGCGGCTGCTATTCTCATGGGAAGGTTCTCGGGCACGGAGCGCAACTCAGAAACCGCCGCCAATGCCGAAGTTCATGAACATCTGCTCTGGGCCGTCCCCTGAGCCCGCGATGTAGTTGTAGCGGATGGCAACCATCCAACTGACCCAGTCGGTCGGCAGCTCGATGCCAATCTCGGGCGCCATGGCCCAGTGCCAGCTCTCGTCGATGTAGCGGCTCACGCCGATGTCGACGCGCCGCACGATCCGCGCTCCCCCGAAGCCGAACGCCGCATAGGGCACCAGAACCCGGGGAACCTTCGACTCGCGACCCTGCATGCGCGCCTTACGCCAGTCGACGTTGCTCACGTAGACCTTGCCGTGCATCAGGTTCGAGTCGAGCTCCTTGGCAGCGACACCGGACACGGTGGCGTTCCCGATGGTTCGCTCCGTCATGCTCTTGTCGGACATGGTGTCCCAAACGAAGTCTCCGCCCACGCCGAGTCGGCCAAATCCCCAGTAGCGAAGATCGAGCGCGAACCCGCGGCCGCTGAAGGAGCCCGTGAACTCAGTGGTCGGGCCAACGGGCATGCTCAGGTCCCACATCACGCCGAGAATGAGCGGCAAGGGCTCCGGTTCCGGAGAAACCAAGGCGCCATCGGCTGGGGCCGGTAGAGGCTCGGCGGGCGCCGCGGCGTACGTGTCGGCTGGAGCCGCGGCCGGAGCTGCTGCTGCCGGAGCAGCGGCAGGCGCAGCTGCGGGCCCCTCGACGGCCGGAGGTGCGGCCTCTGCTGGAGCCGCCGCCGGTGCCGGCGCGGGCGCTGCGGTCGGTGCAGGCTGCGCCGGGGCAGGAGCCGCTGCTGGAGCAGCGGCGGGCGCTGGTGCCGGTGCTGCTGGAGCCGGTGCCGCAGGAGCCGCTGCCGGCGCCGGTTTTGGCGCGGGTGCTGCCGCTGGGGGGGCCGGTGCGGGAGCCGGCGCCGCAGGAGCCGGTTTCGGCGCTGGCGTCTGGGCCCCGGCGAGCAGGGGCACGAGCAGCAGCCCCAGGCACATGCCGGAAGAGAACAGAGCGGAAGAAACGCGCGAGGTGTTTCGCATCGTCACTCGCTCCTCTCGCCGAGGTAAGGCGACTGCTCGAACGCGCGGTCGACCATCTCCTCGATTCGCTCCGCCCCGGTTGCTTCCGACGATTGCTCGTAGAGGCCCCTCAGGCCTGCAAACCACAGGGAAGTGGCGTTCTCTGGATCCGAATTGGCGTCGATCATGTTGATGAGCACGCTGCCGATCGAAAACTCGTAGACGTAGCCGGTCGACGGGTACCAGCAGTAGTAATAGTAATAAGGGTCGCACCAGATGTAGCCCGGCACGTAGTACCATTCGTCGCGCACCACCGCGCCCACGACGATGGCGACGTCGGGATTCTCGTCCGCCTCCACGCGCTGGTAGCCGAGCGCGTCCATGTTCTCCTCGATCGACTCGAGGATCACGGAGTCGAAGCGCGTTGGCAGCGGATCACACTGGAAATCGCCACCGGTATCCGGCAGGCCGCCGAAGCCGCCAAAACCGATGTTCGAGCCATCGATCGAGCAGAGGTCGGTGATGGTGTCCGTCAGCGCGTAGGTGCCGAGGGACGAGTAGTCCGCTTCCGGCCTTTCCACGGTAACGACGAGATCCGTCTCAGCGACCGTTAACGTTTCGTAATAGCAAGACACTGCCACCGTCGCTGCGATCGCGACGAAAGCAATCCGGCCCAGCCTTCTCATGGCCGGAACCATAGGCAGCGAACGCCGCGGCGGCAAGACGTTCCGCCGGTCGCTTGCCGCCCCCCAAAACCGCATGATAGGGCCCTCCGGAACTCAGCTGGAGGGATCCGACATGCACCGCCCGACTTGGCTCAAACTCATTGCGCTCTGCTACTTCGTCGTCTCCCTCGCTGCCTGCGCCCCCAAAGCGCCGACGTCGGACATCAAGACTCAGGTTGCCGCCGACGAGACGGTGAAGTTCTCGGGCTACAAGACGTACACCTGGTTCGCCGGCGTCGGCATGGTTCGGGACAAGACCGGCAAGTGGGACGACGGCGATCTCGACATCGCGGCCGAGCTCAAGTTCATCATCGACAAGACGATGCGCGAGCGTGGCCTGAACGAAGCCACCGAGAACCCGGATCTGTTCATCGGCTTCTTGATCGTGGCCGACGTGAATCAGCTGAAAGAGATCACCGATCGTGGCGGCAAGACGACGGTCATCGAGGGTGTGGGCGAGAGCGCGCTCGTGATCGAGCTCATCGACGTCAAGACCGAGCGCACCGTGTGGGTCGGCGCGGCGGCGGGAGAAGCTCAAACGGGGCGCAGCAACGACGAGGTCAAGGCCCGTCTGAACTACGCGGTCAGCGAGCTGTTCAAGGGCCTGCCGAAAGAGTGAGCCAAGGAGCGAGGCTCAGCCGTCCTTGGAGCCTCGGCGGCTCTCGATCGCCCGCGTGCGGTGACGCTTCGCGTCGAGCCGGCGCTCCTTCGAGGCACGAGTGGGCCTGGTAGCGACGCGCTTCTTGGGCGGCTGGCGGATGGCGCACAGCATGGAAGCCAGCTTTTGGCGCACGCGCTCCTTGTTGGTCTCCTGCGAGCGGGTTTCGTCACAGCTGAGCACCAAGTCGCCACCAGCCGTCATGTAGCCAGGGAAGGCCGCCCGGAGGCGCGCCTTCTGGCTCGGGCTGAGCGCGCTCGTCTTCGAAACGAACACCTTGAGCGAGGCCTTCGTTTCGACCTTGTTGACATTCTGACCACCGGGGCCGCTGCTGCGCGCCGTCGTCAGCTCGTAGTCGGAGCTGGGCAAGACCCAACCGGGCGCGATGAGGATTCCGGACATGACGCGCGGTCCTAGCACTCGTGCGCCTCCGGGCACGCACGCCGTTTCGACGATCATTCTCGGGGACGGACACGGACCAGAACCGGATCCTGAGGCCGCGCCGTGATCGACGCACGGAAGCGGGGTGGATAAGGAGAAACCGTCTCGAGCCGGAACCGACGCAGGACCTCGATCAAGCTCACCGCGATCTGCACGAGGGCGAACTTCTGGCCGATGCAGATCCGAGGCCCGAGCCCGAACGACGCATAGAGCCCCTTGGGCAACGTGGCGAGGGGACGCTGGGTCCAGCGATCCGGCCAGAATTCGGCGGCTCGCTCGAAGTATCGGTCGGAGCGCTGCATCGACCACTGCGCCAAGTACACCTGCGTGCCGCGGCGGACCGCGAAGCCGCGCACATCGAGGTCATCGCTAGCCTCACGTCCGACTGCCCACGCAACTGGATAGAGGCGCACGCTCTCGAGCACCGCGCGGTGCACGGCCCCGCGCTGCGTCAGCTCCTCCGTCGTCGGCAGGTCGGAGAAACGGCACGCTTCGTCGGCGACGGGTTCTTGCAGCGCCTTCGTCCGACCGAGCTCCGCCAGGAGATAGGTCAGGCTCAGCGCCGACGTCTCATGCCCGGCCACGAGCATCGTCATCACCTCGTCGGTGACGTCGTCTCGACCGAGAGCCCCGGCGGAGAGGGCGGCTTGCAGCACGCCGAGCACGCTGTCCGCGGGCGCAGGCCGGTCGACGAGACGGGCGGCCAGCTTGCGGAACTCGGCGCGCGCGGCCGAAAACCGCCGATTGGTACGGGTCGGCACCCAGGTGGGGAGCGGCACCTGCGTGCCGGCAATGCCCTCGAAGTAGCGCATGGCCGCGGCCATGTGGGCTTCGAAATGTTCGTGGTCCGCTGCTTCGTAGCCCAGCATTGCCGACAGCGCGACTCTCATCGTCATCTGCGCCATCGCCGCGTGCAGGTCGATGACCTCTCCAGGTCGCCACGTGCCGAGCACGCGCCGTGCCTCTCGCACGAAGAGGGCGACGTGGGACTCGATGGCATGCGGCAAGAACGGAGGACTGAGTAGGCGCCGACGCTCTCGCCACGTCGGACCGTCGCTCACCAGCAGGCCCTGCCCCATCAGAGCAGCGAGATTCTTGGTCGTGCGATCCTTGTCGAAGGACTTGGCTTGCTTGATCAGAACCTCGTCGAACCACTCTGGATCCCGCGTGAGCACGAACGGTGCGCCCAAAATGCGAAGCTCGAATGTTTCACCCAGGCGCTGAAAGTACGAACTGGGCGCTTCGAGCGGCGAGCGGCCCAACGTACGCAGGGTCCTCCACACCGGCTCGCTCGGCCTAGGCAGCACCCGCGCGCTGGAACCGTCGACGTGCAAGTTCATCGCATGCCCTACTTGCCGAACATGCGCCGAGCCATGTCGGTGAAAACGTCTGCGTAGCGCTGGCAGTCGTCGTCGGTGGCGGCCCTAGCGCGCTCGGCGAACCAGCCGTCGACGAAGATGGCGAGCTCTAGGCTCAGCCGCACGAGTAGCTCGCGGTCGAGATCACGGCGAACCGCGCCCAGCTCCTGTCCCAAGGCGACCCAACGCGCATGCTGCTCACGAGACGTGCCCTCCGGGTGCACCAGCGCGTCCGCAATGCGAAAGCGCACTTCGCTCTCGAGCGCGGCGCGCGTGAGTCCCGAAGCAATCGGATCGCTCGACTGAAAACGAAAGCCGAGTAGGTTGAGGGATCGAACGTAGTCCCAGAAGCCAAGGGCGTCGGTTGGCAGAGGAATGTCGGCTGCCTGTTCGTAGAAACGCTCGTAGCTGGCAGCCACGGCTGTGAGAAACAGGTCCGCTTTGTCAGCGAAATAGTAGTAGGCCTGGCTCTTGCCCATGCCCAGACTGCGCAAGAGCTCGTTGTACGAACAGTCCGCGTACCCGTGCTCTGCAAACGTCGCCGCCGCCTGCGCTAGGATGCTCGCCCGCTGCTCCGCCGGCAGGTTCTGGAATCGCGCTAGCGCCACCCGGGTCTTGTACCGCGGTACATACCAAGGTACAAGTCCATCCGACCCTCCGTGAGCGAACCGCGGGCGGCACCTGCTAACCTGCACACGCCATGCGTGGAGAAAAGCTCGGGCGAGCCTGGCGTGTCGCGCGGTGGTTCTCTGGGTCGATCGCGCTGCTCGTGACCCTCGGCATCGTGTTCGTGATCGTGGACGGCTACCAGGCGTTCGGTCGCATGGCGCGCGGAGCGCGTCTCGAGCGCATGCAGCGCTCACCCGAGTGGCATGGCGGCGTCTTTCAGAACCCACAGGCCCTCTACAACGACTATTGGGGCATGCTGCGCGGCTTCGGGAACAAGAGCGCGGATGCCGCACCGAAGGGCTCTCTCGGCGTGGCTCGAAAGCCAGAGCTCGGAGCTCCGCCGAAGACCGGCCTCCGCGTGACCTGGCTCGGTCACTCGACGCTCTTGATCGAGATCGATGGCCACACGTTCCTGACGGACCCCGTCTGGGGCGAACGGACGTCACCACTGACCTGGGCAGGACCAAAACGCTTCTACGAGCCTCCGCTCCCGCTCGATCGGCTGCCTCGCCTCGACGCAATCCTGCTCTCGCACGACCACTACGATCATCTCGACCACCCGACGATCCGGCGCCTGGCTCGCTTGGACACCCGGTTCATTGCACCCCTCGGCGTGGGGGAGCACCTCGCCTATTGGGGTGTGCCCACGGAGCGCATCTCCGAGTACGACTGGTGGCAAGAGCTCGCGCTCGGCGACATCACGATCGCGTGCGTTCCCGCGCGCCATGCTTCGGGCCGGACCCTCATCGACAAGGACAAGACGCTGTGGGCCGGCTACGCGCTGGTCGGCTCCAAGCACCGCGTGTACTTCTCCGGGGACACCGGGCTCTTCCCCGACATGGTCCGGATTGGAGAGCGCTACGGCCCCTTCGACCTCACCATGATCGAAGCCGGCGCATACAACCAAGCCTGGCCGGATTGGCACCTCGGCCCCGAGCAGGCCGTCCGCGCGCACCAATTGGTTCGCGGCAAGGCGATGCTGCCCATCCATTGGGGCTTGTTCGACCTCGCCTACCACTCCTGGACCGAGCCCATGGAGCGTGTGCTGCGCGCAGCCTCCGCGCGCAGCGTCGCCGTCCTGGCTCCGCGACCTGGGCAAAGCGTCGAGCCCGAAGCGCCGCCCACCTTCGAGCGCTGGTGGCCGGACCTCCGCGGCCAAACTGCCGAGCAAGACCCCATCGTCGCCACGAAAATCCCCGCCGATCTGCGCTAGTTGAGACGCGGACTTGCCCGAAATGGGCCGGTCTCCGTAGCTCGGCCCACGTTCTTGGCTATGCTTGCCGGCGATGGCGACGCTTCGACGGGCCCCGCGACGGTGGGGACTCCAGCTCTTGCTCTTTCTCGCGCTCGGAGGGGCAGCTGCTCCAGCCCACGCTCAAACCAAGGCAGCGGCGCCCGCGGCGGCGGCCCCCGTGTCCGAGGCGGCAGCCCCGAGCGAAGCAGCGCCAGTCGACGAGACGGCACTCGCCGAAGCGAAGCTCCACTTCGAAAATGGCAACCAGCTGGTGCAGGCGAACCCACCCAACTACCAGGACGCCCACCAGCAGTACCTATTGGCCTACGAGAAGAGCGGCCATCGCTGGACGATCCTGGGCAACCTGGCCTTCTGCGCGCTCAACCTCGAGCGCGACGGCGAGGCGCTCGCCTACTACGAGGCCTACTTGGAGCAGGGTGGCGACGAGATCGAAGCGAGCGAGCGCGCCTCCATCGAGCGAGAGCTGCTCCTGGTCAAAGGCAACCTCGCCACGGTGGAGCTCACGTCCGTAGAGCCCGGCACCAAAGTGACCGTCCGGCGTGAGGGCTCGAGCGCCCCCGCACAGCTCTATCCGCTCGGCAGCGGGCCCGCCAAGCTCGGACTGCGCGCGGGCACGCTGCAGATCACCGCCAGCGCGGGCGAAAAGACGGAGACCTGGTCGGTGGTCCTCGGCGCGGGGGACACCAAGTCCTTCACTTTCCAGTTCGCACCACCCGCTCCCGAGCCGGCGCCCGCAGCGGCCGCCGCACAGGCCGAACCAGAGGCCGAGCGCCGCCCCAGCCCCTTGCGTACGGCTGGCTTCATCACCGGCGGCGTCGGCATCGCGGCACTGATCGGCGGCATCGTGACGGGGGTCCTTACCATGCAGATGGAGAGCGACGCCCAAGCGCAGTGCATTGGGACCATCTGCCCCGAGGACGCGGAGGAAGATTTCCAAGCGGCATCCGACATGGCCATGCTGACCAACGTGCTCTTCATCAGTGGCGGCGTTCTGACCGCCACTGGCGTCACCTTGGTCATCGTGGGTGGCAAGAAGGGCTCAAGGGAGTCGGCACGCTCGCTCCGGCTGACCCCCCACGTCTCGCCGATTTTCGCCGGGCTTTCGGCGCAGGGAACTTTCTAGGGAGAGACCATGGCTTTGCATTCCTTTCGTCTCGTCAAGGTTGGTGTCGTGCTGGCGCTTGGCTCGCTGCTCGCGTCGAGCTGCGTGGTGGACAAGTCCGGCTTCGTATTCGACGACGACGAGTTCGCAGAGGCCCAGGGCACGGGCGGAAACGATGCCTCGGGCGGCCAAGGCGGTCAGGGCGGCCAAGGGAGCGGCGGCGAGATCAGCGCCAGCGGTGGCCTCGGCGGGGAAACCAGTACCGGGGGCGCCGGGACCGGTGGCATGGGCGGCGGCTCGTTCTGCGAGCCGAACGCAATGCAGTGCAATGAGCAGCAGGTCGAGCTGTGCTCGGGCGACCAGTGGATCGCCATCGGCGGCCCCTGCCCCAACGCCTGCGTAGACGGCGTCTGCACTGGCGTGTGCAGTCCGGGCGCCGACGAGTGCTTGAGCAGCATCCAGACCCAGCACTGCAACGATGTCGGCGAGTGGGAGGACGAGTTCTGCGAGTTTGCCTGCGTCGGCGGGACCTGCGGCGGTGTCTGTCGCCCGGGTGATCGCGGGTGCGCCAACGACACGCGCACCCTATGCGGTGACGACGGGCAGTGGGTCGATCAGGACACCTGCCCCGGTGACTGCGACGCGGGCGTCTGCGTGGGCGCCTGCCCGCTGGGTGAGACGCAGTGCAGTGGCGACGCAGAGAATCCGGTGCAGATCACGTGCGACGCGGCCACCTGGGAGCAGAGCACGGTTACGCCGTGCGAGTTCATTTGCGACGAGACGATCGGCACCACGGGCGAGTGCGGCGGCGACTGCCTCCCCTTCAGCTCGGAATGCGTAACCGGCACGAGCGTGCGGACGTGCGATTCCACGGCGCAGTGGGGCGAGCCCGTGCAATGCGACTACATCTGCGATCCCAACACCGACGCTTGCGGCGGTGAATGCGATCCGGGGGACGAGCGTTGTTACGACGACACGATCGAGACCTGCGACGAGACGGGGAACTGGACCACCACGACGACCTGCAGCGACACGACGCCCGTCTGCTTGGAACAGAGCGGTGTCCCGAAGTGTGTGGAGTGCACGCCCCGGACGACGATGTGCCACCCCTCCGCCAATCAAGTGCTGACCTGTACCAACGACGGGGCCTGGCCCAACGGCGGAGAGGCCTGCCCGGGGACCGGAAAGTTCGCCACGGTGTGCTTTGCGGGCGTGTGCGAGGGCATTGGAACCGTGTGTGACGCCTCGCTCAAGAAGCGCGGCTGCATCGACACGAACACGCGCTGGTTCTGCCAGGCGCTCGTGGAACCCCCGTTCGACACGGCTGACTGCACCCTTCTGACGCCGCTCTGCACAGCGGGCGTCTGCGGCAAGTAAGTCATGGGACTCTCGCCTGAAGACGTCATCGACGGCAAGTACCGCATCATTCGCCTCCTGGGCGAAGGCGGCATGGGTGCGGTGTACGAGGGGCACAACACGCGCATCGAACGCCGCGTGGCGATCAAGGTCTTGCATGGCAACGTGGCGCAGAACCTGGACGCGGTGCGCCGCTTCGAGCGTGAAGCGCAGGCGGCCGGGCGCATCGGCTCCAAACACATCGTCGAAGTGCTCGACCTAGGCGACCTGCCCGGTGGCGACCGCTACATGGTGATGGAGTTCTTGGACGGGCAGGATCTGACCAAGCGCATCCGTTCCCAGACCAAGCTCAAGCCCGAACAGGTTTATCCGCTTGCAGTTCAGCTGCTGGAAGGCCTCGGCGCGGCCCACGACGCGGGCATCATCCACCGCGATCTCAAGCCCGACAACATCTATCTCATCCCGCATGGCGCCGAGGGGGACTTCGTCAAGATCCTCGATTTCGGCATTTCGAAGTTCAGTAGCACCGGCGGCGAGCTCAGCATGACGCAGACGGGCGCGGTGATGGGCACGCCCTATTACATGTCGCCGGAGCAGGCGAAGGGCGTGCGTGAGCTCGACCCGCGCACCGACCTCTATTCGGCAGCGGTCATCCTCTACGAAGCCTTGTCGGGTCGGGTGCCCCACACGGCCCAGACGTTCAACGAGCTGATCTTGAAAATCGTGCTCGAAGATCCGAATCCGCTCGACCCACCGCAGACGGAAGCGGAGGGCGCCTTCCACGAGATCGTGAAGAAGGGCATGGCGCGCAAGCCCGACGAACGCTTCCAGACGGCCCGCGAGTTCATGGGTGTGCTCGATGCCTGGGCGACGCAGTTCGGCATTCAGCCGCTCTCTTCCCTGATGCGCACTACGCGTTCCGGCGGCAAGACGCAGACCGCGGGCACTCAGCACGCATGGGACAAGACCGCCGTCGGTGTCGTCGACGACGTGCCTGCCGGCGTGCCCAAGAAAGGCAGCGCGGGCCCGTGGCTGATGGTCGCCGCCGCAGTGGTGCTAGTGGGCGGCGGCGCCGTTGCTTGGCAGATCACCGCTCAGGGAGCGGCGGAGGAGAAGGCGGCCACGCGGGCGCTCGAAGAAAAGGAACGAGCGCTCGAGGCCGAACGGGATGCCGACGCCAAGAAGGAGCGCGCGGAGGCCGACCAGGCGCGGCAGGTGGCAGCAGCGGAGCTCGAGCAAGCGGCGGCGCTACTCAAAGAGGCCACAGCCAAGCAGCAGGCTGCGGAACAAGCAGCCAAGGCTGCCGCGGAAGAACCTGCGCCCACCGCGCCCACCAAGAAGCCGCCCGCCAAGTCCACCGCCAGCACGTCGAAGAGCGGCAGCCAGGACAAAGCGGCGCCCCCGGCCGGCACGGCCAAGCAGGGCGGCACCACCAGCAGCGGCCGCACGATTCGCACGACGTTTTGAGGCGGGGGTCTAAGGGAGCCCCCCAACGGGGAGCTCCGCCTCGTGCCAGGTAAGGCCGTCGTCGCTGTAGATGATGGTATGCGGGCCAACGCCAACGACGCGCGGACCAGCAGGACCTTCCCCGAGAGCGATGGCGTCGATCACGGGCCGGTATGTGGCGAGTGTCCACAGTCCCGCAGCGTCGGAATTGAGCAGCTTGCCGTGCTCGAAGTTGAGCGCCACGCCAACCCCGTTCAGAAAGAAGGCCACCTTGGGCGCGTAGTCCGCCTCTTGCCAAGTCCAGTTCACGCGATCCTCCGACGACAGCAGGTAGTGCTCCTGCGTCCCCTCGATCTCGCCAAAGCAGCAGTCGTAGGCGCTGGCAGCCCAATAGCGCTGGCCGTCCGAATAGACCGAGGTCACGGGTCCCCGCGGGCCTTCATCTCCGATCAGCTCGCTGAACGGGCTCATCTCCCAGGTGTGTCCGCCGTCGGTGCTGAAGCCGAGCTCTTCGTATCCGCCTGCTGCGATTGCCCCGGGCACGAGCGCCAGCGGACCCCTCGCGACGGAGCCCGCGATGCGCTCCCAGCTCTCCCCGTCGACGGACTCCCACATTCCTCCCTCCTCGTCCGCGTCCCAGCCGTAGGTTAGGAAGCTCGAACCCGTCCAAATGGGGCTTGCGTAGAAGGGAATCTCGCCGCCAACGTCGCGCCAGGAGATTCCGTCGTCGGACACGAAAAACTCGGGGTCGGCGTAAAGGTCGTCGTAGCCAGGGGGGGGCACGTTGCCAGGGGCGTTCGCGACCCAGACTTCACCTCCGGCGACGATGGCGCGTGCTGGCGGTCCCTCGTCGACGCGCGTCCAGCGCTCACCGTCCTCGCTGCTGAACATCAAGGGCTCGTAGACCTCGGAGAGCTCCCCGGCTTGCAGCGTCCCCACCGCCACGAAACGACCGCCACGGAAATCTACGTCATCTAGACGGGCGATCGGGTAGAGGTCGTCCGCCTGACCTCCGGAACCCGAGGCGCCAACTGCGCCAGCACCACCCACGCCAGCCCCTCCCGCGGCGGCTCCCCCCTGGCCGGCGCCGCTCGGGTCGCCGGCGATGCCAGCTGCGTCCGTGCTTTCTCCACCAAAGTCCGAGCACGCAACGTGCACGAGCGCCGCCGAAGCCAGCAGTGTGGTCGAGAGCGCGATCTTTCGGGAGGCAGATCCAAGCGTGTGAACCATTCGAAGCCCAGTGGGTTGATAGCAGGTTGTCATGCACGAAGGGCTCGCGCCAAGCGCCGAGCAGAGTACCTTCGGCCGGCGGCCCATCCGATCAGTCGAAGCTCGGCAGCTCCGCCTCGTGCCACGAAACGCCGTCGTCGTCGCTGTAGGTGATGGCGACAGGGCCCGCGCCGACGAAGCGCGCCCCAGCGCTGCCTACGCCGGCCGTGGCGGCCATGGCGAAATGTTCGCTTTCGGTGAAGGTCCAAGCACCATCGCCGCTGCGCCGTGCCGCGAGCGGGCCAGGTGCGAACGCCACGCTGACCCCTTCGAAGTGGGCAAACCCGCTCAGAGGCCGCTCGGTCTGTTCCCACTCCCAAGCCAAGCCGTCGTCGGACCAGAGCTGATAGTGCGTGTATGAATCGGGCGTCTCGCCGTAGCAGCAGTTGTACGTGGAGGTTGCGCTCCAGCGCGTGCCGTCCCAAGACACATCGAACGCGTCGCCAAGCAGGGGGCCCTCCGGTCTCACGGACTGGAAGAGGAAGTGCTCCCAGGTCTGCCCGTCGTCCGCGCTGAATCCGATTTTTCCGTCGCCGCCGGCCAAGATGCCAGTCGGGCCGACTGCGATCGGCGGCCCGACCTCCGCGCCCTCGACCATTTCCCACTCGGTGCCGGTGTCCGACTCGAACAGCCCCTCCCCGTTCGGCGTGTTGTACCCGGCAACGAGGAACTTGGAGCCCGTCCAAACGGCGTCTGCGTACGTGACTGGGATCTGCGCGTCCGTGCGCTCCCACACCGTCCCATCGGCGGAGGTTAGAACTCCGCCGCCAAGTGCGATCCACCCATCGCTTCCGGCTACCACGTTCGTGAAGTCCCCGAAGTCGTGACGGTAGCTTTCGACCCAGTGCTCGCCGTCGTCACTGGTGAGGATGATGCCGCGACCGATTTCCGACCAGCCGCCGACGGCGACGAACACCCCGTGACCGAACGCGACATCCCAGAAGTAGAGCTGCGGAGGCGGATTGACGACGGTCCCGCCCACGCCCGTCGCGCTGCCAGCGCTCGTCGCGCCCCCTCCACCCAGCCCGCCTTCGGCTCCGTCAGTGCCTCCGCCGCCGCTCGAGTCGCCGCCTCCAAAGTCGGAACACCCGGACAGGAGCGCAATGGCTAGCAGGACCGCGCAGCGCGGGCCCCAGGGAGGCGTTGAGCCAGTGTGTGCCAAGCCTGGGGTCCCTGCGGCCCGATTGTCATAATGAGTAAGAAGTGAGCGCGCCATACCCCGATCACTTCACGGTTCGTGCCAGGTTTCGGCCGAACTGCGGACCGGTTCACCTCAGTCGAAGGTCGGTAACTCCGCCTCGTGCCAGGTGATGCCGTCGTCACTGAAGATGACGGCGTTCCAGCCCACGGAGACGAAGCGCCCACCGGCGCTGCCTTCACCGGCGGCACTGGCGTTCAGAGAGTGCGAAGTGTCGGTGAAGGTCCACTCACCATCCCTGCTGCCCAGGCCGAGCTGGCGCAGCTGGATGCCCGAAACGGCCACGCCCACGTCGCCGAGCCAAGCGAACGCATACATGAGCTCCTCGGTTTCTTCCCACTCCCATACCAAGCCGTCATCGGACCAGAGTCGATAGAAGTGCCGCGGCGCATCGAAGTCCTCCCCACTGCAGCATTCCTGGTACGTGCTGGTCGCACCGAAACGCGTGCCATCCCAAAAGACCTCGCCTACGGCACCAAACGCGTGCGCGTCCGGCTCGTCCGTCACGAGATCCAGGTGCTCCCAGCTCTGGCCCTCGTCTGCGCTGAAGCTGAGGCCTTGCTCACCGCCCGCCACGATACCGGCTGGCCCAGCCGCAAGAGGAATCCCTGCCTGCACGCCCTGGATCTGGTCCCAGGTCGTGCCGGAGCTCGACTCCCAGACGGTCGGCCCCTCGAGTGATCCTCCTTCACTCGCGACGAGGAACCTCGAGCCGGTCCAGACCACGTCGGCGTAGCGGCCTGGGACCCGCTCGTCCGCTTCTTCCCATGCCGTGCCGTCGGGCGAGGTCAACACGAAGTTGCTCTCCTCGTCGGCGGGACCCAGGGCGATCCAGCCCTCGCTCCCCGCTGCGACCACCGGGATGCCCATCGAGTCATCGCGGTAGCTTTCGCTCCAGTGCTCGCCATCCGTGCTCGTGAGGATCGATCCTTGAAAGCTCCCCAGCTCCAGCTCCACCCACCCGACGGCCACGAACACGCCCCGATCGAACGCGACGTCTGGAAAGTAGAACTGCGGAAACGAGCCGGTGCTTTCCCCGCCGCCAAGGCCGCCTCCTTCCCCGCCTGGGGCTGCGGGGCCGCCACCGCTGGCGCCCCCAGTGCCAGCACTGGCGCCCCCAGTGCCACCACCGCCTCCAAAGCCGGAGCACGCGGACAGCAACGTCATGGCAAGCAGGGCCGCGAACGGCGTGCCCCAGAACGGCACTGAACACTTCCGAGCATTTTGTGGGTCGTGATGGGTACGAAGTGAAGCCGCCATGCCCCAATCCATCCAAGCTTCGTGCCAAAGGAACCTGTCCGCCCCGAACCGCTGGCCGATTCGTGAGCCTGCTTGCGGCCTTGCGTGAATTCCGCGAAGGATCGCGTCCCCGGATCCCCCATGACCGCACCGCGCCCCGTCACCACCGTCGATCCCGAGACCCTGCCCAAGCACTTCGAGAGCCAAGAGGCCGAGAAGCGCTGGAACGACGCCTGGCAGGCTTCCGGGATCTACCAGTACGACCCCAATCGCGGACGGGAGGAGACGTTCGTGGTGGACACGCCGCCGCCCACCGTCTCGGGCTCGCTGCACGTGGGGCACGTGTTTTCGTACACGCATGCGGACGTCATCACGCGCTACCAGCGCATGTGCGGCAAGAACGTCTTTTACCCGATGGGCTGGGACGACAACGGCTTGCCGACCGAACGCCGCGTGCAGAACTACTTCCACGTGCGCTGCGAGCCGACCGAGAAGTACGTCCCCGGCCTCGAGCTGCCTCCGGCCGATGCCAAGACCCAAAAGGAACCCCCGCGCCTGCTCGGGCGCAAGAACTTCATCGAGCTCTGCCACCAGCTAACCGCCGTCGACGAGCAGGCGTTCGAGAACCTGTTCCAGCGCTTGGCGCTGTCGGTCGACTGGCGCCAAACGTACGCCACCATCGATGACCGCTGCCGTAAGCAGGCGCAGCTCTCCTTCTTGGATCTCTTTCAGAAGGGCCACGCGTACCAGTCGTTTGCGCCCACGATGTGGGACGTCGACTACCAGACGGCGGTCGCTCAGGCCGAGGTGCAGGATCGGCCCAAGCAAGGCCATTTCCACGACATCGAGTTTGGCGTCGAAGGCCTGACCGACACGTTCGTCATCGCCACCACGCGACCGGAGCTCCTGCCCGCCTGTGTCGGCGTGACCGCCCACCCGAACGACGAGCGCTACAAGCACCTCTTCGGCAAGCGCGCGGTGACACCTCTCTTCCACGCTCCGGTCCCCATCTTTCCGAGCGAGCTGGCCGATCCCGAAAA
>Ga0315912_10000821_pt1 | contig 45868 bp, 28 predicted proteins | sample VfabasoilMG_FD_204469 | JGI IMG/M metagenome (GOLD analysis project Ga0315912, IMG submission 204469) | Garden soil microbial communities collected in Santa Monica, California, United States - V. faba soil | ecosystem: Environmental > Terrestrial > Soil > Garden | place: USA: California... | reverse complement strand
GCCGGGGCGGAAGCTGTCGGGGATCGGCGCGCCCTCGGCCTTCAGCCGCTGCGCGAGGCCCTCCATGCCGCTCGCCTCGGTCCACACCCAGGCGTGCACGCCCGAACCGAAGGGGCCAGGGTCGCCACTGCTGCCGCCGAGCATGCGGCCGTCGCCGGTCATCGCGTAGGTGCCGGAGAGTTCGAAGCCGAAGCCGCCGGGCAGCAGGCCGAGGTCCACCATGCCGGTCTCCTCGGTCCAGTAGTAGGCGCGGTTGAAGACGTCGCCGGCGGCCACGCGGCCGTCGTCACTGAGCACCTGCACCTCGCCGTTCACGTCGGGCGGGCCGAGGATGAGATGGCTGCCGTCGGGCAGCCAGAGCGCCGGGCGGCGCGCGCCGGTGTCGGCCTCGTCCCAGCCGCCGATGGTGACACCGTCCTGCGAGATGGCATTGGCGCGGCTGCTGCCCGGCCCGAATTGCTGCAACTCGACCAGGCCGGTGCCCGCGGTCCAGCGGAAGGCGCGGCCCTGGCAGCCTTCCCAGGCCAGGCCGACGTGCGTCAGGCCGTCGCCCGAGACGTCGAAGCCCGAACTGAGGAAGATGTCGCAGCCGACCTCGCCGGGCAGGCCGCCGATCAGCTCCCAGCCGCCGGCCGCGGTCCAGCGCGCTGCGACCTCCTGGCCCGCGACACGCAGCGTGCCCGAGACGATGCTGCCGTCGGCCGAGATGCCTTCGGCGCTGGCCACATCGGCGGCGGCGATCGGCTGCAGCCCGCCGGCGGCCGTCCAGATCCAGGCCTCACCGGTGAGGAAGTTGTGCAGCAGGGCGGTCTGGCCATCGGGCGTGAGGTCGGTGAAGGCGGTGCCTTCGGGCACCATGGTGAAGCTCGCCTGCGCGGCGAGCACGGGTGAGGACGCGAGCGCCAGGGCGCACACGGCGGACCGGATTCGGGAGGACATGGAAGGTCTCGGCAGCGGGAAGTGCCCCGGCCCCGCGCTCATCCCGCCGAGGGGAGCCTGCGGAGCCCGGGCCGGCAGCGGCGTGCTGCTCCGAGGAGACGCGACGAGGGCGGGCGGCGTCCGCAGCGGTGTGCCCCCAGCGGGTCGCGGAACGGCGCCGGGCCGGCCGGCGCGCGGCGGCAGTGCGTCCCGGTATCTTGGCCGGAGGCCTGTCGGGGCCCAGGCGCGAGACGGAGGATGATGCCGCAGACTGCCAGGCGCGCGTTCCTCGCGGCGCTGCCGGTCCTGCTGCTGGCCGGCGGCTGGCGGCTGGCGATCCTGCTCCGCACCGACTTCGCGATCGACGGGGACGAGAGCACCGTGGGCCTCATGGCGCTGCTCGTCGCACGCCTGCGCGAGTTCCCGGTCTTCTTCTACGGCCAGCCCTACATGGGCGCGCTGGAGGCCTACGCGGCAGCGCTGCCGATGCAGGTCTTCGGACCCGTGGCGGCGGTGCTCAAGCTCACGGCGCTGTCGTTCGCGCTCGCCACGGTGTGGTTCGGCTGGCGGCTGGCGCGCCGCGTGCTCGGCGAGGCCGGTGGTCTCGCGGCCGGCCTCTACCTGGCGCTGCCGCCCCTGGTGGGCAGCGTGTGGTCGCTGAAGCTGCGCGGCGGCTACACCTCGCTGCTGGCGCTCGGCTGCGCCATCCTGCTGCTGGCGCACGACATCGGCACGCGCGGTGCGACCGTGCGCCGCTGCGCGCTGCTCGGCCTGCTCGTCGGCCTGGCCGTCTGGCTCAACCTGCTGTGCTTCCCCTTCGTCGGCGCGGCCGGGCTGTACCTGCTCGCGCGGAGGCAGCTCGTGCGGCGCAGCCAGATCGTCGCCCTGCCGTGCGCGCTGCTGGGCGCGGCGCCGCTCGTGGTCGCCAACCTCGCCAGCGGCGGCGAGACCTTCCGCTTCCTGCTCGAGCGCGCGCCCGGCGGCCCCGACTTCGATCTCGCGCACAGCTTCCTGCGCCACCCCGTGCAGCTGCTCGGGCTGCAGGCACCGTGGGCCGACACGCTCGAAGCGCCGGCCGCGGCGGCGCCGGTCGTCCTGCTGCTGCTCTGCGGCCTGTTCCGCCTGCTGCAACGCGAGCGCCGCGGACCGGCCGCACCGCTGCTGCTCACGCTGCCCATCTACTACGCCGGGGTGCTGTGCATGCAGCGCTTCGGTTCGGACCCCGAGCCGCGCTTCGCGATCGTGCTGTATCCCGTCATCGCGCTGGCCTGCGGGGCGGCCTTCGCCTGGGGCTGGGAGCGCCGCGGCCCCGGGGCGCGGGTGGCCGCAGGGCTCGTCCTGGCCGGCCTGCTCGCCTTCAACCTGCACTCGGTCACGCGGCATCTCGGGCAGGGCGACGGCGACTACAGCGGCGAGACCTACGACGCGTACGAACACGGCGGCTCGCCGGCGCGCTGCCTGGCGCTGCTCGAGCAGCTCGGCATCGAGGGCCTGGCCGGCCCCCACTGGATGTCCTACCCGATCTGCTTCCTCAGCGGCGACCGCATCGTGCCGAGTCCGTCGCGCTATGCGCCGCATGCACAGCGCTTCCGCGACGCCCGCGTCATCGCCTGGGCCGTCTTCCGCGAGGGCCCCGACGCGCACTGGATCCAGCCCGCCTTCGACCAGCTCGCAGGCGCCCACGTCGTCGCCGACGAGCACCGGGTCGACGGCCAGCGTCTGCTCGTCCTGCGCGACACCGGCCATCCGCTCGGTGCGGCCAGCTCCAACAGCTCGGGATACAAGGCCCTGCGCGCCATCGACCGCGACCCGCGCACCGGCTGGAACGCCTTCGAGCGGCCGACCGACGCGCTCGATCCGCCGGCGCTCACGATCGACCTCGGCAGCCTGCGCCGCATCGGCTGCGTCGGCTTCCTGTTCTTCCCGCGCCTCGGCCCGCCGCGCCAGCTCGGCCTGTCGACCTCCGAGGACGGCCAGCACTTCGGCGCGCTCACGCGCCTCGAGCCGGACGCCGACGGCTGGAACACGCCCGTCCCTCCGCGGGACGCGCGCTACGTGAGGCTCGTGGCGATGTCGGCCGACGACCTGCGGTGGCAGCTCCTCGAGCTGTTCGTCTTCGAGCCGTGACACGCCCGCCGAGGCGTGCGGCGCGGCGGGCGCCCCGGGTTAGACTCGCCCGCCATCGCGCCGGAGCGGGGGGATGGAAGCCTTCGGGATGCTCGTGCTGCTGGTCGTGGTCCTGGCGCCCATCGCGGGCGTCCTGCTCCTGGCGCACGTCAACACGCGGCTGAAGCGGCTGGAGGCGCAGCACCGCGCCGAGATCGGCCGGCTCCACGAGCGGCTCGACGGCCTCGAGGAGGCCGCGCGCGACGCGCCGCAGTCTGCCGAGCCGGCGCGCTTCGTCGAGCTTGCGCGCACGGCCGCCCCGGCCGTTCCGGCCGCCCCGGTGGCGGCGGCACCTGCGGCGCTGACCCCGGCCCCGCCCACGCCAGCGCCAGCCCCGGCGGCTCCGTCCGCAGCGCGCTCCGCAGCGCCCCCCGCGATCCGGCCCGCGTTGCCGACAGCCGCAAAGCCCGCACCGTCGCGCGACCTCGAGTCGTTCGTCGGCGGGCGCGTGCTGCTCGTGGCCGGCGTCATCGTGGTGCTCTTCGGCGTCGGCTTCTTCCTCAAGATCGCCATCGACAAGGGCTGGATCGGGCCCGCCGGACGGTTGCTGCTCGGCTCAGGGCTCGGCGTCCTCGCGCTGCTCGGCGGCGACCGGCTGCGCGGGCGCGGGCTGGCGGCCTTCGGGCAGGGGCTGATGGGCGCCGGCCTGGGCGCGCTCTTCCTGTGCGTGCACGTGGCCACGGTGCGCTACGGCTTCCTCGGTCAGACGCAGGGCTTCCTGTGCATGGGCGGCGTCGCGGCGCTCGGCGCCGCGCTGGCCGTGGCGCGCGATGCGCCGCTGCTCGCGTGGCTGGGCTTCTTCGGCGGCGAACTCGCGCCGGCCCTGCTCGGCCGCGATACCGATGCCCTCGAAGCGCTGTGCGGTTGGCTCGCGCTGCTGCACCTCGGCCTGCTCGCCGTGCTCTGGCGGCGCGCCTGGCACGGGCTCGAGTTCCTCGCGTTGGCCGCGTCGACGGTCTACTTCGGCGCGTGGCTCGAGCGCTGGTGGCACGTCGACCGCCGGCTGCCGGCGTGCCTGTGCCTGCTGGGCCTGCTGCTCGTGCAGTGGGCGCTCGGTCTGTTGCCGGCCCTGCTGCGGCGACGCGCGCTCGGCGCCGGCCCGGTCGCCGCGCTGGGGCTGACCGGCCTGCTCGCCAGCCTGGCCGCGCACGTGCTGCTGTACGAAGGACAGCGCCGCGCGCTCGGGCTCTCGCTGCTCGGACTGGCGGTGCTCTTCGGGCTCTCGGGCTGGGCGCTCGCGCGGCGCCAGCGCGCGCGCGGTCCGGACGCGATCGCCCTCGGCACCTTCGGTCTCGCCGCGCTCGCCACGGCCGTGCCGGTGCTCTTCGACGGCCGCCTGGCGACGCCCGCCTGGGCCTTCGCCGGCGCGGCCGCGCTGAGCGCGGGAGTACGGCTGCGCGAGCCGGCCTTCCGGCTGGCCGGCGCGGCGCTCGTGCTCGTCGCGGGGCTCGACGTGCTGCTGCACCAGCGCCCGCTGCACGACGCGAGCTTCATGCCGTTCTTCAACGGCCCCTTCCTCGCGGCCATCAGCCCGGGGCTCGCCAGCTTGTGGGCAGCCGCCGCGCTGCGACGGGCGCGCCTCGACGCGCTCGGCCACACGCTCGCGCTCAGCGCGGGCGCCTGGTTCCTCGCCCTGCTCGCGGCGACCGAGAGCTACGACAGCGTGTTGCAGCGGTTGGCTCTCGAGCTGCCGCAGACGCGCGCCGACCTCGGCCGCGCCGCCGCCGGCGTCACGCTCGGCCTGTGCGCGCTGCTGCTCGCGGTCATCGCGCGACGGCAGGCCGCAGCGCAGGGCGCGGCCACCGCCGACGGCGGCAAGGCCGGTGCAGCGGGCGACGGGCCGACCGCCGGCCGGAGAGGCCGCCCGCTGCTGCTGCCGCCGCTCGCCGCCGCGCTCGTGCTCGGCCTCAGCAGCGGCGTGGCCGACCGCCTGCTGCCCTTTGTCGTCGGCTTCAATCCGCTCTTCGGCGCCTCGGCGCTGGTCGGCGTGCTGGTGCTGCTCGTCGCCCAGGCTGCGACGGGCAAGCTGCGCGCGGCGATCGCCGTGGCGGGCATCCTCGAGCTGCTCTTCGTGCTGAGCACCGAGATCCACGCCTGGGGCGAGTTGTGCTCGCTCGAGACGCTCAGCCGCGAGGAGGCGCGCTTCGTCGCACGGCTGGCCACCTCGGCGGCCTGGGCGCTCTCGGCGGCGGGGCTCGTGGCGCTCGGCTTCCTGCGCCGCCGCGCCGAGCTGCGCTGGATGGGCCTGTTGCTCTTCGCGCTCACGCTGGCCAAGGTCTTCCTGGGCGACATGGCGAGCCTGCAGGCCATCTACCGCGTGGGCTCGTTCCTCATCCTGGGCGTGCTGCTCGTGGCGGCGTCGTACCTCTATCACAGGAAGCAGCGCGAGGGGCTGCCGGGCAACTGAGCCGGCAGGCCGAGTCGGCCCGGCAGAGCGCGCGCGGCCCTCAGCCGGCGCTCGCGCCCGGCCGCCGGCCGGCCACGCAGTGCACGACGTTCTCGAACACGATGGCGCCGTCGGGCTGCGCGTAGGCATCGTCGGCGCGGACGATGCCGGCCCACACACGCTCGTGCGCCTCCGGCGGCTGGTCGGCCAGCGCCTTGCGCATCGTGCCGGAGACGTCGCGCAGGAAGGCCACGTGCTCGGCGGCCGACGGGAAGCGCAGCGCGACCGTGAAGCGCTCGACGTGCAGGCCCACGAAGCCGGCGGCGGACATCAGGCCGGCAAGCTGGCCCGGCTTGCCGAGCGCGAGCGCGCCTGGCGTACCCGCTGCCGGCGGAGGCGTGCCGAGCTGCTCCTGCGCCACGGCCAGCGGCACGCCGAAGAAGGGCGCCTCGTGCGCCTCCGACCAGACCGCCGCCACGAGCAGGCCGCCGGGTCGCAGCGCGGCCAGCAGCGCGCGGCAGGTCGCCGCCGGATCGCGCAGCAGCATGAGCCCCCAGCGGCAGAGCGCGACGTCGAAGCGCTCGCCGCCGAGCGCGGGCAGCAGGTCTTCGGCGTCGGCCTGCCGGAACTCCACCTGGTGCGGGCCGAAGCCCTGGGCGCGCGCCCGTTCGCGCGCCAGCGCCAGCATCTGCTCGGAGAGGTCGAGCGCCAGCACGCGCCCGGCGGGTGATGCGCCCGCCGCTGCGGCCCGCGCATCCCACCCGAACACGCGCCGCGCAGCCGTCAGCGCGGGCTCGCCGCTGCCGGTCGCCAGGTCGAGCACGCGGCTGCCGGGCGCGATCTGCGCCAGCTCGACGAGACGCGCGTTGAGCGGCTGCGCGCCGGCCTCGAGCACGTGCCAGCCGCGCTGCCAGCCGGGGGCGGCCTCGTCCCAGGCCTGCTGCTGCGCGGCGCGGAAGGCCACGGGGTCCTGGGGCGTCGCGCCGGGGTTCGCACCGGGCTTGGCGCCCGCCCTGGCACCCGGCCTGTTCCCGGGCCCGCCGCCGGCCTGCTCCCCGGCCGTCATCTCAGCGGCTGCCTTCGAAGACGACCTCGCCCTCGATCACGGTGGCGATGCAGTGCGTGGTGTACTCGAAGGGGTCGCCGTCGTAGAGCGCGAGGTCGCCGTCCTTGCCGGGCTCGAGTGAGCCGACACGCGCCTCGATGCCGAGCACGCGCGCCGCGCCGAGCGTGCAGGCGGCCAGCGCGGCCTCGGCCCCGAGCCCGTGCGCGGCCGCGACGGCCGCCTCGTACAGCAGCACGCGCGTCTTGGGCACGTACGCCTCGTAACCCGACTGCAGCGCGATGGGGATTCCGGCCGCGTGCAGGCGCGCGGCGTTCTCGAACGTGAGGTTCTCGCGCTCGCCCTCGGCGCGCTCCATGGCCGGGTGCACGATGACGGGCACGCCCGCGGCCAGGATCTCGTCCGTGAGCAGGTAGCCCTCGGCCGCGCCGTCGAGCATCAGCCGGAAGCCGAATTCCTCGCGCAGGCGCAGCGCGTTCGTGATGTCGAGGTGGCGCTGGGCCGTGATCATGAGCGGCAGCTCGCCGGCCAGCACGTCGGCCAGCGTCTCGAGCGCGAGGTTGCGCTCGGGCGCCTCGTCGCCGCCCGCGGCGCGCTTGCTGCGGTAGGCCTGCGCGGCGATGAACTTCTCGCGCAGCAGCGCCAGCTCCTTGCCCGTGGTGCCGGGCGACTTGCCGCTCCCCTCGGGGTGCGTGCTCGGGCCCAGCGTGCAGGCCAGCGCGGCGCGCGGCACGATGACGGCCTCGTCCACCGTGTCGCCGCGCGTCTTGGCGATGAGCGTCTCGCCCGAGATGAGCGCGCCCGGGCCGTGGCCGGTGTGCAGGGTCGTCACGCCGAAGCTCGCCACCCAGGCGATGAGCCGCTCGCGCGCGTTGTAGGCGTCGATCGCGCGCAGCTCGGGCTGGATCGGCGCGCTCGTGTCGAGCTGGTCCTGGTCCGACGGCTGGTTGAGGTGGCCGGCGAGACCGACCACGCTGTGCGCGTCGACCAGGCCCGGCGTCGCCACCGCGGCCGTGAGCACGCGCAGGCCCTCGGGGATGGGCGTCGTCGCGGCCGGGCCGACGGCCACGATCTTGCCGCCGCGCACGACGACCACGCCGTCTGTGATGGGCGCCCCGGAGACGGTGTGCAGCAGGCCGGCGCGCACGGCCAGGTCCTGCGGGTGCGCCAAGCCTGCGAGCAGCAGCACGGCGACGATCAATGCGGGCATCGAGCGCGACATCAGCGGTCCTCCCCCGGGCCCAGCATGCAGCAGATGGCGGCGGTGCGCGACCGGCCGGCGCCCCAGCCGCCCTCGGCCCACAGGCGGTCTGCTTCGCGGCTGCGGTCGAAGACCAGCTCGCCGCCGGCCCAGGTCTGCAGCACCTGTGTCCAGACCGAGAAGGGCGGGCCGGAGAGCAGCACGAAGTCGGCGTCCTTGCCGGGCTCGAGCGAGCCGACACGGTCAGCCAGGTCGAGCAGGCGCGCGCCGTGCAGCGTGAGCGCGGCCAGGGCGCCCGACTCGCTCAGGCCGGCGCGCACGGCGAGCGCGCCGTCGCGCAGGAAGAGGCGGCTGTCGGTGATCCAGTCGTCGGTGTGGATGGCGAGCGGCACGCCGCGCGCCTCCAGCTCGGCGGCACCGCGCGCGTCGTAGTCGGCCGCCTCGAGCTTGCCGCCCGGCGCGTCGATCAGGATGAGCGAGACACCCACGCCGGCCGCCGCGATCTCGTCCGCCACGCGCGCCGCCTCGCTCACGTGGTGCAGCACGACGCGGAATCCGAACTCGTCGCGCAGGCGCAGCACGGTGAGCACGTCGTCGTGGCGGTGCGTGTGGTGCTGCACGATGCGCTTGCCGTCGAGCACCTCGAGCAGCGCCTCGAGGCCGAGGTCGCGGTCGGGGCGCTTGCTCGCGTCGTCGCCGGCCGCCGCCAGCTTGCGACCGTACTCCTGCGCCGCCACGAGCCGCTCGCGCACGAGCGCCGCCGACTTGCCGCGCGTGCCCGGGAAGGGCGGGTCGCGCTGGCTGTTCGTGCCGTTGGCCATCTTCATGCCGCCCATGGGCGTGCCGTCGGGCCAGCGGTAGCACAGATCGTCGATGCCGTTGCCGTCGCGGTTCTTGACGTACAGCGTCTGCCCGCTCATGAGGTGCCCGCTGCCGCTCATGATGTTGATGGTGGTCAGGCCGCCGGCCTGCGCGCGCTGGAAGCCCGCGTCGCGCACGTCGATGGCGTCGAGCTGGCGCGTCTCGGGCTGGATCGGCGCCGACTCGTCGGCGCCCCAGCCGCCGCCCACGTGGCTGTGCGTGTCGACGAGCCCGGGGATGATCGTGAGGCCGGCCACGTCGTGGCGCTCGGCGTCGGCCGGCACGGCCACGCTCGCGCGCGGGCCGACCGCCTCGATGCGCCCGTCGCGCACGACGAGCACGCCGTCGTCGATGGGCGGCCCCGACACCGGCAGCAGGCGCGCGCCGACGAAGGCGTGCGCGCCGGCGCCGTAAGGCGGCGAGAGCGCGCCGGCCGGGCGGTCGAACATGCCGTCGCCAGGGACGGCAGCGGCAGCGGGCGCGCCGGGTGCGGCGAGCGCGAGCAGGATCCACGCCCCCGGGAACAGGTTCGACATGAGCGAGCGCGTCGCGCGTTTCACTGCCAGGCTCCCGGAGCAGGACGAGGCGCGACACGATACGGGAGCCCGATGCGGGGCGTCCATCGCCGGGCGCCGCGGCCGGCGCGCCACCCCGCTTCCCTCGCCGGCCCGCGGCGGCGATCCTCTGCATCGCGTGCAAGACATCCTTCCCTTCCTCATCGCGCTGCTGGCGGTCACGGCGCTCGGGCACCTGCTCGCGCCGCGCCTCGGGGCGCCGGCGCCGGTGCTGCTGGCGCTGGCCGGCGCGCTGCTGGGCTTCATCCCCGGCGTGCCGCACGTCGAGCTGGACCCCGACCTCATCCTGGTGCTGTTCCTGCCGCCGCTGCTGTACTCCGACGCGTTCAACACCTCGTGGGTGGACTTCCGGCGCTGGTTCCGGCCGATCCTGAGCCTGGCGGTCGGACTCGTCGTGCTCACCATCGTGGTCGTCGGGCTGCTGACGCACGCGCTGCTGCCCGGCCTACCGCTGGCGGCCTGCTTCATCCTGGGAGCAATCGTCTCGCCGACCGACACCGTGGCGGTGCAGGCGGTCATCGAGCGCCTGCGCATCCCGCGCCGCGCGACCGCCATCCTGGGCGGCGAGAGCCTGGTGAACGACGCCACCGGGCTGGTGGGCGTGCAGCTCGGCGTGGCGGTCGTGGTGAGCGGCGCGTTCTCGCTGCGCGCGATCGGCAGCGAGTTCCTGCTCGTGGCCGGGCTGGGCGTGCTCATCGGGCTGGCGGTGGGCGCGCTCTTCGCGGCCGCCAACCGCCGCGTGCGCGACGCGCAGGTGCTCTTCGTGCTGTCGTTGCTCTCGCCCTACCTCGCGTACCTGGTGGCCGCGCGCGCCGGCGCCTCGGGCGTGCTGGCCGTGGTCGTGGCCGGCTTCGTCGTCGCCTGGCGCATCCACCAGGTGCCGCCCGAGGCGCGCGTGCAGCTCTACGCCACCTGGACCATGCTCACGTACGTGCTGAACGGCATGTGCTTCCTGTTCATCGGGCTGGAGACGCCGCACCTGCTCGCCACGCTGGACGGGGCCATGGCCGGCGGCACCATCCTGCGTGCGGGGCTGCTCATCGGCGGCGCGGTGATCGCCGCGCGCATCGCCTGGTGCCTGCCCTTCGCCTACCTGCCGCTGCTGTTCATGCCGCGGCTGCGCGCCCGCGAGGGCGGCTATCCGCCCTTCCGCAACGTGCTGCTCGTCTCGTGGTGCGGCGCGCGCGGCGTCGTCTCGCTCGCCGCGGCGCTCGCGCTACCGCACACGCTGGACGACGACTCCAGCTTCCCCGGCCGCGTCGAGATCATCGCCTGCACGCTCTGCGTCATCCTGGTCACGCTCATCGGGCAGGGGCTGACGCTGCACCCGCTCATCCGCCTGCTGCGCATCCGCGACGACGACACCACGGCGGCCGAGGAACGCGCCGCGCGCGAGCAGCTGCTGACCGCCGGCATCGCGCGCCTGGACGCCTTCTGCTCCGAGACGAGCTGTCCGCTCTCGGTGCACCATTGGCGCGCGCAGATGGCCGACGAGTTGCTCGCCCTGCGCAGCGAAGACGCCGAGGAGCGACGCCACGCCCACGCCCGCCTGGCCGTCACGGCCGACGTGCAGCAAGCCGTGGCCGACGCCCAGGACGAGGCGCTGCTCTGCCTGCGCGACCGCGGCACGATCAACGACAAGACCTACATGGCGCTGCAACTGGAGCGGGACCGCGGCGGGCGGGCCGGCTCGCGCGCCACGGCCTGAGGCGCTCAGGCGCCGCGACCATCCGGGCCTTGCCGCGCGAGGCCGCCTGCCCGGGGTCGGCGCCGTGCGCGAGCCGCCGGCGCAGGCACTCCCCGCGCTCCGGACCGTCCTTCGCCGCCGCCGCGTGCGACGAGCCGCCGCGGCCCGGCGCGCCTCTCAGGCGCGCGAGTGCGAGCCGTCGCAGAGCGGTGCGTTGCCGGAGCGCCCGCACTGGCACACCGCCACCTGCTGCTCGGATTCCACCTTGAACAGCGCCGGACGCTTGGCGCTGCCCGTGCGCCCGTGGCTGCCGTCGCAGAACGGCTTGTTGGCCGACTCGCCGCAGGCGCACAGGCGATGCGTGCCTTCGGGGATGCTGCCGACCCAGGGTCTGTTGGCGTAGGCCATCGCGTGCTCCTTTGTGTGGGTGCGCGGGGAAGTCTTTGGACTCGTCGGGCTGTTGTACCGCGTCGGCAGGCGATCGGTGCCCGGTGCGCGACGCTCAGCGCGACTTCTCGAGCTTCTTCCAGTCTTCCTGCAGCACGACATTCGGGTCGAAGTTCGGGTCGTTGCTCAGGATGTAGGTGCCGTCGGCGCGGCTCCAGGCCTCGTCGTAGCCGGCGCTCAGCTCGATCTGCGCGCCGGACGGATCGACCCATGGATCGACGCCGCGGATCGTCTGGCCCCAGGCGGTGTGCATGCGGTCGCGGCTGGCCTGGCCGTCCTCCCAGGTGCGCTGCTGGATGGCGCTGATCTCGGCCTGCGTCTGCTGCCGGATGGCGGCGCGCTTGGCCTGCTCCTGCTGCGTCACGCGCCCGATGTTCATGAACACCTGCGACACGGCCGCCTGCCAGTCGGGGTTGATGCGCAGGCTGCTCATGGCCGTGGCGAGCAGCTTGCGGGCCTGCGGCTCCTGCTCCTGCGGAAAGCGCAGCGCCACCTTGACGTCGGCCTGGCACTGGTAGCTGGCGATCGTGCCGCCGTTCAGGAAGTCCTGCATGTGGAAGACGGTCTGGTTCACGGCGCACAGCGCCAAGCCCGCGGCGCCGTCGGCGAAGCGCAGGCTGCCGAGCACGGCCGAGGGCCGGTACTGCACGTTCTGCAGGCCGGCCGACTGCATCGCGGCGGCGTTCTGCCGGGCCTTCTCCTCCATGATGCGGCTCAGCTCGTCGGCGCGTTCGACCGACAGCACGCGCGCGCCGAGCTCCGGCGCGAAGGCCTGCTCGAGGTACTGGGCTGCGTCCACCGGCGGCAGCACCTCGCAGCTGCGCGCGTACGACTGCTGGTTGGCGCGCAGCTGCTGGAGCATCATCGGGCTGTCGTTCCACTGCCAGCTGCGGATCGGGAAGAAGTCGAGCTGCATGCGCCCGTCCGGCGCGCGCGCCGTGAAGCGGTTGGCGACGATCTCCGAGGTGCACGGGTTGCCGACCAGCCAGCTGATGCCGCCTTCGCTCGTCCAGCCCTTGGGCAGCAGCAGGCTGTAGGCCTCGACGGGCTGCGCGAAGCCGGTCGGGTCGAGCGCGCGCACGCGCTGCAGCACGAGGTAGTCCTCGCCCTCGACGAAGGTCTTGCCCGCGCCGCCGTCCGTGCGGCCGCCGTCGGTGCGGGCGCCGGCGCTGCCGTCAGCGGCGGCCGCCGGCTGGGGCACGGGTTCGTCGGCATGCCCGCCGCAGGCCAGGGCCAGGGAGGCGAGCAGCGCGCGCGGGAGGGAAGTGCACATGGCGTGTCGCTCGGGTGGTTCCTGGGCCGGAGCCGGCCGCCTGCCCGCGCGGCGCGTGTCGTCGCCGTGGCGGCTGGCGGGCCGATGGTAGGGGCGCGCGCGCCACCTGCCAAGCCGCGACTCCTTCGGCTCCCGGCTCACTCGCGGCGCTTGGCCGAGCCGTAGCGCTTCCTGGCATCGGCCAGCAACTCGGCGTGCCGCTTGGCGGCGTCCGCCTCCAGGTCGTCCGGCAGCTTGCGCCTGGACAGCGCATCGACCGTCAGGGAGAGCATCAGGTAGGGCTCGATGCAGGCCGGGAAGTCGTCGCGCAGGAAGCGTTCCCCGGTGCTCAGGGCCACGCCGTCGATGCCCTTCGACCCGGAGGCGCTCTCCGTGCTGAGCAGGCCCGTGCCCGGCGGCAGCGGGATGTCCTGCGGCGCCTGGTACTCGCCGAACAGGTAGTGCCCGAGCACGACCAGGATGCGGCCGTTCTCGCGGTAGGTCACGGCGCGGTCGCTGCAGTGGTCGCGCAGGCCGTCATCGGCCTTGACCAGCGCGGCCGCCTTGCGCGAGGGATGGCGCGTCGCCACCGCCCGGATCACCTCGGCGTAGGCGCCGTCGGCCAGCATCTCCGCGAACTCCTCGTCGGAGATCGGGAAGCGCTCGCCCAGCTGGCGGGTCGCCCAACCCAGGAGGTCGAAGCGCTCCTGCACGGCGGCCAGGTCCTCGAGATGGGCCGCGCGCCGGGGCGTGCTCCACTCGCTGCCGAGCCGCGTCAGCAGCTCGCCGGCGTCGCGCGGCGGCCGCGTGCTGTGCGTCGGGCTGAGGCCATTGGCCCAGGCGGCGAGATCGAAGGAGCGCGACGCGCAGGTCACGAGCTGCAGGAGCGTCGCCTGCGGTTCCGCGCTGCCGTCCAGGTACTGCGTGAGCAGCGTCTCGGGGCTCGACTCGAGGCCGAGCGCCTTGCGGAGGGCGGGCTCGGAGCTGACGGGGAAGCCGCGGAAGACGATCTGGCCCTGCTTGTCGATGATGACCGTCGTCGGCCACGACTTCACGTCGAAGGCGGCGATGGAACGCTTCTCCGGGTCGGAGCCGACGGGCATGGTGTAGCCGTGCTGTTCGAGGTACGGCTGCAGCACGTCGGGCGCCTCGTAGGAGATGGCGGCCACGTGCAGCCCCTGCTCGCGGTAGCGGGTCCACAGGTCCTGCACGTAGGGCATGGTCGCCACGCAGGGCCCGCACCAGGTGCCCCAGAACTCGAGCAGCACCACCTGTCCGGCGAAGTCGGGCGCGCTGTCGCCGGTGTTCAGCCAGGTGGTGGCGCTGATCGGCGGCGCCGCCTGGGCCTGGGGCGACGGATCCTGCGCCGCGAGCAGGACGGCGGCGACGACGGCGACGAGTGGCGGGGACATGCTCGCGATCGTACTCCAGCCGGCGGGCGGGCCGCGCCGCGCGTCCCGCGCGTCCCACGTGCCCCACGCGCCCGACGCGTCCCACGCGCCGCGCGCCCCCGCGACAACTCCCCCCGCGCTCTGGCATCGTGTCGGCCATGCCCGGCTTCCGCGACGACCCGCGCGCCTTCGACTGCCCGCTGTGCGAGTCGCCCTTCTTCGAGCCGCTGCTCGCGGCGCAGCGGCTCCCGCCGGACATCGAGGCGCTCGTGCGCCGCTTCCGCGAGGACGGCCTGCTCGTGCTGCCGGGCTTCATCGAGCCGGAGCTCGTCGACCGCGTGGCCTCCGATTGCCGGCGCCTGTTCGCCGCGCGCGAGCGGCTCGACGTGCCGCGTGAGTTCGACGGCCCGCTGCACCAGGACCCGGCCCGCAAGCAGGACGCCTGGATCGTCTCCGAGGCCGTGCGAGACCTGGCGGGGCACCCGCGCGTCGTCGAGGCGCTGGCCGTGCTCTACGGGCGCCGGCCCTTCCCGTTCCAGACGCTCGACTTCCTCTCCAGCCCGGAGCAGCACGCGCACAGCGACGCCATCCACTTCAACAGCCTGCCGGCGCGCTTCATGGCCGGCGCCTGGGTGGCGCTGGAGGACGTGGACGAGCAGAGCGGCCCGCTCTGCTACTACCCCGGCAGCCACCGCCTGCCCGACGTGCACCCCGGGCTGCTGCGCCGACCCGCCGGAGACTACGCCGCCTACGAGCAGTACGTGGAGGCGCTCATCGAGGCGCACGGCCTGCGCCGCGAGCTGCTCGTGGCAGCCAAGGGCACGCTCGTGCTCTGGAGCGCCAACCTGCTGCACGGCAGCACGCCCGTCCGGCGGGCCGGAGCGACGCGCCTCTCGCAGGTGACGCACTACTTCTTCGAGGACTGCGTCTACTACACGCCGCTGCGCTCGGACGTGAGCGTCGGCGAGCTGTACCTGCGCCGCGTGCGCGACGTGCGCACCGGGCGCCCCGTGCCGCCGCGCGTCGGCGGCCGGCCGGCGCGCGTGCGCCGCCTCGGCCACGGTCGCGCGCGCCGGCTCGGCGGGCAGCCCTGGTGGCGGCGTCTCGGCGGCCGGCTGCTCGACGCGCGCGAGGCCTGGAACGCGCGCCGCGCGACGGCCGCGCTCGAGCGCCTCAACCGCCGCGGGGCACGCCCGGCGGATCGATGAGCAGGCGCGCGGCCACGGCGTGCGCCGCGATGGCATGGCCCAGGGGATTGGGGTGCAGGTCGGGCAGCAGGTACTCCGGCCCGCCGGCGGCCGCCGCGAAGGCCGGCACGAGGTCGAGCACGTCGAGCCCGGCCTGGCGCGCCGCGGCCTCCACCTGCGCGTGGAGGTCGGCGTAGCGGTAGGCCGCCGGGTCGGCCGGCACGCGGCCGAGCGGGAAGATGACCAGCAGCACGGGCGTCTGCGCCGCGCGCGCGGCGTCGGCCATGTCCTGCAGCGCGGCGGTGACCGAGCCCCAGCTGTCGCTGCCCGGCGCGTGCAGCATGCGGATGAGGTCGCCGCCGCCCAGGCGCTGCTTCTCGCGCCGGCGCCAAGCCGCGTCCACCCAGCGCAGCAGGCGCAGCGGCTCCCACCAGCGCGGCTCGGCGAAGAAGCGCCGCAGCGGCTGGTTCGGCTCGTCGTCCGGGTCGTTCAGGTTGTAGCCGACGAGCACCTGCGACGGGTGCAGCGGCAGCGCCCGGGCGCGCAGCACGAGGGCCTCGTCGCGACTCGAGTAGCCGCTCACGCCGAAGTTGAGCACCTCGTACTGCGGCGCGCCGGCGAGCGCATCCAGCTCGTCCTGCAGGCGGGCCGGCCAGGCCAGTTCGCCCGGCACGCCCCAACCAAAGGTGGTCGAGTCGCCCAGCACGGCGATGCGCCGCAGGCCGGGCTCGCGCAGCTCGGGGCCGCGCAGGCCGAGCGCGTTGGTGCGGATCGGCAGACCCTCGAAGGTGGTGTCGAGCGAGGGCACCAGCTCGTAGACCAGGCCCGGCACCGCCGAACGGCGGTGCACGAGGTCGCCCCAGGTCCAGGGCTCGTCGCCGAGCCGCCGCGGGGCCTCGGGACCGAGCTGCAGCCAGCGCACCGCGCCCTCCGCCAGCAGCAGGGCCAGCGCGAGCGCCGGCAGCCCCAGGCGCAGGGCGGCGGTCAGCCGGCGCGCCATCGCTCAGGCCACCACGAACTGCCGCTGCAGCAGGCGCCGGTAGAGGCCGTCCTCGCGCGCCAGGTCGTCGTGCGCCCCGCTCTGCACCACGCGGCCGGCGTCCAGCACCACCACGCGGTGCGCGTTGCGCACGGTGGACAGGCGGTGCGCGATGACCAGGCTGGTGCGCTGCCGCATGAGGCGCTCGAGCGCCTCCTTCACCAGCGCCTCGCTCTCGGCGTCGAGCGCCGAGGTGGCCTCGTCGAGCACGAGCACGCGCGGGTCCTTCAGCAGCGCGCGTGCGATGGCCACGCGCTGCTTCTGGCCGCCCGAGAGCTGCACGCCGCGCTCGCCGACGGGCGTGTCGTAGCCCTGCGGCAGCGCGACGATGAAGTCGTGCGCGTTGGCGGCGCGCGCGGCCGCCTGCACCTCGGCGTCGGCGGCCAGGAGCCGCCCGTAGCGGATGTTCTCGGCGATGCTCGTGCTGAACAGCGTGGGCTCCTGCGCCACGCTGCCCACCTGCGCCCGCAGCCAGCCCGGGTCGAGCGTGCGCAGGTCGTGGCCGTCGAGCAGCACGGCGCCCTCCTGCGGGTCGTAGAAGCGGCCGAGGAGCGCGGCCACCGTCGACTTGCCGGCGCCCGAGGGCCCGACGAGCGCCACCACCTCGCCCGGCTCGACGACCAGGTCCACGCCGTCGAGCGCACGCACGTCGGGGCGCGTCGGGTAGGCGAAGCCGACGCCGCGCAGCTCGACGCGCCCGCGCACGGCGGCCGGCCGGGCGCCGCCGGTGAGCGGCATGGCGGGCACGCGGTCGAGCAGCTCGAACACGCGTCCCGAGGCGCCGCGCGCCTTCATCAGCTCGGTCCAGATCTCGCCCAGGCCGCCCATCGCGAAGCCGACCGTGATGCCGTACAGGATGAACTGCGTCAGCGCGCCGCCCGTGAGCCGGCCGTCCCTGACGTGCTCGAGGCCCAGCCAGAGCACGGCGCCGAGCGCCGCGAAGCTGGCGAAGTACGAGACGCCGACGAAGGCCGCGATGCCCTTCATGCGCCGCCGCGCCAGCTCGAAGCTCGACCAGACCGCGGCGCCGTAGCGCTCGCCCTCGGCCGCCTCGCGCGTGAAGGCGCGCACGGTGCGCAGCGCGCCGAGGGTCTCCTCGGCCACGGCGCCCGCGGCCGCCAGCGCGTCCTGCGCCTGCCGGCTGATGCGCTCGATGCGCTTTCCGACGACCACGGCCCCGATGGCGATGGCCGGCACCAGCGCCAGCATGAGCAGCGAGAGCGAGGTCGACGTGAAGAACATGAGCGTCAGCCCGCCCAGCATCAGCACCACGTTGCGCAGCGCCATCGAGGCGTTGACCGTGACGGTGGTCTGCAGCACGGTCGTGTCCGAGGCCAGGCGGCTCACCAGCTCGCCGGTGCGGCTCCTGTCGAAGAAGGCCACCTCCTGCTCCATGACGCGCGCGTACAGCCGCTGCCGCAGGCGCGCCACGATGCGCTCGCCCGCCACGGTGAAGAGGTACATGCGCAGGCCGATGGCGAGCGCCTGCACGCCCACCACGGCCACCATGCCGAGCACGTTGCGCCGCAGCAGGCCCGGGTCGGCGCGCCCGAGGTCGTCGATGATCACGCGGAAGGCCTGCGGGTAGACCAGTCCCGCGCCGCTGCCGAGCAGCAGGAAGAGCGTGCCGGCCACGATGAGCGGGCGCTCCTCGCGCGCCAGCGAGAGCAGGCGCCGCAGGGGCAGGCCCGACAGCGCGCGCAGGCCGCGGGCTGTGTCGCTCACGCCGGGACCATCGGCAGGTACTCGGGCGACCACATGGCGGCGGCGACGGCCTGCGGGATGTGCTCGTGCTCGATCGTCGCGCGCGCCACGCCGGCCGCCTGCGCCTCGGCCACCACGGCGGCCGCGATGCGCGCAGTGACGCGCCGCAACGCGCGTATCGGGGGGAAGACGCTGCCCGACTCCAGCTCGGCCGGCCCGACCTCGGACGCCAGGCAGTCGGCGGCGGCGACGAACATGCCGTCGGTCACCTCGCGCGCCCGCGCGACGAGGGCGCCGAGACCGACGCCGGGGAACACGAAGGCGTTGTTGCCCTGGCCGATGACGTGCCGCCGGCCCGCGCGCAGGACCGGCTCGAAGGGGCTGCCGGTGGCGACGAGCGCGCGCCCGTCGGTCCAGGCCAGCAGGTCGGACGGCAGCGCCTCCGAGCTGCTCGTCGGATTGGACATGGGCATGATGAGCGGGCGCGCCGTGGCGGCCGCGAGCGCGCGCACCACCCGCTCGGGGAAGGCGCCGGCCTCGCCCGTCGTGCCGATGAGCACGGTGGGCTGCAGCGCCGCCACCACGGAGAGCAGGTCGCGCGGGCGGCCGGGGCCGAAGCCCTTGCGGGCGGCGAGCGCCGCGGGCCAGGCGAAGGCGCGCTTGGGCTCGTCGGCGATGGGCACGTCGTCCACCAGCAGGCCGTGGCTGTCGAGGCACGCGATGGCGCCGGTGAGGGCCTCGCCCGCGAGCCCGGCGCGCTGCAGCGTGCTGGCCAGCAGGCGCGCGATGCCGATGCCCGCCGCGCCCGCGCCGAGCAGCACGATGCGCTGCTCGACCAGCGGCACGCGCGTGTGCCGGCTGGCCGCCACCACGCCCGCCACGGCCACGGCCGCCGTGCCCTGGATGTCGTCGTTGAAGGACGGCAGCGCGTGCCGGTAGCGATCGAGCAGCCGGAAGGCGTTCACCTTCTTGAAGTCCTCCCACTGCAGCAGCGCGTCCGGGAAGCGCCGCGTGACGGCCTGCACGAACTCGTCGACCAGCGTGTCGTACTCCGCGCCGCGCAGGCGCGCCGCCCGGTGGCCCACGTAGAGCGGGTCGTCGAGCAGCGCCGCGTTGTCGGTGCCCACGTCGAGGCTGATGGGCAGCGTCTGCCAGGGCGGGATGCCGGCCGCCGTGGTGTAGATGGCCAGCTTGCCGACGGGGATGCCCATGCCGCCCGCGCCCTGGTCGCCGAGGCCCAGGATGCGCTCGTTGTCGGTGACGACGATGAGCCGCACGTCGTCCCAGGGCGCGTGGTCGAGCGCGGCGCGGATCGCACCGCGGTGCGCGGGCGTGATCCACAGGCCGCGCGGCCGCCGGAAGATGTGGCTGAACTCCTGGCAGGCGCGGCCCACCGTGGGCGTGTAGATGATGGGCAGCAGTTCCTCGAGGTGCTCGAGGAGCACGCGGTGGAAGAGGATCTCGTTCCTGTCCTGCAGCGCCAGCAGGCCGATGTGCTTCTCGAGCGGGTCGGTCTTGCGCGCGATGTGCTCGTAGGCGCGCCGGGCCTGCTCCTCGGGCGTCGAGACGTGCGCCGGGAGCAGCCCTTCCAGCCCGAAGGCCGCCCGCTCGGCGGCCGTGAAGGCCGTGCCGCGCGAGTACATGCCGTGCCGCAGCAGGGCGACGCCGCGATACGGGCAGGCCAGCCGCCAGCGCCCGGGGCCCGCCTGCTCGAGACCGTAGTGCTCCATGCCGACCTCCACGCGCGTGCGGAGTGAAGCGGGCGATTGTGGCGCACGGAGCGGGCGGATGTCTCGCGCGCTCCCGCCTCGCCTGCGGCGGGTCCGATGCTTAGGCTGTGCGTCCTCGACCGGGGAGCGAGCACGCCTCGCACCCGGTGCCGACGCGCGCAAACGCCCGTAGCTCAGCTGGATAGAGCGCCAGACTTCGGATCTGGATGTCGGGGGTTCGACTCCCTCCGGGCGTACCACGCGGCGCGGCGAGGCGTGAACGAACCGACACCGACGACGCCTTCGAACGCCCGGGAGATCGAGGGCGTCAGCATCCAGCAGATGAGCAGGTTTCGGGCGGAGGGCGCGCGGCGGGTCGGTCACACCGGTGTTGCGGACACTGCCGCCGCTCGACCGGAGGCGTGAGGAGCGCATGCCGACCTCGGCTGGACTGGCGCCCGCTCGCGCGTGGACGCACGGCCATGGCGGCGCATAGTCTGCCCCCCGCGTGCTCTCCGTCCTCCTCGTCCAGCCGCCGCACCGCGACACCTTTGGCTACTCGATGCCGCCGCTCGGGCCGCTGCACCTGGGCGCGGCGGCCCGGGAGCGGGGGCACGGGGTGCGCTTCCTCGACCTGGCGCTGCTCGTGCGGCGCGGCGAGCTGCCCTGCGACGACACGCTCATCGCGGCCTGCGCCGAGCTGCTGCTCGCGCAGGAGCCGGACGTGCTCGGCCTCGGCGCGATGATCTCGTCCATGCCGGCCGCGCTGCACCTGGCGGCCGAGGTCGCCGCGCGCCGGCCCGAGTTGCCGATCATCCTCGGCGGCCAGGGCCCCGAGACCGTGGAGGAGGCGATCGTCGCGCGCTACCCGGCCATCGCCGCCGTCGCCGTGGGTGAGGCCGAAAGCAGCTTCGTCGAGTGGCTCGACGCGCTCGATGGGGACGGCAACCTGCTCGCGCGCTCGGCGGCCTGCGACGCACCCGGCCTGGTCGTGCGCCGCGACGGGCGGCCGCATCGCACGCCGCCGCGCGCGCCGGCCGCCACGCTCGACGCGCTGCCGCCACCGGCTTGGGACCTGGCCGAGAGCCCGCGCGCCTATGCCGCGGCGGCGGGCGGCGGCGAGGCGCTCTTCCCCATGGACCTCGGGCGCGGCTGCACCTATGCGTGCAGCTTCTGCACCACGCCCGTGTTCTGGGGACGGACGGCGCGGCAGCTCTCGCCGCAGCGCGCGGCCGACGCCTTCGATCGCCTGGCGCAGCTCGACGGCCTCGACTGCGTCTACGTCACGCACGACCTGTTCACCTTCGACCGGCAGCGCGTGCTCGACATCTGCGCCGAGAAGCTGCGACGCGGCAACACGCTGCCCTGGGAGTGCCGCACGCGCCTCGACCTGGTGGACGGCGAGCTGCTGTCGGCCATGCGCGCGGCCGGCTGCCGCCGCATCCTGTACGGCGTGGAGAGCGATGCGCCCGCCGTGCTGGCGCGCATGAACAAGGGCGGGCGCTCGGCCAGCCTGGACGTGCGCGCCGCGCTGGCCGAGGCCGCGCGCGCCGGCATGGCCTCCATCCTGGGTCTCATGTGCGGCGTGCCGGGCGAGCAGCCCGAGGAGGTGGAGGCCAACCTGCAGCTCGCGGCCGAGGCCGCCGTGCTCGACGGCGTCTCGCTCTCGCTGCACTGGTGGAACGTGACGCCCGGCAACGGCCGCGCGGCCGAGGCGGCGGCCGCCGACGGCAGCGGCCTGCTGCTGCTGCCCGGCACGCACGCCGACCTGGTGCGCGGCCACGACCTGCCGGCCGGGCACGTGCACCCCGCGCAGGCCGCGCTCATCGCGGCCGACCCGGAGGTCTTCGCCGCCTTCCGCGTCTTCGCGCCGCGCCCGACGACGCCGCTGGCGCTGGCGCTGCTCACGCGCAACGCGCACCTGCTGCTCGAGGTGCTGCCGCGCACGTTGCGCCTGCTGGCGGCGCGGCGCGGCCTCTCGCTGCGTGCGCTGCTCGACGAGGCGCTCGCGCAGTGGCACGCCGAGGGCGGAGCCGACTGGGCCGAGGCGCACCTGATGCAGCGCCCGGCAGCCGTCGCGGCCGGCGTGCGCCTGGCGGAACAGCACGCCGCGACGCGCGGCGAACCCGAGGTGGCCGCGCTCGCGCACTACGAGCGCGCGCTGCACGAGACGGCCGACGCGCGGCTGCTGCGCCTGCCGGTCGACCCGCTGCCGCTGGTCGCCGCGATCGACGCGGGCCGGCTGCCGGCGGCGGACCGCGCGGCGTCAGGCCCCCCCACGGCGGCGGCCATCCTCTTCGTGCGGCAGGGCGAGCGCGTGCGGGCCCTGGCCCTGTCGGCCTTCATGGCCGACGTCTACGAGCAGCCCGACGACGCGCGTGTCGTCGCGGCCTGGCCGACCGCCAGCCGGCAGCAGCTGGCACAGGCTCGAGCGCTCCTCGCGGCGGCCCTGCTGGGCCACCCGACGCGGCAGCGAACGCCCGCAGGCTGAGTCTCGGGGCTTGACAGGTCCGGCCGGGGCGTCGAGGCTCGGCGGCCCGTCGTGCCGACCTCCGGCGCCCCGGGGGCCCACGCCCGACCGGCCGCACCGCCGGATCGGGCGCGCGTCATCGCTCCAACACCTCGGCCCCGCACCTTGCCTCGAGTCCTCCCATGACCGGCGGCGCTCCGCCTGCCCCGCTCTGCACGACGCCCGCCGCCGGCCCTGTACCGGAGCTGGCGCGCCGCGCATCCGCCAGCACGCACGGCCGCGTCCGCCGGTCGGCGCACCCCGCGCGCAGGCTCGTCACCCCGCTGGCCTGCCTGCTCGCCGCGCTGCCGGCCGCAGCGCAACTGCCGCCCGTGCTGCTCCCGCAACTGCCGCAGGAGATCGGATCGCGCACGCCCACCCAGCTCGCGGCGGAACCCTGGGCGCCCCCGCAGGCCCAGCACCCGCCGCAGATCGACCCCGCGGCCACCTTTCCCTTCGGCGCGACCAAGGTCGTGGTGTCGGATGCCGACGCCGCGCTGCCGCGCGTCTTCGTCTCGGGCGGCGGCGGCATCCACGTGCTGGACGGCAGCAGCGCACAACCCGAGCCGGCCCCCGACCCGCTGAACCGCCTGCGCACCGGCGGCTTCGTGCGCGACATGGCGCTCACCGAGCGCGTGCTCTACGTGGCGGCCGGCATCGGCGGGCTGCAGGCCTTCGAACGGCCGATCGCCGCGCGCAGCTTCCAGTTCACGCTCGACGAGCACCGCCAGACCGACGCCTTTGCGCTCGATGTCGTCACGGGCGTGGGGCCGGACGCGACCACGCTGGCCTTCGTCGGCACGCACGAAGGCCCCGGGGGTTCGCAGGGCAGGCTGTACCTGGTGGAGATCGCGCCGGGCGCGCAGCCCGTGCTGCGCTCGAGCCTCGCGCTGCGCGCCCCGGTGTACACGATCGAGGCCACGAAGGCGCTCGAGCCGGATCGCGTCAGCGTGTTCGTGGGCACGGCCTGCGGCGAGCCGGGAGACTGCGCGAGCCTGCTGCGTCTCGACCTGCCGGCGGCGGGACCGTACGTCCTCGCGGCGGCGCCGGCGGCCTCCTGGCCGACGAGCGGCTGCGCGCTGCCGCTCTTCGTGCGCGACGTGGTGGTGGACGAGCTGCAGCAGCGGGCGTACGTGGCCGCCTTCCGCGGCGGCATCCACACGCTCGATGTGCGCGGCGGCCTGCTGCAGTCGCTCGGCCCCACGGTGATCAATCCGGACGGCGTCTCGGGCAGCCAGCTCAGCTGCGTGGCGCTCGCGCTGGCGCGGCCGACGCCCGACACGACGCTGCTGCTGGCGGCCGAGGGCACCGAGTACCGCGGCGAGGTGCAGTTCTGGGGCAGCTGCTCCGAGCCGCTCGCCTGCGACGGCAGCCTGGGGGACAACTCGGCCGAGGGCCTCTTCCTGTTCCGGATCGACGGCGCCGGCCTGCCGCAGTTCGCGGCCAAGCTGGGTGTGGGCGCGGGCAAGCTGCCGAAGCCGCCCGTGAGCGTGGCGGCGCGGCCGGCGGCCAGCTCGGCGGCGGGCGCGTGGTTCGACGTGGCCTGCGACGTGAAGGGCATGGTGGTGGTGGAGGCGCTGCCGGGCGCCGCCGGCCAGTGGACGCTGGCGCGCGTCGGCGGCTGGGGCGCCTCGAACTGCGGCGCGCCCTGCGCGGCCGACCTGCCGGGCGGCAGCTGCGACGACCTGCTGCGGCTCGACGGCCATGTCTACGCATCGATCGAGTCGGGGCTGCTCACCTTCGCGACGGAGCCGCTCACGGGCGACGTGCAGCTGGATGAGTTCGTCGACTTCGACGGCGGCGCCGGCAACGCCATCCTGCTGAGCGGCTTCCCGGCCGATGCGCAGGGGCCCGGCATGCTCTTCTCGGCCGTCCAGGAGGGCGTGCGCTTCTTCGACCTGAGCGACCCGGCCGACCCGCAGCCGTCGGCCGACCTGCTCGCGACGCAGGGGCGCACCTACGGGACCCATGCCACCTACGGACTCGAGCCGCAGCCGACGCGCTGGCTGTACGTGGCCAACCTGAACGACAGCGCGCCGAGCAGCGGCCCGGGCGGACTGCCCTGCGCGGAGATCGCGGGCCAGGGCGCCGGACACCAGCACGGCGGCATCCGGGTCTACCGCGTCGGCACGGCGTCCAGCCCGGGCTCGACCGACGTCACGCTGCTCGGCACCTACGCTCCCTGCGACAACGAGACCGCGGGGCACGGCGCCTATCTCGATGTGCTGGCGCGCCCCACCGGGGCCGGCAGCCACGCCGTGTGGGTCAGCCATGCCGACGACGGGGCCGAGCCGCACGCCGGGCTCATGGTGTTGCAGGCCGACTATGACGTGGCCAGCGACAGCGTGAGCTTCCGGTTCGTGCGCAAGCTGCCGTTCGGCGCGGCACACCCGGGTGCGCCCGCCTCGCGTCTCACGTTCGACGGGGCGCACACGCTCTACGCGGCCTACTCCTGTCATGGCGTGGCGCGCTACGACGTGAGCGACCCGCTGCATCCGACGCAGGATGCGGGCGGACGTGACGTGCTGCACTTCCCCGCGCCCGGGGCGCCGGCCGGCCAGCAGTGGAGCGCGCTGCGAGTCTGGCCGGCGGTCGACGGCTACGTGTACGTCTCGCTGCTCGGCGACGGGGTCGGCATCCTGCGCAGTCACGACCTGAGCGCCGGCTTCCAGCTGGGCAGCCCGTACCGCACCACCTTCGACTGCAACGCCTTCCTGCCGGCGAGGGAGCGCGACGGCCAGCCCCCCGGTTCGGCCGTGCTGGTGGCCGACGGCCGCGGCGGCCTGGTCACGCTGCAGTTCGACTTCACGCCCTGAGCGCGCACGCGACGGTTCGAAGCCGGAGCCTGGCCTGCGGTGGTGGGCCGCTTGCGCGCGGCGGTGGGCTGCTCGCGCGCGGCGCTGGGCCGGCTGTGCGCGGCCCGCCAGGTCTGACGCTGCGGTGACGTCGCGCGGCTCCGCGTATCGGCGCACGACGCGTGCGCGTAAGCTGCCGCCCCGATGCCTCGCCTCGGCGTGAAGACCTTCGTGGACGTGCGGCCCGGCGAGGTCGGCGCCCTGTTGCTCTCGGCCTGCTACTTCTTCCTGCTGCTCTGCAGCTACACGCTGCTGCGGCCGATCCGCGACGCCTGGGGCATCGAGGGCGGCACCGACAAGCTGCCGTGGTTGTTCACCGGCACCTTCGTCACCATGCTCGCCGTGAACCCGCTCTACGCAGCCGTGGTGACGCGCGGCCGGCGGCGGCGCATCGTGCCCACGGTCTACCGCTTCTTCGCGCTCAACCTGCTGCTGTTCTACGCGCTGCTCCGGCTGCACGTGGCGCCCGTGGCGGTCGGCTACGTGTTCTTCGTCTGGATCTCGGTCTACAACCTGTTCGTCGTGGCCGTCTTCTGGAGCGTGATGGCCGACCTCTTCAGCAGCGAGCAGGGTCGGCGGCTGTTCGCCTTCATCGCCGTCGGCGGCTCGCTCGGGGCGATCGCCGGGCCGACGCTGGCGAAGGCGCTGGCCGAGCCGTTCGGCGTGGCGAACCTGCTGCTGCTCTCGGCCGTGCTGCTCGAGGCCTGCACGCAGTGCGTGGGCTGGCTGCTGCGGCACGTCGACGGCCGCTCGGCGGGTGCGGGCGGCGCCGCGGGTGCTGCCCGCGCGCCAGCTGCGGGTGTTGCGGCAGGCCCTGCAGGCGTGCGCGCCGCGGGCGACGCACGAGCGGCGTCCGACGAGCGCATCGGCGGCAGCGTCCGGCATGGCCTCCGCGCCGTCTTCGCCGACCGCTACCTGCTGGGCGTGGCGGCGCAGATCCTGTGCCTCACCACGACGGCCACCTTCCTCTACCTGCTCCAGGCGCGCATCGTGGCCGACGCGGCGACTGGCACCGAGGCGCGCACGGCGGCCTTCGCGCACATCGACCTCACGGTGAACGGGCTCGAGCTGCTGCTGCAGCTCTGCGTGACGGCGCCGCTCATCCGGCGGGCGGGGCTGTCGCGCGCCCTGCGCGTGCTGCCGCTCGTCACGGGCCTCGGCTCGCTGCTGCTGGCGGCCCGACCCACGGTGCTCGTGCTGACGCTCTTCCAGGGCGTGCGGCGCGCGGTGCAGTACGCGGTCTACCGCCCGGCGCGCGAGCTGCTCTTCACCGTGGTGGACCGCGAGCAGAAGTACGCCAGCAAGGGCTTCATCGACACCGTGGTCTACCGCGGCGGCGACGTGGCCTCGGCGCAGCTCTTCGCCGGCCTCGAGGTGCTCGGCCTGAAGACGGCGGGCCTGGCGTTGGCCGGCCTGCCGGTCGTGGCCGGCTGGTATCTGCTCTCGGGCTACCTCGGGCGGCGGCAGCAGGCGCTCGCGGAACATCAGGCGGCGGCGGCAGCCTCCGTGCCCCGTGCGCCCACCGCGCCGGCGCCAGCCGCGCAAGTGCCAGCGCCTGGGCCGACAGCGCCGCAGCGCGACCCGCCCTCCCTTCGTACGCTTCCAAGCCACCCCTCCACTCCAGGACCCATTCCATGACCGCTCCCCTCCCGGGCTCCGCGACACCGCCTCGGCGCCCGACCTGCACGCTGCACGCGGAGCCCGCCGCACGCGCCCCTCGTGTCGTACGCGCTGCTCGTGCCGCTCGCACCCCTCGCGGGCTGGCCGTCCCTCGCCTCCTGCTGCTGGCCGCCGCACTCGCCGCACTCGCCGCGCCGCACACCTCCGCACAGGACGAGCGCCCCGCCGGCGGCCACGAGGGACCGCAGCGCATCCTCATCCTGGGCGGCACGGGCTTCCTCGGACCGCAGGTGGTCGAGGCCGCCACCGCGCGCGGTCACGCGATCACGCTCTTCAACCGCGGGCGCACGCGGCCCGAGCTGTTCAAGGACCGGCCGGAGATCGAGATCCTGCACGGCGATCGCGACGGCGACCTGGCGTCGCTGAAGGCGGCCATCGACGCCGGCGTGCGTTGGGACGCGGTCGTGGACACCTCCGGCTACGTGCCGCGCATCGTCAAGGACAGCGCCACGCTGCTCGCGCCGGCCGTCGAGCAGTACGTGTTCATCTCGAGCATCTCGGTCTTCGCGGAGGGCGTGCCGCCGGGTTCCGACGAGAGCGCCGAACTGGCCACCATGCCCGACGAGACGAACGAAGAGGTGATGCAGTACTACGGCGCGCTGAAAGCGCTGTGCGAGAAGGCCGCCGAGGCCGCGCTGCCCGGCCGCACCACCAACATCCGCCCCGGCCTCATCGTCGGCCCGGGCGACAGCAGCGACCGCTTCAGCTATTGGCCGGTGCGCATCGCGCGCGGCGGGCAGGTGCTCTGTCCCGGCGACGGACAGGACCCGGTCCAGATCATCGACGTGCGCGACCTGGCCGAGTTCGTCGTGCACTGCATCGAGCAGCGCAGCATGGGCGTGTTCAACGCGACGGGTCCGGAGAGGGTGCTGACGATGAAGGAGCTGGTCGACGCGTGTGCGGCGGCGGCAGGTGCGGCGGCAACGAACGCGGGAACGGCGGGCAACGCGGCGCCCGGCGCGACGGACGGCGCGCCAGGGGAAGGCAGCACGCCAGCCGAACTCATCTGGGTCGCGACGGACTTCCTCGCGGCGCAGGGCGTCGCACCCTGGAGCGACATGCCGGTGTGGGTGCCGCGCGGCCCGGACAACGGCTTCTCGAGCGTGAACTGCAGCAAGGCCATCGCGGCCGGCCTGCGCTTCCGGCCGGTGGCCGACACGGTGGACGCCACCCTCGCGTGGTGGGCGACGCTGTCCCCCGAGCGGCGCGCGAAGCTGCGCTCGGGGATCGCGCCCGAGCGCGAGGCCGAGGTGCTCGCGGCGTGGGAGGCGGAGAAGGGCTGAGGCGGGGGGGGCGCGGGGCAAGGGCGCGCCTGAAGCGTGGTGCCTCTCGCCCCGCAGCCGCCAGCATCCTGTCGGCACGCGCCGTATGCTCGTCGCCTGGCCGCGCGCGGTGAGCGCGGCGCGCCACTGCCCCCGAGCCCGCCCCTCGCATGCACTCCGCTCCGCCTGACGTATCGCCGCGCGACTCCGCCCTGCGCGACCAATCCCTGCGCGACTCATCCCCGCGTGGCCTCGCCGACCTGCGTGTCCTGCTTGTCTTCCCGCCGCAGGGGCACCCGACCCAGCCGTACCTGGCGCTGCCTTCGCTGAAGGCCTGGCTGGCGCAGCACGGCTTGCACGACTGCACGGTCTGGGACCTGAACCTCGAGGCCTACGACACGCTGCTCTCGGGCGAGCGGCTCGCCCTCGCGTTCGAGCGCATCCGCGCGCGGGCCAGCGCGTGGCGCATGCCGGGGCGGCAGCCGCTGCAGCCCGACGAGTTCGACCGCTATCGGCTCGAGGCCGACGCGCTCGCGCAGGGGCCGTACCTCGCGCGGCACATCGACGAGGCCAAGGCCGCGCTGCGCGACAAGGACCAGTTCTACGACCGGCAGCGCTACCTCTGGGCCATGCGCTGCTTCGAGGGCGGGCTCAAGCTGCTCTCGACCGAAGTGCACCCCACGCTGTTCACGGCGCACAACTACACGCAGAGCACGTCGATCGACACCTCGGAGGACCTCTACGCCGGCGTCGACCACCCGACGGAGAACCTGTTCCGCGAGTTCTTCGAGCAGCACGCGCTGCCTCGCATCGAGCGGCAGATGCCGGACGTGCTCGGCCTCTCGGTCACCTACGGCAGCCAGATGGTGCCGGCGCTCACGCTGGCGAGCCTGGTCAAGGACCGCTGGCCGGGCATCCACATCACGCTGGGCGGCGGCATGCTGGCCTACGTCGGGCACCGGCTGGCGCACGCGGGGCCGCTGTTCGAGCGCGTCGACTCGCTCATCGTCTACGAGGGCGAGCGCCCGCTGCTCGAGCTGTGCCGCGCCGTCGCGGCGGCGGGCGGCGTGGTGCGTGCGGGGGATGCCGATGCAACGGGCGCAGCGCCCCGCCGCATCGGCAGCGCCCGCGGCACGCCGGACCTCTCGTCGGTCAGCAACCTGCTCCACGCGGTCAACGGCGCGGTGCGCACGAACGGCGAGCTGCTGCCGCTGCCCATCGACGAGCTGCCGACGCCCGACTTCCGCGACCTGCCGCTGCACCTCTACTTCAGCGGCGAACTCGTGCTGCCGATCGCGCCGGCACGCGGCTGCTACTACGAGAAGTGCGGCTTCTGCACGCTCTACACGGCCATCGGGCCGACCTTCCGCGAACGCAGCGTGCAGCGCCTCGTCGAGGACCTGCTCGAACTCAATGCGCGGCACGGCACTCCTTATTACTACTTCATCATGGACGACCTGCCGCCGCTCATGGCGAAGCGCATCCCGGACGCCTTCGCCGCGGCGGGCCTGGACATCCGCTGGTGGTGCGACGCGCGCCTCGAGGAGCGCATCTTCAACAGCCAGAGCCTGCCGAAGCTCCATGCGGCCGGCTGCCGCAAGCTCATGTACGGCTTCGAGTCGGGCAGCCAGCGCCTGCTCGACCTGGTCGAGAAGGGCGTCGACCTGACCGAGGCCGAGCGCGTCCTGAAGGCAACGCATGAGGCCGGCATCTCGGCCACGCTCTACACCATGGTCGGCCTGCCGACCGAGACGGCCGAGGAGGCTGATGCGACGCGCGCCTTCCTGGTGCGCAACGCGCCGTGGGTGGGCGAGATCAGCCTGCAGATCTTCAACCTCGACATGGTCTCGCCCATGTACCGGGAGCCCGCGCGCTTCGGCATCGCGCGCATTCTCGACGACCCGCGCGCGCTGCAGCCCGGCGAACGCCCGCAGCAGGACCTCGCGCGCTACCTGATGCACGAGTCGGTCTCGGGCATGAACCGCGCGGAGATCACCGCCGCCTTCAACAGCGTGCTCGGCGCCGCCACCGAGGCGCTCGCCGCGCTGCGCGGCGACAACTTCCTCTACTACCGCTACAAGAGCCACATCTTCCTGTACCTGTGCCGCTTCGGCCGCGACGTGTTCCGCCGGGAACAACCCGTGCCGCGCCGACGCGGACGCACGCCGCTCGGGAGCCACGCCGAGCTGCCGCCGCGCCTGTCGCTGCGCCGGGACGGCAGCGTGGTCGACCTGCCCTTCTCGTACGGCGCCGTGAGCCGCCAGCTCGACCGCGCCTGGAGCGACCCGACGCCCCTCGGTGGCGTGGCGCGCAGCGAGAGCCGCGCCGCCGCCGATGCCGTCGCCGTGCCGCCGTCGCCCAGCGCCCTGGCCTGGCTCGGCGACGACCACCGCCTGTTCGAGCTGGGCGCCGACGTCGCGCGCCTGGTGCACGCCGCCGCCGAGCACGGGACCGAACGCGCGCTGGACCTGTTCGGCCCGGCCCACCGGAACCAGGCTGCCGGTTGCCTGGCACGCGCGGTCGACAGCGGGTTGCTCGTGGGGGGCGACGTCAGTCGCGGTGACTGACGCCGCCGCTGGTGCGATGTCGGTCGCGGTGACTGACGCCGCCGCTGGTGCGACGTCAGTTGCGGTGACTGACGCCGCCGCTGGTGCGCACCACCTCGCGGTACAGCGGGACGTCGCGCAGCAGCTCCTCGTGCCGGCCCTCGGCCACCTTGCGGCCGGCCTCGATGAAGACGATGTGCGCGTAGGTGTCCAGGCGCTCCAGGTCGTGGGCGATGACGACGACGATGCGCTCCTCCGCCAGTTGCTGCAGCGTGTCCGCCACGTTCTTGGCGGCCGCCAGGTCGAGGCCGGCGAAGGGCTCGTCCACGATGAGCACGGGCGCCGAGCGCAGCAGCGTGCGCGCCAGGGACAACCGCGATTGCTGCCCGCCCGAGAGGCCCACGCCGTTGCTGCCGAGCCGCGCCTCGAGCTGTTCGGGCAGGCTGCGCACGAAATTCGCGGCGCCGGCGCGGTCGAGGGCCTCCCAGATCTCGTCGTCGGTCGCATCGGGCCGGCCGAGCAGCAGGTTCTCGCGCAGGGACTCGCCGAAGAAGGTGGTGCGCTGCTGGGCCAGGCCCATGCGCTGCCGCATCGAGTCGAGGTCGAACTCGCGCAGCGAGCGGCCGTCCACGCACACCTCGCCGCGCGTGGGGTCGAAGAGCCGCAGGGCCAGGGCCGCGATGGTCGACTTGCCCGAACCGCTGCGGCCCACCAGGGCCGAGAGCTCTCCGCGCCGGAAGCAGGCGTCGAAGCCCGACAGCGCCAGCACGCCCTCCGTGTAGGCGAAGTCCACGTCGTGGAACGACAGCTCCTGCGGGGCCTCGGGCGCGGGCGGCGCCCCCTCGGCGCTGCGCACCATGTCCTTCGCGTCCAGGATGGCCAGGATGCGCTCGCCGCAGGCGGCGCCCTTGGAGAAGCGCGCGGTGTGCTTGGACGTCGAACGCAGCGGCTTGAGCAGGTTGCGCACGTACGTGAAGAACACCATGAACTCGCCGATGCTCATGCCGAAGTCGGCCGCGTCGGCGCCGGGGATGCCCGAGGCCTGCGCCAGCTCGGTGGCGCGCAGCACGCGGAAGCCGGCGAAGATCATCACCCCGGCGGCGGTGACCCCCAGCGTGGACTCGACGAGCCCCGAGAGGCGCGCCGCCAGCCGGCCGGCCTTCACGTCCGCCCGCGCCGAGCGCCGGTTGTTGCGGGCGAAACGCTGCACCACGATGTCGCCGCCGCCCAGCGACTGGATGGTCTCGGTGGCCGCGATGGCCTCGTGCAGGTAGTCGGCGAGGTCGCCCTCCTTCTCGCGCGCCTTGCGCACGGCCACGCGGATGCTGCCGGAGATGAAGCGCACGAACACCAGCAGCAAGGGGATGGCCAGGCTCATGGCCAGGGTGAGCCCGGGGTCCAGCAGGAACATCATGGTGATGGTGCCCACCACCTGCATGCTGCGCTGGACCACGTCCAGCGACGAGTCGATGAGCATGTTGGTGACCATGGACGCGTCGCCCATGAGGCGCACGAGCAGGTCGCCGGACTTGTGGCGCGCATGGAAGCCCGGCGAGAGGCGCGTCATGTGCGAGAAGATGCGGTAGCGCATGGCGCGCGTCACGCCGCTGGACGCCATGTGCAGCAGCACCTCGCGGACGTACGAGAGGATGGAGGTGCTGACCGAGATGAACACCATCGTGGCGCCGCTGATCCAGATGATGGTGCTCGGAGCCAGGTGCACGTCGAACAGCGTGCGGGAACCCAGCTTAACGCTGGTCTTGCCCTGGAAGGCGTAGTCGATGACCCACTGGATGGTCCAGGGCCGCAGGATCTCCAGGCCGGCGAGCGCGAGGGCCAGCAGCAGGATGAGCAGCACCTTGCCCCGGTGCTCCCGGACGTCCACGAAGAAGCGGCTCGCGACGTGCCAGGTGTAGAGCCAGCGCTGGAGGACGGTGGGCTTGGAGGTCACGGCGTCGAGCGGGATGGCGGAGGCGGGGGACTCCGGCCTAGCCTATCCCGGCGCGCTTCCGGATGACGACGGAACCCCGGCCAGCGCGGCGAGGAGCGCCGGCCCGAGGCGTCGGCCGAGGCGTCGGCCGAGGACTCGACGGGCTCCCGAACCGGGCGATCCACCGGCAACGCCCGCCCCGGGGCATGCGATGATCCCCGAGCACGCCAGGAGACCGACCATGACCGGAACCCAGAAGCCGAAGGGCAAGGACCCGACCCATCGCCCGAGCCTGCCCATCGCGCCGCCGCAGCAGCGCGATGAGCCGGCACGCCGCGCCGGCGAGCCCGACCTCCGCATCGAGGAGATCGAGGACAAGCACGTGCCGAAGGACCGCAACATCTTCGACAAGTAGGGCAGGCGCGGTGACCGGGCACGCCGCAGGACAGAACGGCAGCTCAGCGAACGGCGCCGCGCAGGCCGCGCAGGGCGCGCCCGCCGTGCAGGGCGTGCAGGCCGTGCAGGGCGTGCAGGCCGTGCAGGGCGCGCCCGCCGCGCGCGTCGCGCAGCGCCGGCGCATCGCCTACCGGGACACGCTGCCGAGCACCTGGAACGCTCCGCGCGCGCCGCTCGTCTCGGTGGTCATCGCGACCTACGACGGCGAGCGCTTCCTGCGCGAGACGCTCGACAGCGTGCTGGCGCAGACCTGGGAGCACCTCGAGGTCATCGTCTGCGACGACGGCTCGACCGACGGCACGCTTGACATCCTGGCCGGCTACCGCGACCGCGTGCTCGTGCACCGCCAGAAGAACCGCGGCGTCTCGGCCGCGCGCAATCGCGGCGCCAGCTTCGCGCGCGGCGAGTACATCGCCTTCCTCGACCACGACGACCTGTGGGAGCCCGACATGCTCGAGCGCCAGGTCGGCCTGCTGCTGGCGCGCAAGGGCCACGGCCTGGTGTACGGCGACTCGTGGATCATCGACACCCACGGACACTCCTTCGGGCAACGCAAGAGCTTCCTCGAGTACCGCGAGGGCGACGTCTATGGCGAGCTGCTGCAGGGCAACTTCATCCCGATCGAGACGGCCGTGCTGCCGGCGGCCGTGTTCCGCGCCCTCGGCGGCTTCGACACGCGCCTGCGCTACCTCGAGGACTACGAGCTGTACCTGCGCGTCGCCGAGCGCTACCCGGTGGCGTTCCAGCCGCATCCCGTGGCGCGTTACCGCATCCACGAGCGCAACCTGAGCCACGACAAGGAGGCGCTGCTCAAGGAGTGGGTGTCCGTGCTCGACGGCCTGCTGCTCGGGGACGTCGCGCGCCCGGCCGAGCAGCGCGCGATCATCGAGCGCGAGCGCGCACGCCGCTGCGCCGAGGTCGCCTGGCAGCAGTTGCGCCGAGTCGATCTCGCCGCCGCCGACCGCTGGCTCGAACGCGCCGGAAGGCTCTGCCCGGCCGGACTGCGCACGCGCGTGACGAGTTGCCGCAAGCTCTTCGGCGTGCTGCCGGCGCCGGTCGCGCGGCGCCTCGTGGCGTGGATCCCGCGGCGGCGGCTGTACGGCTTGTGAGGGTGGGCGTTCTTCCCACCGAGCGCTCGACTCCCGGAGCCAGACTGATCGAGCGACAGTGCGCGCAGTAGACTTCGCCTCGTGATCCTCCACGTCAGCCAAGTCGAAGTCGTCGGCCCGGCACTGCACCGGCTGCGCTTCAACGATGGCGTGCGCAAGGTCGTGGACGCGACGCCGCTGCTCGAAGGGCCTGTGCTCCGGCCGCTGCTTCGGCCGTCCTACTTCCGGCGCGTGCGGCTCGATGCCAAGGCAGCCACGGTGGTCTGGCCCAGCGGAGCCGACCAGGCGCCCGAAGCGCTGCACGCGCTGCCGGCGCACGGCCGCAAGGCGACGTCGGCCTTGGTGCGCACTGCCACGCGTTCGTCCAGGACGACAAGCCGGAGGGGACGCTGAAGGACGAGCGCATCCGGATGGGGGCGCGGCCAACGCGTCCCCGTCGCCCTATCCCGGCTCGACGCAGTTCGCGACGTCGCCCGGAGGCTGCTGCGGGCACACTGGCAAGCCATCCGACCGGCGACATGGGGTCGAGATCGATCCACAGCCCTGAGGAAATTTGGGTGTCGAGGTAGGCAGCCTAGAGATACCAGCGGAGACTGATGCTGCCGAAGTCCTGGCGACAGCCCTCGTCGGTCCATGTGGATCGGAACTGGAGAAACCCTGGCCAAGTCCGTCTCCTTCATCTTGGTGGTCAGCACACGCATCGTCACTCTCGTGGCGATGGCGTGGGCGCCAGCGGCCGCGCATGCGCAGGTGATCCCAGACCCGATGTTCCACGGCCAGTGGGCTGGGCCGTACGAACTGGCCGTCGATCTCTACAACGGCACGTCGTACTCGACCTCCGAGATCGCCCATGCGGCCCTGCTGCCGCCGTGGATCGTTGCCGGCACGCCGCCGTCGAGCAGTTCGCTGACCCGGGTGCTGCTGTCCTGCGCGCACGGCACGTGCCCGGGCGACCCCCAGGTGTATGGCCGCAGCTACGTCTGGTCCGCGCACCGCCCGTCGCTCGTGGCGCAGATCAACGTGCCCGCGGAGTATCCACAGGATGCCTCGCAGGATCACTTCTGCGGCGGACACACGTTCCTGGAAGATGGCCGCTTCCTGTTCTCCAACGGAACCGATCGCGAGGCGACCTGCCTGCCGCCTTTCGACTTCGTCGGCCATGCCGGCGCCTGGGTGCTCGACACCCTCTCGCAGACACCCACCTGGATCAAGGCGTACGGCCTGACCGCGCCGCTCGCGCGCTGGTACCCGACACTGACTCTGCTCAACGACGGCCGGGTCATGAACCATGGGCATTCCTCCCTACCGATCACCGTGCCGTCGCATGCACAGCGGCGCGATCTCCTGACATGGGACGCTGCCGGCAGCCCACCGGCGGTCTGGTCGCCGACTGCACTCAACGACAATCTTGCGTCGCAGCCGACGCCCTGCGCCCCCGTGGCAGAACCGTTGAATCTCTTCGACTATCCGCGGCTGCATCTGAGTCGTTCCGGAGAACTGGTCTGGACCCAGGCCGTCACGGGAGGAGGTGCACCCTTCCTGCCAATCCGCACGCAGTTCATGGACGTCCGCGTGCCCGACTGCCCCCCGAGCGGGCTGCGGTGGCGTCCCGGCGGTGCGGGTTCGCTGCCGGAGTACCTGCACTTGAACGGCAGCTCGGTGCACTACATCACGTGGGACAAGAACCCGGCCCCTTTGGGTACGTTTAAAGAGGTCATCTACGTCATCGGCGGCGCCGACATCCCGGTCGAGGGCAACGCAGAAGACTGTGAGACAGCCCTTGTCTCAGACAAAGTAGAGAAGCTCGTTCTCCAGAGCACCGATGCTGCCGCCACTGCTACCTGGCAACCGGCCCCGGCACTAGAGCATGCGCGTGTCAACCACAACGCCGTCATCCTGCTCGACGGCCGGATGATCGTGATCGGTGGCGTCAGCTGCGACGGCACCGGCTTCGTGCCTGAGCTGCAGCCAGAGATCTACACTCCGCCCGAGTTGCACGACGGACCTCCCGTCGAGGGTGTCTGGAACGACAAGCCACCCCAAAGCGTGATTCGTGCGTATCACGCCGTGGCAATACTGCTGCCTGACGGCCGTGTGATCTCGCTCGGCGGACGGAACCTAGGTTCGCCTCTCGATCCAGACGGAGTCTCAGATCACAGCCTGGAGATCTATTCCCCCTCGCACGTGTTCAAGCCGGGTGCACCAACGATCGACCCGACCCTGCTCATCGACCCGGCGACCGGCGCGTATCCGTACTTCGAAGATGCCACCCCCCTCGCTGCATCAATGACCTTTGAGGTCACGCTCGCACCAGAACGAACAGTGGATCGCGTCGCCCTGATCCGCAACGGAAGCGCCACCCATGCATTCAATCCGGATCAACGCTACGTCGAGCTGCGGATCATTGCAGACGTGCCTGCCATCTTGCCCAACACCCGCCGCATCACCGTGCAGACTCCGCAAGACGGCTACTGGGCGCCTCCTGGCTACTACCTCCTCACGGTAGTCGACAACCAAGACGTACCCGCCACGGCTGAATGGATCCGGCTGGAGGACCTGTGAAGTGGCCGCGATCAAGCTCTCCATCGCGTTAGCCAGATCGCTTTCGCCCCTGCTCGTCGCGACAAGTCTGCTCGCCACACCGGGGCCAGCGCAGCGCGAGGGTGTCGGGAGTGCCGCCAGCACCGAGGGCTACCTGCTTAACGTTGGTCAGTGGCCTGGCTCGGTCGTTGCGCTCGGCCGACAGGGGGACATGAGAGCCTGGGTCGAGGCGACAGGTGCAACGATCGCCCTATCGGGAAGGACACCCGAAGGTGAACCGACCGTCGACTGGGTACGGATCACGCTCGAGGGATGCGAAGCTTCGAACCAGTTCGAGCCGCGAGACGCGCTCCCCGGAGAGCACCACTTCTTCCTCGGCAGCAACCCGCGCCGCTGGCGTACTGGCGTTCGTGCCTACAAGACCCTGCACGCACAAGAAGTCATCCCGGGAGTCGACATCACCTGGCTGACAAGAGATGGGAGACTGGCCTTCGACTTTGTTGTCAAGGATGCACCCAACGTTGCCCCGTTGAGGCTTCGGATCGACGGCGCTGAAGTCCTCAAGACGGCACCTGATGGCGCCCTTGCCATCGGGACACGACTGGGACAACTCAGGCTCTCACCTCTGGTTTCATGGTGGGAGGCATCCGATGGTCGACGCCAGCCTGCAGAGTGCCGCTATCGCATCCTTGACGCGGGACGCGTAGTAATCGAATTCCCAAAGGATAGCTTGGCTCGCAGGTTAGTCATCGATCCGGCCTTGGAGTGGTCCAGCTACCTGGGAGGTGCCGCCGCTGGTGAGGCGATCGAACGCGTAGCATTCGGTCCCGATGGAACTCTCTTCGTGACAGGTGAGTCGGGCTCGTTCGACTACCCAGTGACACCGGGAGCGTGGGACACGTCTCATGCCGGCGGCACGCTTGGGGCAGACATCGTGCTCACGAAGTTCTCCAATGGTGCCCTGGTGTTCTCCACCTTCATCGGCGGAGGCCAGAACGAGTTCGTCTATGGACTCGACATCAATGCCGCCGGGGAGGTGTTCCTGGGTGGTTGGACAAGCTCGAGCGACTATCCCACGACGCCCGGAGCGTTCTCGACGCGATGGAACTTTAGCGAAGGGTTCGTCACGAAGCTGTCCGCCTCCGGCTCGGCACTGGCCTACTCGACCTTCGTCGGCGGCAATTCCAACGACAGCATCGGGGCACTGAAACATCTCGCCGATGGCACAGTCATCCTGTCCGGGACGACGTTGTCTCACGACTTTCCGGTCAGTCCCGACGCCTTCGACACGGTGGGAGGCTCGGGCCCCTTCGCCGATGCCTTCGTCGCCCGCCTGAGCGCTGACGGCTCACGTCTGCTGCGATCCACGTTCCTAGGCGGCAGCCTGTCGGAAGGCGCCGGTTCGCTGGACGTCACGTCCGGAGGAGCAGTCGTCGTGCTCGTCGGGAGTAGCTCGGCCGACTTCGTGCCGACCCACGTGCTCGGCTCGGGGCCCAAGATCGTGCGCCTCAACCCCGACTTCACGAGTGTCGACTACATCGCGCAGATCCCGAATCCAGGGATCGCCGGCGCACTCGATGCCCAGGAGCGCTTCATCGTGATCGGCACGACATCCTCCGAGACGCTCTCCACCAGTGCCGGCGTGGTGCAGCCGTCGTTTGGAGGAACGACCGACGGCTTCATCCAGCGGCTCGCGGCAGATGGATCCGCCATAGATTGGGCAACCTACCTGGGCGGCGAGGACAAGGACTCCCCCCTGGCCCTGCACGTCTCCCCCTCTGGCGTCCTCACCGTGGCGGGATACACCGCATCCGACGCCTTCCCCATCACGGCGGGCGCCTTTCAGACCACGCGCGCCGGGAGCTCCGATCTCTTTGCGAGTCGCCTGCATCCTGAGGCCTCCAGCCTCTGGTACTCCACCTACCTCGGAGGCAGCGGCGCCGAGACCGGAGACGGCAGCTTGGTTCTCGGCCTCGCCGTGGGGCCAGAGGGGGAGGCCGCGGTCGTCTCGGAGACCAAGTCGCTCGACTTCCCGACCACGAGTGACGGCTTCCAGACGCGCTTTGCCGGCCTGGTGGACGGGACCGTGAGCGTGCTCTCGATGCTCCCCACGGGTGTCGAGAAGCTGGGCAGCTCCACGCCGGGCTGCGCGGGTCCGCTGCCCATCGGCGTGACGGCCATGCCGGCGCTGGGTGCATCCGACTTCGCCCTGACCTGCGCACAGGCGGCGCCCTTCGCCAGCGGCTGGTTGCTGCTCGGAGTCTCAGCGTTGGACCTGCCGCTGTCCGTCCACGGCGTCAGCGTGTGGATCGACCCGAGCCGGCGGTTGGTGGCGCTGCCGCTGCAAGCGGACGCTGCGGGTGCGGCGCAGTACCCGCTCCGTCTCCCGCAGGCGCCGTTCCTCGTGGGCACGACTGTCTTCGCCCAGTTTTTGTGGAGGGATGCCTGCGCAGCGGGCGGGCTCGCGGCCTCCCAGGCGCTGGCCATCACGTTCCAGCCCTGACGTCCCCTACCCCGGCGCGACGCAGTTCGCCACGTCGCCCGGCGTCAGCCCCGCGCGCCTTGCGGCGGCGATGCCGTAGCGCAGGTCGTCCAGACCCGCGGCGTGGTGCGCGTCGGCGTTGATGGCGATCTTCAGGCCGCGGCGCTTGGCGCCGCGCAGGGCGTCGGTGTCCAGGTCGAGGCGGTGCGGGCTGGCGTTCAGCTCGGGCACGACCTCGTGCTCGGCGCAGGCGTCGAGCACGGCCTCCATGTCGAGCGCGTAGCCCTCGCGCGCCAGGAGCAGGCGGCCGGTGGCGTGGCCGAGCATCGTCACGGCCGGGTCGGCGAGGGCGTCGGTGACGCGGCGTGTCATGTCGTCCTGGCTCATGCCGAAGACGCTGTGCACGGAGGCGACGCAGAAGTCGAGCGCCTCGATTCCCTCTCCCGAGAGATCGACGCGGCCGTCGGGCAGGATGTCGGCCTCGAGGCCGCGCAGCAGGCGACAGCCGCCGGGCGGCAGCTTGGCGATGGCGGCGGCCTGCTGCCTCAGCCGTTCGGCGTCGAGGCCGTGCGCGTAGGCCGCGGCGCGGCTGTGGTCGGAGATGCCGAGGAACCGCAGGCCGCGCGCGGCGGCGGCGGCGGCCATGGCGGCCAGGTCGTCGCTGCCGTCGCTCCAGTCGGTGTGGTTGTGCCAGGCGCCGAGCAGGTCGCTGCGCGTGACGAGCACCGGCAGCGGCCCGGCCGCCGCGGCCTCGAGCTCGCCGCGCGCCTCGCGCAGCTCGGGCGGCACCCACGCCAGGCCGAGCGCGCGATAGACGGCGACCTCTTCGGGCGGCGCCTCGGTGTGGCCGGGGCCGAGCCGCGTGCCGGGTGATTGCAGCGCGGCGCCGTTCGCCACGCCGCGCTCCTTGGCGCGTTGCTCGAGTGCGGCGACGTGTGCGCGGCTGCCGGTGGCGCGCAGCAGCGACCAGCCCCAGTCGGCGGGCGCGCAGGCGAGCAGCTCGATCGGCACGCCGGCCTCGGTGTCGATCAGCCAGCGCAGCGGGCGGCCGGCAGCGGGTTCGCTGCGCGCGCGCGCGATGCCGGGCAGCGTCGCGAGGCCTTCCGGCAGGCGCGCGGGCGCGTTGTGCGCCACGAGCAGGTCGAGGTCGGCGCTGACGAGCGCGGCGCGGCGCACGCTGCCGACCACGGCCACGGCCGCCACGCCCGGCAGCGCGGCGAGCGCGGGCAGCAGCGCGTCGGCCAGCGTCCAGGTGCTGCTCATGAGATGCAGGCCGCGGTTCCGGTGCGCGAAGTCGATCGCGGCCAGCACCTTGGATTGCGTCGCGGGGCCGAAGCCCTTGAGGTCCTTGAGGCGGTTCTCGAGGCAGGCGTACTCCAGCTCGCCCAGGTTCGTGGCGCCGAGGTCCTGCCAGATGGTGCGCACGCGCTTGGGGCCGAGGCCCGGCAGCTCGAGGATCTCGAACAGCCCAGGCGGGATGCCGGCCAGCAGTTCGTCGAGCGCGGCGAAGCGGCCCGCGTGTCGCATGGCGCCGATGTCGGCGGCCAGACCCTTGCCGATGCCCGGCAGGCTGTCCACTTGGCCGGCATCGATCAGCGCCAGCGCCTTGGGTTCGCGCTCGAGCGTGCGCGCGGCGGAGGCGAAGGCGCGCGCCTTGAATGGATTGGCGCCGCTCAGCTCCAGCGCCACCCCCATGCGCTGCAGGGCCTCGACGATCTCCAACAGCTCCATCGGCTCGATCCGCTCCGCGCTGCCTCTTCCGGGCGGGCACCCCCTCGGGTGGCACCGGCGGCCGGACTTCTCTAGCCTCCCCTGTCCCCGCCCCGCGTCGCAACGGATCGTCGGTTCTGCATGAGCTTCTCCGAGGTCTCGCTGCTCTTCCTCGTGCAGATGGCCTGCGGGTCGTTGATCACCTTCGTGGTGAACGACCGGGCCGCGCTCGGGCCCAAGTACTACAAGTTCGGGGGCTGGGTGCTGCTCGGGCTGTACGGCCTCGCGCTCAGCCTGCGGGCGGGCGACTTGCTCGACGCGCAGGCGGGCGGCGTCGAGCGGCTGCTCGCGGCAGGCCTGCTGCTGTGCGCGCTCGGGCTGCTGGCGTTCTGCTCGGTCACCGGTTGGGACAAGCCGCGGGTGGAGAGCGCGCTGCTGTGGGGCACGTTGCTCGCAGGCGTGGGCGTGGTGGCCGCGGCGGGGCTGGTGGTCATGCCGGCCGACCTCGACCGCACGGAGACGGCCCTCACGCTGGCCGGGGGCTTGGGCTCGGCGCTCGTGCTGGGCTTCTGCACCTGGGGCATGATCCTCGGGCACTGGTACCTCGTGGCGCAGGGGCTGGCCATCGGGCACCTGCGGCGGCTCGTCGCGCCGCTGCCCTGGCTGCTGCTGGCCAAGGCCGCGCTCTCGGGGCTGGCGCTGCTGCTCATGTGGGAGCGCGTGCTCGACGGGCAGCGCTCGCTGGGCGACATCCTCGAGCGGCAGCCCGAACGCGTGCTCGACGTGGTCAACGTCTGGGCGCGCATCCCCGTCGGACTGCTCGTGCCGGCCGTCATGGCGTTCATGACGCGCGTCACCGTGCGCATGGAGAAGACGCAGCCCGCCACGGGCATCCTGTACGCGATGTGCACGGCGGTCTACCTCGGCGACCTCATCGGCAAGATGGTCGAGGGCAGCACGGGCGTGCCGCTCTGAGCCGGCCATGAGCGCGAGCGACGGCAAGCACGGCGGCGCAGGTGGCACCTCCATCCCGGCCCGCGACCACCGCGTGCTCTCGCTCGCCGTGCCCTGCGAGAGCTGCGGGCGCTGGACCGAGCGCGAGCTGGGGCCGCGCGGCAGCCGCCTGCCGGACAGCCTCACGTGCTCGCACTGCGGCGTGCCGCAGCGCCTCGCCCTGGCCGCGCACCTGGACGCGGCCGGCGAGCTCGACGGCTGTCCGCGCTGCGGCTACCACACGCTCTGCATCCAGAAGGACGTCAACCCGCGCCTGGGGGTGGCGATCGTCGTGCTGAGCTTTCTGGGCCTGCTGCTGGCCGACCTCGAGTTGACAGGACTGATCACCGGGCTGGTCGTGCTGACCCTGATCGACCTCGCCCTGCTGCGCCTCGTGGTGCGCCGCTTCCTCATCTGCTACCGCTGCAAGGCCCAGTACAGGGGGTTCCCGCCCGGCCCCGGCTGCCGGCCCTTCGACCTGGCCACCTGGGAGGTGCACGACGGGCCGCCTGCCGGGCAGGGGCCGGCCAGCAGCTGAGTTCGAGGTCAACCGCAGGGGGCCCGGGGAGCGCGCCGGGGCGGCTGTCGGCCGCCCGGCGCGGGCTGCCCGCGACGGCCGTGCCGTGCGGCGCAACTCGGGATAGGCTGTGCCCAGAGGCGAGCCGGCGCCGGGTGAGTCGTCGCAAGGCGGCTCCGGGCAACCGGCGCGGGCTCACCTCCTTGGGGGCGCTCGCCTACACTGCCTCGCCATGGCGAGCGGAAGCGGGACACGGATCTGGCCGGGAAGGCCTGCGCCCCTCGGCGCCACCTGGGACGGCGAGGGAGTCAACTTCGCCGTCTCGGCGGCGCACGCGACGGGCGTCGAGCTGTGCCTGTTCGAGCGGCGCGACAGTCCGTTCGAGAGCGAGCGCATCGCGCTGAGCGAGCGCGCGGGCGACGTCTGGCACGGCTACCTGCCCGACGCGCGCCCCGGCTGCCTCTACGGCTTCCGCGTGGACGGACCCTGGGCGCCGGCGCACGGCCTGCGCTTCAACCGCCACAAGCTGCTCGTCGACCCTTACGCCAAGGCGCTCGCGCGCGAGCTGGTCTGGGACGACAGCCTGTACGGCTACACGGTCGGCGCGCAGGCCGCCGACCTCTCGTTCGACGAGCGCGACAGCGCGCCCTTCATGCCGCGCAGCCTGGTCGTCGAGACGGCCTTCAGCTGGGGCGACGACGCGCCGCCGCGCGTGCCCTGGCACCGCACGGTGATCTACGAGGCGCACGTGCGCGGGCTGAGCCGGCTGCACCCGGACGTGCCCGAGGCCATGCGCGGCACCTACCTGGGCATGGCGTCCGAACCGATCGTCGAGCACCTGCGGGCGTTGGGCGTCACCGCGCTCGAGCTGCTGCCGGTGCAGGCCTTCGTCTCGGAGCGGCGGCTGGTGCAGATGGGGCTCGTGAACTCGTGGGGCTACAACACGCTCGGCTTCTTCGCGCCCGACGCGCGCTACGCCAGCGGCGACCTCGGGCAGCAGGTCGGCGAGTTCAAGACCATGGTCAAGAAGCTGCACAAGGCGGGCATCGAGGTCATCCTCGACGTGGTCTACAACCACACGGCCGAGGGCGACCACCTCGGCCCGAACCTGTGCATGCGCGGCTTCGACAACTCGGCCTACTACCACCTCAACCCCGAAGACAAGCGCTACTACATGAACTACACGGGGTGCGGGAACAGCCTGGACACGTCGACGCCCGTGGGCATGCGGCTCGTCATGGACAGCCTGCGCTACTGGGTGTCGGAGATGCACGTGGACGGCTTCCGCTTCGACTTGGCGCCGGTGCTCGGGCGGCGCAGCGACCCGGCCGAGCCCTACGGCATGTTCTTCGACGTCGTGCGCCAGGAGCCGCTGCTCGCGGACGTGAAGCTCATCGCCGAGCCCTGGGACCTGGGCGGCGACGTCAACCGGCTGCGGCGCTTCCCGCCCGGCTGGGCCGAGTGGAACGGCGCCTACCGCGACTGCGTGCGGCGTTTCTGGAGGGGCGACCCGCACGAGCTGGCCGAGCTGGCCTCGCGCCTGTCCGGCAGCAGCGACCTGTACAGCGGCGGGCCCAACGGCTCGATCAACTTCGTCACCTGCCACGACGGCTACACGCTGCACGACCTGGTGAGCTACGAGCAGAAGCACAACCTGGCCAACGGCGAGCGCAACGAGGACGGCCACAACGACAACTGCTCGCGCAACTGGGGCCACGAGGGCGAGACCGACGACGAGGGCATCAACGCGCTGCGCGAGCGCATGAAGCGCAACCTCATCGCGACACTGGCGCTCTCGCAGGGCGTGCCCATGTTCTCGGCCGGCGACGAGCTGGGGCGCACGCAGCGCGGCAACAACAACGCCTACTGCCAGGACAACGAGCTGAGCTGGGTGAACTGGGAGCTGACGCCGCGCCAGGCCAGCCTGCTGGCGTACTGCCGCAGGCTGTCCGAGGTGCACATCCGGAACCCCGCCCTGCACCGGCGTGCCTTCTTCCACGGCCACCTCGGCGACGGCAGCGGCCTGCGCGACGTGCGCTGGATCCGCCCCGACGGCGCCGACATGACCGAGGCCGACTGGCGGCGCGGCGGCCACGTGCTGGGCATGCTGATGCACGGCGAGGCCGCCGACGAGCAGGACGAGCGCGGCCGCCCGCTGCGCGGCGACTCGCTGCTGCTGCTGCTCAACGGCGGCGGCGACTCCGTCGGCTTCCGCCTGCCGGAGCTGCAGGGCACGAGCGAATGGACCGAGCTCATCTCCTCGGTCGCGCCCGAGCGCGCCGACCCGGAGGGACGCGCCGTGCGGGTGCAGACCGAGGTCGCGCTGCCCGGGCACAGTCTGCTGCTGCTCGCCCACGAGACACCGGCATGACGCCCGCGGCCGGCAAGGGGCGCGGCAGCGGCAAGCGCAAGCCCTTCCAGGGCAAGCCCGGCGAGCACAAGGCGCCGCCTGCGGCCGCACCGGCCGCACCGGCCGCGCCGGTCGCGCCGGCCGCGCGCCCCGATGAGCCGCCGGTGTCCGCCGCACCCGCGCCGCCGCCGCCGCAGCCCGAGTTCGCGCCGACGCTCGGCGACGTCGACCTGCACCTCTTCGCCGAGGGCCGGCATCTGCGCGTCTACCGCTTCCTCGGGGCGCACGTGCGCACGCTGCGCGACAGCCGCGGGGCCGAGGTCAGCGGCACCTCGTTCGCGGTCTGGGCTCCCTCCGCGCGGCGCGTGTCGGTGGTGGGCGACTTCTGCGACTGGGACGGCCGCCGGCTGCCGCTGCGCCCGCTCGGCGCCTCGGGCGTGCACGAGCGCTTCGTGCCCGGCGTCGGCGCCGGCGCGCACTACAAGTTCGAGATCGAGGGCCCGGACGGGCGCGTGGCGCTCAAGACCGATCCCTATGGGCGCTGGATGGAGCAGCACCCCGGCTTCGCCAGCCGCGTCGAGCCGGAGCCGGCCTACGCCTGGGGCGACGCGGCCTGGATGTCGGCGCGCGGCAGCGCCGACGCCCTCGCCGCGCCGATGGCCGTCTACGAGCTGCACCTCGGCTCGTGGGCGCGCGTCCCGGAGGAGGGCAACCGCCCGCTCGGCTACCGCGAGATCGCGCCGCACCTGGCCAGGCACGTGCGCGAGCTGGGCTTCACGCACGTGGAGTTCATGCCGCTCATGGAGCACCCCTTCGGCGGCTCGTGGGGCTACCAGGTCACGGGCTACTTCGCGCCCACTTCGCGCTACGGCAGCCCCGACGACCTACGCTTCCTGATCGACACGCTGCACCAGGCGGGCCTCGGCGTGCTCTTCGACTGGGTGCCGGCGCACTTCCCGGCCGACGAGCACGCGCTCGCGCGCTTCGACGGCACCGCGCTCTACGAGCACGAGGACCCGCGCCAGGGCAAGCACCCCGACTGGGACACGCTCATCTTCAACTACGGCCGCCACGAGGTGGCCAACATGCTGCTCTCCAACGCCATCTACTGGCTGGAGGAGTTCCACGTGGACGGCCTGCGCGTGGACGCCGTGGCGAGCATGCTCTACCTCGACTACAGCCGGCCGGCCGGCACCTGGCTGCCGAACGCGCTCGCCGGGCGCGAGAACCTGGCCGCCATCGACTTCCTGCGGCAGCTCACGCGCACGGTGCGCGAGCACGCCCCGGGTTGCCTGCTCATCGCCGAGGAGTCGACCACCTGGCCCGGTGTCACCGCGCCGGT
>Ga0315912_10000820_pt1 | contig 45924 bp, 30 predicted proteins | sample VfabasoilMG_FD_204469 | JGI IMG/M metagenome (GOLD analysis project Ga0315912, IMG submission 204469) | Garden soil microbial communities collected in Santa Monica, California, United States - V. faba soil | ecosystem: Environmental > Terrestrial > Soil > Garden | place: USA: California... | reverse complement strand
CGCGCCGGTCCCCAGTTCGAGCACGTGGATGCGCTCGTGCAGGCGGTCGCCCACGTACTCGCCGGTGGTCAGCGCGAGTACCGGCGCGCCGCGCGCGATGTCGACGCGCAGCGGCGTCGCGGGCAGCACCACCGGTTCGCCGCGCAGCGCGCCCGACACCGGATCGAGCACGCGCAGGGTGCGGCCGGCGATGGTGGCCAGGTGGTGGCCGTCGGCGGCGAGTTCGGCGAAACGCACGGGTTCTGGATGCTCGAACGCGCGCGAGCGCGGCGAGCGGTCCAGCGCGTCGAACAGCTGCACCGTGGCGCCGTCCACGCCGACCACGCGCTCGCCGTCGAACGCCTGGTGGCGCGGCGGCAGCGGCGCGGCGTGCCTGTCGGCCAGCACCGGCGTGGGCAACCGCAGGAAGCCCAGGGAGCCGTCCGAACCGCCTACGGCGAGCAGGCGGCTGCCAGCGTGCACGTCGTATCCCTGGGTGAAGTACTGCCGCCGGCTGCGCACCTGCGCCGCGCCACGCACCGCGGCATCGCCGAACGGCGCAGGTGCCGACAGCGTCCAGCTGCGCAGCTGGCTCGCGTACGCGCTGAACAGCGTTTCGCCCACCACGTGCACGCTGACCTGGCCGAACAGCCGCCCCTCGCCCGCCATGAGCGCGGTGCGGGGTGCCTGCGTATCGGCGTCCCAGACCGAGATCGACCCGTCCTCGGCCTTCGCCGCCAGCACCCGGCCGTCCGCACTGAACTCGAGCCAGCGCACCGCGGAGATCGGCGTCGCGCGCAGCTCCACGCGGGAGCCGTCGCGCGAGTCGACGAGGTAGACGGCGCCGGTCGCGCTGCCCAGCGCGAGCCGGCTTCCGTCGGGGCTGAAGCGCCAAGAGCGCACCGGGATGCCGGTGGGCAGCTCGATCCGCCAGACCGGCGCCAGCGTCGCGGCCTCGAACAGGGTGAAGCGGGTGAAGTCGCTGCTGCCGAGCAGGCGGGTGCCGTCGGGCGCGAACAACCATTCGTTCACGTCGATCGTTCCGCCGTGTGCGAGGCGCGGGCCGAGCGGCTGCCAGGTGTCCACGTCGTACAGCTGGCCCGACTCGGGGAAACGGCGCGTGGCGTCCTCCCGGAAGCGCACGAGTGCGCGGCGCGCGTCGTCGCTGTAGACGAGGTCGGCGTGGGCGACGCTCGCAGGCGGCATCAGCAGGCGGCCGTCGCGTGCGTCGAACGCGAGCGCGTCGGACAGCGTCGGTGCCGGCAGCACCGGCTGCTGCTGCATGGTGGCGATCACGCGCTCGCCATCGGGGCTGTAGCGCAGCGCGCCATGCATGAGCCCGCGCGCGAATGGCAATACGTGCGGGACCTCGTCGGTGGACGTGGCCCACATCTCGCGCGCGCCGGCGACCTCGAGCTGGTGCACCTTGCGGCTGCCGTCGCCCTGGTGCGTGGCGATCGCCAGGCGGCGGCCGTCGGGCGAGAACGCCACGGCGGTGATCGCCGTGCCCTGCGGGTAGCGCAAGTACTCGACCAGGTGCGGTGCGTTCGCGAGCACGGTGCCGATGCGCCGGCGCTCGACCTCGACGTCGTCGGCCAGGCCCGCGGACTGCATCTCCTCCAGGTTCGCGATCAGCGGTCGCAGACCGCGCAGGCCGTCGCCCTCGGCGAGCGCGCCCTGCGCGGTCTGCGCGCGCGACACCCACAGGCTGCGGCGCGCCTCCAGCGCATTGCCCTCGGCGCGCCGCCACTGCACCGCGGTCGCCACCAGGCCGCCCACGATGGCGAGCAGGAACAGTCCGGCGAGCGCGGCCACGCGCGGCTCGCGCCGGGCCCAGCGACCGGCGCGCTGCAGCGCGTTCAGCGGGCGCACGCTGACAGGTCGCTGCTCGAGCCAGCGGCCCAGGTCGTCCGCCAGGCCGCGCGCGCTCGAATAGCGCTCGCCGGGAGCCTTCGCCAGGCACTTCAGGCACACCGCCTCGAGGTCGAGCGGCACGTCGTCGCGCAGCTGGCGCGGCGACATCGGCTCGTCGCCGATCACGCGCTTGAGGGTCTCCTGCGCGGTGGCCGCGAGGAACGGCGGGCGCCCGGTCAGGAGCTCGTAGAGGATCGCGCCCAGTCCGTAGATGTCGGTGCCCTGCGAGAGCTTGTGCGAGCGGATCTGCGCCTGCTCGGGCGCCATGTAGCTCGGCGTGCCCGAGACCTCGTCGTTGTCGCGCGTGAGCGTCTCGTCGAGCCGGCGCGCGAGCCCGAAGTCGGCGACCTGCGGCTGTCCGTGCTCGTCGATCAGCACGTTCGCGGGCTTGAGGTCCAGGTGCAGCACGCCCAGGCGATGCGCGTAGTCGAGCGCCTCGGCGATGGTGCGCAGCAGCTGCGCGGCGCGCCGCGCCGGCAGCGGGCCGCCGTCGGCGAGCTGCTGCGCGAGCGACTGGCCACGCACCAGGCGCATGGAGAAGAAGTTCAGCTCCTCGTGCGTGCCGATCTCGTAGATCGCCACGATGTTCGGATGCTGCATGCGCGCGGCCGACTGCGCCTCGCGCTTGAAGCGCTCGATGAAGTCGGTGGAGGCCCAGGGCCCGGCCGAGAGCAGCTTCACCGCCACGTCGCGGTCGAGCGAGCGCTGGCGTGCGCGGTACACCACGCCCATGCCGCCCTGGCCGAGCTTCTCCAGGAGCTCGTAGTCGCCGAACTGCCGCTGCGCGGGGTCGGCGAGGTCGAGTTCCAGCGCGTCGGGCGGCAGGAACGCGAGGTGGCGCGGCCCCACCGTGGCGCCCTCGACGGGGATCGAGCCGCTGCCGAAGGCGAGCCGCGCGAGCGCGCCCGCGAGCGCATCCTCGCGCTGCTGGGACTGGTCGACGCGCACGGTGGGTCGGGAGACGGTCATGGGGGCTCAGAACCTCTGCGTGTAGTCGACGTACCAGTACCGGCCCGGGATGTCGTATGCGGGATGGAAGGAGTTCGCGCCGGCGGCGTAGGACACCGGCGGGTCGCGCCCGGCCGCGTTGCGCACGCCCAGTGCCAGGCGCGCCTTCCACGGCGTCTCCCACGCGCCCTGCAGGTCGAGGTACCAGGCCGACTCGACGCTGCGCACGCCGGCCGGGTCCCCGATGCCGTCGCCGTCGAGGTCCACCACGCGGTCGGCGTCGTCGCAGAGCGCGCGGAACTGCGGCTGCTGGCGCGACTGCGCATAGGCCAGGATCGACTGGCAGGTCTCCTCGAGCGGCGAGAAGTAGCGCCCGGTGGCCGACGCGCTCCAGGCGCCGCGCGACCAGCCCAGTTCGACGTTCGACTTGATCCGCCACTCGGCGCCGAAGATGTCGATGCGCGTGCGCGTGCCCACGGTGTTGCCGAGCAGCAGGGTGCCGTCCTCGCTGCGGGTCAGGCGCGCGGGCCGGCCGCGATCGCCGAAATAGTCCACGTAGGCGGTGTCGGCCCGCACGCGCCACCGGCCGATGCGCGTCTGCATCCGCCAGTCGAGGGTGAAGTCGAAGCCTTCGCTCTCGAAGCCGGTCGCGACGTTCTGGCGCGTGGCATCGACGAGGAACAGCTGGCCCGCCGCGTTGCGCGTGATGCGCTCGCAGGCCGCGGGGTCGCCCAGCACATAGCAGCGGTTCACGATCGCCTGCGATTCGAGCGCGCCGATCGGCTGGTCGAGCGCGACGCGGTACCAGTCCAGGTACAGGTCCAGTCCGGTCAGCCACGACGGGCTGTACACCAGGCCCAGGGTGCGGGTCACGGCGGTCTCGGGCAGCAGTGCGGCATTGCCGCCGGTCGTGGTGTTGGTGAAGTCGGGCAGGTCGAACTGGGCCGGCACGCCGGCCGCGGCGCAGTTCGCGCGCACCGCCGCCGAGGGCGTCGTGCCCGGGTGGCAGGGGTCCTGGAACTGGCCGCCGCCGCCGGAAACCGTGCCCTCGAACAGCTCCAGCACCGAGGGTGCCCGGAAGCCCTGCGACCAGTTGCCGCGCACCAGCAGGTCCGCGTGCGGCTTCCAGCGGAAGCCGGCCTTGCCATTCGTGGTGCTGCCGAAGTTCGAGTAGTCGGAGTGGCGCGCGGCGAGGTTCAGTTCGAGCAGTTCGGCGAACGGCCTGTCCGACAGCAGCGGCACGTTCAACTCGAGGTAGGCCTCGCCCACCGAGGTCTGCCCGCGCGTGGGCAGGAAGTTCACCACGCCGCCGCCGGCCTGGCCCCGGATGTAGAGCGGATCGGGGTCGAAGCGGCCGCTTTCGCGCCGGTATTCGTAGCCGGTCGCCAGGCCCAGCGGTCCGGCAGGCAGCTGCCACAGGTCGCCGCCGACGTTCGCGGCGTAGCCGGTGAGCGAGCCCGAGGTGAGCTGGCGTCCTTCCACGGCGATGTACCGGATCATCTCCGGCGTGATGGATCCCGCGCCGCCGAACAGGTTCAGCGGCACGCAACCGTCGATCACGTTGCCCGGCACGCCGCAGCGCGGCACGCCCTGCGCATCCAGGAACGACGGACCCAACCCGTTCGCGACGCGCTGCAGGTCCACCACGCCGGCGTCGCGCTGTTCGGCCGCGCTGCGCGTGCGCAACGCGTGCGCGTCCCAGTCGAAGCTGCGTCCGGCGACCTCGAAGCGCCCGTCCAGTCCCGCGCTCCAGCGCCAGGTGTCCACGTCCTGCTCGAAGCGGCGGCCGCCCGATTCGACGAACCGCCGCGCGAAGCGCGGCAGCGTCACCCCGAACGGGTTGTAGAGGTTGGCAGCGCTGATGCCGAGGTTGCCCAGCGCGCCCGCATACTCGGGACTGATGAACAGGGGCCCCGGTGCGAGCAGCTGGCTGGAGCGGCGCTCGTTGTAGAGCAGTTCGCTGCTGAACGCGAGATCGGGCGCGAATTCGTAGCGCGCCTGGGCGAACAGCGATCCGCGCTGCTGCGGGGTGAGCAGGTAGTTCGCCGGTGCGAAGTTGTAGCTCTCGTTGGCGGCTTCGAACAGCCGGAAGTCGGCGGGCGAGGTGCCGGGGCGTCCCTCGATGACGGTGAAGCCCGGGCGCGCGCCGCCGCAAGGGATGGGCGGGCCGTTGTTCGCGCCGGGCAGCGAGAAGCGGCCGTTCGGGGTCGTGGGCGAGGCGCCGGCGCAGACGTCGTTCGCCGGCAATCCGTACAACGGCACGGCCGAGATCGCGCGGTCGCCCGCGTGCACGGGATCCTGTTCCTGGAAGCCGAGGTTGAAGGCGAGGTCGGCCTTGCCCAGCTGCCTGCCCAGGGTCAGGTCGTAGGCGCGCAGTTGGCCGTCGCCCTGCTGGAACGCCCCGGCGTGGGCGCGCACCTCCGCGCCGTCGTAGCGCTTGCGGGTGGTGATGTTGATCACGCCCGCGATCGCGTCGGAGCCGTAGATCGCCGAGGCGCCGTCCTTGAGGATCTCGATGCGCTCCACGATCGCGGCGGGAATGCTGGAGAGGTCCACCGCGCCGTCGAGCTCGCCCACCCAGCGCCTGCCGTTCACCAGCACCAGGGTCCGGTTCGCGCCGAGGTTGCGCAGGTTCACGCGCGTGCCGCCGTCGCCGCCGTTGTTGACCTTCGCGTTCAGGCCCTCGCCGTGGGTGACGACCTGCTGCAGGATGTCGCCGAGCGCGACCAGCCCGGTGCGCTCGATGTCGGCGCGCTCGAGCACGAACACCGGCTGCGAGGTCTCCAGGTCCACCCGCTTGATGCGCGAACCCACCACCTCGACGCGCGCGAGCACCTGAGCGCCGTCCTCCGCCGTCGCGGCGCCGGCATCGGGCTGCGCCAGCGCGGAACGGGCCAGCACGACGCACAGCGCGAGCGCCAGCGGCCTGCGCACGGGTGCGGGCCGGGTGCGGCTGCGCGGCCGGGTCATCGCGCCTTCCCGAGGATCTCGAGCAGGGCGCCGCGCTCGGCGTCCAGGTGCTCGGGGCTCGCCACGGTCTCCGCCAGTTCCTCCTCCACCAGTTCGCGGAAGCGGCTGCGCAGGCGCTTGATCGCCATCACCAGCGCGAGCGGGCGCGTGCGCAGCGCCACGCCCAGTTCCTCGTACTGGCCCGGCTGCGGATCGGTCGCGAGGTAGGGTTCGAGCTTCTCGAACATGTCCAGCCGCCCACCCTCGTCGGCCTCCCGCCGCAGCCGGCGCACGCTGCGCCCGAGCACCTCGAGCGCGAATCCGCGCTGGAACGCGAGCTCGGGCGTGGCGTCCGGGAACTGCTCGCGCTGGTGGCGCTGTTCGAGCGCGTCAAGGTCGTCGGGTGCGCGCACCAGGTCGCTCTCGATCACCCGCTCGCTGCGCCAGTCCTCGGCCAGGAAGCGGTTGAGGCGAGCGAGCAGGAAGGTGCGGAAGCGGCCGTGCGTGCGCGGATCGGCCGCGCGGATCTCGCCCACGAGGCGCGAGAAGAACGCCTGGGCGATGTCGTAGGCGATCTCCGGCGCATGTCCGCAGCGGCGGATGTAGGCGTAGATCGGATACCAGTAGCCCTGGCACAGCTCGACGAGCGAGCGCTGCGCGTCGGCCGGCGCGGCATTCTTCAGCGCCGCCACCAGCGACCAGCGCGTGGCCTGGAAGGCATCCTCGCGCCGGCGCGGCGGATCGGGTCGGGTGTCGATCTTGATCTCCATCACGGGCTCCGGGGTCACGCCCGCCGCGGGCGGGCGCGTGGGCAACGGCATGGCATACGAAATCCGGTCGCGCCGATTACGCGCCGGCACCCAGCAGGGCCCGCAGCGACTGCCATTCCAGCTCGCGGTCCTCGGCGCTGGCCGCGATCTCGCCGAGTTCGGCCTGCACCAGTTCCCGATAGCGATGGCGCAGTCGGTGCACCGAGACGGCGAGCGTGTTGCGGCGCACGCCCAGCAGCGCGGCGACGCGCTCGTACTCGGCGGTGTCCGGCGCCTCGACCAGGAACTCGCGCAGGTGCGCGAACCACTCGGCCTTGCCGGCTGCCGCGGCCTCCTGCGCGAGCCGCTCCAGGGCGCGCTCGAGCAGGGCGAGCGCGAAGCGTCGCTCGAACGCGCGCTCGGGATCGCCGGCGCCCGCGTCGGGCACCTGCCCCTGGTCGACGTCGTCGTCGTGGATCGCGCCGCCGCCGCGCTTGAGCGCGATGCGCGCCGCGTGCTCGTCGTGCAGGAAGCGGCGCAGCGCGGTCAGCAGGTAGGCCCGGAAGCGCCCGCGCGCGGGATCCGCGCTCTGGTCGATGCGGTGCGACAGGAAGCGCGTGAAGAAGGCCTGGGTCAGGTCCTCCGCCTCCTCGCGCCCGTTGCCGGCGTGGCGCACGTAGGCGAGCACGGCCGGCCGATAGCTGCGGCACAGCTCGTTCAGGGCCGTGCGCGCCGCCGCCTCGTCGCCGGCTGCGGCCGCGATCAGACTCCAGCGCGTGGTTGCGAACCCCGCCATGCAGGCCTCCCCGGTCGTGTGGCCGATTCTGCCGGGGTTGGACGGGTCTGGGAATGGAATTCTCGCGATGGCCCGGGCTCGACCGCGCCCCCGCGCGCACCCGCACCGGCGTCCCGCTGGAATTACACTCCCCGGTCGCATCGCCACGAGATCGAGGCACGCCATGACCCGCGACGCGTTCTGGGCGATCGTCGACGCCACCGTATCGGACTCGCGCAAGACGCAGATGAAGCGCCTGCGCACGGCACTGAAGGCGCGGCCCGACGAGGAGGTGGCGGCGTTCGCCTGCTGGCTGGACCGCGTGCTCGACGAGATCGATTCCCCGGCACTGATGCGCGCGGCCGAGATCGTCTTCGACGGCACCTCGGACGACGGCTACGAATACTTCCGGCTGTGGATCGTGGCGATGGGGCGGACGGCATGCGAGCGCATCGCGGCCGATCCGGCGCGCGTGCTCGAGCGGCTGGGCGAGGATCCCGACGCGGCCGACTACGAGGAATTCGCCAATCCCGCGTTCGAGGTGCTCGAGGCGCGCCTGGGCGACGAACCCGCATGGGACCTCATCGATGCCACGGCGGAGGCCCTGGAAGCGGCCGAAGGCGAACCGGTCCCGGTCGGACCGGAATCGTTCGACGAGGCGCCGCTGCGCGCGCGCATCGCCTCGGACCAGGCCCTGCAGGCGCGCCGCGCGCAGGCACAGAAGGACGCGCAGGCCTGGCTCGCGGAAGGCGCGCGCGAGCAGACCCGCGACGGCATCCCCATCGGCGCGCGCGTCGAGCACGCGGTGTTCGGCGCCGGCACGCTCATGCAGGTGCAGGAGTTCGACGAGGGCGAGTCGGTGATCGTGCAGTTCGACAGCGGCGAGACGGAACTGCTCGCGCTCGGGCCCGAGTATCCGGAGATCCGCCAGGTCTCCTGACACGCGGCGCGGCGCTACGATCCCGACCTCCCCACGCGGAGCACTCCCATGCAACTCGGTGCGTTCTCGATCAGCCTCGCCGTGAAGGACATCGCGGCCTCGCGCGCGTTCTACGAAAAGCTCGGTTTCGAGGTGTTCGCCGGCCACCAGGAGCACAACTGGCTGATCCTCAAGCAGGGCACCACGCTGATCGGCCTGTTCCAGGGCATGTTCGAGCGCAACATGCTCACCTTCAATCCCGGCTGGGACAGCGACGCGAAGGACCTGCCCGAGTTCACCGACGTGCGCGAGCTCCAGCGCGCGCTCAAGGCGCAGGGGCTGGCGTTGGCGCCGGAGGCCGACGAGTCCACGAGCGGCCCCGCGCATTTCGCGCTGGTGGATCCCGACGGCAACCCGATCCTGGTCGACCAGCATCGCTGATGCCGGTGGGGTGGGGGAGCGTTCCCCCTGGTTCGTCCGAGACCCGGGGATTCCCCATGTTTTCGAACCCGGAACCAACGCCCCGTACCGGACCGCAAAGGAACTGTAGAAGCGCGCTTCAGCGCGCGATCTCTTGATCACCCCCACGCCAGGCCCGATCGAAAAGACCGCGCGCTGAAGCGCGCTCCTACAAGGGATTCCGCGCTGCGTCGCCCTGGGCGCCCCTGGCCCGCGACGGCATGCCGTCAACGTTTAGACGCGACCGTGCGCCGCTCGAGCCACCAGCCCGCCGCCGACAGCAGCAACCACAGCGCGGCGAGCCAGGCGCGCGCGGACGCCACCGGCGCGGCCTGCGGAACCGGTGGCGTGGACAACATCCGCGTCGCCTGCGCATCGGCCGCCGCCGCGAGCGCGCGGCCCTGGTCGGGCGCGAGCACATGGAAGGGGAACGTGCGGTCGCCGGCGCGCAGCTGGTGCCAGCCGGGATGCTCGGGCCAGAAGGCGGCACAGGCGTCGGGTCCGGACGCGGGATCGACCAGCAGCAGCACGGGCGCGGCGCCTGCGCGTTCGATGCGCGCATTGGTCGGCAACGCGCAGAACCGCGCGCGCTCGCCGACGCGTGGCCAGGCGGGCAGGGTGGGCGAGAGCGCCGCACGGGCGCGCGCGAGGGTCGCGAACACGCGCGCCCACAGCGTGCCATGCCGGTCCCGGGCGCCCGACAGCACGAGCCGGAAGCTGTCCTCCAGCCACCACGCACCGACGCGACCCTGGCCCTGCACGCGCCATTGCGCGAGCGGCCTTCCCGCGTCGTCCAGTAGCAAGGCGGGCGCGCCCTCGGTGCGTACCTCCACCGCGATGCGCGACAGCGCACCGAGCGCGGGATCGAGCGCCTGCGGCGGCGCGAGGGCGACGGCGCGCGGCGCCTCGGAGGCGCGGATGTCGAAGCCCAGGGCACGCCAGTCGGCGGCGACCGCCTCGGGCGGCACGCCATCGAGGCGCAGCAGGAGTCCGAGGCCTTCCTCGACCGCGCGAGACAGCGCCCGACGCTCCGCTGCGCGCAACCCCGCCCAGGCGCGCGCATCGACGATGACGAGGTCCCATGCAGCGAGTGCGGCCGCGTCGAGCGCCGCCTCGCCCGAACGGATGGCGACGCCCGGGGCGAGGTCGAGGCGTGCATCGAGCGTGACGCCCGCATCGCGCGCCCAGCGGCGCAGGTACTTCAGCTCGGGACTCGGGCCGCCCGCGAGCAGCAACGCGCGCACTGCGCCCGGCGCAGTGGCCACGAGCGGCACCGGCAGCTCGTCGAGCACGCGGTTCGTCGCATCGACGAGCGACAAGCGGAACAGGTCCTGGCCGCCGACCTTCGCCGGGGCGTCGAACGCGTACGCGCCATCGGCGCCGGGGACGACGGAGGCGAGCAGGACGTCGCCCGGATCGCGCCAGTCCAATCGCGCGCCAGCGGGTGCCTGCACGCGACCGCGCACCTGCCAGCGGTTGCCCGCGACGACGGCGGCGGGGAGTTCCGCGGTCGTGATGCCGGGCGGCATGGGAACGGGCTCGAACGCGACGCTGCGCGTGCCGATCGCATCCCGATCGCGCGCGGGCAGGCCGACGCCGAGCACGCGCACGCTGCCGGCCTCGGGATGCAGGCGCAGCGCGGTCGCGAGGTCGGGGACGGGCGTGGCGCCCGGAGTGGCCTGCGCGCCGGGCAGCGCGACCACGCGCGCATCGGGGTCGAGCGCGGACACCTGCGCCGGTGTCGCGCCGGGCGCGATCACCACGAGGGTGGCGGACCCCGTGCCGTCGCCGGGTGGGAACAACACCGCGTAGAGCGCGATCGCCGCGGCGCCGTGCAGGAGCACGAGCGGCACGCGGTGACGCGTCGCGCGTCGCCACAGGCGCCAGCCCGTGACCACCGCGACGATGCCGAGCAACAGCACCGGAATGCCGGCGACGAGGCTCATGGCGGGGGCTCCGCGAGCGCGCGCAGGTAGGCCCGGCCGGCGTCGTCCGCGGACGGACGCAGCACCAGGCCCGGCGGGGACGCCTGCAACAGCGGCCACAGGCGCTGGCGCACGGCGGCGCGGCATTCGACGCAGTCGGGGCGTTCTTCGAGCCTGAGCAGCGCCGCGCGCAGGCCCAGCGCGTCGGGTACCTCCGCCTCGTGCGCGGCGATCCAGCGCTGCAACGCGGCCACGTCGCCGGTCTCGCCACGATCGAGTGCGGCGCGGAACCGCGCGAGCGTGTCGTCCACCGCCCGATCGCGCAGCAGGTCGAGCGCGGGCGGCACGCCGCGCCGCTCGCCCGTCAGGCGCCGCGCATCGTCGATCTCGGGCAGTTCCAGTCCCACGCGCGCGAGGTAGATGCGCGTGGACTGCTGCACCTGCTTGATGAAGCCGAGCGCGCGGTTCTCGTGCGGCAGCGCGGCGTCGAGCGCGCCCTGGCGCAGTTCGCGTTCGGCCTGCCACATGGCGTCGAGCGCCTTGCGCAGCAGTTCGCGGGTCTGGGTATCGAGCAGCGTGGCGGCCTCGGCCATGTCGTGCAGGTGGCCGGCGGCGGCGACGGCATCGCCCGGGTCGCCGAAGCGGGCCGGTGGCGCGCCGCCGGCGGCGGGACCCGCGTGATCGTCGTCGTGGCCACCCTCGGGCGATTCCTCCTCGCTCGACTCCTCGCCGAGGAACTGGCCGTAGCGCAGGCGCAGCACGCGCTGGTCCTCGGCGATGCCGTTCGATTCGGCGAGCAGCGCCTCCTCGCGCAGGGACTTGCGGCGATCGCGCAGCGCCTCGGTGTCGATGATGATCTGGCGCTGGCTGCGGAAGTACGCGGGCAGCGCGCGCGCGACCAGGCCCTCGACGCCGCTGCCGTCGCTCGCGGCCTCGGGCGGCCAGCGCAGGATGAAGCTCGCGCTGCGCGAGAGGTTGGGTTCGGGGACGCGGTTGTCCGCCACCTGCACGCGCACGATCACGTCGTCGCCGGCCGCGATGCCCAGCGCGGCGAGATCGAGCACGTGCCGGAAACGGAGCGCGCGCGGCTCGCCCTCGCCGCGCAGCGCGATGCTGCGCTGCTGGAACGTGACGTTCTCGCCGCCGCCCTGCGCGAGCGTGAGTTCGAGCGTGGTGGCGGCCACGCCGTGGTCGTCGGCGACCTCGAACGCGAGCGCCCACGTGCGCTGGCTGCCGTCGAGCAGGGTGAGCGTGCGATCGGGCTCGAGCACGCGCACCTCGGGCGCACGGTCGGGCACCAGCTCGAGCGTGTGCCAACCCTCGTCCGCGAGCGCGGGCGCGCCCTCGAGCACGATGCGGTAGAGCAGCGCGCGCTCGAGCGTGCGCGTCGCGCTCCAGCGCGTGCCGTCGCGTGCCAGCGCGAGCCGCGTGCCGTCGTGGAACTCGATGCGTGCCGAGGTCGGCGTGGCATCGAGCTCGAAGCGCCAGTGCAGGCGCGCGCCTTCCTCCACCTTGGCGTCCGGCGCGGTCTGCTCGCGCGCGGGCAGGCCGGTGTAGGCGGGGGGCTCGATGCGCAGGTTGAACGCGGTCACGTGGATGCGCGCATCCCGGGCGGCGAGCGCCGCTGTCGCGTTCCCGTCCGGACCCGTGCGCGGGCCCGGGGCAGGCAGCCGCCACGCGGCGATCACGACAAGGATCGCGAGGGCGCCGGCCACGAGCAGCGCGCGCGCGGGCCACGTGTCGCGCAGGTCCGGTTCCGGCATGGCGACCAGCCGCGCGCGCAAGCGCTCGCGCTGCAGGGGCTGCAGCGCGGTCAGCGTCGCGGGGTCGCTGAACAACAGGGCCGAACTGTCCTCGAACGCGCGCACGTGAGCGTCCAGCCCGCGCGCGAGCCAGGCGGGGTCGACGGCACGCCGGCGCACGACGATCCACGCGGCGAGCGCCGCGAGCCCGGCCCCGGCGAAGACCCACGCGGCGCGCGCATCCAGGCCTCGCCACGCGAGCACCGTCGCCGCGGCCAGGATCGGGAACCCGAACGCGCAGGCGATCGCCGTGCGGCGCAGACGGACCGCGCTCGCGATGCGGCTGAGCACGCGTTCGGCGTTCATGCGGCCGCCTCCGCGCGCCGGCCGCTCGCGAGCAGGCGCTCGAGCGCGAACACCAGCGCCAGCGCGCATGCGAGCGGCAGGTCCAGCGGTTCGGGCAGCGGCGCGGGCGCCTGCAAGGCCTGCACCGGTGCGATCGACGCCGCCTGCGCACGCGCGGGCGGCGGCGGGGCGGGTGCGAACAACGCGTGCAGGCGCGCGGGGAAATCCGCATCGAGCATGGCCGGCAGCGAGGCCGGCGCGAAGCCGGCAGCGAGTTCGACGCGGCGCCCGCGCCCCACGCGCACCTCGTACGCGATCGGTTCGCCGCGCGCATCGTGCCCCGACGCGGGCGCATCGGTCGCCGTGCGCGCATCGATCAGCGCGGTGCCGCCGGCCTCGATCCACTCGGTCAGCTCTGCCGTCGGCGGCGCGTCCAGCCAGGCCAGCCACGCGCCCGCGGGCGGCAGCGTTGCGGACACGGGCGCGGGATCGAGCGTGTAGCGGCCGGGATCGCGCTGGTTCCAGGCCGCGACGATCGCGCGCAGCACGCGCCGCGCCGATTCGGCCTCGGCGCCGCCTCGCAGCGCGAGCAGGACCGGGGCGCCCGGTGCGGCGGCCGGCGGATCCGGCGTGCGTCCGGGCAGCACGCGCCAGTCGATCGCGCGTGCGAGCCGGACGCGTTCGGCATCGTGGCCACCCAGCGCCTCGGGCACCACGACCGTCACGCGCGTGCGCGCCGGCAGGCGTGCGTCCAGTTCGCGCAGCAGGCTCGCGATCGGCGCGTCGGCGGGCGGGTAAGCGTCGGCCAGCGACGGGAATCCCGGCGCCAGGCGATGCCAGTCCGCGCCCGCATCGTCGACCAGCGCGCGGGCGGCGGCCACGTCCACGCCATCGGCCACGCCCACCCAGTGCGCGGGTGCGAACGGCGCACCGGTCCACACCGGTCGCGCGAGCAGCAGCGCCACGCCCGCGACCAGCAGCAGCCGAAGCACGAGCAGCAGCATTTCGTGCAGGCGCACGCGCCGCTTGGGGCGCACCCGCGCATCCAGCCAGCGCAGGGCGGCGAAGGGCGTGGGCGTCGCCTCGGTGCTGCGCGTGAGGTGCAGCAGCAGCGGCACCAGGCCGGCGACGAGGGCCACGAGGGCCCAGGGCTGCAGCAGTGCGACGCTCATGGCGCGGCGGCGCTCGCGCCTTTCGGCGGGAACAGGTGCGCGAGCGGCTGGTCCAGCGCCTCGTCCAGGACGTGCGTGGCCTGGCGTATGCCCGCCGCGGCGAGTCGTCGGGACAGCGCCGCGCGTGCCTGGGCGAAGCGCGCGAGGAAATCCGCGCGCGCGGCCGGGGCGTCGGTGTCGAGCGTGGCACCACCCTCGGGATCGACGAAGCGGTGGCCACCCTTGAACGGGAAATCGCGTTCGTCGGCGCCGAGGATCTGCACGTGCAGCACCTCGCGCCGGGCCGCGGCCAGGCGCACGGCGAGTCCGGTCAGTCGCTCCTCGAAGCCATCGGTGAGGCACAGCACCAGGGTGTCGGGCGCCGCGGTCTGCCAGATCGCGCGCAAGGTCTCCTCCGCCGGCCACTCGCCCGCGGGTTTCGCGGCGGCGAGCACGAGTTGGCAGCGATCGCGCTGGCGCGTGCCGGTGGCGAGCGGCACGCCGTCGATTCGGCCGCCACCCACGACGAGCACGCCATAGCGGTCGCCCTGGCGCACCGCCAGTTCCATCGCGCACGCGGCGATGCCGCGTGCGGCATCGAGCTTGGTGTAGCCGGGGTTCGCCTGGTCCGCCTGCGCCATCGACGCGGTGGCATCGACCAGGATCCACAGCGCGAGCGTGCTGTCGCGTTCGGACTCGCGCACGAAATAGCGGTCGGAACGCGCGTACAGCTTCCAGTCGATGCGGCGCGGCTCGTCGCCCGGCTCGTAGGACCGGTACTGCGCGAACTCCAGGCCCGCGCCGCGGCTGCGGCTCGCGTGCTGGCCCAGGCCGCCGCCGGCACGCGCGCGCTGCGCATACAGGCGCAGCATGCGCAGGCGCGCACGCACGTCTGCTGGAATGCCCGCGGGCATCGGCCGGCCGCCGGCTCAGGCCGGAAAAGGCACCGCGCGCAGCAGCGCGCCCACCGCATCGTCCGCCGATCGGCCTTCCGCCTCGGCGGCGAACGACAGCAGCAGTCGATGGCGCAATACCGGCGCGGCTAGCGCCTGCACGTCCTCGCGCGTGGCCGCGAGGCGGCCGTGCAGCAGCGCGCGCGCCTTGGAGGCGAGCACGAGCGATTGGCCGGCGCGCGGACCCGCGCCCCACTTCACCCAGCTCGCGATCTCCGCGCTCGCCGCCTCCCGCGGGCGCGATCCGCGCACCAGGCGCGTGACCCACCCGAGCACGTCCTCGCCCACGTGCACCTCGCGCGTGAGCCGCTGCAGCGCGAGCACGTCCTCCGCACCCATCACGGCGGGCACCGCGGCGTGCGCGCCGCCCGTGGTCTGGCGCACGATCTCGCGCTCCTCGGCCTCGTCGGGATAGTCCACGCGCACGTGCAGCAGGAAGCGGTCGAGCTGCGCCTCGGGCAGCGGATACGTCCCGGCCTGTTCGATGGGGTTCTGCGTGGCGAGCACGAAGAACGGGCTGGGCAGTGCGTGCGTGGTGCCGGCGTAGCTGACCGTGTGCTCCTGCATGGCCTCGAGCAGCGCGGCCTGCGTCTTGGGCGGCGTGCGGTTGAGCTCGTCGGCGAGCAGGAGGTTCGCGAACACCGGCCCGCGCTGGAACTTGAAGTAGCGCTTGCCGGTGCCGTGGTCCTCCTCGAGGATCTCGGTGCCCAGGATGTCGCTCGGCATCAGGTCGGGCGTGAACTGGATGCGGCGGAATTCCAAGCGCAGCGCCTGGCCGAGCGTGCGTACGAGCAGGGTCTTGCCCAGGCCCGGCACGCCCTCCAGCAGGCAGTGCCCGCCGGCGAGCAGGCCGATCAGTAGCTGTTCCACCACCTCGGTCTGTCCCACGATCGCCTGCGCGATCGCCGCGCGCAGCGCTGTGATGCGCTCGAGTCGGGCGTGGATGGCTTGTTCGGTCAGCGGTTGGGACATGGCGGAATCCGTTGGCGTAGCGAAAGTCGTGGAGCCGGGCTTGCCCGGCTAGTCCGTTGTCGCAGGGTGCGTCTCGGACGCACCGGCATCTGCGAGAACGATGCGTTCGACGTCGGTGCGTCCGAGACGCACCCTACGAAGACAATGCATACATCACCACGTTCACCGCGAACTTCGTGTTGTCCTCGGCGAGCCAGCGCTTGTTGCGCCAGTCGTAGTCCCATTCGCAGCCGTAGTCCTTGTTGCTGTAGAGCACGCCCAGGCGGCCGTCGATGGCGATGCCCTTGAGATAATCATGCACGAGGTCGTCGCCCCAGCCGTTGAGCTCGAACGCGGTCGCCGGCGGGCCGTCGAAGCGGAAGTAGCTCGAGTACACGGCGTGGTTCTTCGGCAGCTTGGCCAGCGCGGTGGCGCCGAAAATGCGCGCCATCTCGGCCTCGAACGACTTCGCGAACAGCCCGTCGATGTCGTGGTTGCAGTCGTCCACGAAGACGAAGCCGCCGTTTCGCACGTAGCGCTCGAAATTGCGCCGCTCCTCGGGATTGAACTCCACCAGCTTGTGGCCCGAGAGGTAGCAGAACGGGGCGGAGAGCATGCGCGGATCGGCGAGCGGCAGCACGTGCTCCTTCTTGTCCACGCGCAGCGTCGTGTACTGCAGCAGCGCATCGACGAGGTTCGAGGGCATGCGCTGGTCCACGTCCCAGTCGCCCGATTCGTACATGAGCCGGGTGAACCAGAAGTCGTAGGCCTGCACCGGCGCCGCGGCGCGCATCGCACGCGGCAGCGCCGCGAAGGCGCCGCCGAGCAGCAGGGTGCGCAGGAACTGGGCGCGGGTCATGACGTCAAGCCAGGACCCGCGCCCGGGTGCGGGATCAGACCGCGTCGGACAACGAGGTGAACGTGAAGTCGCGCAGCTTCATCGGCGGGATCATCATCACGAACGGCGACTCGTCGTCGCCCACGCGGATGGGCTTGCCCAGTTCCTCGACGTTGTTGAGCATGATCACCGGCGACTCGTTGAAGCGGAAGTTCTTGATCGGGTACTTGATCTCGCCGTTCTCGATGTAGAAGGTGCCGTCGCGCGTGAGGCCGGTGAGCAGCACGGTCTGCGGATCGACCATGCGGATGTACCAGGTGCGGGTGACCAGGATGCCCTTCTTGGTGTCCTTGACCAGGTCCGCCGTGCTCTTGGTGCCGCCGGCCATGATCAGGTTGCCGGGCTGGCCGATCGCCTTCTTGCCCTTCTCCTTCGCCCAGAACTGCGAGTACTGCAGGTACTCGACCTTGCCCTTGGTGATGATCGGCGTCTTCTCGCGTGCGAGGCCCTGGCCGTCCCAAGGCAGCACGGCCGATTCGGGATCCCACGGGTCGGCGTGGATGCTCACGCGTTCGTCGTACACCTTCTCGCCCACGCGGTTGCCGCCACCCTTCTTGGTCAGGAACGAACGACCCTCGTCCGCCTGGCGCGCATCGAAGCCGAACATCATGAACGAGATCAGGCCCGCGGCCGCCGCCGGCTCCAGGATCACGGTGTACTTGCCCGGCTCCAGCGCCTTGGCGTCGACCGAGCCCTTGGACTTCTGGATCGCGGTCTTGATCTCGGTCTTCGCGTCGAACTTGGACACGTCGGAGAGGTTGCGCGCGACCCAGCCCGAGCCCTTGCCGTCCTCGGTGCGCACGGTGCAGGTGAAGTCGGCGCCGGTGCTCTTCTGGTAGCCGAAGTTGCCCTTGCTGTTCGCGATCGCGCTGAAGGTCTGGTTGTCGGAGAAGAAGCCCGCCGCCACCAGCCCGTCCTTCTTGCACGGCTCGATGCAGTCGCCCGCGACCGAGGCGCGGTAGTCGGGCGTGATCGCGGCGGTCGCCTCCACGTGGGTGCCGGTGGGCTTGTACGTCTGCTTCTCGATCGTCGGCATGAACTCCGGGTTTTCCGGCGCGAGCTTCGCCAGCTCCTCGGCGCGCCGCACCACCTTCTCGAGCGAGGCGTCGTCGAAGGTGTTGATGGTGGCGATGCCCACGCGCTTGCCGAACGCCACCTGCACGCCCAGCACGCAGTTGGAGACCAGGCCGGAGGTGGAGACGTTGTTGAGCGCGAACCGGACGTTCCCGGTCACGTTGCCGTCGAGCGTCGCGCTGCATTCGTCAGCCTTGGAGAGCTTGACGACCTTTTCCAGGATGGTGCGCGCTTCGGCTTCGCTGTACATGGTCATGATGAGTGCTCCTGATCCGGCTCAGCCGAGGCTGCGTGCGGTGTTGATGACGTTGACGCCGTTGAAGCGCGCCGTGGCCGAGCCGTGCGACACGGCCGAGACCTGGCCGGGCTGCCCCTTGCCGTCGAAGAACGAGCCGCCGAAGCGGTAGTCGCGCTCGTCGCACACCGCCACGCAGGCGGCCCAGAACTCCGGCGTGCGCGCCTGGTAGGCCACGTCCTCGATCATCGCGCCCACCTTGCCGTCCTTGATCTCGTAGAACAGCTGGCCGCCGTACTGCGCGTTGTAGCGCTGCTGGTCGATCGAGAAGGAACCGTCGCCGACGATGTACACGCCGTTCTCGATGTCCTTCACCATCTCGGCCGGCGTCAGCTTCTTGTCGCCCGCGGCGAGCGAGACGTTCGCCATGCGCTGGAACTGCACGCTGGCCCACGAATCGGCGTAGCAGCAGCCCTGCGATTCCTTCTCGCCCAGGATGTGGGCCTGGTCGCGGATCATCTGGTAGTTCACCAGCGTGCCGTCCTTCACCAGGTCCCAGCGCTTGGTCTTCACGCCCTCGTCGTCGTAGCCCACGGCGCCGAGCGTGCTGGGCTGCACCTTGTCGGCGAACAGCGTGACCTTGTCCGAGCCGTACTTGAAGTCCTTCGACTTCCACTTGTCGAGCGTGACGAAGCTCGTGCCGGCGTAGTTCGCCTCGTAGCCGAGCACGCGGTCGAGCTCGAGCGGATGGCCCACCGACTCGTGGATGGTCAGCCACAGGTGCGAGGGATCGAGCATGAGGTCGTACTTGCCGGGCTTCACCGACGGCGCCTTCAGCTTCTCCTGCGCCTGCTTGGCCGCGGCCACGGCATCCTCGACCATGTTGTACGAGCTCGAGTACACCACCGCGCCGCCGGGCAGTTCCACGCGGCCCTCGGGCTTGGGATCGAGGTACTCGAAGCCCATGCCCATGGGCGCGGAGAGGCCGTTGCGCGTGCGGAACTTGCCCGAGGCCTTGTCGATCGCGGTCACCGTCATCGGCGCCCAGATGCGGTGCACGTCCTGGTCGATGTAGGAACCGTCGGTGGAAGCGAAGTACTTCTGCTCGTTCACCAGGAAGAGGATCGAGTTCACGTAGTTCGCGCCAGCCTTGAGCGCCGCGGCGTTCACCGACAGCAGCATGTCGACCTTGTCCTTGATCGGCACTTCCATCGAGTTCTTCTTGATCGGCGTGGCCCAGCTCACCTCGCCCACGCCCTTGACCGCGGCCAGCTGCACCGGCGCGGTCTGGATCTTCGAATTCGCCTTGGCGATCGCCACGGCCTGGCGCGCGGCCTTCGCCACCGCATCGGCGGTCAGCGCGCTGGTAGCAGCGAAGCCCCAGGTGCCGTTCGCGATCACGCGCACGCCCACGCCGGTGGATTCGGTGTTCACCACGTTCTGCACCTTGTCCTCGCGCGTGACCACGAACTGCTGCAGGTAGCGCCCCACGCGCACGTCGCAGTACGTCGCGCCGCCGTCCTTGGCCGCGCCGAGCGCGGCATCGGCCAGCGTCTTCTTGAACGCCACATCGAGCTTGCCGCCCAGTTCCTCCGCCGCGATCAGGCGGCCGGAAATGGGCAGTACGAGCGTGCCGAGGCCGAAGCCGGTCACCTTGAGAAAATCACGTCTTTCCATTGCCGTCCTCCAACGTGGGTGCGACCGCGTCGGCGTGGAACCGGGCGCGGGTCGGGGCCTGGCGCGCGCGTCGCGATGGCGCGCGCGGGGACCCCGGTGGCGGGGAATCGCCAAGCATGGTGGCCCATGCCGGTGCCTGCGTCATGTGACGATAGGCATGGGCCGACATCCGTCCTGGGGCGGAGTACGGTCCCGTCGCGCCGCGTCGCCGGGCGCCATCGCGGGGCGGTCCGGGGGGTCGGTCCGGTTGCCGATGTGGCGCGTTGCAGGTTGTGGTCAGATAGTCCCAGCGTCCGCCGAAGGAGTGTCGCCATGGCGATCCGGGTCGGGTACTGGTGGCTACTGGCGTCCCTGGTGCCGATGCTCGCGAGCGCCAGGCCATGGGACGACGAGGCGTGTCCCTACACGACCGCCCAGATCGCGCGCATGGACATCGACACGAGCTGGTCGCTGCTGGGCGACTTCGACTGCCCAGCGCTGGAGCCCGCGATCGCGGCGCGCGTCGACCAGCTGATCCGCACGGGGATCCGTCCTGCCGATGTCGATCCGGAGGAATTCGACGAAGCGCGGCAGTTGATCGACATGATCCTGTTGCGCGGGTCGCTCGAAGCGCGCGACCTGTTCGACGCGCGCGAGCGGCTGCACGCGCTGGCGATGGACGTCGAGCGGGAGGAGTCGGCGCTGCTGGCCAAGCGGGCGTCGCGGCCAGGAACGCGAGACGACGGCCCTGAGGCCGGCGCGGCGCCCGGGCAGGACCCCGGCCAGGCGGCTTGGGAAGCCACTCAGTCGGAAGCCGAGCAGGAAGGACGGACGCAAGCGCGCGCCCGCTGGGCATCGATCGCGGCCATCCTCGACGGCGCCGCGCCGCCCGTGCGCACGGCGATCGCGGCGCCGACCGCGGACTGGACGTTGCAGTTCGGCGGGTGCGGCACGCCGGCGATGATGTTCGCCTTCCAGGCGCTGCGCGTGCCCGGCGAGGCCGACGCCTGGCTTGCCGTCGGGCGCCCCGAGATCGCGCTCCAGTCCCTGATTGCGGAACAATGGATCCTGGCGGTGTCGCTCGGCATGGCGCCGCCCCGGTTGCGCGAGCTCGCGGACCGGGCCATCGGCAATTCCCGGTACGAGGCGGAGGTCGACGCCGCGCTCGCCGCGATCCGCATCGAACCGCGACCCGACGGACGCTACGCCAGCATGCCGCTGTTCGGCATCGTCGTGCCGCTGCCGCTCGGCGTGAAATCCTGGCGCGACGAGCAATCGACGACGTTCACCGACGCCGGCCAGATCGCGGCCTACCTGCGGCCGAAGCTGCTGGCGGCGGCGAACGACGAGGATTGACCATGCCGCCGGGCAGGGTTCGCCGTTGCACGCGCCCCCCGCCTGTGGCCACCCTCCCTGCCTTTTCCACGAGACCCCTGTCCACTTCTTGACCGATCCCCCGCGCCACGCAGTAGTGTCGTCCATCGATGATGGGGGACCCGGTCCTGATCCGCGCGGCAATCCTGGCCACGGCGATGGTGTTCCTGCCCATCCGCGCCGCCCGCGCGGACGCGGTGCCGACCGTGCCCGCGAGGACGACGACGCTCGCGATCGAGCCCGCCTCGCCGGGCCGCCTGCCCTGGGTGGTGTTCGACGGGCGCAGCGGACTTCCGCAGCACACCATCGTGGACCTGATGGTCGATCGCGAGGGTTTCGTCTGGGCCGCCACCCAGGATGGCCCGGCGCGTTTCAATGGACGCGTCTGGGAACCCGTGCCCATGCCCGCCAGCATGGGCACGAACTATCCGCGCGTGTTGAAGTTGGCGCGCGATGGCGGCATCTGGATGGGCTCGTTCGACGGCGGCCTGGCGCACCTGCGCGAAGGCGCGTGGACGATCACCGACACCACCACGGGCCTGCCGAGCAACCGCATCCGCGGCCTGCTGGAAAGTACCGACGCGAGCGGCGCGAGCGTGCTGTGGATCGCGACCGACCGCGGCGTGGCGCGCCTGCAGGGCGGCAAGGCGACCGCGTACGGCGAGGACTCGGGCCTGCAGAGCCTCGACACCGAAGGCCTGTGCCTGTGCCCGACGGGACCGGGCGAGCGCTCGCTGCTCGTGGGCACGACGAACGGCGTCGCGCGCCTGGTGGGCGATCACTTCGAGCCCTATCCAGTGCCCGCGCAACTGCTCGGCAACCGCATCGGCGACATCGTGGAGAGCCCCGGGCCCGGCGGACGCCCGGCGCTGTGGTTCACCTCCTATGGCTCGGGGCTGGGCGTGCTGGAGAACGGCGACTGGACCGTGCTCGACACCGCCTCGGGGCTGCCGAGCAACGTCGGCGTGCTGACCGCGGCGACCGCGGACGACGGCTCGCCGCGCCTGTGGATCGGCACCGAGGGTGGCCTGCTGCGTTTCGAGCACGGGCGCTACACCCGCTACGACGAACGCAACGGGCTGCCGGTGCGCACGATCTGGAAGGTGCTGGAAACCACGAACGCGAGCGGCCTGAAGACCGTGTGGCTGGGCACCTACGGCGGCGGCGTGCTGCGCCTGTCCGCGAACCACTGGACGGCGTTCGACACCAGCGTGGGCGTGCCCGCGGGCGCGGTCACCTCGGTGCTGACCACGACCGATGCGGACGACGCGCAGACCGTGTGGGCCGGCACCTCGACCGGCGAGCTCGTGCGCGATGCCGGGGGCGGCTTCCAGCCGGTCCCGCTGCCCGAGCCGCTGCGCAACGCCATCCTGTTCTCGCTGATGGAGACGCGCGACGAGCGCGGGGAATCCTCGATCTGGGTCGCGTCGTTCGGCGGCGGCATCGGCCGCTACGCGCGCGGGCAATGGTCGCTGTTCGACGTGGACGCGCTGCCGAACAAGCGCGTGTACCAGCTGCTCGAGACGCGCGCCGACGACGGCGGCAGCGTGCTCTGGGCCGCGACCGAAGGCGGCCTGGGGCGCTACGAGCAGGGACGGTGGAAGGTCTGGCGCCTGGGCTCGGGCCTGCCCAGCGACATCGTCACCCAGGTGCGCGAGGTGCGCGGGAAGGACGGTGCGCGCGTGCTCTGGGTGGCCACGAGCCGAGGCATGGCACGGTTCGAAGGCGGCAGCTGGCAGGTGCTGGGCAAGGACTCGGGCCTGGTCAGCGAGAACATCTCCTCGTTCGACCTGATCGACGATGCGCAGGGCATGCGCTGGCTGTGGGTCGGTACCTTCGCCGGCGGCGCGGCGCGCCTGCGCCTGGACGATCCCGCCGCGCGCTGGGAGCACTTCGGCGCGACGACGAACCCCGCGCTGCCCAGCGACACGGTGATGAGCATCGCGCACGATCCCGCGCGCCGCATCTACCTGTGCACCACGCGCGGCATCGCCCGGCTGACGCCGCGCGCGCCGTCGGCCGGCGACCCCGCGCCGTTCAGCGCCGATCTCTACACCGTGGACGACGGCCTGCCCAGCAGCGACTGCGAACAGGGTGCGCGTGCCGTGGACGCCTCCGGTCGGATCTGGTTCGGCACCGCACGCGGACTCGCGCGGTTCGACCCGGCCGACGAGCGGCCCGACCACGCGCCCAAGCCCCTGGTGATCGAGCGCGCCGAACTCACCGACCACAGCCGCACCTTGCGCGGCGGCGAGACGCTCGCGCACGGCGAGCACAACCTCACGTTCTCCGTCGCGCTGCTCGCGTATGCGAACGAGGCGCGCATCCGCTACCGCTACCAGCTCGCCGGATTCGACCCGCAGCCGCTGGAATGGACCGCGGTGGGCGCGAAGGAGTACACGAACCTCGGCGCCGGCGACTACGTGTTCCGCGCGTGGGCGCGCGACGCGCGCGGCAACGAGTCGGGGCCGACCGAGCTCGCCTTCCGCATCCGCCCCGCGCCCTGGCTCACGCCCTGGGCCTATGCGCTATACGCCGCGGCGCTGCTGTTGCTCGCGTACGGCGGCGTGCGCTGGCGCACCCGCGTGCTGGGCCGGCGCACGCTGCACCTGGAGCAGGTGGTGGCCGAGCGCACCACGGCGCTGCGCGCCTCCGAGCAGCGCGCGAACGACGCGAGCCAGGCGAAGAGCGTGTTCCTCGCGAACATGAGCCACGAACTGCGCACGCCGCTGAACGCCGTGCTCGGCTTCACGCGACTTATGCGCCGCAGCCCCCGCCTCGACGCGAGCGACCGCGACAGCCTGTCCATCGTGGAGAAGAGCGGCGAGCACCTGCTCTCGCTGATCAACCAGGTGCTCTCGATCGCGAAGATCGAGGCCGGCTCCATGACCCTGGACCTGCGCCCGTTCGACCTGCGCGAGCTGCTCGACACGGTGGCGCGCATGTTCCAGGCGCGCACCGAGGAGGCGGGCCTGAGCTTCCTCGTCGAGATCGATCCCGACCTGCCCGCGGCCGTGCTCGGCGATGCCGGCAAGTTGCGCCAGGCGCTGATCAACCTGCTCGGCAACGCGACGAAGTTCACGCGCGCGGGCTCGGTGAGGCTGGTCGTGCGCTGGCGGGCGCCCAGGGCGCACTTCGAGGTGCACGACACGGGGCCTGGCATCGCGCCCGAGGAGCTGGGCGCGCTGTTCCAGCCGTTCGTGCAGACGGCGAGCGGACGCGGCGCGAGCGAGGGCACGGGCCTGGGCCTGGCGATCACGCGGCGCATCGTGGAGCTGATGGGCGGCACGATCGCCGTCGAGAGCTCCGTAGGGGTCGGCACCTGCTTCCGCTTCGACGCCGTGCTGGAACCGGCCGAGCCGATCGAGCCCGGGGCGCCGCCGGCGGTCGCGACCGGGCTCGCGCCCGGGCAGTCGATGCCGAAGATCCTGGTCGTGGACGATGCGCGCGAGAACCGCGAGCTGCTCGTGCGCGTGCTCGCGGCCGCCGGCATCGAGGCGCGCACGGCGGAGAACGGCGCGCAGCTGGTCGAGCTGTGGCGTGCATGGCAACCCGAGCTGATCTTCACCGACGTGCGCATGCCGGTGCTCGACGGTCGCGAAGCCGCGCGCCGGATCCGCGCGGAAGAGGCGCAGGGCGGACGGCCGCGCGTAGTGATCGTGGCGCTCACCGCGAGCGTGTTCGACAGCGAGTGCGAGGCGTTGATCGCCTGCGGCGTCGACCACGTGATCTTCAAGCCGTATCGCGAGCACGACATCCACGCCGTGGTCGCCGAACGCCTGGGCGTGCGTTTCGCGAAAAGGGGCCAGAGTGAATTATCGTTTGAATCATCCGAGGATGTCTTGGCACGTCTACCGGAGGACGATTCAAACGATAAATCCCTCTGGCCCCATTTCCGCATCCTCGTGGTCGACGACGACCCGATCAACCGCGCCGTCGCGCGCGGGATCCTCGAGGATGCGGGCTACGACGTGCTGGAGGCGGACGGTGGCGAAGCCGCGCTCGCCGTGCTCGCCTCCGAGGCGCGGATCGGCCTCGTGCTGCTCGATGTCGAGATGCCGCGCATGGGCGGCATCGAGACCGTGCGCCGGATCCGCGCCGATGCGCGCCATGCGAGCCTCCCCGTGCTCGCGATGAGCGCGCACAGCGACTCCGCCGACGCGGAGCGCTTCCGCGCGGCCGGCATGAACGACAACATCGTGAAGCCGGTCGATCCGGCCTCGCTGGTGGCTACCGTGTCGCGGTGGCTCTCGAGTCGCGCGTAGCGTCGTTGCGAGGGGCTTCGTCGCCTTTGCAGGAGCGCGCTTCAGCGCGCGATCTTTTCGATTCGCCGATGCACGTACGAAGGGCGAAGAGATCGCGCGCTGAAGCGCGCTCCTACAACGACCCTGCGGCGCTTGCGCAACCGTGATTGCCATCTCGTTTCGCTTGTGAACATTCGACAGCACGCAAGGACGGCGGCGTGATCCGCCTCCATGGTGTGCGCTGCCTTACAATTCCATTACGCCCGATGCCCGATCCTTCACGCTGACGGATTGTGTTTCGCACCGTCGCCTGTCCCACCCCATTCGACCCCCGACTCGATGCTCCATCGCGCCCAGCCCTTCACCCGGGTCAGTCTCGCCGTGCTCCTGCTCGGCTGGCTGCTGCTGCAGGTCACCTTCCAGGTGCTCGGCCGGGAGCCCGGGATGATGCAGGTCGCACGCACGATCACGATGCTCGTGCTGTTCGCGGTGCCGGTTTGCGTGTTGATGTTGCGGCGCTACTGCCCCGACGCCGACGTGGCGCCGAAGCGGCTCGAGACGCTGCTGCTGATCGCCGCGTTCGGCTTCGCCACCACCGTCGCGCTGCGCTGGGCGTTCGGAAGCCCGCGCGAGGCCGACGAGACGCTGCCGATGGCGACGGCCTGAAGCAACGCGGTTCCGGGCCTCCCGGGGGCAGCGTCGAAGCAGTGTAGGAGCGCGCTTCAGCGCGCGATCTTTCGATCCCTGGCTCCGTCCCGGCACGGCGAAAAGATCGCGCGCTGAAGCGCGCTCCTACGGAAGCAGATGCAGGCTCGCCCAGTCGCGCGCACTTGCGCCCACGGCGATCGCGTCCGATCCTGCCCGCCTCGCGACTGCGGATCGGAATTGCCCATGGCCAGGTTTCCTCTCGCCCGAACGCTCGCTGCCGGCGCCTGTGCATGGCTGCTGTCCGCGAGCCCGACCGTCGCGGCCGCGCCCGATGAGCTCTGGCGCGAGGTGCGCGAGGCCGATATCCCGCGCAACGCACAGGCGCGCCAGATCGTGCCCGAGCGCTCCCGTGCCTACGCGCTGAACCGCGGTCGATTGCAGTCGCTGCTGCAGCAGGCACCTCCGGAGCGCTCGCAACGCCCCCTCGACAGCCGCGTCGAACTCGCCCTGCCGCTGCCGGGCGGTGATTTCGGCAATTTCCGCATCGTGGAATCGCCGGTGATGGATCCCACGCTCGCCACGCGCTATCCGCAGATCCGCACCTACCTCGGCCAGGGCATCGACGACCCCACCGCGAGTGCGCGCATCGACGTCACGCCCAAGGGCTTCCACGCGCAGGTCATCGGCGCCGGCGGCACGCTCTTCATCGATCCCTTCCAGCCCGGCGATGCGGACCACTACATCGTCTATCGCAAGCACGACCACCGTGGCGAGCGCGGCATCTGCCTCGTCACGGGCCAGGCCGTCCCCGAGGCGAAGGCGGGCAGGGCGCCAGGCGCCAAGGCCGCGCTGCAGGGCGAGCAGTTGCGCACCTACCGGCTCGCCATGGCCGCGACCGGCGAGTACACCACGTTCCACGGCGGCACCGTCATCGACGGACTCTCCGCCATCGTCACCACCATGAACCGCGTGAACGGCATCTACGAACGCGAACTGAGCGTGCGCATGGTGCTGGTCGCGAACAACGACCTGCTCATCTACACGAACGCCGGCACTGATCCGTACACGAACACCTCGAGCGACCTCAACGCGAACCAGTCCACCATCGATGCGGTGATCGGCAGCGCGAACTACGACATCGGGCACCTGGTGGGCACCGGCGGCGGTGGCATCGCGCAGCTGGCGGCGGTCTGCGGCACGGGCAAGGCGCGTGGCCTCACCGGCTCCTCGGCGCCGGTCGCCGACGGCTTCGACATCGACTACGTGGCGCACGAGATGGGCCACCAGTTCGCCGGCAACCACACCTTCAACGGCTCGGGCGGCTCCTGTTCGGGCGCGAACCGCAACGCGAGCACCGCGTACGAACCCGGTGGTGGCATCACCATCCAGGCCTACGCGGGCATCTGCGTGGGCGACGACCTGCAGCCGAACAGCGAGGATTTCTTCCATCGCGCCAGCCTCGACGAGATGATCGGCTTCACCACGCTCGCGGCGGGCTCGACCTGCGGCGTACTGTCCGGCACGGGCAACACCGCGCCGACCGTGAGCACCACGCCGGCCTTCGTCATCCCCGGCCGCACGCCGTTCACGCTCACCGCGACCGGCAGCGACGGCGACGGCGATCCGCTCACCTATTCCTGGGAACAGCTCGACCTGGGCGCCGCGAATCCGGAGGGCGTGCTGAGCGCCACCAGCGCGACGGGACCGATGTTCCGGGCGTTCGCCCCCACGAGCAGCCCCGCGCGCACGTTCCCCAGTTGGCGCTACATCCTGCAGAACGCGAACGCGGTGCCGGCGACCGCGCCGCTGCCGGGCACCACCTCGCCGGCATTCATGGCCGGCGAGGTGCTGCCGAACGTGAGTCGCGTGCTCTCCTTCGACGTGACCGTGCGCGACAACCGCGCCGGTGGCGGCGGTACCGCGGCGGCATCGACCCTGTTGACGGTGAACAACGCCTCGGGGCCGTTCGCCGTCACGGCGCCGAACACGGCGCTGAGCTGGGCCGCGGGTTCCGCGCAGACGGTCACCTGGAACGTGGCGAACACGGCGTCGCCGCCGGTCTCGACGGCGAACGTGCGCATCAGCCTCTCCCTCGACGGCGGCAACACCTGGCCGGTCGAACTCGCCGCGAGCACGCCCAACGACGGCAGCCACGGCGTGACCCTGCCCGCCGGCCTGGTCGCGAGCACGCAGGCGCGCGTGCGCGTGGAAGCCGTGGGCAACGTCTACTTCGACGTCTCCGACACCGATTTCACCGTCACCAGCGCGAACACGGCCCCCGCCATCGCCGTCACCGCCGCCTTGAACACGCGCCAGGGCGCGACGACCGCGAGCGCGGTGGTCGCCACCGTCAGCGACGGCCAGGACGCGGCCGGCACGCTCGCCGTCTCGGTCAGCGGCGCACCGCCCGAGCTCGTCGTCAGCGTGCAGAACTCCGGCGGCAACGTGACCCTGTTCGCGACCGCCTCGTGCACCCTGGTGGCGCCGACCGGCGGCAGCAAGGTCTATCCCGTGCTGCTGCGCGTGACCGACAGCGGGGGTGCGGTCAGCACGCGGTCGGTGAACGTGAACGTGGGCAGCAACCGCACGCCCACGCTCGCGAGCTACGCCACCTTGCAGGTGACGCAGAACTCGGTGCGCACGGCCACGCCCACGACCCCGCTCGTCGACCCCGACGGCAACCTGCAGGCCACTTCGATCTCGCCCACGACGCTGCCCGGCGGCGGCACCGTGGGCATCGCGCCCAATGGCACCGTGACCGTCACCACGACGGCGTCCACGCCGTTCGGCACCTACACGTTCAAGCCCCAGGCCGCCGATAGCTGCGGCGCGACGGAGACGCGCTCCCTGGCCGTGACGGTCGGTGCGCCGTTCGTATCGCTCGCGATCGCCGGATCGACCGTGGCGACCGGCAATGCCCTGCTCGAGCCCAACGAGTGCAACCAGCTGAACGTGAGCGTGCGCAACAACGGCAACTCCCCGGCGACGGCGGTGAGCGCGGTGCTCTCGACGGGCACGCCGAACGTCACCATCACCCAGCCCAACAGTGCCTATGCGGACATTCCGCCGGGCGAGGTGCGCAGCAACTCGACGCCGTTCCAGGTGAGCACCGCGGGCGGACTCGCCTGCTTCTCGAACGTGGGCTTGTCGCTGTCGGTGGGCTACACCGGCGGCGGCTCGCCGTTCGTCGGCCCGCTCGTCATTCCCGTGGGACAACTCCTGGGCACGAACTACGTATTCACCGCCTCGGGCGGCGCCACGCTGCCCAACGACGGGGTGCTGCTCGCCGGCAGCCAGGCCGACGACGCGCTCACCGACCTCGTGGTGCCGGCCGGCTTCAACTTCTCGATCTACGGCACCGCGATCACCGGCGGCAGCACGCTGCGCGCGAGCGTGAACGGCAACCTGCAGGTGCGCTCCACGAAGGGCGCGGACGATTTCGCGAACACCGCCCTGCCCGCGGCCGGCGCCGGCAACGGACAGGCCGTGTTCCCACCGACCGCGCCCACGCTGTTCCTGCAATGGGACGACTGGCGCACGGACGGCGCGGCAGGCGGTGCGGCGCTCGACGCGGGCATCTACACGAAGCTGTCGGGCTCGGCGCCGAACCGCAGCTGGACCATCGAATGGCGCGGCCGCATCCGCGGCGACGGCGCGGTGGAGACCAACAACAACCGCGCCGCGATCGTGTTCCACGAGGGCAGCAACAGCTTCGACTACGTCTACCTGCTGACCGGCGTGGGCGCGTCGGAGAACGGCGGTGCCGCCACCATCGGCGTGCAGGCGGCCTCGACCGGTTCCACGTTCACGCAGTATGCGTTCGGCAACGCGATGCTCGCGCCCGGCACGAAGCTCACGGCCGCGATCCCGCCGGCCATCTGCACCTCGGGCGGCGGCACCTGCGGCGCGCTGGCCGGCGTGACGGTCGTCCAGTCCGGTGGCACCACGACCGTGGCCGAGGGCGGCGCGACCGATAGCTACAGCCTCGTGCTGGATTCGCAGCCGGTGTCCGACGTGACCATCACCATCACGCCGGGAGCGCAGCTGACCACGAACGTGCCGAGCGTGCTTTTCACCCCGCTGAACTGGAACGTGCCGCAGAACGTGACCGTCACCGCCATCGACGATGCCGTGTTCGAACAGGCGCACACCGGCACCCTCACGCACGCCGCGAGCGGCGGCGGCTACACCGGCGTGGTGATCGCGAACGTGGTCGCGGCCATCACCGACAACGACGTGCAGTTCGCCGACCTGTCGGTCGGCAACCAGCGCGTCGGCGGATCCGTCACGGCCGGGCAGCGGCTGACCTACGAGGTCGTGGTCGAGAACCTCTCGGCCGGCGCCGACGTGGGCACGGCGCAGTTCGCCTTCACCGTCGGCGCGCCGCTCGCGAACGTGAGCTGGACCTGCGTGGCCGATGCCGGCGCGGACTGTCCAGCCAGCGGCACGGGCGTGCCGGCGCATGCGATCGTGCTCGACGGCGGCACCGGCGTGACCTACACCATCGGCGCCGACGTGCCGATCGCCACGCCCGCGGGTACGACGATCCAGACGAACGCGACGATCGCGGTCGCCCCGCCGTACCAGGACAACGTGACGGGGAACAATGCGTCTTCGACGTCCGATGCGGTGGTCGCGGGACTGATCTTCGACGACGGATTCGAATGAGGCGGCTGCGCGAGGCCGCGTCGGGGTTCGGCCGGAGGCGCGCGTAGGGCGGACCTTGGTCCGCTGCTCTCGTCGCGTGTGGCGAGCCGGGCAAGCTCGGCTCCACGGGCTCAGGGTGGTGGGGCGGGCGAGCCGAGCAAGCGCGGCTCTACCAGGCTGGCGCGGTGGTTTCCAGGGTCACTCCGCGATCATCTGGCGCACGACCCAGTCGTGCAGGTCGCTCCAGTCGGCGTGCGCCTGCGCGGTCCATGCGTCGGCGTTCATCAGCGCGAGCGTCTCCAGCAGCACCTCGCCGGCGACCTTGTAGTGCTCCGGTTCCGCACCGTAGCCGCGATGGCGTGCGCCCAGGTCGCGCAGGGTCGGGACCAGCGCCTCGGCGTGGGCCTGGGCGGAGACCAGCAGCACCAGGGTCTGTGCCAGCTTCACGCCCTGCGCCTGCGTGTCACTTGGGAACAGCCCGCGCAGGCCTGGTGCGCGTTCGAACAGTCTTCCGTAGAAGATCCCCGCGAACCGCTCGGGATCGAAGGCGACGGGCACGATGGTCTGCGTGATCGCCGCGGATTCGACGCGGGTGTCCGTCACGAGAGGGGCGTCGGTTCGGGGTGTCGTCATGTCGCGCGCCCGCGGGGGACTGACCGGATGCTATCGGGAAACCTCCGCACGAACGCGCACGGCGTCCAAATTCACACGATGTCGCGTGGTGCACGCGCGGGGACGAGCAGGCCGCCGTGCGGTCCGCGACACCCCTGGGCTTGTCACGCGATCCGGCATCCCCATATCGGTCCGACGCGGCGCGGCTCCGGTACGCTCGCCCGATCGGATGCCATGAGCCCTGCAGACCTGCCCCCGTCCTATCCCGACCCCGCGCTGAACCCGGTCGTGGTCGCGCGCGATCGCGCCGCGTTCCGGCGCGGATTCACCATCAGCGCGGTGTTCGTCGCCCTGCTCGGGTGGATCAAGGCCTGGGAGATCTGGCGTGGGGAAATGCTGGGCGGACTGGCGATCCATCCGCGCGATCCGTTCGGCCTGATCGGCGTGCTGACCGCGCCGTTCCTGCACGGCTCGGTCGCGCACCTGGTCTCCAACGCGCTGCCGCTGATGGTGCTCGGTACCATCGCGTTCTGGGCCTATCCGCGCGCCGCGCCGCGCGCCATCGGCATGATCTGGCTCGCGAGCGGGCTGGGCACCTGGATCATCGGGCGCGACTCGGGCCACCTCGGCGCCAGCGGCATCGCGCACGGGCTGATGTTCTTCGTGTTCGTGCTCGGCGTGGTGCGGCGGGATCGCGCGGCGATCGCCGCGGCGCTGGTTTCGTTCTTCCTCTACGGCGGCATGCTGCTGACCACGCTGCCGCGCGAGCCGAACGTGTCGTGGGAGGCGCACCTCACCGGCGCCATCGGTGGCGTGCTGGCCGCGCTGCTGTGGCGGCGCATGGACCCCGCGCCGCCGCGCAAGAAGTACAGCTGGGAGCTCGAGGAGGAGCTCGAGGCGCTGCAGCGGGAACGCGAGCGCGACGAGCTGGAGCTCGAGTCGCCGCGCGACGTGCCGGTGCTGTGGCATCGGCCCGAACCCGATGACGAGCGCGGCAAGGTCCTGTCCTTTCCCGGTCCGCGCGCAGCGGGCACGAACGGCCACGGCGACGAGGAGTCGCGACCGCCGACGATCCATTGAGCGCCTTCGTCGAGCGACGAGTACGCGTGACTCGCGAGGCGCTACGACGCGACTTGTAGAGCGCGCTTCAGCGCGCGATCTATTCGATCCTCGCGTGCGCATCGGCGAGGCGAAAAGATCGCGCGCTGAAGCGCGCTCCTACGAGGGAGTCGTGTGCTGCGGGGACCCGCGCTTTCGCCGGAACCCTGCGCCGGCCACGACGATCACGACCAGCGGCAACACGACCAGCGCCGTCCGCTTCGCGATGCGGATGCGCTCCGTCGACAGGCGCTCGCGCGCTCCCTTGAAATCCGGCGAGGGACAATCGCGCCCGAAATGCGCGGCCCAGGGCACCAGCGGGCCGTGTTCGACGTAGGTGCGGTAGATCCGCTGCGCGCGCGCCGGTTCACGGTCGATGATCCAGCTCGTGGCGTGGCACAGCACGGCGGCGTAGGCCTGCGAGCGCTCCGGCAGCTCCTGAGCGGCCTTCATCGCGAGATCCACGGCAGTCATCCGGTAGTGGAAGCGCGCGTTCGGTCGTGCACGCGTTTGCGCGAGCCGGGTCGCCTCGCCCGTGCCCGCATACGGCGGCTGCGGCGCGGGTTCGCTGCGCGCGACCAGGTGCGTCGCCGGATCACGCGGCGGGCCGTCGCTGCCGTCCACGGCGAGGCCGAGCTCGCCCGGTCGGTTGAGGTCGTACTCGCCGCCGTAGATCGTGTAGTCCGGGTCGAGCTCGAAGCCGAGCAGCTCCATGCCGTTGCGGCGCGCGATGCGCGCGGTCTCGAACCAGGCGCGGGCGCGTGCGATGCGGCCGAGCGCACGCGTGTTGCGCCAGCCCTCGCCGTAGGCCTGCGCGAGCGCCTTGAGCGTGGGGTCGTCGAAGTAGGCCAGGGCCTCGTCGCGACGATCCGCGCGCATCAGCCGCCGCGCGAGCAGCCAGCGCAGGCGGAACGCCGGATCGGTCTCCTGGTACACGCCGTCGCTGCCCGGTACCCAGCCCAGCTGGGAGCCCAGCGTGTAGTCGCGCTCCACGTCGCGTGCCGGCCCGCGCGTCGACGGCGGCACGTGCGCATCGACGTAGCCCTTCAGTTCCTCCAGCGTCAGCACCCGTTCGGCCAGCGTCGCGGCGTCCACGTAGTAGTTCGCACGCGCCGACCACAGCCACTCGAAGGCCTGCAGGTACTCCCCGCGCGCGAGCGCGAGCGTGGCGCGCTCGCCGTCCACGCGGCAGCGCGGCTGCAGCCATTCGCTGCCCGAGTCCCAGTCGCCCGAGGACTGGCCCCACGACTCGTCCGCGGGAAAGCCGCGCGCGGCCTCGGCATAGGCCGCGAGTGCGGCGGCGTGGTCACCGGCGCGCAGCGCGAGCTTCGCGCGCACCCAGGCGGCGAGCGCGCTGGCCTCGTCGAGCGCGACGTAGCGTGCGGCGAGCTCGTAGCGACCGGCCCGGTACGCGAGCGCCGCGAGCCGGTCGGCGCCATCCACGCGCGGCAGCTTCAGCGCCTCGATCGCCTCGAGCAGCTGGAGGATCGCGGCGGGCGGTGCGGCGCCCGCGCTGCCGTCGCCGGGTTCGGTGGCGAGCTCCGCCGAATGCGTGAACGCGTAGGCGACCAGCAGCTGGCGACCCAGGGGATCGGCGACCAGCGCGTCGCGCAGCGTCGCGTCCGCGTAGGCGCGGCGCGCGAGGAACAGCAGCGAGTTGCGACCGGAGAGCGAACCGGTGGACGCCTGCTGCGCGTACAGTGCGACGGACTCGGGCGTGCGCCCGCGATCGAGATGCAGGCGCGCCTCCTCGCCGAAGCTGGACACGGCCAGCCCGTCGCCATCGTCCGCGCCGGCCAGCACGCGGGTCCGCACCTCGCGGAACGCTGCGAGCGCGGCGTCTTCGCGACCGTCGCGCGCCAGCTGGCGTCCGGCGGAGTACGCCGCCCAGGCGCCGCGCGACAGCGCGGCCTCCGCCGGCAGCTGCCGCACGCGCTCGAACCCGGCGAGCGCCCGGCCGTCGTCGCCCATTCGCTGCGCGACGGCGGCGATCGTGTAGCTGCGCGCGTCCTCGGGCAGGGCCGCGCCCAGCCGCGCCGCGGACTCCACGGACGCCGCCGCGCGCATCGCCTGCTCGGCCGCCAGCATGCGCGCATCGAGCCGCGCGGGTGCGGCCGCGGCGTGCGCCTCCCGGTCGGCCACGACCTCGAGTGGCACCAGGCGCGCGTCGGGTCGCGGCACCAGGCGCCGCACCTCGAAGGAAAAGCTGCCCTCGGGCAGGTCGCCGAGCGTGCCCGCGCGGTCGGCCAGCAGCTCGCGCGGGAAGTCGGGCCCGCAGGCCCGCGCACCCGGCGCGCACGCGACGATGCCCGCGACGATGCACCAGCCTGCGCGCGCCAACCGCGGCGCGCGGTCGGGTTCGATGCCGCCGGCCTTGCGCCTATTCGAAGACCGCATTCGGCCGCACTCCGCGGCGACAGCGCACCCAGCCCACGGCGAGCTTCGCGCCCGGCGCCAGCAGCATCGGATCGGGCCTGCGCAGGCGCAGCGCGCCGCCGGCCGGGTCCAGGGCATAGCCGCCCGCGCCGTCGGCGGTAATGCAGTCGCCGTCGAAGCGGATGGCGGCAGGCGCCAGGATGTCGGTGCCGCCGGCGTTGCCCAGCACCAGGTCGAGCGCGCGCGAATTGCCGTCGCCGCGGAACTCCACGGCGGGCCTGCCGTCGAGCGCGAGCCCGTGGATCAGCGCATGCAGGGTCGCGCTGCGGTACGCGCGCCGGTCCTGCGTGGTGGGCAGGCGGAACCAGGCGATGCCGGCGAGGTTCGCGACGGGCTTCTCGCGCAGGGCCTGCAGCAGCGATGCCAGGGCCTTGGGATCGGCGACCAGCTGGCGCGCGTTCGCGCCCGCGTTGGGATTGTCCGATTCGCTCGCCGCGCTCACCGCCGTGCCGCTGTCCCCGAAGGTGACGCGCGTGGCGTAGGCGGGCAGGGCGGTGCGGAAGGACTTGGCCGCGCGTTCGCCATAGCGGCGGATCCAGCTCTCCGCGCGGCCCGCGTCGAACAGGCCGCGTTCGGGCCGCTCCACGGCATGCACCTGCAGGACCGTTTCATCCGCCGCCGCGACCAGGCCGGCCAGCGCCGGACTCTCCAGCCAGGTCGGCAGCGCGGTCAGCGACAGGCGCAGCGTCCCCGGCAGCTTCGCGCGCACCGCCGCGACCGTCGCGGTGTACTCCGCCAGTGCCGCGGTCGCGCAGTCGTGGTCGAGCTCCACGCCCACGACCTTCACGCCGGCCGCCGTCCAGGCGTCGGCGAGCGTCGCGAGGCGCGTCGCGAGCGCATCGCCGTCGCTGGGCGGACGGGCGCCGTCGATGCGCGCGACCAGCACCACCGGCAGCGCGGCGCCGACCAGGGCGGGCAGGGTCGGCGACACCACGGTCTCCACCCCGGCCGCGTCGCGTTCGAGCGCGAGCACGCGCAGGCCGGCGTAGTCCAGCGGCGCATCGCGCACGGCCTGCAGCACCGGATCGTTCCAGGTGCGCTGCCAGACGTAGGCCTCGTGCACGAGCGGCGTGGGTCGCGAACAGCCGGCCAGTACGGACAGGAGGAGGAGCAGGGCGCAGCGACGCATCGACATGCCCCGCATTGTGCCGCGATGCGGTGCCGGCGTGGGAGCCCGCGACGCAGGCGACCACGGGGAATCGCGCTGCATCCGCCGCGGCTCCGGCCCGGCCGGGCTTGGGCAATAGAATCGCCCGATGCTGGTCCTGCTCAACAAGCCCTACGACGTGCTGTGCCAGTTCACCGACGACGCTGGCCGCCGCACGCTCGCCCCGTACGTGCCGCAACCCGGCCTCTATGCCGCCGGCCGGCTGGATCGCGACTCGGAGGGACTGCTGCTGCTCACCGACGACGGTGGACTCGCGCACCGCATCACCGATCCGCGCCACAAGCTGCCCAAGACCTACTGGGCGCAGGTCGAGGGCACGCCCGGGGAGGCGCAGCTGGCCCGGTTGTGCACCGGCGTGACCTTGAACGACGGACCGACGCTGCCCGCCCAGGTGCGCCGACTCGACCTGCCCGAAGCAGGCCCGTGGCCGCGCGATCCACCCATCCGCACGCGGCGCGCGATTCCCACGGCCTGGCTTGAACTGGTGCTGCGGGAAGGCCGCAATCGCCAGGTGCGGCGCATGACCGCCGCCGTCGGACTGCCGACCTTGCGCCTGATCCGCGTGCGGATCGGCCCGCATGCATTGGACGGGCTGGCGCCCGGGGAGACCCGGGTCGTCGCGTGATGCCGATCGCCGCGCGCCTCGACGCGCGCAGTTGCGAACGACCGGCGCGCGGCGCACGCTACGGTGCCCGACGCGACGATCCCGCATGACGTTCAAGGACCACTTCTCCGGGCACGCCACCCTGTACCGGCAGGCGCGGCCGGTGTACCCCGACGCATTGTTCGCCTGGCTCGCGGGCCAGTGCGCGCGCCGGGACCTGGCCTGGGACGCGGGCGCGGGCAACGGACAGGCCTCGGTCGCGCTCGCCGCGCACTTCGCGCGCGTGCTGGCCACCGACCCGAGCGCGAGCCAGATCGCCTCGGCCGATCCGCACCCGCGCATCGATTTCCGCGTCGAACCGGCCGAACAGTGCAGCGCGGCGGATGCGAGCGTGGACCTGGTGGCCGTGGCGCAGGCCCTGCACTGGTTCGAGCACGCGCGCTTCTACGCCGAGGCGCGGCGCGTGCTGCGCCCCGGGGGCGTGATCGCGGCCTGGAGCTACGGCCTGATGCGCATCGCGCCGGCGATCGACGAACTGGTCTACGAGCTGTACGAACCCATCCTCGGCCCGTATTGGCCGCCCGAGCGCCGGCACGTGGAATCGGGATACCGCGAACTGGCGTTCCCGTTCGCCGAGTCCGCCGCGCCGGCGTTCGAGATCCGGCACGACTGGACGCTCGCCGAGGTGATCGCCTACCTCGAGACCTGGTCGGCGCTGCAGCGTTGCCGCAAGGCCACCGGGCTCGATCCGCTCGCCGACCTGCGCGATCGGCTGCAGGTCGCGTGGCAGGCACCCCCGGACCAGCGGCGGCCAGTGGTATGGCCGATGCTGATGCGCGTCGGTCGCGCGACGACGGGCTGACCGCCGGCCGCAGGCCCGCAAGCCGCGGACCTTGCCAAACAACCCACGCCCCGCGCACGCTTGCGCGTCCAGGTCGATCCCCCGGCACGCCATGATCCGCACGCTGCGCAACGTCCTCACCCGCGCCGAAGTCGCGCACCTCGTCCAACTCGCCGAGCGCGTGCCGTTCGTGGACGGGCGCGCGACCAATCCCGGCGCGACGATCAAGAACAACCTGCAGGTCTCGCACGGCGATCCGGCCGCGAGCGAGCCCGGCCTGCTGCTGCGCGATGCGCTGCTGCGCAATCCCGAGGTGCGCGCGTTCGCCGTTCCCAAGCAGGTGGCGCGCCCCACGCTCGCGCGCTACGAGCCGGGCATGAACTACGGCTGGCACGTGGACGAGGCGCTGTTCCCCTCCAATCCGCCGATGCGCTCGGACCTCTCCTGCACGATCTGGCTGAGCGACCCGGCCGACTACGACGGCGGCGAGCTGACCATCGAAATGGGCGAGCAGCGCCTGTCGTTCAAGGGCGCGGCGGGCGATGGCGTGCTGTATCCGTCCACGACCATCCACCAGGTCGCGCCGGTGACGCGTGGCAGGCGCCTGGTCGGCATCAGCTGGCTGCAGAGCTGGGTCGCGGACAGCCATCGGCGCGAACTGCTGCTGCAGCTCGACGAGGCGAAGGCGATCGCCGCGGCGCAGCCCGGCGGCGGCGATGCGCGCCAGCTCGTGCTGCTCGAATCGCTGCGCACGAACCTGTTCCGCATGTGGGCCGATACGTAGCGAAACACTTCACCCTCGACCCTGTAGCGAAACACTTCCCCTCCGTCGCCCCCGCCTGCGCGGGGGCGACGATCGTCGGATGTGCGGTCCGTGCGCAACAAGCGAGTTGCCGCAGGCACCGGGTTCGACACTACTCAAACCCGTCGGAGAACAACGGTCCGCGCGTCTCGTACGCGCCGATGTCCACGGCCAGCCCCTGCACGCGGGTCTCGCCCACGACGTCGCGCGCACCCACGCCGCCGGGCACGTTCGCCAGGCCCACATCGATCAGCGGGGATCCTGCGCCCGGTGCGAACGACACCAGGCCGCCGGCCAGTCCTGGCTCGACGCTGAGGTTTCCGTCGTCGACGGTTGCCGTGCCGACCGCACGCGTGCCGATGTCGTTGCGGCGCAACTGCACGATCGCGGCCTGGAGATCGATCGTGCCGTTGTCCCACAGCAGGTTGTTCGACGCCCGCAGCGTGGCGGCGCCGACGATGCGCACGCCCGCCTCGCCGTACGCGCTGCCGGGGAGCGTGGCGTTCCCGACCACGGTGTTGTTGGTGAGCGTGAGTATCGCGCCGGCGGGCGCTTCGAGGTCGATGCTCCAGCGCGCCGCGCGGTTGCCGAAGAACAGGTTGTTGCGCAGCACGATGCTGCCGGCCTGCGTGCGACCGGACACGGCGCCGGCGGTCGTCGTCGCCTCGTTGCCGATGAAGACGTTCTGTTCCAGCACCAGGTTCGCATCCTGCGCGGGGTAGGGATTGAGACGCAGCGCCGCGCCCGGCGTGGTGCTGCTGCGCAGGTTGACGAAGGCGAGGCGCGACACGGTGATCGTGCTGCCGACGGTGCCGCCAAGGCGCATGCCCTGGCCGCGGTCGTCGCCGTCCAGCACCGACTTCGCGCCGGGGTCGTGGAACAGGCATCCCGAAAGCCAGCCGCCGCTGATGGCGAGGTCCTGGATGGTCTCGGCCGCGTACAGCAGGTCCACGAAGTCGGCGACGTCGTAGTTGCCCTGTTCGATACGGATCTCGTCGTTGCCGCCCGAGCGGGCGGCACCGAACGCGGTATCGAGCTGGGCAGGCGTCGCGACGCAGTAGATCGCCGCCTGGGTCCCCATGGAGACGGTCAGGAGAACGGAGGACAGGGACAGGCGCGGGACGGATCGGTGCACGGTGGAATCCTCGAGGACGGAGATGGCCCGCGGCGGACCGACGATCGATCCGCCGCTCGTCCTGGGATACGCAACAAGCGCGGCGATCCCGCCAGCCACCTGGCATGGGCCGCGGCGCGACAACCGGGGAGCAATCGGACTAGCATCCCCGGCGATGCCGGCGAGCATGCTTGCGCGGTGGTTCGCGCCGGATCCGCAGGCGAGGGCATGCACATGGTCGAGATCGCGCCGGGCGAATTCACGCGACTGCTCGCCGCCACGCGCGCGGGCGACGGCCCGGCATGGTCGTCGCTGATGCAGCTGATCTACGCCGACCTGCGCCGCCTCGCGCGCCGCCACGTGGCCGGAGGCAACGAGGGCCATACGCTGGGAACCACCGGTCTCGTGCACGAGTGCTACCTCCGGCTCGCGGGCGCCGCGCGCGGCAACGCGGAGAACCGCGGCCATTTCCTCAATCTCGCCAGCCGCGTGATGCGCCAGGTGCTGTGCGACTACGCGCGCGAGCGGCTTGCGGCGAAGCGTGGCGGCGGGCTCAGGCGCGAGGAGATGGAAAAGATCGATGTCGAAGAGCATGCGGAAGCCGAGCACCTGATCCAGCTCGACGAGGTGCTGGGGCAGCTCGAACGCGAGAACGCGCGCTGGGCGCGCATCGTCGAATGCCGCTATTTCGCCGGCCTGACCGAGGAGGAAACGGCGGAAGCCGTGGGCCTGCCGCTGCGCAGTACCCAGCGCGAATGGCAGGCCGCACGCGCCTGGCTCGAAGCGCGCCTGGCATGAACGAAAGCTCCACGCGACGACTGGAACCGGGAGGCGCCCTGCGCGGGCGCCTGTTCGCACGCTTGGTCGAGGGCGGCGAGGGCAGGACGGAACAACCCGACGCGGCGGGCGAGCGCATCGGCCCGTGGCGGTTGGGCGCATGCCTGGGTCGGGGCGGCACCTCGACCGTCTTCCTGGCCGATCGTGCCGATGGCCAGTTCCAGCAGCAGGTGGCGCTGAAGCTGGTGCGCCCGAGCGCGCGCCTGATCGACTACTTCCGGCGCGAGCGCCAGATCCTGGCCGAACTGCAGCATCCCGCGATCGCGGGCCTGATCGACGGCGGCGAGCTGCCCGACGGACGCCTGTGGTTCGCGATGGAGCCGGTCCTGGGCGATCGCATCGACCATGTGGTGCGCGCGCGCCGGATGTCGCTGGGCGAGCGCGTGCGATTGTTCGATGCCGTGTGCGCCGCGGTGGAGTACGCGCACTCGCGCCTGCTGATCCACCGCGACATCAAGCCGCACAACATCCTGGTGGACGAATCGGGGCGGCCGCGGCTCCTGGATTTCGGCATTGCCGTGAGCGAGCAGTCGCCCGAGATCGCCGACGACGGCGCGATGACGCCGAGCTATGCCAGTCCCGAACAGCTCGCCGGGGAGTCCGTGACCACGGCCTCGGACGTGTACCAGCTGGGCCTGCTGCTGCGCGCCATGGTGTTGCCCGACGGAGCGCCCTGCAGCACCTTGCCCAAGGCGCCGATTCCGATCGCGCGCAAGGAGCTCGCGGCGATGATCGCGCGCGCGACGGCGCTGCGGCCGGTGGATCGCTACCCCACCGTCGCCGCCTTGTGCGCCGACGTCTCCGCGTTCCTGCGGCGCAGGCCACTCGCCGCGATTCCCGGCCGCCGCTACCGCATCGCAAGGCTGATGGAGCGCAACCGGCTGGCGATCTCCGTCGCGCTGGTCGCGGTCACGGCGTTGGCGGTGCTTGCGTGGCGGTCGACCGATGCCCTGCGCCAGGAGCGCGACCAGGCCACGGCCGCCGCGGCGAAGGCATCGGCCGCGAACGAGTTCCTCACCAGCCTGTTCGCGGTGCCCGATCCGGGCGAGGCGCGCAGCGAGAAGGTCACCGCGCACGACATCCTTGCGCGCGGTGCCGAGCGCCTGCATCGCGAGGCCGGGACCGGCAGCGGGCGCGAGGCGGGCATGACGCTCGCGCTCGCCGACGTGTACATCCAGCTCGGCGAGATCAGGCGCGCGACCGAACTGCTCGACGGTGTGGCGGCTGCGTCGTGGGAAGCGCTGCCCGCACACGCGCCCGATCGCGCGCGCCTGGCCGCGACCCGCGGCTGGCTCGCGTACTCGCGCGCCGATTACGAGACCGCGGCACGCGAGTACGAGCAGGCGCTGGCCGTTGCGCTCGAGGTGCGCGACACGCGCGAGCGCGAGACCGAGCTGGGCGTGGCGCATGCGCGCAAGGCATTGCTTGCGCGTCGCCTGGGGCACCTGGACGAGGCGCGTACCGAGGCGCAACTGGGCGTGGACCTGCTGATGCGCTCGCGCGGTGGCGACGACCCGCTCACTGCCAAGGCCTGGAACGGCGTGGGCCTGGTCGCGAACTCACGCGACGACAAGCAAGCCGCGGTGCCGGCGTTCGAGCGCGCGCGGGAGATCTACGCGCGCCACTACGGCGCCGGGCATCCGCTCACCATCGGCGTCACCGCGAACTTGGCCGAGTCGCTGATGTTCCTCGGCCAGGATGCACGCGCGGAGACGCTGCTCGAGGACTGCGTGGCGCGCCTGAGGCCCCAGGACGAGATCGGTTCGATCCAGCTCGCACTTTGCCTCGACACCCTCTCCCAGGCGCGCATCAGCCTGGAGCACTACGCAGAGGCCGCCGCGGCGGCCGGGGAAGCCGACGCCATCTATCGCGAACGCCTGGGTCTCGACCACAACTACCGCGCGTTCGCGTTGATCCACCTGGGCGATGCGAAGCTGAAGCTGGGCGAGAGCGCTGCCGGACTCGCCGCTTTCCAGCAGGCGCTGGACCTGCGCCGCCGCAGCTTCGCCTCCGACCATCCCGAAGTGGGCAACGCGCTGCAGAACCTCGGCGGCGGGTATTCGCGCACCGGCGATCCGGCACGCGCGGAACCGCTGCTGCGCGAGGCGCTCGCGATCTATATCAAGGGCATGCCGACCGGAAACGTAAAGGTTCCTCGCGTGCGACTGACGCTGGCATCGGTGCTGGTGAAGCTCGACCGGCGCAGCGAAGCAATAACCGAAATCTCTGCTGCACGACGCGAGTTCGACGCCGCGCGCGACACGCTGGACAAGGACCGCGAACGCCTCGCTCGCGTCTTGGCCGAAGCGACCACAAGCGCGAACTGACCCGTACGCTTCATCCGCAATCGGAGCGCAGATTCCCCTCTCCCCTCAGTCGGTCCCCTCTCCCCCATTGGGGAGAGGGTTAGGGTGAGGGCGTAGCGATCATGCTTCGATTCATTTCTTGACGCATTCAATCGCGAGGATCTGAGGCCACCCCCTCACCCCCACCCTCTCCCTCTCCCCACAGGGGAGAGGAGGCCCACTGAGGTGGCTCGGCTGCCTCGCTCGCGTTGGCCCGCCATTGGCGGGTTTCCCCCACATCCCCCGTATACCCCTTCGAACCGGCACCGCAGCCGACGATTCGGAGACGGCAATCATGGACAACCGGAAATCCCGCCTCGCGCTGGCATTGGCACTGGCCCTCGCGTCCGCCACGACCCTCGCCGGCACCCCGCTCGACGGCACCATCACCTACCAGGCCCAGGTGAAGTCGAACGGGGTTCCCGCCAGCGGCACCTTCGACTTCCAGTTCCGCTTGTTCGATGCCGCGAGTAACGGCATCCAGATCGGTCCGACGGTACTGGTGGACGACCGCACGCTGGGCGCCGGCCTGCTCACCGCGACCCTGAACTTCGCACCGGCAGCGCCCTTCAACGGCGATCGCCGCCATCTCGAAATCGGCATCCGCGACGGTGCCTCGAACAATGCGTACACGATCCTCGGTCCACGCCAGTCGCTGTCCGAGAGCCCCTACGCGACGCAAGCCGTCACCGCCGAACTCGCCCTCGCCACTGCGCCGAATTCGGTCGACGGCGCCGCGATCATCGACGGCTCGGTCAAAGCGGCGGAGATCGACGCGAGCCAGGTGCAGCGTCGCGTGAGCGGCACCTGTGTGGCAAGCAACGCGATCCGCGCGGTGAACGCGGATGGCAGCGTGACCTGCGAGCCGGTCTCTGGCGGCGCGGCCGGTGGCGACATCACCAGCATCGCCGCGGGTGCCGGCCTGAGCGGCGGCGGCGCCAACGGCGACGTCGCACTCGCCGTCGGGAACGGCGCCATCGTTGCGGCCATGATCGGAAACGGCGCGGTCGGCCAGGCGCAGGTCAATCCGACCGAAGTGCAGCGGCGCGTGGCTAGCGCTTGCGCCGCCGGCAGCGCCATCCGGGGCGTGAATGCGGACGGCACCGTGACCTGCGACAGCGGCAGTGGTGCCGGCGGGTCGGGCTGGGGACTGGCGGGCAACGCGGGCACCAATGCGGACGCGAACTTCATCGGCACCACCGACGCCATGCCGCTGGTGCTGCGCGCCGGTGACCAGCGCGCGCTCAGGCTCAGCCGGGAGCAGCGACCTTCGGGCCAGACCACCTATCGGTCCGTGAACGTGCTCGCGGGCGCGCCGATCAACAGCATTGGCGCGGGCGTGCTCGGCGCAACGGTTGGTGGTGGTGGCCTGGACTCGATTGGAGCCGGCGCCAACGCCCGTCCGAACGTGGTCACCGACGACAACGGTACCGTTGCCGGCGGGAGCAACAACCGCGCTGGAAACGACGACGACATCCCGAGCAATGCCCCCGGTGCCTTCGTGGGCGGTGGCGGGAGCAACATCGCCAGCAGTCTGGGCGCGTTCGTCGGTGCCGGCTACGGCAACCACGCGGAGGGCGCGTTTTCCCTGATCGGCGCCGGCTTTTTCAACGTGGCGAGCGGCGACTCCTCGGCGGTGGCCGGTGGCTACGAGAACGAAGCGAAAGGACTGCACGCCAGCATCGGTGGTGGTATTGCCAACGTCGTGCGCGGCGATTCCGCCACGGTGCCCGGCGGGGCGCAGAATGTCGCCGGCGGCGACTACAGCTTCGCGGCCGGGCTCAATGCCCGCGTGCGCGACTCCGCAGCCTCCGGGGACGGCAACGGCGACGAAGGCACGTTCGTCTGGGCCGACTCTGACGCCCAGAACGCGCCCCCGTTTTCATCCTCCGGTCCAAACCAGTTCCTGGTGCGCGCCCGCGGTGGCATGGCGCTCAACGGCGCGCCGTCCAACGACGCGATCGAACTGACCCTCAACGCCGACGACGACGGCCCGAACTTCGCCAACCTGATGCTGCGCCAGCGCGACAACACCGCGGGGATACTGATCAGCGCCGGCAATGCCACGGGGGTGAACAACGACGCCATCTTCGCGATCGACCAGTACAACGCGTTCGGGGAGTTCAGCAGCCAGCGGCGGCGCCTGTACATCGGCGCGAGCGGAAACGTCGCGCTCAATGGCGCTGCTGCCGATCGCCCGCTGCGGGTGGGCATCGACAGCACGAATGGCAACGGCGCTTACCTCTCCATCGGCGGCACCTGGACGAATGCCTCGTCGCGCACGTTCAAGGAAGGCGTGGATGCCGTCGATGCGCAGTCGACGCTGGACAAGCTGCTGGCCTTGCCGATCCGCTCGTGGCGCTATCGCGGTCCCGAGCAGGGGCGTCATGTGGGGCCATTCGCCGAGGACTTCGCCGCCGCGTTCGGGCTGGGCGACGATCCGCAGCACATCGCCACGGTGGACGCCGACGGCATCGCGCTGGTCGCGATCCAGGCGCTGGCCGCGCGCGTGGAGATGCTCCAGGCGCGGCTCGATCGACTCGAATCCGGCGCGTCGGTGCGCGGCACGCGCGTCCCCGGCGGTGCGTCCGAGGTGCAGCGATGAACGCCCTCGCACGCGTCGCCGCGGCCGTGCTGCTCATCGCCGCGACGCCCGCGAACCTGTTGGCCGCGTACGATGTCGACTGGCATACCGTCGATGCCGGCGGCGGTCGCAGCACGGGTGCGGGATACGAGCTGCTCGGCACCATCGGGCAATCCGACGCTGCCCCGGCGGCGGGTGCGGGCGGGATCACGGTGCAGGGCGGATACTGGAGCGGCGTCACGATGGCGGACGAAGCGACGGGCGCGATCTTCCAGGACCAGTTCGAATAACGGCATCGATCCGTTCCGTGCGCGAGGCACGGGACCCCCACTCACTTCCAGGAATGAAGTACCCGATGATTCCGACCCCGTCCTCCATCTGGCTGGTCACCGCCAGCGCCGGCATCCTCTTCACGCTCGGCGCGATCCACCTGCTCTACACCTTCCACGGCGACAAGCTGACCCCGCGCGACCCGGCGCTGCAGGCGCGCATGCGCGAGGTCTCGCCCGTGATCACGCGCGAGACCACGATGTGGAAGACCTGGATCGGATTCAACGCGAGCCACAGCCTGTGTGCGCTGCTGTACGGGCTGGTGTATGGGTACCTGGCGCTCAGCCACCCGGCGTTCCTGTTCGGGTCGACGTACCTGCTCGCCGTCGGCGGCGCGCTGCTCGCGAGCCTGGTGTGGCTGGGCTGGACGTACTGGTTCAGCATCCCGTTTCGCGGCATCACCCTGGCGTTCGGGTGCTATCTGGCGGCGATCGGGGTCGCCTGGGAGTGAGGTTCACGGCAGCACGCGATCGCCCTGCGCGTCGAGGATCGAATCGTTCGCACGCCGAACGATTCGAATTCCTCAGGAGGGGAAGCCGGCTGTCGTAGGAGCGGGGGGGGGGGCCGGCGGCGGTTGTGTGGGGGGGAGGGGGGGGGGGGGGGGGGGCAGGGGGCGGG
>Ga0315912_10000819_pt1 | contig 46016 bp, 27 predicted proteins | sample VfabasoilMG_FD_204469 | JGI IMG/M metagenome (GOLD analysis project Ga0315912, IMG submission 204469) | Garden soil microbial communities collected in Santa Monica, California, United States - V. faba soil | ecosystem: Environmental > Terrestrial > Soil > Garden | place: USA: California... | reverse complement strand
TCGGCCATCGAGACCGTGCGGATGGCGACGCGCTGGGTCCACGGCAGGTGGCTCGTGATGACCTCGTAGTCCGCCGAACGCGGCGGGTTGAACTCCGCCTCGTCGAGGTCCCACAGGGTCACGACGTCCTCACCGAAGTTGGCCTCGGCGCCCGGATCGGCCTCCCAGGGCAGCATGATGGCCGCCTCGTGGATCTCCTGGGCCAGCATGAGGGCCTCGTGCGGCCCCTCCGAGAAGAAGTGGTAGACCTCTGCGGACTCGGACAGCGAAGAGGTGGCTGCGACGATCGTGGTACCCACGATGAGCGTCGCCAGCATCAGCTCGGCGAAGGTCGCACCGCGGGAGCCGCGTGACGCCACGGGGCGCCGGGTCGGATCGGGGATGGGGTTCATGATGTGTCACTCCGGGCTTCTGGCCGCTCCTGCGCCGGAAAGCCTGCTGGGGGGGGTTGGAGCTGTCGTCCCCGCCCCTGGGTGACTTGAACACCGGAGGCGCGCGGCTCACGCGTCGTCGCCGAGCTGTGAGAAGCACCGTCGGCCCGCCGTCCAGTCGCACTCTCCGCCGGTCGACGCGACCGGATCGCGCGCGGCGGCGCTATCCTCCTGGTTCGCCACGCCCCCCTCCTGGACGATGCGTCTCGTGCTCCCGCGTCTGCTGCTCGTCGCCGGCCTGCTGTCGTGCCTCGCCACTGCGGGCGCAGCGCAGTTGCAGGTCCCCAGTGATCCGGGCAAGGGCGGCGGCCCGATCGCGCCCTCGCCCTTCGAGCCCTTCCCGGGCGGTGGCGGCGGCGGCGGCATACCGCCCGATGGCGGGCCGCCCGACGGTGGCACCGGCCCCGGCGGCGGTTCGCAGGACGCTCCAGACCTGCGCGGCGCGCCCAACAACGCGGGCGGCGATCGCGGGCCGCGCGCTGCCGGCGGAGGCAGCCGGGCGCTGGCGTCGGGTGCGGGCAGCCAGGCGGTCGGATACGGAGCGACGGACAGCTGGCAGTCCTGGTGGGAGACCAACAAGTTCGACTTCATCCGGCTGCGCCGCATCGCCGACGCGCCGTACACGGGACAGGGTCGCCTGCTCGAGGACGAAGCGCAGCGCGTGGCGCGCCTCAAGGCCGTGCACCAGGTGCTCGCCGAGCAGGTGCAGCCCGTGCTGCGTCAGCTCACGGCCGCCGACGACGCCGCCGTGCGCGCTGCGGCCATCGTGGCGCTCGCCAAGCTGCAGGACCCGGAGGCGAGCCCGTACGCCCGACGCATGCTGCAGGACGGCAGCATCGAGGTGCGGCGCGCGGCGCTGCTCTCGCTCGGCGTGCTCGATGCCGGTCGCTCGTCGTACATGCTCATGAACGTGGCGGACGACTCGGAGGTCGGTCGCCGCATGCTCGACGACTCGCAGATCTCGGACGAGATGCGCGGCATCGCCCTGCTCAGCGCAGGCCTGCGCGGCGACCGCGCGCCGGAGCCGCTCTTCGAGCGCATCCTTTCTTCGGGGGCCGAGCTGCCCAACGAGATCGTCGCCTCGGCCTGCGAATCGGCGGGCCTCGTGGGTGCGCTGAGGACCATGCCCGCCCTCACCGCGATCGCACGCTCCGACAGCCGTCCGGAGTTCGTGCGCGCGGCCGCGACCACGGCGCTGGGGAGGCTGGGCGACCCGGCAGCGATCCCGGCCCTGCTCGCGTTGCTCGACGACGACCTCGAGGTGCGACGCGCGGCGGCCCTCGCGCTCGGACTGGTGGCGCACGGGAGCCAGCTCGAGGTGACCCGTCGCCTCGACGCCCTGCTCGCCGACAGCGACGGCCCCACCCGGCATTTCAGTGCGGTCTCGCTCGGCCGGATCGGCGGCGAAGCGGCCCGTGACAGCCTCGGGCGCGGCTTCGCGTCGGCCTCCGGCGACGTGCGGCCCTGGCTGGCCCTGGCGCTGGGCCTGTGCGAGCGGCAGGCCCCGATGGGCGACATCCCGCGCCGCCTCCTGGCCCTCCTGGACGACGAGTCGAACAGCGACACCGTCTCGGCCTACCTCATCGCGCTCGGGCTCGGCGCCCAGGACAGCGCACCCTACCCCCAGGACCTCTGGGACAAGATCCTCGCCGCCCTGACCAGCCACCTGCGCGGCAACCGCAGCACGGCCGCGGGCCATGCCGCCCTGGCGCTCGGGCTCACGGGCCATCCCCAGGCCGTGAGCCTGCTGCAACAGGCCCTGGCCAGCGGCATCGCCCCCGAAGTGCAGCGCCAGGTGGCCTACGGGCTCGGCCTGCTGGGCAACAGCAGCGCGGCGCCGCAACTCATCGCCCTGGTGCAGGACACGGGCAATCCCTACGTCGCCAGCGCGGCCGCGATCGGCATCGGCTTCCTCGGCGACGTGGACGCCGTCGGTCCGCTGCTGCACATCATCGAGCGCAACGGCCCGAGCGGCCTGGCCACGACCTACTCCGTGGTGGCGCTGGGGCAGTTGTTCGACGACGAGCGCCGGCCGGTGCTCGCACGACTCGCTGCCGGCGACAACTACCTCGCGCGTCCCTCCTCGGTGAGCCAGCTGCTGGCCTTGGGCTTCTGAGCGCAGCCAGGGCCGTCGAACGGCTGCGCGGCTTGCAACCCGGGCCGTGCCCGAAGCTATAACGGGCCGTTCCGCCACCCACCGGGAGTCGCCCCGATGCATCCCCTCGCGCGCTGGTCCCTCTCCGTCCTGTCGACCGGACTGGCCCTGCTGCTGCCGTGTGCGCCGACCGCTGGTCAGGACACGCGCCAGATGGCCGACGACCTGGTGCGCGCCATCCGCGCCCAGCAGCAGGCCGACGGCAGCTACGGCAGCTACGAGGAGACCTGCCGGGTGCTCGACCTGCTGGGCCGCTGCCCGCGCCGCTACACCGACCTCGACGGGCCCTTCGTCCGTCGCGCGGCCGAGATCGTGCAGGCGCACGTGCAGGGCGGGCCGCACGAGCGCGCCTGGCTGGTGCTGGCCCTCGCCAGCTGCATCACGACCGAGCGTGCCGCCCTGCGGGACGCCACTCGCGACGCCCTCGCGGCCGATGCGGACGCCTTGAACGACCCGGTGGTGTTGCTGGCCTTGCGCAGCGTCAGGCCGGGCGACGAGCACTTCCCGCAGCCGGCGGCCGACGCGGACGCAGGATGGCGCTGCCTCGCCGCCGAGGACCCGGCCAGCGTCGAGCCGCCGCCGGTCGAGGACCGCTCGGCCTGGATGAGGTGGGCCCGGGCGGCGCGCGTGCGGCAGCTCAAGCCCGCCACCTGGCCGGCACTGCCCGAGGAGGTGGCACAGGACAGGAGCCTCGGCGCCCTGCTGGACCAGCTCGAACTGGTGGTGCTGGTGCACGGCCTCGTGCGCCCGCCGGTCATGGACGAGACGCCGCGCCCGCCGCAGGTGAACAGCCCGCTCCCCCTGCCCGAGGCCCTGGCGGCCGCGCTGGACTACCTCGGCCAGCACCAGGACGGCGGCACCTTCGGCCTCGGGCTGCCGGGCTGGTCGGGCCCCGAACCCGGCATCACGGCACTCTGCCTCTCGGCCGCCATCTACGCCTGCGACGCGCTCGACCAGCCGCGCCCGGCCTGGATCGACCAGGGGCTGGACGCGCTGCTGGCCTACCAGCGCGACGACGGCGCGATCCTCGACTACGGCCTGCCGGTCTACACGACGTCCGTCGCCATCGGCGCGCTGCTCGACGGCGGGCGTCCGGACGACCGCCCCGCCGTGGAGCGCGCGCGCGAGTTCCTGGTGAGCATGCAGGCCGACGAGGACCTGGGCTACGACAGCGTGGACGACCCGCTCTACGGCGGCGTCGGCTACGGCGGCGACGAGCGACCCGACCTGTCGAACACGCAGATGGCCCTCGAGGCGGCCTGGCGCGCCGGCGTCCCGAGCGATTCGGCCTTCATGCGCAAGGCGCTCGTGTTCCTGGAGGCCAACCAGAACCTGGGCGAGGTGGCGCCGCGCGAGTGGCCGCGGCCGGGCGGCGGCAAGCTCGTGTCGGGCAAGGACGGCGGCGCCACCTACATGCCGGGCAACAGCCCGGCCGGCGAGGACGCGGTGGGCCCTGGCGTGTACACGGCGCGCAGCTACGGCTCGATGACCTACGCCCTGACCAAGTCGTACCTGTTCTGCGGCCTCGACCTGGACGACCCGCGCGTGGACGCCGCCCTCGACTGGCTCACCGCACACTACACGCTGGAGCAGAACCCCGGCTTCGCCGACCCGAAACAGGCCCACGACGGCCTCTACTACTACTACCTGGCCCTGGCTCGCACGCTGCGCCTCGTGCCCGACGAGCGGATGGTCGATAGCCAGGGTGCGCGCATCGACTGGCGCGCCGACCTCACGAAGAAACTGCTGGCGACTCAGCGGATCGACGGGTCATGGTTCAACGCCCAGGCAGCACGCTGGTTCGAGGGAGCACCGACGCTCGGCACGGCCTACGCCGTCCTGGCGCTCGCGTCGGCCGGGCAGTCGCTCGATCGCTGATCGCGCGCCCACGACGGCGCCGGAGCTCGCGCAACGAGCCTGCCTCGGCCCGCGCGGTTTGTGGGGTCCCTCAGGCTGGGGTATCCTCGACAGACCGATGAAGCTCTTCAATTTCGTCCTCGCGACCACCGGCCCGACACTCACGAATCTCAAGATTCTCAGCCGGTACGCCTATGCGGCGACGCGGCACATGACGCCGCGCAAGCTGGTGAACATGGCGCGCGTGGAGTGGTCGAGGTTCCGCGGCAGCGATCGCGTCGCGGGCTTCCCCTACGTGCTCAAGATCGAGTCGACGAACGTCTGCAACCAGCGCTGCCCTTTCTGCCTCGACCGCGACCGCTCGTCGATCGACCAGGACGGCCGCGGCTTCGGCAAGATGCACCTGGAGTGCTTCCAGCGCATCATCGACATCATGGCCCCCACCACGCTGCGCCTGAACCTCTATGGATCGGGCGAGCCGGTGCTGTACCCGGACATCTACGAGATGATCCGCTACGCCGCCGACCGCAACATCGGCGTGACGATCTCGGCCAACCTGTCGGTGTTCAAGAAGGAGAACGCCGAGAAGCTCGTGCAGTCGGGCCTCGAGCACCTCATCGTCAGCTGCCACGGCGCCAGCCCCGAGACCTACGCCAAGTACAACATCGGAGGCGACTTCCACCGCACGCAGGAGAACATGCGGGCGATCGTGGAGGCCAAGCGCAGGCTGGGCAGCAAGCTGCCGTTCGTCGACTGGCAGTTCCTGCGCTTCTCGCACAACCAGCACGAGATCCCCAAGGCGCGCGCCATGGCCAAGGAGATCGGCGTGAACATGATCCGCTTCATCAACCCGAACATCCCTCCCGAGCACAAGGAGGAGTGGCGCCCGCGGCGGGACGACGAGATCGCCGACGCCAACCGCGGCGAGGGCAGCGTCAACGCCAGCCCGGGCGTGCACATCTCCGAGCGCGACCAGGCCGTGGCGCGCGGCGAGCGCATCATCGAGGACGAGAGCCAGCGTCCGAAGGCCGACGTGAACACCTGCTCGTGGCTCTACCGCTCGATCTTCTTCAACTGGGACGGCGGCATCCTGCCGTGCTGCGACGGGACCACGCAGCCGAGCCACGACCTGGCCAAGTTCACCGGCCAGACGCGCGACGAGTTCGCGGACTTCTGGAACGGCGAGATCTACCGCTCGCTGCGGCGCATGGCCAACTTCCGCGTGCCGCGCGAGGAGATGGACAAGACCTACACCTGCGCCAAGTGCATCAAGCCGCACATGCCGTTCATCCTGTACGAGCGCGGCTTCAAGCTGCCGCGCAAGTTCGAGAAGCGGCTGCTGCAGACGGAGCCCGACCTGCCGGAGCAGCGCAAGGCGTGGGCCAAGGGCCGCACGTCGCGCAGCAAGGCCGTCATCGGCGACCTCTGAGGGCGGCAGCGGGGGCGCTGAGCGCGGGAGAGGGTGCACTGAGCGCGGGAGCGGGCGCCCGCGCCCGGGCGCCGGCATCCGCGACACCGGGCGGCCTCTTCAGTCCGTCGCGCCGGCCCGCTCCAGCCGCTTGCGTGCGTTCGCGTCCAGCACCCGCTTGCGGATGCGCAGCGAGCGCGGCGTGATCTCGAGCAGCTCGTCGTCCTCGATGTACTCGAGCGCCTCCTCCAGCGAGAAGATGCGCGGCGGCGCGTAGCGCGGCGCCCGGTCGGTACCGGTGGCGCGCATGTTGGAGAGCTTCTTCTCGCGCGTCGTGTTCACGGCGATGTCGTCGGCCTTGCAGTGCTCGCCGACGATCATGCCCTCGTAGACCATGTCGCCCGGCGCCACGAAGAACTCGCCGCGGTCCTGCAGGGCGTCGAGCGCGTAGGCCGTCACGCGCCCCGTCTCCATGTTGACGATGCTGCCGGCCGTGCGGCGGGGCACCTTGCCCTTGTACGGCTCGTAGCCGCGCAGGATGTGGTGCACCGAGGCCTCGCCCTGCGTCAGCGTGAGCAGCCGTGAACGCAGCCCGATGAGGCCGCGCGCCGGGATGGCGAACTGCAGGCGCGCGAAGGCGCCCTCGGAGTTCATGTCCTCGAGCTCGCCGCGCCGGTTGCAGACGGCCTCGATGATGCGCCCCGCCATGTCGCTCGGGACGTCCACCGTGAGGCCTTCCACCGGCTCGAACCGCTCGCCGTTGACGTAGCGGTCGATGACGCGCGGCCGTGAGACGGCCAGCTCGAAGCCCTCGCGCCGCATGGTCTCGATGAGGATGCCCAGGTGCAGCACGCCGCGCCCGGAGACCTTGAACTGCGACTCGCCGCCCAGGTCCTCGACGCGCAAGGCCACGTTGCTGCGCAGTTCGCGCCGCAGTCGCTCACCGATCTGCCGTCCGTTGACGAGCCGCCCTTCCTTGCCGTTGAACGGCGAGTCGTTGACCATGAACTCCATGGTGAGCGTCGGCTCGTCGATGACCGGCATCGGCAGCGGCTCGGGGGCCGAAGGGTCGCAGAGCGTCTCGCCGATGGCGATCGACGGGTAGCCCATGACCGCGGCGATGTCGCCGGCCTCCACCTGCTCGACCGAGCGCCGCTCGAGCCCCTCGAAGACGAGCAGGTCGGCGACACGCCCGCTGACCGGTGCGGCGCCCGGCCGGCAGGCCGCCAGCGATGCGCCGCGCCGCAACACGCCGCGGTCGACGCGGCCGATGGCGATGCGCCCCACGAAGTCGTTGTGGTCGATCGACGCCACCTGCATGCGCGCCGCCCCCTCGAGGTCGGCACGCGGCGGCGGCACCTGGGCCTCGATGAGCTCGAACAGACGGGCCGTGTCGCGCTCGGGCCCGCCGGGCTCCTTGCGCACCCAGCCCTCGCGCCCCGAGGCGAAGACCACCGGGAAATCGAGCTGGCGGTCGTCGGCGCCGAGCTCGGCGAACAGGTCGAAGACCTCGTCCACGACCTCGTGCGGACGGGCGTTGGGGCGGTCGCACTTGTTGACGACCACGAGCACGCGCAACCCTTCGGCCAGGGCCTTGGTGAGCACGTAGCGCGTCTGCGGCATCGGGCCCTCGAAGGCGTCGACGAGCAGCAGGGCGCCGTCGGCCATGCGCAGCACGCGCTCGACCTCGCCGCCGAAGTCGCTGTGACCGGGCGTGTCGATGATGTTCACCTTGACGTCGCCCCGCACGACCGAGACGTTCTTGCTGAGCACGGTGATGCCGCGCTCGCGTTCGAGCGGATTGCTGTCGAGCACGCACTCGACGCGCTGCTGGTCCTCGCGGAAGACCCCGGCGTCGGAGAGCATGGCATCCACGAGCGTCGTCTTGCCGTGGTCGACGTGAGCGATGATGGCGATGTTTCGGATCTTCACGAGCCCAGCAAGGTAACGAATCGGCGCCCGGACTCCACAGCCCGCAGGCGCCGGCGACCGGCATTCGCGGCGGGGCGCTCCGACCAGCCGGCCGCCCGAACCGGCCGCCCGAGCCGGGAGTCGCGCCGGCGGGCGACCTCAGGGCCGGAGGCTGTAGAGCACGACGGGCGGCTCGGCCTGCAACTCCAGCCGACCTGAAGCGGCGGCCTCCACGGCCTGCACCAGGGCCGGTTCAGGCGGCCGGGGCCAGGGCACGAGCAGGAACCAACGCGCCGTCGGACAGCGCGCGCGGGCCTCCTCCCAGCGCTGCAGGTCGGCTCGGCCCGGCTCCTCCGCCAGCCCGCGCACCGCGCGGTCCGAGTAGTAGGTCAGCTCGGGGCGCTTGGCCAGGAAGGCCGGACCCTCGGAGCCGGGACGCAGCGGGTTGCCGTCGTAGTTGGTGAGCACGAGTTCGCCCGCCGGGACGTGCTCGTGCAACGCACGCCCGAGCAGCGCGGGCAGTTCCGACGGCGCATCGGGCAGCAGCTCGGCGCGCGCGGGCAGGCCGGTGGCCAGCAAGGCCGCGCTGCCGAGCAGGGCGACGATCGCCCCCCGGCGGCCCGGCAGCAGCCCCAGCACGGCCCCCAGCCCGACCGGCAACCCGAACAGCCAGTAGCTGTGCACGAGCATTCCCGCCGGGAACAGCACGCCGTGCACGAGCGGAGGCAGCAGCAGCAGCAGCAGCAAGCCCCGGCGTCCGAGGTGCGTGCCCGACGGCAGGCGGCACAGCGCCGCCCCGACCAGCACCAGCAGCGGCCAGGCGGGCATCAGCCGCCAGCTGTGTTCGAACCAGGTCGCCAGCGCCTGCGGGAGTGCTCCCGCCGACGGACCCTCGAGCAGCTGCGACGGGCCGCGCACCTCGGCCGCCGAGAGGAGCGCCGCGAGCGAGAAGCCCGGCAGGTGCGTCAGCCACAGCAACCAGCCCACGAACAGGGCCGCGGTCCAGGCGGCGAGCCCCAGGGCCGGTCGCCAGCGCCGGCAGACCAGGGCCAGGTGCAGCGCGCAACCGGCCGGCGCGTAGAGCCCCCACCAGTCGCAGGCCGACGCCAGGGCCGACAGCAGCAGCCACGGCCACAGGCTGCCGCCGCGCAGCCAGCGCCGGTAGGCGAGCAGCACCGCCAGCGACGCCGCCAGGACGGGTGGCCCCTGCGGATCGACGTGGGCACCGTAGGCCCACGTGAAGGGCTGGCACGCGGCCGCCAGCGCGGCGAGACCTCCGGCCAGCGCGCCGGCCTCGCCCCCCACGAGCCGGGCGAGCAGCAGGAGGCCGAGCAGCGTGCAGGCAGCCGCGAACGCGCTGGCCTGCCTCTCGCCCTCTCCGGCCACGGAGAAGATCGCCGCCAGCGCCAGCGAGACCCCTGGCGGATGATGCGCGTACACCTCGGGGCCCGCCGGCCCGCCGCCCTCCGGGTCGAGCAGCGGCGCCCCGCCCAGGAAGGTGGGACCGAGGCGCAGCGTGTTGCGCGCGATCTGCGCGTAGCGCGCCCCGTTGTGGCCGAGCCACGAGTGACGCCAGGGCCCGGCTTCCAGCGCCGGTCGCATGCCCCACAGGGCCACGCCCCACGCCAGCACCAGCAGCAGCGCACCGGCCAGGCGCTGCGGACGCCGGGCGCCGCCGGCCTCGTCGCAGTCCGCGGCGACGGGCCTCCCCCCTCCGCTCACCGGGCGGAGCTGGAGGCCGCGACGACGGGCAGGGCGGGCAGGCTGCCCTCGATCACGAGTTCGATCACGAGGCACAGGATGTCGCCGCTGCCCGGGATGGCCGCGACCTTGGCAGCGTCCTTCTCGGTGCAGAGCAGGCGCGCGGTCCGCGCCAGGCTGCGCACCTCGGCCAGGCTGGCGGCGTCGAAGGCGTGGTGGTCCGGAAAGGCGCACAGTCCCTGCACGTGGGCCCCGAGGGCCTCGACGGTGCGGCGGAAACCCTCGGGCTCCGCCAGCCCGCAGAACAGGTAGACCTCCTGCCCGCGCAGGCTGTCGAGCGGCGCCAGGGCGCCGCCGGCGACGGGGCGCACACCCAGCGGCACGTGCCGGCCCCAGGCGATGGGGAGTTCGCGCTTCCAGGCGAGCAGGCCCGAGCGCACGGTCTCGAGCGCGGAATCGTCCAGGCCGTCGAAGTGCGTCAGCACGACGGCATCGGCGCGCCCGAGCCCGGAGGGCGGCTCGCGCAGCCCGCCGAGCGGCAGCACGTAGCCGTTGCTCATCGGGGCGCGCGCGTTGACCACGACGATGTCCAGGTCGCGGTGCAGTCGCCGGTGCTGGAAGCCGTCGTCCACCAGGATGAGGTCGGCACCGGAGGCCGCCGCGCGGCGAGCCCCCATGAGCTTGTCGGGCGCCATCACCACCTGCGCCCCCGGCACGCGCTGCGCCATGAGCGCCACCTCGTCGGTGCGCCCCTCGGCATCGGCCACGGCGCCATAGGCGCGCGCCACGATGGCCACCTTGCGGCCCTGGCCCAGGGCCTGCTGCGCGAGCGCGATGACGAGCGGCGTCTTGCCGGTGCCGCCCACGGTGAGGTTGCCGACCGACACCACCGGCACGCCGACGTGCACGGGCGCGAGCAGCCCACTGTCGTAGAGCGCGTTGCGCGCGGAGACCACGAGCAGGTAGGCCAGGTAGAACGGCAGCAGCAGGACGCGCACGACGAACACGAGGGGAGTGTTCACGGGGCTCGCCAGGCACCTCGCCAGACTGGTCTTCATCGGGCTTCTCTCCAGCTCCTGCCGGTGTCGGTGAGAGGTGTGTCGGCCTCGGTGTAGCGCTCGGGCATGGCCGACGGGACGGGCGGATGGGCCGGCGTCATGAGGCGCGGCGCCGACGCGCTCGGCGGCACGTTCGGGGCCAGCGGCGGGAAGGGCGTCGCGGCGCCCGGGGCGGGCGCGCCGTCCTCCCTGCCCGTGGCCGCCTGCACCGCGCGCGCGGCCGCCGAGGCCTGGCCCCCACCCGAGCTGTCGGCCGGCGCCTCGCGGCGGCGCAGCGCGAGGATCTCCTCGGCCAGCGTGAGGTAGTCCTCGGCGCCACGGCTGCCGGGCGCGTACTGGAAGATGGTCTTGCCGTGGCTCGGGGCCTCGGCCAGCTTGACGTCGCGCCGCACGACCGACTGGAGCAGGATGTCACCGAAGTGCTTGCGCACGTCGTCGATGACGGCCCGGCTGAGGTTGGTGCTCGGGTCGTGGCGGCAGCTCATCATGGTCGAGATGCGCAGCGCCGGGTTGAGGCGCGTGCGCACCAGCTGCACGATCTCGAGCAGCTTCGAGAGCCCCTGCAGCGCGAAGAACTCGGCCTGGATGGGCACGAACAGCTCGTCGCAGGCCACCAGGGCGTTGAGCGAGAGGAGGCCCAGGCTCGGCGGGCAGTCCACCAGGATGAAATCGTAGCGACGCGGCCGCTCGCGCGCGTCCTCCTCGAAGGCCTGGCGCAGCAGCATCTCGCGCCCGACGGCGTTGACCAGCTCGAGCTCCATGCCCGCCAGGTCGATGCTGGCCGGGGCCACGTCGAGGTTCGGTTCGGTCGTCGGCCGGGCGACGTGCGAGAGCGGGTCCTTGCCGTGGAACAGCTCGCACAGGGAGGGCCGCACCGTGGCCGGGTCGAGGTCGAGGTGCACGGTGAGGTTGCACTGCGGGTCGAGGTCGCAGACGAGCACCTTGCGCCCGAGACGCGCCAGGGCCGCACCGAGGTTCACCGTGGTCGTGGTCTTGCCGACGCCGCCCTTCTGGTTGATGACCGCGATGCGCCGCATGGAGTCGTCCGTCGGGCTGAGGTGCGTCGGACCTGCCGTCTGAGCTAGAATCGTCGCTGTGACCACGCGCGCCAAGGAACTTTTCGACGCGTCGGTCGACCAGGTCCGTCGCGGCCAGCTGCGCCCCGCACTGGGAACCTTGCTGGACGCCCTGGCCGCCGACCCCGCCCACGCCGAGTCCCTGATGGCGGCGGGCCGGATCTGTCGCATGCTGGGGGCGCCGGAGGAGGCCGCCCTGTTCGAGGCGCTCCACTCGGATCCCCAGGATGTGAGCGCACTCTACAACCTGGGGTATCGGCTCGTCGACCAGACGCGACCCGACGTCGCCGCGGCGCTCTTCGAGCGCGGGCTGGCGCACGGCGCCACCGACGGCACGCTCGAACTGGCCCTGCGCCGCGAGCTGGCTTATGCGCGCTTCGCCCAGCGCGACTTCGAGGCCTGCCTGCGCACCCTCGCCGCCCTCGAGCGCCACGCCCCGGACGCCTGCTCCGAGACCGAGCTGCTGGACCAGGCGCTGCTGTCGGCCGAGGCTGCGCTCTACCTCGGGCGCCGCGAGGTCTGCCGGCAGTTCCTCGAGCGTGCCGAGGCCGGCCTGCCCGACGACGGCCAGCGCGTGCGCCTCGATGCCCTGCACGGCCTGCTGGGCCGCAGCGTCCACTGGCCAGCCCTGGTCGACGCCCCGCTGCGAGCCTGGCACTTCATCCAGCACGCCGGGGTGCTGCTCAAGACGGCGGGCGGCTACTTCGAGGACGGCAGCCGGGCCGGGCGCTTCGACGTGCTGGAGCTGCGCCCCGACATGCTGGCCTTCCTGTTGCGGCGCCTCGCGCAGCTCATCGAGCGCCTGGAGATCGAGGTGGCGGCGGTGGCCCCCACCGGGCCGGTGGCCGCTCCCCTCGCGTCGGGCCTCGCGCGCTGGCTGGGCGCCGAGCCGCTGGCCGACCTGACCGGACGCGCCGGCCGACCGACGCTGCTGGTCGCCGCGAACGCGGGCGAACTGCAGCCACTCAGCGCCGGCCTCGTGCAGCATCGGGCCGACCTGCACGTCTTCGCGCTCAACCTCGACTGGAGCCGCGACAACGCCGTCATGCCCGACGTGGCGGGCGTGCTGGCGCGACGCAGCTTCCTGCCGTGGGAGTCGCGCTACGTGATGAACCCCGACCGCAGCGGCATGCGCGACGTGCCCGGCGACGGTCGTCCGGCCGACACGATCGGCGCCGAGCTGCATGAACTCGGCGGCACGCTGCACGACGACGGCGGCAAGGCACGCGCCGACTTCGAGCGCTTCTACCTCCCGCTCGCCGGAGAACTGGTGCTCGGCAACGAGGACCGCCATCCGTACCGGCGCGAGTTCACGCAGCTCTCACCCTGCTGGACACCGGTGGGCCGCGATGCCGTGCGCGATGGCGACGACGGTGGCCCCGGAGAGGACGGCGCGGGCCGCTGATCGCCACGCGCCCGACGGAGACATGATGTCCAGCCAGAGCATGCCCTGCCTCTTGGATCGTGTGCGCGCTCTCGCCGAGCGCGTGACGAACCCCGCGCAGTACCTCGGCGGCGAGTTCAACAGCGTGCGCAAGGAGCCCGCTGGGCTCGTCGCGCGCCTCGCGCTCTGCTACCCCGACGTCTACGAGATCGGCTCCAGCCACAACGGCAGCCAGGTGCTCTACCACGTCGTCAACCTGCACCCGGACCTGGCCTGCGAACGCTGCTTCACGCCCTGGCCCGACATGGCGCAGCTGATGCGCTCCGAGGGGCTGCCGCTGTTCACGCTCGAGAACCACCACCCGGTGTCCGGCTTCGACGTGCTCGGCTTCACGCTCCAGACCGAGCTGACCTACAGCAACATCCTCGAGACGCTCGACCTCGCCGGGCTGCCCCTGCGCGCGGCGGCGCGCGACGCGAGCCACCCGATCGTCGTGGCGGGCGGGCACGGCGCGCACTCGCCGGAGGTGCTGGCCGAGTTCGTCGACGTCTTCCTGCCGGGGGACGGCGAGGAGACGCTGCCGGAGTTCCTGCGCTTCGTCGGCGAGCAGCGCCGGGCGGGCACGCCTCGCGCGGAGCTGCTGCGGGCGATCGCCGCGCGCTTCGCCTACGCCTACGTGCCCTCCATGTACACGGCGCGCTTCGAGGGCGACACAGGCCCGTTCCGCGGCCTGACCCCGCGCTTCCCCGACGTCCCGGCCTCCATCAAGGGTGCGTCGGTCTTCGACTTCGGCAGCGTGCCGATCGTGCGCCGCCCCATCGTGCCCAACGCGCGCACGGTGCACGAGACGGTCTCGCTCGAGATCATGCGCGGCTGCACGCGCGGCTGCCGCTTCTGCCAGGCCGGCATGATCACGCGCCCCATGCGCTACCGCACGGTCGAGCAGCTGGTGGAGGCCGCCGAGCAGGCCATCGACGCCACGGGCTACGACGAGGTCACGCTCACCAGCCTCTCCTCGGGCGACTACCCGTGGATCGAACAGCTCATCACGGCCATGAACGAGCGCTTCGCCGGGCGGCGCGTCTCGGTCTCGCTGCCGAGCCTGCGCGTCACCGGCGAGCTGGCGCACCTGCCCGGCATGACGAACAACGTGCGCAAGTCGAGCCTCACGTTCGCGCCCGAGGTGGCCACCGACCGCCTGCGCAGGATCATCAACAAGGACATCCGCAACGAGGACGTGATCAAGAGCGCGGAGGCCGCCTACCGTGAGGGCTGGTCGACGATCAAGCTCTACTACATGATCGGCATCCCGGGCGAGATGGAGGAAGACCTGCGCGCGGTGGTCGAGTTCGCCAACCAGCTCTCGCTGCTGCGCCGCACGGTCACGGGCAAGGGCAAGGCGAAGATCAACGTCACCGTCTCCACCTTCGTGCCCAAGGCCTTCGTGCCCTTCCAGTGGGACGGGATGATGAGCCGGCACGTCGTGCGGGCGAAGCAGGAGTGGATGCGACGGCTCAACAACAGCCCGCTCGTGAAGCTCAAGTTCCACGACCCCGACCAGAGCTACCTCGAGGGCATCCTCTCGCGCGGCGACCGCCGGCTCGCCCCGGTGATCGAGCACGCCTGGCGCGCCGGCGCGCGCTTCGACGCCTGGAGCGAGCACTTCGACCTGCAGCGCTGGCTCGACGCCTTCGCCGCCACCGGGCTCGACCCGGATGCCTTCGCGCTGCGCGAGCGCGAGCGCGACGAGGCGCTGCCCTGGGACCACCTCGACATCGGGCCGAGCCGCGACTACCTGTGGGCCGAGCGCGAACGCGCGCGACAGCTGATCAAGACCGAGTACTGCGTCGGCAAGGTCTGCCACGTGTGCGGCGTGCCCCCGTCGCTGTGCTTCGCCATCAAGCGCGACATGGGCCTGCTCGGCAGCCGCCAGCGCGGCATCCTCGAGATGGACAGCCAGGGCATCACGCGCGGCGTCGAGGGCGTCGCCGAGGACGCCGAGCGGCGCCTCACCGTGGCCAGCCCCGGGCCGGTGCGCGCGCCGCGCACCCAGCGTGCAGCGCCTCGGGCCGGGACCGGGGCCGGGACCGGGGCCGGGGCCGGGGCCGGGGCCGGGGCCGGAGAGTGTCCGTGACCGCCGGGCCCTTCGCCCGCTCGCTCGGATACTTCCCGCGCATCCGAGGTCGCTGGTGGAAGGGCATGCTCTGCATCATCCCCAGCAGCGGGCTCGAGTTCCTGCTGCCGCTCATCGTGGCGCACGTGGTCGACGGCGTGCGGCAGCAGGCCATGGGCGTCGCGGCCGTCGGCTGGTGGTGCCTGCTCGCGATGGGCGTGACGCTGGTGAAGGGCGTGGCCAAGTTCGGCATGCGCTGGTGGGTCACCGGCGCCTCGCGCGAATTCGAGCAGCACTTCCGCCAGGACTACTTCCAGCACCTGACCAGGCTCTCGCCGCACGACCTGGCCCACCTGCGCACGGGCGACATCATGTCGCGCAGCACGGCCGACGTGGAAGCCGTGCGCATGATGCTGGGCCCCGGCCTCATGTACGTGAGCCAGGCGGCGCTCATCGTGCCGATCGCGCTGTGCGTCATGGCGTGGATCGACTGGCAGCTCACGCTCGTCATGCTCGTGCCCTTCGTGGGCCTGGCCGCCGTCATCCGCATCGCGGCGCGCCCGACCCAGCACTGGAGCGAGGCCACGCAGGAGCGGCTGGCCGACCTGTCGACCGTCTCGCAGGAGAGCTTCTCCGGCGTGCGCGTGGTCAAGGCCTTCGCCACGGAGGCCGTGTCGGCCAGCGCCTTCCGGCGCATGGGGCAGGCGTTGCTCGAGGCCAACCTGCGCCTCGCCGTGCTGCGCGGCGTGACGTCGGCCGGCATCACCGCCGTCAAGGACCTGGGCACGCTCGTCATCCTGCTCGTGGGCGGCTGGCACGTCATCGACGGACGCATGAGCGAGGGCCAGTTCCTGCTCTTCTTCATGATCCTCGGGCTGGCGCTGTGGCCGCTCATCGCCATCGGCTGGATGCTGGGCATGTACCACCGCGCAAAGGCCGGGGCCCTGCGGCTCGAGGAGGTGTTCGCCATCCGCCCGTCGGTGGCCGACCTGCCCCGACCCGCCGGCCAGGCCCCGCCGGACGCACACCTGCGCGGCGAACTCGAGGTGCGCGACCTGTCGTTCGCCTGGAACGGCGCACCGGTGCTGGATCGCATCAGCTTCCGCGTGCCGGCCGGCAGCACGCTGGGCATCACCGGTCGCACGGGCTGCGGCAAGACGACGCTCGTGCAGCTCATCGCGCGGCTCGTCGAGCCGCCGCCGGGCACGGTGCTGCTGGACGGGCGTGACATCCGGCACTGGCCGCTCGACCAGCTGCGTCGTCACCTCGGCGTCGTGCCGCAGGACAGCTTCCTGTTCAGCGAGACGATCCGTCAGAACATCGCCTTCGCCGGCCCGCACGTGAACGACCGCGTCGAGCAGGCGGCCCGCCTGGCCCAGGTGGACGACGACATCCGCGGCTTCCCGCACGGCTACGAGGAGCTGCTCGGCGAGCGCGGCGTGACGCTCTCGGGCGGCCAGAGGCAGCGCACCGCCATCGCACGCGGGCTGGCGCCCGACCCGCCGGTGCTCATCCTCGACGACTGCCTGTCGGCCGTGGACTCGGTCACGGAGCAGGCCATCCTGAAGGGCCTGCGCCAGGCGCTCGTGGGCCGCACGGCCATCCTGGTCAGCCACCGCGTCTCGGCGCTCTCGCTGGCCGACCACGTGCTCGTGCTGGACGGCGGGCGCATCGTCGAGCAGGGCAGCCACGACGACCTCATCGCCGCCGGCGGCCTGTACGCCGAACTCGAGGCGCGCCAGCGCATCGAGGCCGAGATCGAGGCCCTATGAGCACGGTCGACGTCGATCTCCTGCCGGACCAGCGCATCGGCGGCAAGGCCGACCGCCTGCTGCTGCGCCGCATGCTCGTCTTCGCGCGGCCGCACGTCGCGGCGCTCTCCGTGACGATGGCGCTGCTGCTGTTCGGCATCTGGCTGCGCATCGTCGGCCCGCTCATCATCGGGCGGCTCATCGACGGCCCGCTGGGCGAGGCCTTCCGCACGCGCGGCACGCCCGACTTCGACGCCGAGCGCCTGGCCGAGGGCGTCACGATGAACGCCCTGCACTACCTCGCCGTGAGCACGACGCTGGCCGTCAGCCTGGTGCTGCTCGAGTGGCTGATGAACCGCACCGGGCAGCGCGCCGTCTTCGAGATCCGCAACACGCTCTTCCACCACCTGCTGCGGCTGCCGGTCGCCTGGTTCGACCGCCACCACGTGGGCTGGGTCGTGACGCGCAGCACGGGCGACGTGGACTCGCTCTCCGAGCTCTTCACCACCGGCGTCGCGACCATCGCCAAGGACATCCTCTCGATCGTCGTGGTGCTGGGCGTGCTGGCCTGGATCTCGCCCTCGCTCTCGATCGTCGCGGTGCTCGTGCTGCCCATCATGATCTGGGTCACGTTCCGCTTCCGGCTCAACGCGCGCATCGCCTACCGCGCCACGCGCAAGAGCATCGCGCGCCTCAACGGCTACCTGCAGGAGCGGCTCACCGGCCTCGACGTGGTGCACCTGTTCCGCCGCGAGCGCGCCTCCGGCGAACGCTTCGGCGAGCTCAACGAGCGGTACTACCAGGACAACATGCTCACGGTGCGGCACTTCTCGCTCTTCTTCCCCACCGTCGACACGCTCTCGCAGGTGGTCAAGCTCGGCACGCTCGTCTGGGCGGCCTGGCTGATCGGCGATGGCCAGCTCACGCTCGGCGCCTTCGCCACCTTCTGGTTCCTGCTCGACTTCATCTTCGAACCCATCCGCGAACTGGCCGAGCGCTACAACGTGCTGCAGGCGGCCATGGCGGCGGGCGAACGCATCTTCAGCATCCTCGATGCGCCCACCGAGAACGGGCCGGTGCCCGTGCAGCAGTCGATCGCCGCCGCCGGCCGCGAGGCCGCGGGCCGCGGCGAACGCGCCCCGCGGCGCCTGCACCCCGACGGCAGCTCGGCGGCCGTCGCGATCGCCTTCGAGCAGGTGAGCTTCGCGTACCCGGGCAGCGACGACGTCCTGCGGAACGTGAGCTTCAGCATCCCGCGCGGCCAGAAGGTGGCCGTCGTGGGTCACACCGGCGCCGGCAAGTCGACGCTCGTCAACCTGCTGTGCCGCTTCCACGAGACGGAGCGCGGCGTGGTGCGCGTGGACGGCTGCGACGTGCGTTCGCTGCCGCACGCCGAGTTGCGCCGCCGCATCGCCATCGTGCAGCAGGACGTCTTCCTGTTCAGCGACACGATCGCGGCCAACATCCGCATGGGCGAGGCCAGCCTCACCGACGAGCGGGTGGCCCAGGTGGCGCGGGCCGTCAATGCGGACCGCTTCATCGACAAGCTGCCGGCGCGCCACGCCACCGTGCTGCGCGAGCGCGGCAGCAACCTGTCGTCGGGACAGCGCCAGCTCATCGCCTTCGCCCGCGCCCTGGCCGCCGACCCGGAGATCCTGGTGCTCGACGAGGCCACCTCGTCGGTGGACAGCGAGACCGAGCAGTGGATCGAGGAAGCCACCGCCACGCTGCTCGCGGGGCGCACGAGCCTGATCATCGCGCACCGGCTCTCGACCGTGGTGCGCGCCGACTGCATCCTCGTGATGCACAAGGGAGAGCTGCGCGAGGTGGGCACGCACGAGGAGCTGCTGCAACGCCGCGGCCTCTACCACCGGCTCTACAGCCTGCACCTCTCGGCCTCGGGCTGAGGGCCGTGCGGCGCGACCCGGCCTGCAAGAGCCGGCGCCCTGATCCCAGGGAGCAACCCCTGACGCCGGGCGCCGGCTGACGGCGCCTGCGGGGGCGGACCGCAGGCGCCCGGTACCGCAGCGTCGCAACCCCAGCCCTCGGGAGCCTTCCGTGAAACGCATCGCCAAGTTCGTGCTGCTGCCCATCGTCCTGCTCGCCGGCCTGCTCGTGGGCCTGGCGAACCTGCTCGCCGGGCGGGCCGAGCCGCTGCCGCCCCCGAACGGCGGGCTCGCGATCCAGCTCCCCGACGGCCGCAGCGAGCGCCTGCAGGACCTGCTCGGCCGGATCCAGCGCCTGGCCGACCCGCAGACAAGGGCAGGGCGCGCCGGACCGGCCGTGCCCGATCCCACGGACCAGGCCGTCGCAGCCGTCGCAGCCGTCGCAGCCGTCGAGGACGCCTCGGACGCCTCGGACGCCTCGGACGCCTCGGACGCTGCAGACGCTGCGGGCGCCGCGACAGGGACGCCCGGCGCCCCAGGCATGACCGCCGTCCGCTGGCCGCCGCCGGTGGACGAGAACGACCTGTTCAGCCTCGGTTCCTTCGCTCTCCGCGAGGGTCGTCGTGAGGAGGCAATGGCCCTGCTGCTCTCGGTTCCTCCCGCACACCCACGTTACGCCGACGCCCAGCGCTTCATAGGTTGGGAGCTGCTCACGCTCGACCAGGACCGCGCCCTGCAGGGGCTGGCCTACCTGAACCGCGCCGTGCAGGCGGCGCCCTTCGACGGGGAGTGCTGGCAGGACGCCTCGCGCGTCTACCTGCGAACTCTGGGAGTGCGCTTCGACCCGGTGGGCTTGCGCATGCGTTGACGTCAGCCTGCGCAGGAAGACCGGCACCGCCCCTGCACAGCGCGCCGCAGGCCGACTACAATCCGCACCCGTCGGAGGAGTCGGCGCGCGGTGGGGTGCCGCGAGCGCCATCACGGGTGACGAGGAGCACGCGACGACCGGGCACGGCCGACGCGTCGACCGGACGATGAGCGACCAGCTGTTCATCGAGGCAGTCGGCCTGGCCCACCGCGGGCGGTGGAGCGAGGCGGCCCTCGTCTTCGCACGCTACGTGGGAGTTGCCGGCGAAGACGCCGAGGTCCTGCTGCTGTGGGGCGGCTGCCTGGCCGAACTCGGGCGACACACCGAGGCGCTGCCGCTGCTCGAACGCGCGGAACGCCTGTGCGCCCGCTCGCCCCAGCGCCGCTCGCTGCGCGTGCGCGCGCTCGGCGCGCTCGGCCAGTGCGCGCGCCACGCGGGCCAGAGCGGCCAGCCCGGTGCGCGGCAGGGCATGCGTCGCCAGGCGCTCGCGGCCTATCGCGCGGCGGCAGCCCTCGCACCCGGCGACCGCGACCTCGAGGCCTGCGTGCGCCAGCTCGAGGAATCGATGGTGGACTCGGGCGAGATCGATGCGACGAAGTCGCCGTCGGCGGGCGCGCCGATGCCGTCGACCCGGTCGACGCCACGCGAGGCCGGCGCCAGCGACTGAGTCGCCGCGCGCGACTCGCGCGGACCTGACGGGCCCCGCGCTGCACACCGAGGGCGCGGTGGAGGGCGCCTCCGGTGCGGGGTATGCTTCGCCCACCGACCACGACGGACGCCGCACCGCAGGGCCGCCGGCCCGCCCCGGACCCTACGACGATGCTCTTCAACTCGCTGCAGTTCGTCGTCTTCTTCCCGACGGTCGTGCTGCTGTTCTTCCTGCTGCCGCACCGCTTCCGCTGGCTGCTGCTGCTGGCCGCGAGCTACGTCTTCTACGGCGCCTGGAAGGTCGAGTTCCTGCTGCTGCTCATCGGCTCCAGCGTGTTCGACTGGCTCATCGGGCTCGGCATGAGCCGGCAGTCCACGCGCCAGGGGCGCCGCCCGTGGCTCATCGCCAGCCTCGTGTGCCAGCTCGGGCTGCTCGGCTTCTTCAAGTACTACAACTTCTTCGTGGAGTCGGGGGTCGAGTTCTTCGCCTCCATCGGCATGCCCGTCGACTGGCACACGCTGTCGATCGTGCTGCCGGTGGGCATCTCGTTCTACACCTTCCAATCGCTCAGCTACACGATCGACCTGTACCGCGGGCTCTACCCGGCCGAGCGGCACGCAGGCATCTTCGGGCTGTACGTGGCCTTCTTCCCGCAGCTCGTCGCGGGGCCCATCGAGCGCGCGCAGCACCTGTTGCCGCAGTTCAGGAAGGTGCAGCACTGGGACTGGCACCGCATCCGCTGGGGCCTGCTGCAGATGCTGGTGGGCTTCTGGAAGAAGCTGGTGCTGGCCGACCGCCTGTCGCTCTACGTGAAAGAGGTCTACTCCTCCCCCGACAGCTACCCCGGGGTGCCGATGTGGACCGCCACGTACTTCTTCGCGCTGCAGGTCTACTGCGACTTCGGCGGCTACTCCGACATCGCCATCGGCAGCGCGCGCGTGCTGGGCTTCGACCTGATGACCAACTTCAGGCGCCCCTACCTGGCCGATTCGTTCAAGGCCTTCTGGGACCGCTGGCACATCTCGCTGACGACCTGGTTCCGTGACTACGTCTACTTCCCGGCGGGCGGCAGCCGGAAGGGCACGCTGCGCACCTACCTGAACATCCTCGGGCTGTTCACGCTCTGCGGACTGTGGCACGGCGCGCGCTGGAACTGCGTGCTGTGGGGCACGGCCAACGGCGTCTACCTCGTGGCCGGGCAGGTGACGGGCGACCTGCAGCGGCGCTTCTCGCAGGTGACGGGGCTGGTGAAGCTGCCCCTGGTGCGCAAGGTGTTCAACGTGCTGCTCACCTTCCACCTGTTCGTGCTCTCGCTCATGATCTGGCGCTCGGGCTCGCTGCCGGAAGCCGGCTTCAACATCCGGCAGGCCTTCGCGCTGGGAGGCGAGGCCACCGGCAAGCCGCCGATCGCCCCGTTCGAGCTGGGCATCGCGCTGCTCGGGCTGCTGGCCCTGCTCGTGTACGAGATCTTCCAGGAGCGCCACGACAGCGAATTGCTGGCCGAACTCGAGGCCCGCCCCGCCTGGGTGCGCTGGCCGGTGTACTACGCGCTGGGCTTCAGCTTGCTGCTGTTCGGCGTCTTCGAGCTGAAGGAGTTCGTGTACTTCCAGTTCTGACACGAAGAGGCCTCCCATGCTGCGCGCACTCCTCGGACCGCTGCTGTTCCTCGCCCTCGGCGCCGCCGGCTGCGTCGGCTTGCACCGCCTGCGCCTGGCCATCGCGCCGGCGCACGACATGGAGCTGCTGCGCATCGAGCGCCTGCTCGAGCACGCCGACCGCGTGGAGGCGCTCTCGGTCGGCAGTTCGCACAGCCTGGCCATCGACTTCCAGGCCGCCGGCGTGCCGGGCTACCACGTCTGGACGCTGGGCCAGGACCTGTTCGAGGTCGAGTCGCAGCTGCGCTGGCTGCTGCCGCGCCTGCCCGCGTTGAAGACCCTGGTCTTCGCCGTCTCCTACGGCAGCTTCCACCGCGACAACGGCGCCTGCACCGACAAGGAACGCGGCATGGCGCGGCGCGACTTCTACGCCAGCTCGCCCGGCTACGGCCGCATCGCCGACGACAGCCTGGAGTGGTTCAAGGGGATCATGACGAGCCAGCTCGTGACGCCGGACCACTGGGGCGACGTCCTGGCGGCGCTGGTCAAGCGCTGGCAGGGCGAGACGCCCGCGCGGCGACAGTACCGCAACGAGATGTACGCCGACGGGCGCTTCGGGAGCCCGTCGGCCGCCGTGCGCGACGACGCGTGGCTGGCCAACGAGGCGCGCACCGAGTCGCTCCCGCGCCACATGCGGCTGCAGCAGAACATGCTCGACAACTCGCCCGACCTGCCGGAGCGCGCCGCGGCCTGCTTCGGCCGCATCCTCGACCTCGCCGAGCAGCATGGGCTGCGCGTCATCTTCTACACGCCTCCCTACCACCCGGCCTACGTCGCGGGCTTCGACGCGGCGACGCGCCAGGCCACGCTCGACACCCTGGCGCACTTCGTCGCCACGCGCGGCATCGAGTACCACGACTACAGCCAGGACGAGGCCTTCGTCGGCTGCAGCGAGTGCTTCGTGAACAGCGACCACCTCAGCCCGGAGGGCAGCCGGCGGTTCAGCACGCTGCGCATCCGGCCGTTGCTCGCGCCCGAGGGCGCGGACGCCCGCTGAACCGGCGGGCCGGCCCCCCGCCGGCCCTGCGCCAGCACTCCGCCGGCGGCCCTGCGCCGGCCCTGCGCCGGCCGTCCGCCGGCACTCACTGCCGCCGCGTGAACCGGGAGGCGGCGCTGCCGGGCACGTCGTCGGTGGTCTCGTGGCGGGAGCGATCGGGCACGCGCCACACCTTCCAGCAGAGCGGCTCGCCGACGGGGATGTAGGCCCAGGCCTCGGGCGGCATCACCCAGCAGGTGTCGCGGATCTGCTGCCGGAAGAACTCGTGCGTGGCGACGAGCACGCGACCGTGTTCGCGATAGATCTGCAGGCTGTAGACCGCGGGGTCGGCGCCGTCCTCGGCGGGCGTCCAGCAGAAGCGCGGCGGCGCGTCGAGCACGGCGCCGTCGGACGGTTCGAGCAGCTGCAGGCGCGGCACGGCCGGGGGCGTGGCGAGGTCGCCCACGAGGCTCGCGTGCCAGACATCGGCGCGCGCCAGGGCCGGGTCGAAGGCCGGGCGGAACTGGAAGAGCAGCACGGAGGCGGCGATGCCGACGGGCAGGAGCCCGAGCAGCGCGGCGAGCGCGCGCGGGACGGTTCGCGAGCCGACGAGGGCATGCAGACCCGCGGCGAAGAGCACGGCCATCGGTCCGAGCGCCGGGAACATGTAGCGCACGTCGGGCCCGCGCATCATGCGGTTGTAGTTCAGCGTCAGCCCGAAGAGCAGCAGCGCCGACCCGGCCAGCAGGGCCACCACGAGCGGCCGGCCCGCCGGCGCGGCGGCGCCCGCCACCGGCCCCTCCCGGCGCCGGGCCCGGGCGCGCATCGCCCGCAGCAGCCAGCCGACGCCGGCCGCGAGCGCCACCAGCTTGCCGAGCTGCACCAGCCAGTCCAGCGGCGCGAGCACCCACCAGCCGAAGTGCCCGAGCAGCGAGGCGAAGACGCTCGGCAGGAAGTGCTCCATGATCCACTCGTGCGCCTCCCCCGGTTCCACGCGGATGCGTTCGTGGAAGGAGAGCTGGTGCACGTCGAGCGCCAGCAGGCTGCCGTAGAGCGCGCGGTTGCGCAGGAACCAGAAGCCCGTGACGAGCAGCAGCACGCTCAGGGCCAGCAGGGCCGAGAGCACGGTGCGGCGCTTCCCGGGCCAGCCGATCCAGGCCGAGATCCACACGCAGGCCATGATCGGCAGCAGGAACACGGCCGTGAGCTTGCTCATGAGCGCCAGGCCCGCGAGCAGCCCGCAGAGCAGGCCCGGGCCGGCGCCGAGGCGGCGGCGCGCGAGCGCCGTCGCGAGCACGACCAGCACGAGATGGCTCAGCGCGGCCGCCGGGACGTCGTTGCTGATGGCGCCGTGGATCGCGCTCCACTTGGGCATCACGGCCAGCAGCAGGGCCGCCATGTCGGCCACGGCCGGTTCGCCCGGGAAGGCCAGCCGACCCAGGCGATGCGTGGCCAGCACCGAGACCAGCCCGAAGAGCACCGACCAGCCGCGCAGCAGCCACAGCAGGCGGATCTCCGGCGAGACCGGCGGCTGCTCGTCGTAGCCGTGCAGGTAGTGCAGGCGCATGCCGGCCGGCGGATGTTCCCAGTCGGACGCGAAGTCCGGGTTGCGTTCCACCGAGCTCGTCGTGTCCCAGCGGCCGAGCAGGTGCAGCGTGGCCGCCAGCAGGGCGTAGTAGGCCGGCGGGTGGTAGGCCTGGGTGGCCTCGTCCACCAGCGGCCGGCCCAGCTGGGCCGCGGTGCCGCGCACGAGGGGGAGTTCGCCGGTGTGCGCGATGTGAAAGGCGTAGCGGTAGTGGTCCGACTCGTCGGGCGCCTCGAAGGCCGGCGTGCTCAGCAGGTAGCCGACCGCGAACACGAGGTGGACGAGCGCGGCGAGGGCGGCGCCGTGGCGCATCGGATCGGCGACCGGCTAGGTCGCGTCGGAGTGGGCCTGTCCGGGCGGCCCGACCGCGCTGCCTGCGCCGCCCAGCCACGACCAGCACAGCACGCCGCCCACGAGCAGCAGGAGTCCCGCGAGGCCCAGCCCGGCGCCGACGCGGTGCACGGCCGGTTCGAAGGCCAGCTCGACCTCCAGGGCGCCCGTGTCGGCCAGGGGCACGCCGATGAGCGCGTGGTCGGCCACGAGGGTGGGCAGCTCGCGTCCGCCGACGCGCGCCACCCAGCCCGGATGCCACGACTCGCTCACGACGAGCAGGCCGGGCGCGCCGGCAGCCACCGACAGGTGCAGGCGACCGGGCGCGTACTCGAGCACGCTCACCTCACGCGGACCCCAGTCCTCCGGCAAGGGCGGCAGCACGAGGCCGTCCTTGCCCTCGGAGCCGGTCTCGGTGAAGACCTCGACGCCCGCCAGCGCCCCGGGCGGCGCCTCGCCCAGGATGGCCGTGCTGCGCGGGTCGAAGGCCGCACCTGCCAGGCGCTCCAGTCGTTGCCCCTTGAACGGCACGACGTGCAGGCGCGACACGACGTACGCGCGCGGCAGGGCCTCGAGGTTGCGCAGCACGCGCACGTGCCCCACGCGCTCGCTCTCCGCGAAGCCGCGCGGCGGCTCGCCTTCGACCGTGCTGTAGACCGCGGCCACGCCGAGCATGTCCACGGCCGGACGTTCGAGCTGGCCGGGCTCGAGCACGCCGCCCAGGATGGAGCCCGAGAGCAGCGTGCCCGGCGCGACGGCGGACACGAGTTCGGCCGTGCGCAGCGGCAGCATGGGGGCGTAGGCCTGGACGTCGTGCAGGCCGAAGAGCCCCGGGAAGTTCGGGCGCAACCAGCTCGGATCGTTGCCCACGCGCCAGATGCGCGGAGGCACGAGCGCCTCCGGGTCGATGCTGCGCGCGGCCGAGGCCAGCGCCGGCACGCGCAGGCGTCCGACGTCGGAGGTGGAGGCGTCGGCGGTCACGCCGTCGGCCGGCGCGGCGCGCAGCATCGGCCAGGCCGAGAGCAGCAGCTCGACGAGCAGCAGCACCGGCAGCAGGCCCCCCATGCGCTCGATGCGCGCGTCCCAGCCGCGTTCGGTGGGCGCCGAGCGCGGCCGCAAGAGCAGCACCGCCGCCAGCGCCGCGGCGAGCGCCAGCACCGCCGAGCCCGCGGCGGCCGAGGCCGCGGTCACGAAGTCCTCGCGGCTCACCACCGCGTAGATCTGCTCCAGGCTCACGTTGCCGAGGTCCATCTCCTCGGCCAGCTGCGCGGCCCAGGCATCCACATCGAGGCTCTCCTCGGTGGACGGCACGCCGACGAGCAGGACGAGCAGCACGCAGGTCGCCACGAGCGACGCGACCCAGCAGAGCGCCACGGTGGCCAGGCGCTGCTTGCGCACGAGATCGAGCCCGCCGGCCGCCAGCACCGCGAGCGCGAAGGTGGAGAGCACCAGCAGCCGCCGCGGGCTGCCCACGCGCAAGGGCGGCAGCACGCGCGCCACGAACTCGAGCGCCGCCGGCCAGAACAGCAGCACGAACACCGCCAGCGCCACTCCCGAGTAGCAGCGCGTGGTCCAGCTGCGACCGAACACCAGGGCGCCCAGCGCGAGCAGCAGCCCGAGGACGCCGATGCCCATGCTGGTCTCGGCGCGGTTCTGGGCCAGCGGCTGGCTGCGCGCCCGCAGGCTGTCCTGCGCGGCCAGCGGGTGGCGCCCGGGCAGGCCGCTGGTGGCGTAGTAGTCGGGTGCCAGCAGGTGCGCCAGGAACGGCAGGTCCATCGCGTCGGCGGCGACGATCTCGGGCGCCTGCTCCTGCCGCGCCGACTGCTCGCGCATGTAGTCGAGCGTCGGCAGCAGCTGCGGCGCCGCGAGCAGCAGCCCGACCAGCACGGCCCCGGCGGCGCGCAGCGCGCGGGCGAGCCAGCGGTGGGCCTCGCTGCCGCGCGCCGGGGGCGTCGCGGCCCGGCGCGCCCGCAGGCCGACGAGGGCGCGCACGAGTTCGAGCAGGCCGGCGAGCAGGAGGCCGAGCATGGCCACCTGCGGGAAGCCGGCCAGCAGGCTGAGCGTGGTAGCGAGGGCGGCCACCACGTAGCCCAGGCGCGTGCCGCGCTCGGCCCCGGACTGCAGCCCCCACAGGATCCACGGCAACCAGCAGGCGGCGCCCACCACGGGGAAGGCGTGCAGGCGCGCCGTCATCCAGGCCGAGAACGCGAAGGCGAAGGCGCCGAGCAACGCCGCCGGCGGCGAGCGCTTGAGCGCACCGAGGTAACCGAGCATGCCGCAGCCGGCGACGACCAGGTGCAGCCACGCCATGAGCCCGAGGCCCCTCAGTCCGAACACGAGCGGCAGCCAGGCCGGCGGGTAGTAGACGCCGAAGTGCACCTCGTCGATGTGCGGCACGCCGAGCGCCTGCGAGGGATCCCAGAGCGGCAGCTCGCCCCTCTGGAAGGCGGCCTGAGTCGTGGCCAGCCCGGGCAGCAGCAGGTGCAGCACGTCGGACATGCACCAGTTGGGATGGCTGTGGTGCAGCAGGTCGTCGGGCTCGCGACCCGCCGCCCAGTCGGGGAAGTCGTCCAGCGCCAGCGGCAGGAAGACCTGCCCCGGCAGGAAGCTCTCGCCCAGGAGCAGGGCGGCCACGAGCGCGATGAGCAACCAGCCGCCGAGCAGCCAGGAGCGCGTGGAGCGTGCGGGGGGCGACAGAGCCGTCGCCGCGGCCGTGGGGCCGGCACCTCGTGCTGCGACGTTCTGTCCGGCCATGGTGCTCGCGCCACGCGGGTTGGCCGCGCGTCCGACGTTCTGTGCTTCCCTGTCCCGCGGGCCTGTCTCTAGAATCCCTCGCCTGTCGGTTCCTCGCGGCTCGCCGGTGCGGCCCGTGCCGAGCCAGCCGTTCCGCGAACTCCCGTCAGGCCGCTCGACATTCCACCATGGAAGACACCGTCTACAAGGAGTTCCTCGAACTCGAAGACGGTCACTGGTGGTTCCGGGGGCGGCGCTCGATCTTCGTCGCGCTGCTCGACCGTTACCTCGGCCGCGGTCGCCACGACGAACGCATGGTCATGGATGTGGGCTGCGGCGTGGGCGGGATGCTGCAGCCGCTCGAGGCCTACGGGCGCGCCGTCGGCACCGATGTCACCTTCCAGGGCCTGATCCACTGCGCGGCGCGCGGCTTCCCGCGCCTGGTCGCCAGCCACGGCCCGCAGGCGCCCTTCCGCTCGGGCGTCTTCGACTGCATCACGGCCTTCGATGCGCTCGAGCACATCGAGGACGACGTCGGCACGCTGCGCGAGTTCCACCGCATGCTCAAGCCCGGCGGCATCGTGATCGCCTCGGGCCCGGCGTACCAGTTCCTGTTCGCCCAGCAGGACCGCAACACGCACCACTTCCGGCGCTACAGCCGCGGCGTGTTCACCTCCCGTGCGCGAGAGGCCGGCTTCGAGATCCTGAAGGCCAGCTACATCAACTTCTGGCTCTTCCCGATCATCCTGCCCATCGTGCTCCTGCAGAAGCTGGTGCAGCGGATCAAGCCGCCGGACCCGAGCCAGGACGGCAGCAACATCGGCATCCCCGTCTGGCCGCCGCTCAACGCCCTGCTCTCGGCCGTGTTCTGCAGCGAGGCCAAGGTGCTGGCTTGGATCTCGGCGCCCGCCGGGCATTCGCTGGTGATGGTGGCGCGCACGCCGCTCTGAGCCGGAGGGCGCGCGGTTCAGCGCGCCCGGCGGCCGGGGAGCAGCGCCTGGTAGAGCGCCTCGGCTTCGGCGCGGAAGGCCTCGGTGGCCGCCTGCTCGGCGCGCAGCTCGGACATGTCCGACGAGCCGCGCGCGCGCGTGGCCGCGAGCTGGTCGGCCAGGGCGCGCGCCGTGACCTCGAGCGCCTCCACGCCGGCGCGGGCGGTCGCCGCGCGCTCGGCGTCGAGGTGCGCCGCGGTGTGGCGCCCGGCTCCGGTCACGTCGCGCAGGAACAGCCAGAGCGAGTCGCCGATCGGCAGCAGGAAGCACGAACCCCACTGGTGCAGCGGCTCGCCCTGCTCGAGGCGCTCGTACCACTCGTGCTCCTCGATGCGGCAATGCTCGCCGGGCAGCAGCCGCTCCGAGGTGCGCGCCCCCGGCGGCCGGCGCGACCGGCCAGCACCCTCCTCCTGCGGCTGTCCGGCGATCACGCGTCAGGCCACCACGACGCCGGGCAGCACGCGCGTGCCCTCGGCGTCGGTGAGCGCGTACTCGAAGCCCGCCTGCAGCGCGCAGCCCGCCACGCGCCCCTGGCGGTCGGCGGCCAGCAGCGCGACCGAGGTCTCGCCCCGGCCGCGACGGCGCAGGCGCACGAGCACCTCGCGCACGGCCTCCTCGGGCGCAGCGCCGCGCCGCATGCCGGCCACCACCGAGGAGGCGGCCGCGCTGCGGATCATCTCCTCGCCGTCGCCCGTGGCCACGCAGGCGCCGGCCTCGTCGTCGCAGTAGCCGCCGGCGCCGATGATCGGCGAGTCGCCGACCCGTCCGGGCAGCTTGAAGGCCTTGCCGCTCGTCGTGACGCCCATCGCGAAGCGCCCCTGATCGAGCACGATGAGCCCCAGGGTGTCGTGGTCGTCCTGCGCCGGAACTACCGGCCGCCGCGCCGCGCGCCACGCCTCCCAGGCCTGGCGCGCCGCCGGCGAGAGCATCTCCTGCTCGGGCACGCCCTGCTGCCTGGCGAAGGCCAGGGCGCCCTCCCCCACCAGCAGCACGTGCGGCGTCTGCTCCATCACCGCGCGCGCCACGCTCACCGGGTGGAGCACGTTGCGCAGGGCGGCCACGGCGCCGCAGGCCAGCGTGTCGCCGCGCATGATGGCGGCGTCCAGCTCGACCACCCCGTCGGCGTTCGGCAGCCCGCCGTAGCCCACCGAGCTCACGGACTCGTCGGCCTCGGTCACGCGCAGCCCCGCCTCGCACGCGTCCAGCGGGTGCCCGCCCTGCAGCAGGCGCGCCCAGGCCACGTCGTTGGCGGCGGCGCCGAAGGCCCAGGTCGACAGCACCAGCCGCTCGCGCGTCGGCGGCGTGTCGTCGGCGGCGACCGCGGCCTCCGTGCGCGGCACGCCCGCCTTCACCATCGCGCCTGCGGCCAGGACGAGGCAGCTGCCCAGGACCGAGCGACGGTGCGGCGGCGGTCGACCACTCATCGGGTCCTTTCCTGCGCCAGCGGAGCGATCCAGCGCGTCGCCGGCCGCGTGTTCCACTCCGCCCTGTAGGCGCGATGCACTTCGTCGTCGGGGAAGCGTTCGTCGGCGGGATAGGGATAACCGCTCATGCCGTGGAAGGGAAGCGGCTCGACGGACAACACGTCCACCGCATTGGGGTCGCGGTCCTTGGCCCAGCCGTCGAGATGGAGGAGATAGTCGCGCGTCCAGCCGCTGCTGGGCGGCGGCGGCGCCTCGAAGACGACGTGCAGGGCATCTCCTGCTCCCAGGATCACGAAACAGTCATCCACGGTCGTGAGCAGCGGGAGCACGTCACCGAGGCGCGTGTACAGGCCCGGGTGCTGGTTCCAGCGCGCCAGCGGTTCGAGCGCGTCCCACTCGAAGCGCTCGAGCGCCGGGTCGGACGCGTCGCCGACCAGGCGCGAGAAGCCGCGCTGCCAGAGCGTGGCCGACTGCGGGGCGAGTTCGAGCACGCGGCTCTCGCCGTCGGTGCCGTCGGGCACGAGCCGGATCGTGTCCCACGCCAGGCACAGGGTGGTGCTCAGGCGCAGGCGCGGATCGTCGCGCACCAGCAGCCCGTCGAGGTCGACCAGCATCGTCTTGGCCTTGCCGGACGGGAAACCGATGGGCGGGCCGACGGCGCGCCAGCCGCCCGCGCCGTCCGGCACCTCGAGCAGCGGCGGCTCGAAGGCCACGAGCGGGTCGCCCTCGGCGGCCACGTTGACCGAGGCGTCGGTCCACAGGAACCAGCCCGTGAGGGCGAGCCAGGGATGGCTGGCCGCGGCCACGGCCGCCGCGTCGAACTGCAGCTCGAGCGTGTGGCGCGGCGCCAGCCCGAGGAAGCGCCCGCCGTAGCCGCGATAGGGCACGGCGAGCTGCTCGTCGCGCACGGCGAGCGCGGCCGTCCAGTCGCGGCCCTCGCCGTCCACCGCGCGTCGCGGCGCCAGCGCGCCGGTGAAGACGTGCCGGCGCGCCTCGGGGAAGGGCGGGAAGCAGAAGCGCTCGTTCGGCTGCAGCTCGCTGCCCTGCGGATGGTCCACCACCTGCAGTCGCACGTGGTCGAGGTAGGTCACCTCGCGCAGCTCCTCCGTGAGCTGGATCTCGAGCCGCCCGTCGCGCGGCTGCAGCTGGTCGCCGCGCAGCAGCACGTACTCGTCGTGGTCCGGCGGCACGAGCTGGCCGCGCGCCATGGGCAGGCCGAGCGGCGTCCCGCCGAGCACGTCGGTCACGAAGCCGTAGGTGCTGCCGTTCCAGGCATACAGGAAGGGGCACGACCCGCCCTGCCCGCTCTTCTGCTGCACCAGGAGGTCGCGGTCCGGGCCGTCGAGCGGCCAGTCGAGCAGGTGCTGCATGACGCCGTTGGGCCAGGTGATGCGCAGCACGTCGAGCGTCTGCTGCGGGCCGAAGCCGAGCAGCAGCGTGTGGCCGCGCGCGTAGTGCCGCTGGTAGAGCGGACCGGCGCGCAGCTCGACGATGGCGCCCAGGCCGCGCGACGGGTCGAGGCCGCCGTTCGCGGCGCCGGTGTTGTCGGTCTCGCCCTCGAGCGAGAGGCGCAGGCGGTGGCTGCCGGCGCCCTTGACGCGGTAGCTGACGAGGCCCTCGGGCGTGGTGCGCACCAGCTCGGGCACCCCGTCGCCATCGAGGTCGACGAGCGCGAGCGCGGGGCGGGTCGCCGCGGTCGCGTCGGCAGCCGCCGGGCCGACGTCCTCGGCGCCCGGCAAGGGCAGCGTGCTGCCGAGGCCCAGCGCGCCGACCGGCCAGAGCAGTCGCGCGCGTCCCTCGAGGAAGGGATCGCAACCCACCGGCGCCCCGCGCACGACGGCGCCGCCCGCCGCTCCCGCGGCGCCGCTCGCACCCGGGGCCTCCTGCGCGGCCACCGGCTCCCAGCCATGCGGCACCTGCGCCAACCACACGGAGAGCCGCTCGCCGTCGAAGGCCGCCAGGTCCGGCCGGCTGTCCGCGTCGAGGTCGCCCACCCACGGCTTGCGCGCGCCGCTGAAGCCTTGCGGCAGGCGCGCGCTCGCATCGGCGAAGCGCTCGCCCCGCTCGTTGTTCATCAGCAGCGGCCCGCGCTCCAGGCCGAGCAGCAGGTCCACATCCTGGTCGGTGTCCAGGTCCTCGACCAGGCACCAGCTTCCCGGTGCGCCGAGCGGCAACCCGGCCGCGGCGCTCACGTCGCGGAAGCCGCCCCCGGGCTTGCCGACACCGTCGTTGCGCAGCAGCAGCGGGCCGCCCGGACCGACGAGCAGCAGATCCACGTCGCCCTCGTGGTCGAAGTCCACCAGCGAGAGGTCGGTGGGCGCCTGGCTCCAGGTCGCGAGCGGCTGCGTCTCAAGCGCGAAACCCTGTGGCGTGCCGCGCAGCCAGCGCAGCCCGTCGCTCGTCGCCGCGATCAGGTCTAGCCGTCCGTCGGCGTCCAGGTCGCAGGCCGCCGCGCAGGACACCGGCCCGGGCAGCAGCTCCTCGAGGCGCAGCCCGTCCGTCGGGCCCTGCGGGTGCGCGAGGCGCAGTCCGCCGGGGCCGAAGAGCAGCAGCGCCTGCTCGCCGGCCGGCCGGCGGAAGCACTGCGTCAGGACCTTGCTGGCCGACGCGTCGGCGCCGGTGCGGTGCGCGGGCAGCTCGTAGGGCGCGTCGGCCGGCAGTGCGAGCGAAGGCGTGAACGACACCACGCACAGGCCGTCGACGCCGGCCACGGGCTGCACGGCGCCACGCACCAGGCTCGCGCCCGCGGGCAGCGGCGACAGCGTGGCGAGACCGGCCGCGCGCGGTCGCGGCGGCAGCACGACACCCAGGTCACCCCGGTCGGCGACCGCCGTGACCGGCGCTTCGATGCCGCGCCCGCTCAGCTGCGAGAAGACCTCCTGCCAGCGGTCGGCCTCTGCGGTGCGGCGCGCGATGCGCAGGAGGCGCACGTACTGGTGCACCGCCGTGACGTAGAAGCCGCCGACGCCGGCCTGGTCGCGCGCGAGCAGCTCGACCAGGATCGGTTCGGCCTCGGCATCCCGGTCGAGCTCACCGAGCTGCATGGCCAGCGCCAGGCGCGTGGCGAAGCTGTCGGGCCGCGCCTCGGCCGCGCGGCGCACGTGCTCGAGCGCCGCCTCGAACTCGAACTCGTGTCGCGCGACGCGGTAGAGCGCCCACTGCACGCGCGGGTCGTCGTCGGCGCCCGCGATCTGGCGGGCGCGCTGCAGCAGGGCGTCCGCCGCGGCGAAGTCCTGCTGCTCGTGCTGCTCGAAGGCGATGCTCGTGGCCAGGAGCAGGTCGTCGAGGGCCGGCGGCTGCCGTGCGAGCAGCGGTTGCAGCTCCTGGGTCGCGTCCGAGAACAGGCCATCGGCCCAGAAGGCGACCGCCCGCTCGCGCCGGATCGCATCCTCCAGCGCGGCCCCGCCGTCGCCTGCGCCGGGCGCCGCACCGGCAGCTGCACCCTCGGTGCCCTCGCCGCCGCCGGCGGGTTCCTGCTCTCCACAGGCAGGCAGGGCGCACAGCGCGCCGAGCAGGATCCCCGCGAGCGGGACACGACGCGCCGGACTGCCGGAGGAGCGGGGCATGGATCCATCGCATCATGAAGGCTCCGCCCCGCCAAGGGTCCGCTGCGGCGGGGAGGGCCTGCGCGGCCCGACCCGCCCCCCGGACGGCGCTTGCGGAGCGTGCGCGATCGGTGCCAACGTGGTCGCCTCCCGGGAGGCAACCCATGTCGCACGGCAGGCCGGTGGTCCACCTTCCGCTCGCCGCGCGCGCCGCGGGAGCCCGGCGCAGCAGCCGCGGCAGCAGCCCGCGGCGCACGGGGCGGCTGCTCGCGCACGCCGGCGCCGCCCTCGGCGCCCTGCTCGGCAGCCTCGCTCCACTCCTCGCCCAGGGGGCCTCCGCCGACGCGGCCCCGGCAGCGCTCGCCCACGGCGTCGTCGCCTTCGAGAACCTGCCGCTGGCCGAGGGCTACCTGCCCGGGCTGCCGGAGTACGCACCCGATTGGCCCTTCGCGCGCCTGGAGGGCGCAGGCGAGGTGTACCTGGGCCGTCTGCCGGACGGCAGGCCGGCGCTGGCGGTGGCCGCGCCGCGCGGCCAGCCCGTGCGCGGCAGCCTGCAGTTCCCGGCGCGCGACGAGGCGTCGGCGGGAGAGACGCGCGTGTTCGAGCTGCCGGCGGCAGCGCTGGACGACGACGGTGCCCTGTTCGCGCGCCTGAAGGCCCAGCACTACACGCGCCTGCTCGAGGCGGGGCTGCCGGGCGCCGCCTGGTTCCGCCATCAGCGCGACGCCGCCCTGGGCGTGGCCGCCAGCCTGCCGCGCCTCGACGACGAGACCCCGGTCGACGCCTCCGACTGGCGCGCCGCGAGCCTCGAGGACAGCTTCGCGCTGCTCACCGGCGGGCGCGCCGTGAGCGAGAACCTGCAGCTCGAGCGCGGCCTGCCGCTCACGGCGCCGGCCGGCGAGGGCGTCGCGCTGGCCGACATCCCCGGCATTGGCGTCAAGGCCTACGACTGGAGCGCGGCCCTGCAGGGGCGGACGCCCGAGCTCGATCCGCTCGCGGCCCTGCTGCCCGACGACCAGCATGCGGTCTTCTTCCCGTCCTTCGAGGCGCTCATGGCCGTGGCCGACCATGCCGAGCGCCACGGCGCGCCGGTGCTCGCGGCGCTCGAGCCGCGCTCCGAGAGCGCCGGGACGCGCGCTCGCTACGAGCACCAGCTCGGCCTGCCGCTGAGCGCGGTGGCGCGCCTCGTCGGGCCGGCCGTCGTCGGCAGCGTCGCGCTCACCGGCAGCGACGCCTACCTGCGGACGGGCAGCGATGTGGCGCTGCTGCTCGCGGGCGAACCGCAGGTCCTGCTGCCGCTCGTCACGGCGCGGGTGCTGCTCGCGGCCGGCAGCGAGCCCGGCGCCGAGCGGGTGCAGGGCGAACTGCTCGGCGCGGCCTACAGCGGCGCGGCCACGCCCGACCGCAGCTTCTGCTCCTATGTCGCCGCGGTCGGCCAGGCCGTCGTGGTGACGAACTCCCTGGCGCAGCTCGAGCGCCTGCTGGCTGTGCAGGCGGGCAGCCTGCCGGCCCTCGCGGCGGCGCCCGAATACCGCTTCTTCCGCGACCGGTATCCGCGCGGCGAGGCGCACGAGAGCGCGTTCCTCGTGCTCACCGACGCCACCATCCGGCGCTGGTGCAGCCCGCGCTGGCGCATCGGCAGCTCGCGCCGCAGCCGCGCCGCCGCCGTGCTGGCCGAGCTGCAGGCCGTGCACGCCAGGGCGCTGCTCGCCGAGCAGGAGGCCGACGACGCGGCGACGGTGGACCCGCGGCCCGGCCTGCCGGACATCGGCCCCGTGCAGCGCCTGCCGGGCGGTCTGCTCTCCGCCGACTACGGCACGCTGGGCTTCGCCACGCCCATCCTCGAGCTGGACCTGGAGCGCGTGAGCGAGGAGGAGGCCCAGCTCTACGAGCGCTGGCGGACCGGCTACGAGCAGAACTGGACGACCTGGTTCGACCCCATCGCCGCGCGCCTCGTGGTGGACGAGAGCCGGCTCGCGCTCGACCTGAGCGTGCGGCCGCTCATCGCGGGCAGCGACTACCAGGAGCTGATCCAGCTCGCCGGCAAGAGCCGCATCGGCAGTGTCGCCGGACGGATCCAAGGCGACCCGCATCCGGAAGCGCTCGTGCACTGGGTCTCGGCCATCGACACGCGCGCGCCGCAGCTCGCGTCGTCCGAGTGGATGGGGATGGCGCGCCTGCTCGCCCCGGATCTCGACCCGCTGTCCTGGGTGGGCAGCGCCACCAGCGTCTATGCCGACGCCTCGCCGTTCTGGGCCGAGTTCGCAGCGGCCGAGGACGAGGAGGAGTTCCTCGGCCGCGAGCTGTACCGGCTGCCGATCGCGCTGCAGGCCGAGGTGAGCGACGGCCTCAAGTTGGCTGCCTTCCTCACCGCGGCGCGGTTGCTCGTGGAGCAGTCCGCTCCCGACATGCTCGTCTGGGAGAACCGCCAGCACGCGGGCGGCACCTACGTGCGCGTGGCCATGACGGAAGAGGCGCGCGCCGACATGGGTCTGTTCGACGACGGCGTCACGCCGCCGGCCCTGCACTACGTGGCGAGCGGCCAGGGCTTCGTGCTCTCGCTCGACGAGCAGCTCGTACAGCGCGCCATCGAGCGGCAGCAGGCGCGTCGCAAGCCGCCGGTGGATGGCGGCGCGTCAGCGCCCGAAGCGCAGGCCGCCGACGCCGCTCCCGCGCCGGGGCCCTGGCTCGGCGCGCACCTGGCGCTGGACCTCTCGGCCGACCTGGTGCCGCTGCTCGAAGCCGCCCTCGTGCAGCACGGCGAGCAGCCGCTGCGCGCCGTCGCCTGGGCGAACCTGCCGGTGCTCGACGAGTGGCGGCGGCTCGCCCCCGACCGCGACCCGCTCGAGACGCACTGGCTGCTGTGGGGCCGCCGCCTGCTGTGCCCGGCCGGTGGCAGCTACCGCTGGAACGCCGAGGACGGCCGCATGGAGTCCACGCTCTACGGGCACCCCGGCCGTCCGCTCGACGGCCCGGTGCTGCCCCCCGCGGTGGCCGAGTTGGGCCAGGCCCGCTTCGGCCTCGACTTCGAGGATCTGGGCCTGCGCGCGCGCGCCGAACTCTCCCGGCGCTGAACGCGCGGGCGGCGCCCGCGGCCCCGTCCCTACGGCACGACGGTCGAGAGGCCGGGCGTGGCCGAGAAGCCCTGCGGCGCGAGCGGGTCCGAGAGCCACATCTGGAAGACGATCTCCTGGCCGCCCGGCAGGCCCGGCGGCCAGAGCGCGGTGAGCGTGGCCTTGCCCTGGCTGTCGGTGTGCGCCGCGCTCATGATGATCACGTCGGGGCTCGGCACGAGCACGCCCCCCAGCAACGGGGCATGGATCGCGTGGAAGCCGGCGATGGCGTGCACCTGCGTCTGCGGGCGTCCGCCCTGCACGTGCAGCGAGACCCACTCGTTGCCGAAGAGCTGGCCCTCGCCCTGCAGCTGGGGCACGCCCTGCGTGCCGGCCAGGCCGCTGCCGACCGGAGTCCAGACCTCGGGCGGGATGGCGGCGAGCAGGTCGTCGAGCGTGGCGCTGACCCAGTTCACGATGTCGGCCTGCTGCATCTCGAGGATCTCCTGCGGAGTCTGCGTGAGCGGGTCGCCGTAGAGCGGGATGGCATTGGCGATCGGCCCGCGCTGCTCGTAGGCCTCCTCGCCGGTGATGGCCAGGCGGATCGGCGCCGCGGTGTGGTTGCGCAGCCAGGTGTAGCCGCTCCACGCCGGGTGGTAGTTCTCGAAGTCGATGCTGGAGCTCACGACGCCCTCGAGCCCCTGGTTGTCGAAGCAGAACGGCAGCAGGCCGCAGCCGATGAACTTCTTGTCGTAGACCTCGGAGACGGAGGGTTCGCCGTAGGACATGTACACCGGCAGGGTGGCGTTCGAGGCGCGGTCCTCGTAGTAGAGCGGCGAGGCGTACAGCATCTCCCAGGGGTCGGCGTCACCCAGGACGGGGGAGGCGATCTCGGAGTGCCCGGCGGCGCCGAAGTGCATCGTGGGCGGGTCGAGCAGGTCGCTGAACAGCGGCCACCACACGACGCCCTTCTCGAGCACCGCGAAGTCCACGCGCGTGGGCTCGTTGTACTGTCCGCCGAGGCCCACGAAAGGCAGCTCGTTGCGGTGGTCGATGCCCAGCGCCGCCCACATGGCGATCATGGCCCCGGCGCTCGTGCCGTGCAGGCCGATGCGCAGGTGATCCAGGTCGGCCATCTTGGCCGCGAAGCCCGTGAGGCCGGCGGGATCCTGCCGCGCCATGTAGCGCACGTGCTGCACCAGCATGACCACGTCCTTCTCGGCCATGTGGTAGTTCGGGTTGTCGTAGGGCCGGATGCCGGAGGCCGAGAGGTCCGGCGGCACGTAGCCCGGCGGATGGAAGAGGCCGTGCCCCGGCAGGACCGGCGGCACCCCGCACCACTCGGTCCAGAGCGGGTCGTTGAGCAGGATCGAGGGCGTGGCGCGAGCCGCGATGACGGCCACGCCGGCGTCGAGCAGCTGGCCCATGAGCGAGTCCTGCGGCAGCGACGGCGTGTCCTCGGAGCGCCGGTAGCCGTTGTATTTCATGTGCAGCACGACCGGCCAGCCGCCCGGCGGCTTCACGTGCGGCGGCCGCGGCAGGAAGAGACGGTAGTTGTGCAGGCAGTGCGCGTTCATCGGGGGCACGACGTAGTTCACCGGAGTGGCGTTCTCCGGGAAGTAGGTCTGGGCCGACGCGGTGGAGGCCTGCGCTGCCAACGCAAGCGCCACCAGCACGGCGAAGGAGGCGCGGCGGACGATGGGCAACATCGATGTCTCCATGGCGTGGTGCAGATGCCGGCACCGGGGGCTTCCCGGAGCAGGCCTGGACCAAGCCCGGCGCCGCCCTCTCGTTGGCGGGCCGATGCATGCGGAAGACGGCCGGGGCGACCGTCGAACCGAAGGCTAGGCCACGAATTCGAGGTGGTCAAATCGCCGCGAGGAGTCGCGCGGCGCCCGTCGGCCGCACCCGCTTCAGGCGCCGGGCGCACCGGCGGCGCGGGCCTCGAGTTCCTCCCAGCGCGCGGTGAGCGTCGCCAGTTCGGCGGCGGCCTCGGCCTGCTCGCCTTCGACCCGGCGCCGCTCGCCCGCGGGACCCTGGTAGAGCGAGCGCTCGGCCAGCCGGATGGCGATGGCCGCCAGGCGGGCCTCGACGGCCTCGATGCGGTCGGGGAGCGCATCGAGCTCGCTGCGCTCCCAATTGCTCAGCCGGCGCGCCGCCTGCGCGGCCCCGGAGTGCACGGCCGCTGCAGGTGCTGCTGCATCGGGACCCTGGGAAGCGCCCCGGGCGGGTGCCCGCACCTGCCGCGCCGCGCGACGTTCGAGCAGCGTGCTCGCGTCGCAGGCATCCAGGTGCGCCTGACCCGCGCCGTCCAGGTACAGCACGCGCGTGGCGACGCGATCCAGGAAGTACCGGTCGTGGCTCACGACGAGCACCGAGCCCGGGAAGCCCAGCAGCGCCTCCTCGAGCGCGCGCAGCGTCATGAGGTCGAGGTCGTTGGTGGGCTCGTCGAGCAGCAGCACGTTGCCGCCCAGGCAGAGCAGCTTGGCCAGCAGCACGCGGTTGCGCTCGCCGCCCGACAGCTTGCCGACGAGCGCGAGCTTCTGCGCGCCGGGGAACAGGAACTGCTCGAGGAAGCTCTCGACCCGGCGCAGCTCGTCGCCCAGGCGCACGTGGCCGCCGCCGCCGGCCACCTCGGCCAGCACCGTCTTGGCCGGGTCGAGACCGCTGCGCTCCTGGTCGATGGAGGCGAAGACCACCGTGTCCCCCACGCGCCGGCTGCCGCCGTCGGGCTGCAGGCTGCCCTCGATGAGGCGCAGCAGCGTGGTCTTGCCGGCGCCGTTGGGGCCCAGGATGCCGAGGCGCTCGCCGGGCCCGAGCTCGAGGTCGAAGCCGTCGAGCAGGACGCGCTGCCCCAGGCGCTTGGACAGGCCGTGCACCTCGAGCACGCGCGTGCCGAGCCGCGGCCCGGACGGGATGCTGAACTCGAGCGCGCCCGGCCCGCTCTCGGGCGCCGCATCCACCAGCCCGCGGTAGCGGCCGATGCGTGCCTTCGACTTGGTCGTGCGCGCCGGCGGGCCGCGGCGCATCCAGGCCGTCTCGCGCCGCAGCAGGTTGGCGCGCGCCGACTCGACGCGCTGCGCGGCCTCGAGGCGCGCCGCGCGCGCCACGAGGTAGTCGCCGTAGCCGCCGTCGTACGAGACGAGCTGCCCCAGCTCCAGCTCGAGGATGCGATCCACGACGCGGTCGAGCAGGTAGCGGTCGTGCGTGATCATCAGCAGCGCCAGGCGGCTCTCGAGCAGCTGGTCCTCGAGCCAGTCGACGGCCTCGGCGTCCAGGTGGTTGGTGGGCTCGTCGAGCAGCAGCAGCTCCGGGCCGGACAGCAGCAGGCGGGCCAGGGCCGCCCGGCGCGCCTCGCCTCCGGAGAGGCCGGCGCAGCGCCGCTCGGGGTCGTCCAGGCCGACACCCGCCAGCAGCGCCCCGACGCGGTGGTCGGGGTCGTGGCCGCCGAGCTGCTCGAGGCGGTCCTCGAGGCGCGCCTGCAGGCCGAGCAGGCGCTCGATGCCGGCGGCGTCGAGGTCCGGCGCCTCCAGCTCGGAGTGCACCCGCGCGAGGTCCGCCAGCACTGCCTCGCGGCCGGCCAGCCCGGCCAGCACCGCCTGGCGCAGCGTGGCCTCCTGCGGCAACCGCGGCTCCTGCTCGAGGTAGCCGAGGCGCAGATCGCGGCGCGCGGTGCGCTGGCCCGCGTCGGGCGCCTCGAGCCCGGCCGCCATGCGCAGCAGCGTCGACTTGCCGCAGCCGTTGATGCCCAGCAGGCCGACGCGTTCGCCGGGCTCGATCGCCAGGCTGACGCCGCGCAGCAGGTGCCGCTCGCCGTGCGTGCGATGGATGTCCTGGAGCGTGAGCAGGGCCATGGGGCGCGCAGGATAGCAGCGCGGCGAGCGCGCCACGCCCGGCGCCGCGCACTCGCGTGGTGACCCCAACGGGATTCGAACCCGTGTTACCAGGATGAAAACCTGGTGTCCTGGACCTGGCTAGACGATGGGGCCGAGCACCCGGCGCACCACGCTCGAGCGAGCGGGTCGGCGCGCGGGACGCGGGATGATAAGGAATGCCCGGCCGGCGCTACACCTCCGCCAGGAGCAGCGGCGCGAAGCCCACGAAGTCGCTCGAGGCGCAGTGGTAGTGGACTCCGCGCGCCTGTCCGCCGATCTCGTGCCGGCGGGCCGGGTCGAGGGCGTGCAGGTGTCCGAAGACCACGTGCTGGACGCCCGAACGCTCGAGCACGGCGGTGATCTCGTTGGGCTGCAGGCCAGGACCGACGGGCGGGTAGTGCAGCACGGCGATGCGCAGGGGAGCGCTGCGATCGAGCGCCGCGAGGGCGCGTTCGAGCCGCCCGAGCTCGCGCCGGAAGACGCGCGTCGCGGCGGCCTCCTCGGCGGGCGACAACTCGGCCGAGATGGGTTCGCCGCTCCACAGGATGTGGCCGTGGTAGTCGATGCCCTGCCCCGGTGCATCCCACAGCCGCGTGCCGGCGCAGGCGACGCCACCGACGCGCAGGGCGTCGCCATCCAGCGCCAGCAGCCCCTCGGGGAGCGCGGCCGCGAGCTTGCTGCGCGACGGCCACCAGTGCTCGTGGTTGCCCTTGCCGATGAGCTTGCGACCCGGGCGCGCAGCGAGCCAGGCCAGGTCCGGCGCGACCTGCTCGAGGTCGCGCGCCCAGGAGATGTCGCCCGGCACGAGCACCAGGTCGTCGGGGCCGACGCTCCTGTCCCAGGCCGAGGCCATGCGGGCGGTGTGGCCGACCCACTCCGGTCCGAAGCGGTCCATGAGCTTGCCCGGCGTGCCGAGCGACAGGTGCGGATCGGAGAGCGCGAAGACCCTCATCGCGCTGCCGCGGCGGGGCAGGGCCGGAGACGGGGGCAGGGCGTCGGCATGCGGCACTCCGGGAAGGCGGGCGATCACCGGCGGCGCACGCCCGGGAGGCCATCCTATGGAAACGGGCGTGGCCGGCCGCGAGTCGGGTTCCGGCCTGCGGCACGCACCCGGCCGGAGTCAGGGCTCAGGTGCGCGCCTGCCCGGCCACAGGCATCAAGCGCGCGCCCCGTGTTGCCGCTCGCCCGGCGGCGGCTGCAGGTCGAGCACGTAGCCGGCCCCGCGCACGGTGTGGATCAGCGGCGACCCGAACGGGTCGTCCACCTTCATGCGCAGCCGTCGGATGTGCACGTCGACCACGTTGGTGCCCGTATCGAAGGTGATGCGCCAGATGGCCTGCAACAATTCGCTGCGGCTCACGGCGCGGCCGCGTTGCTCGGCCAGATGCCCCAGCACGGCGAACTCGGTCGGCGTCAGGTCGAGCGGCACGCCGGCGCGTACGGCCGTGCCGCGCCGGAAGTCGATGCACAGCTCGCCGACCTCCAACTGCAGGGCCTGGCGGTCGGGTTGCAGCACGCGCTGGAGGCGCCGCAGCAGCATCGGGAACTCGTCGCTCTCCGGCCTGCCGAGCGAGGCCGGGCCCGGCGCGGCGGCCGTCGCGACGTTGCACCAGAGCATGGGGGCAGCCACCCCGTGGCGCTTGAGCACCTCGAGCACCCGCCCCACCTCGACCGGGGCCAGCCCGACGTCCAGCAGGACGACCTCCACCTGGGCCCCCGTCAGGCACGCGTCGACCGCTACCGCTCCGCTGGCGGCCAGGGTCTCATGACCCGCCTGGACGAACCGCCTCAGCAGTTCGGCAGCCGGCGAAGCCGGCGCATGGACGAGCAGGACGGACAAGAGGAGAGTTGCCCCGGGCAAGGGCACTCCGAAGGTGTGGTCGAACAGGCGTACCAAAAGGAAAACGTCCGGATCCTGGACAGCGCTCCAAGATCCGGACGTTTTCGAGGCAGGGAGGCGACACCCTTCCGGGTGCGCTCGGGGGAACCCCTCCTCGGGAGCCAGCTCAGGGCGACGGGCACAGCAAGGTCGCCGGGGCTGGTCCCCGAGGAGTCATTCCGTGACGACGAACAGGAGAGACGAACAGCAGGAGAGGGGGTGGCTGGCGAATCACTCGAAAGACAGGACGCATTGGGAAGAGAGAAGCAAGCTGTCTTATCAGGCGGGCAAGACCTGGGGTGCGAGGACGCCCAGCCACCCCGCAATCGTATGAGCACAGGCCGTGCCAATGACCGGGGCGCGAGCCCAGCACGCTGCGGATGGCCCTGGAATGCCGGTGGCAAGACCGGATTCGGGCCTTTCCGGCCCCGACGGAGCGACGCCGGGAGCAGCGGTCGTCGGCCTTCGGGTGCCGGAGCAGGGGGTGGGGATGTCTCGCGTCCATGCGCACTGTCCACGTTCTGTACAAGCCCTCGCGCGACCATCGCCCGAGAGCGAGAGCTGGAAGAGCAAGCAGCGGGCCAATCGGGCAGATGGCGTGCCCTCTCCCCGTCCAGGTCCGACCTTTCGGCCCCCCTCCCGCGCTTCGGCACATGACTTGCTCTCATGTACTCGTTGGGACCGATCCCAGCGACCTCGAGAGAAAGGTCATGCAGACCACTGTGGCAAGACACCAAGAGCAGTCCTCCCCCTCGCGGTCCTGGGCACTGACCGCGATCACGGCCCTCGCGCTGGGCCTTCCCCCGTCGCTGTCGGCGCAGCAGACGCTGTTTGCCTCGGAGACCGCCGCCGGCACGTACGACCTGCTGACGGTGGACGAGAGCAGCCTGGAGACAGGCGTCGCGGCGCAGGGGATCGAGTTCCTCCCCGTGCAGCTCGCCGGCTATTCCCGGCGCGATCGGCTGCGCGCCGACCTGCCGCGCCTGGCCGGCCTCGACGGCCCGGCGGTGCACGTGCGCCTGCCGTCGCTCGGCAGCCTCTACCGGGTGCACAAGACCGAGGCCCTGGCCGGCACGGCGAGCACCCGGCTGCTCCTCAACCGCGCCGCGGGCGGGCTAGTGAGCCTGGGCGAGGTGTCCGACGCCGCCGGCGCACCCGCCCTGCAGGAGTGGCTCACCACCAACGCCGCCGGCACCCGCGCGCTGCTCGCCACGACGGCGGCGGCCGGCGGTGACGTGCTGCTCGTGGACCTGGAGCACGAGCAGCCCTGGGTGAACCTCACCGCGCACCTGCCGCCGCTCGACATCGCGGCCGAGTCGCTGCGGCTCGAGGGCCCGCGGGCCTGGTTCGTCGCAGGCGACACCCTTTATCGCGTGGCGCTCGAGCAGCTGCCGGCGGTCACGCCGGCGGCCGTCGACCTGGGCTTCCAGCCCGGCGAATCGGTGCTGCCCGAGACCCTGCTCTCGCGCGACGGGCGCTTCCTGGCGGTCGTCACCGAGAACCCGCTCGGCGCCCGGCAGATCTACGTCGCCTATCCCTTCGCCGGCGGCAAGCGCCTCACCGAGACGGCCGGCGTCTACGACCTGCCCAGCCTGCAGAGCCCGATCGGTCCGCTGCTGGCCCTGAGCGACGATGGCGGACGCATCGCCTATCGGCAGCAGATCGGCGCCTCGCGCGAGCTGTTCACGCGGCGTGTGGCGAGCATCGCGCCGGCCGAGCACGTGACGCGCGACGGGCAGTTCATCGACACCATCGACAACGTCGGCATCCTGGGCTTCGCGACCAACGACCTGCTGGTGTTCGGGGCGGGCGAGGGCATCGCCACGGGCGCCACCGCCTACCTCGACGGCGCCGACGTCTTCGTGGTCTCCACGACCGGCATCGGGGGTTCGACGGTGCCGCAGAACGTCACGCAGTCGAGCGGCCAGGCGAGCGCACCCTTCGTGGTGAAGGGCGAGCTGTCCATCCTGGGCGCGCTCGTCGACCCGCTCGGCCAGAACCTGCTGCTCGACGTGGACGCCGACGGCGCCGATCACGAGGTGGTCGTGGCGTCGCTCACGGGGGGCTCGGGCTACACGACCCTCGTGCCGCTGCTCGACAAGCCGCCGGTCTTCGCGCCTGCCGGCAACTCGGTGCTCATCCTGACCCGGCCGCGGCAGCCGCAGATCTTCAAGCAGCAGATCCACCTGCTGCAGCCGGGCGTGGGCGGCGCTCCGCCGACGCTCTCGCTGCTGGCCGGCTCGAGCGGCCCCGCGCCCCTGCTCACCTTCGCGCGCTTCGCGAGCAGCCGCGGCGGCGACCGCTCGGCCTTCGTGGCCAGCGTCGGCACGACGCTCGAGCTGCCGGGCCTGGTGGACGTCCCGGGCGCGGCCCTCGCTGCGGCCTGGAGCGGCCTGACCGGCGTCTCGCCCGAGATCGCCTTCAGCCCCTCGGGCCGGCTCACGGTCGGGCTCGGCAATCCCGGCGGACCGTACCTCTTCGTCGGATTCGACGGCCCCTCGCAGGCCACCGTCTATCCGCTGCATCCCGCCAAGGGCTTCCCGCTGGACAACTGACCCGCACCGTCACCCAGGGCAGGTGACGGTCACCATGCGCCCCCCGAGGGGCGACAGGACAAACCAGGGTGTGCGCTGACGGATGGGGCAAGTCCGGCGCACGGCGTGCACCCGCACGGAGCCAGACATGCACCGCAGCCTTGCCCCCACGCAGTCGAACTGCCAGTTCCACCGCCCTCAGCCGCAGCCCCGCGCAGACCGGTTCCGGCTCGGCGCGGGGCGTCGGGCGCTGCGAGCCCTGCACGCACGCCTCGCGCCGTTCCGCGCGACGGGTCTCGCCGCCTGCTTGGCCGCGGTGCTGGCCGCGGCTCCGGCGGCCTCGCCTCAGGGAGCTCCCTTCGCGCTCGAGACGGCCGACGGCGGTGCCCACCGCCTCTGGCTCGTGGACGAGAGCACGCTCGCGACCCAGTCCGTGGGCACCTTCGTGAATTTCCTGCCGCTGCGCCTGGCGGGCTATGCGCGCACGGAGCGCCTGCGCCTCGACCTGGCGCGGGCCGAGAGCGGTCCGCCGGAGCACATCCGGCTGCCCGCGCTGGGCAGCCTCTACCGGGTGCGCGTGCCGGGCGCCTCGCAGCTCCTCGTCGTGCGCCCGAACGGCCAGATCGAGAGCCTGCTCGAGGTGCCCGAGGTGATCGACGCGCCGGCGCTGCTCGAGTGGATGCACGTTGCGCGCGACGGCAACAGCGTGCTCGTGGCGACCAGCCTGGCGGCGGGCGGCAACGTGCTGCTCGTGACGTTGCAACCCGGTGGCAGCGTGCTGGACCTCACGGCCGGCGAGCCCCCGCTCGAGGTGGCCGCACGCTCGCTGCGGCACGGCGGCCAGCGTGCCTGGTTCCTGAGCGGCCAGCAGATCGCCCGCGTCGACCTGGGCAACCCCGGCCTCGGCACGCCGCTGACGTGGCTCTCGCCCGACATCGGGCTGGGCGACCCGTTGCACGACGAGACGGCCATGGCCGACGACGGCAGCGCCTTCGCCGTGGTCTCCGGGCAGGCGCCGGGCAGCCGGCTCATCCACGTCGTGGGCTCGGAAGGGCCGGTGCAGCTGCTGACGCCGACTCCTGGCCCGTACGACCTGCCGAGCCTCGACTCGCCCATCGGCCCGCTGCTCACGGTGGCGCCGGACGGCGGACGCGTCGCCTGGCGCACGGCCAGCCAGGCGAGCAATGAAC
>Ga0315912_10000818_pt1 | contig 46022 bp, 31 predicted proteins | sample VfabasoilMG_FD_204469 | JGI IMG/M metagenome (GOLD analysis project Ga0315912, IMG submission 204469) | Garden soil microbial communities collected in Santa Monica, California, United States - V. faba soil | ecosystem: Environmental > Terrestrial > Soil > Garden | place: USA: California... | reverse complement strand
GCGCAGGCGGCACTCCTCGCATACACATGGCCGGGCAACGTGCGGGAGCTCGCGAACGTGATGGAGAGGGTTGCGCTGCTCTCTGAGGCGGAACAGGTAACAGCCTCCGTGCTGCGCCTTCCGCGCGCGCCACGCGTGCCAGCAGCGGCCTCGCGCACCGGCGAGAGTGTTGACGACCAGATGGCGACGCTCGAGCGCGGACGCATCGAAGAGGCGTTGCGCGCGGAAGCGTGGAACATCTCGCGAGCGGCTGCACGCCTGGGCCTGGCGCGAAACACGCTGCGCTATCGCATGGAGCGCCATGGCCTCAGCGAGTCGAGTGACGCCGCTCATCGCCGCAAGGCCGAGTCGAGCACGAAATCAGAGCCCACGCCACCGGTTAGATGGCAGCGAACGCGTGTCACTTTTCTCCAGACACAGGTGGCCGACGATGGCACACCAGCGGAGCATGAACGCACGCGCGTGCTGGACGAGATCGCCGCGAAGGTCACAGGCTTCGGCGGCCGCGTCATCGAGATGGGACCCGCGTTCGTGCGCGCGGCATTCGGCCTCGACGTCGTCGAAGACGCAGCACCCCACGCCGCTCACGCCGCGTTTGCGGTGCAACGGGCAGGCGGTGTCTCGGCGCAGCCAATGCAGGTGCGGAGTGCCCTGCACACCGAGGAGATGCTGGTTGGCAGGCTGGACGACCGCGTCGAGTTGGACACGGACGCGCGTCTCAGCGCGCTACGCGTGCTCGATCTCTTACTGACGACGCAGGCCGAGGCGATCGTGGCGTCGGCAGCGACGAAGCCATTTCTCGAGCGACGATTCGAGATCGAACCGTTCTCGTCGTCGCCTGAGCCTCGCATGTGGCGCGTGGTGGGGCTGGTTGATGTCGATCGTCATCCAGGCCCGTTTGTCTCGCGCACGCGCGAAATCGCCGTGCTCGAGGATCTGCTGGTGCAGGTCGAGCAGGGTCGAGGGCAGGCGGTACTGCTTGCCGGCGAACCAGGCATCGGCAAGACGCGCCTTCTGCACGAGTTCCATCGACTGACGAGAGACCGTGCGAAATGGCTGCAGGGCTCGGCGGTGTCCTTCGGAAGCTCGCTCCCGTTTCATCCGCTGATTGACCTGCTCAAGAGCGCATTCTCTGTACAGGCAAGCGATACGGACGACACGATCAGAGAGCGGATCGATGCGGCGACCTCGTCGTATGGCGAGTCTTTCCGATCGTCGGTGGGCTTTCTGCGATCGCTCTTGTCGGTTGACGTGAGCGCCGGCGAGCAAGCACCTCTCGATCCCAAGCTTCGTCGCGCCGGTATCTTCGAAGCGATCGGGCGATTCCTGGACGCATCGTCAAACACTCGGCCGCTGATCGTCGTGCTCGAAGATGCGCACTGGACCGATCCGGCGACGGGAGAGTTCCTGACGCTGATGGTCGAGAACCTGACGGCCAGCAGAATTCTGCTCTGCGTCACGCATCGAACCGGATATCCACTGCCGTTCACGTCGAGCGCGTTTGGCACGCAGTTGACCCTGTCGCGGGTTCCGCGCGCGGATGCCGGCACCATCGGCTGCTCGCTTCTCGGCGCCTCGTCCCTATCGAGCGACCTGCAGCAGCTCATCGACGAGAAGACGGAGGGCAATCCATTTTTCGTCGAGGAGGTCTTGCGATCGCTGCAGGAGCGCGGTCTGCTGGAACGGCGCGGAGAAGAGGTCGGGTTGCTGCGGCCGACGGGAAAGATCGACGTCCCGGACAGCGTGGAGGATGTGCTCCTGAGCCGCCTGGAGCGCCTCGATCGGCCGTCGCGCGAGGTCCTGCGTGTCGCGTCTGTGATCGGCCGCGAGTTCCCGCGGCGGGTGCTCGAGCGGGTGATCACCGACGGGCCGCACGCGCTGGAGGATCGGATTCGAACGCTGAGATCGGTCGAGTTGATTCACAACGCACGCGTGTGGCCCGAGGTCATTTACGCCTTCCGGCACGCGCTGACCCAGGAGGTTGCCTACAACGCGCAGACCGATGCCGAGCGCCAGGCGCAGCACGCGCGGATCGGCGAGGCGGTCGAGCAGGTCTACGCGGACCGCGTGTCCGAGCACTTCGGCGTCCTGGCGCATCACTTCACGCGTGCGCAGCGATGGGATAAGGCGCTGGACTACCTGCTGGCGGCCGCGCAACAGGCAGAAGCGAACTTCGCGACGCGTGAAGCACTCGCGCTCTACGACGAAGCACGCAGAGCCGCGGAACAGATGGCCGGTGGCGTCGGCGACCCGAACACCCTGATTCGGATCCACGAAGCGAAGGCGCGGCTGCACTTCGTGACCAGTGACTTCGCGAAATCGGCGGCCGAAGGTGAACGCATCCTGCCGCTTGCGCGACTCACCGGCAACAGGATCAAAGAAGCGGAAGGGCTCGCGATCATCGCGTGGGGATCGACCTGGGGCCGCAACCTGGATGCGGCCATCCGTTACTCGAGAGAAGCGATCGCTGTCGGAGAAGCCGCGGGCGCGCTCGCGGTGCAGGGCAGAGCGCACTTCACGATCGGGTTTGTCCGGGGAGTTACCGGTTTCCTCGACGAGAGCCGCGCGTCGCTGGACAAGGCGGTCGAGTTGAGCAACGCCGCGGGCGATGCCGTCGTTCGATCGCTGTCATTGTCTGGCGCCGGTCTGCTGAGAAACTGGAGTGGCGACTACGTCGAGGCCGCGCGCCTTCAGAAGGAAGGCAAGACTCTCGCGCGAGACCGCGGGCTGCTCTTCCCGCTGCTCTTCGGCAGCTTCCTTCACGGCCTCAGCCTGACCGGCAAAGGCGACTACGACGATGCGCTGGCGTCGTTCTCGGAAGGGTTGTCGCTGGCCGAACGAGTCGGCGACGAGGCCATCCATCACCGGCTGCTCAATTGTCTCGGGTGGCTCTATGCCGATTTGGGCGACCTCGATCAGGCCGAGGAGCTCAACTCGATCAGCGCACGGATCGGCCGTCGTCGTACCGACCCTGGCACACAGCCCAATGCGGAGCTCAATCTCGCCGAGATTTTCTGTGCGAAGGGCGACCTGGCCCGCGCGCAAGATCAGTACGACGAAGTGTTCCGCTATTTCCTGAACCCTGATAACAGCCTCTGGATGCGGTACCGCTATTCGATCCGGATGTTTGCGGGGATGGGTGAGTTGGCGCTGTCGCGGGGAGATCTCACGACCGCTCGAGCGCACAGCGCCCAATGCCTCGAGCTGGCGACGCGCAGCGGGTCGCGCAAGAACCTCGTCAAAGGCTGGCGATTGGCCGCCCGGATCGCGCAAGCCGACGACGACATGGACACGGCAGAAGGCCACTTCCGCAAGTCGCTCGACTTCGCCATGTCGATTGGAAATCCCGTTCAGCAGTGGAAGTCTGAAATCGCGCTCGGACAGTTCCTGCACGACAGCCAGCGACTCGATGATGCGCAGCAGGCGTTCGGTCGAGCCTTTGCGTTGATGCAGCGTGTGCGCGAAGGGATTCGTGACGAGCGGCTCAAGGCCGCCATGGGCAGGAACCCCGATTTCGGGCTCCTTCAAAATCTCGTCACGTAGGGCGGGTCCTGGTTTACGGACCCGCCGGGTCGACAGACCAAGACCCGGCCTACGAAGAACCGGGGCGGAGCGCTTTTCAGCCCCGCCCCGGAGCCCGGCTACGACAGGATGAGCGGCTGTCGTGCGGCCGTCGTGCGGACGACGAACAGAATCGTCACAGTTCCCACGAGACCCATCGTCAGGACGAACAACTGGATGCCGACGCCAGCTGCGGCCAGCGGGTAGAGGCTGGTCGCGAGGCCCGTCCACATCCAGGCGAGCGCGAGCGCCTTCGTTCTGACCGGCATGCCGCGCGTCTCACGGAATCGCCGCAGCATGGGGCCGAACCAGCGATTCCCTTCAAGCCATCCCTCGAGCCTCGGCGAGCTTCGCGCGAACAGATACGACGCCGCGATGATGAACTCCGTCGTCGGTAATCCGGGAACGAATACGCCGATGAGCCCGAGGGCTACCGCGATCACCCCGAGTGTTGCGTAGAGTGCTCGACGGAACGTCGTTGCCCGAGTCGTGATGTTCATGGCGCCCTCCTCTCTTCAATCTAGTGATCGATAACGGTTGAGAGTTACTGCGCCTGGAACGAGTCGCACGACACGTTGGTGTGCCAGTTCACGAACGTCCCCGTCGGGTTGTCTTTCCAGGCCCAGACGTGGAGCGTGTAGAACTCCGGCAGGCCAAATCGATTGGGGCTCTCGAACCGATGGAACAGCTGGCCCATCAGTTGCGGCGGATTGCCAGGGTGCTTGTCGTCCCAGTCCTTCGCGATCACGAGGAAATCCGCGCCTGTGATGCGCAGGCGGCCGCTGGGCAGCGCTTCGTAGAGGACGATCTCGGGCTCCATGGGATTCAGCTGGCCACCGTCGAACACGCGATCGAGGTTCACGTAGTGCAGGCCCATGGCGCCGTAGTCGGGGCCGGATACGCAGCCGAACAGGAGGTGATAGTTCGCCTTCTCCGCGGCAGCCACGTCCTTGTAGCGCTCCGTCGCCTCGCGCACGGTTTGAACGAGCTCGTTCAACTTGCGATCCGGGCTCATGCCGGGGTGCGTGTGTCCCTGAGCGTATGCACCTGAGGGAACGAGGCACGCCATCAACAGAAGACCGACCGTCGATGCGGTTCGCACGCCACTGTGGCTCCGCCTGGCTAGCCTGGGGATCAACATCGGGACGCGACGCCTGTAGTCGGCGTACTGCGGATGCGCGTCGATGAGATCGCGTTCCTCCAGCTGAATTGCCACCAGGATGTAGCCCGTGGTCATCACCGCAAACAGCAGGTGCGTGACGGTCATCGTCGGGGTGGCCCAGAACGCGAAGAGCCATCCCACGTAGAGCGGGTGACGAATCAGGCGATAGGGACCAGGCGTGACGAAGTTCAGCGATGTGTACTCACGACCGACAAGGTTGAGCCACACCTGGCGCAGACCGAACAGGTCGAAGTGGTTGATCAAGACCGTCGAGACGAACACCAGGAGGAACCCGAAGCCGAAGAGACCGTAGAGCACCGCTCGCGCGGTCGAGTCCTGCACGTCCCAGATCACTCCACCGAGCGGGCTCCATTGCCAGAACAGCAGGATCAAAGCGAGGCTGCTTGCGAGCACATACGTGCTGCGCTCGGCCGGCTCAGGGATGAGGCGAAGGAGTTGACGCTTGAACGCCGGACGCGCCATCACGCTGTGCTGGATGGCGAACAGGCCCAGCAAGCCGAGGTTGATCAGGAGGGCTGTTCCCAGCGTCGCTGTCGGCGCTCCGTCGAGCGACTTCGGTACTCCGAAGTTTCCGACGAACCCGATGGCGTAGAGATAGGTCACGAAAAACGCGGAGTAGGCGATCACTCCATAAACGAACACCAGCAGTCTGCTCATCACATGCCTCCATTCATCATCAGCAGCCGGTCGGCGGCCGGCTGGTGTGAGGAAGGGCAATGGATGTGCCCGAACGCCGATCGTCGTAACGTCTGCGCAGCCACGAAGTTGAGGGCGTGCGCTGCTGACGGACGCTGGTGTCAGGTGTCGAAAATTGGGCAGTTCGACAGAGGGAAGGTACAATCGATCGGTTCTAACCCTCGATGGATCAACGCTTAATCCGAAATTTTTCGATCATCGCGCACATCGACCATGGCAAGTCGACGCTGGCAGATCGCTTCCTCGAGCTCACCGGCGCGCTTCAGGCGCGCGAGATGGAGGCGCAGGTCCTCGACGCCATGGACCTCGAGCGCGAGCGCGGCATCACGATCAAGGCGCATCCGGTTCGACTGAACTACACCGCTGACAGCGGAGAGCAGTACGTCCTGAATCTGATCGACACGCCCGGGCACGTGGACTTCGGCTACGAGGTCACGCGGTCGCTGGCGGCGTGCGAAGGCGCGTTGCTGCTGGTTGACGCGTCACAGGGCGTGGAGGCGCAGACGCTGGCCAACGCCTATCTCGCCGTTGACAACAACCTCGAGGTGATTCCGGTCATCAACAAGATCGACCTGCCGAGCGCGCAGCCGGACGAGTGCAAGCGCCAGATCGAGGACATCATCGGGCTCGACGCCTCCACGGCGATCCTCGCCAGTGCCAAGGAAGGGACGGGCACGCGCGACATCCTCGAAGCGGTTGTGCACCGCTTCCATCCACCAAAGGGCGATCCGCAGGCGCCACTCAAGGCACTCATCTTCGACTCCTGGTACGACGCCTACCGCGGCGTGGTGATCGTCGTCCGTGTGATCGACGGGATGCTGAAGACGAAACAGAAGATCCGTCTGATGGCCACCGCTCAGGACTATGAGGTCGATGGTCTCGGTGTCTTCTCGCCCAAGGGCACACCGGTGGACGAGCTCGGCGTCGGCGAGGTCGGCTTCATCGTGGCCAACATCAAGCGCGTGGCGGACGCGAAGATTGGCGACACCGTTACCGAGACCGGCCGGCCCACTTCGGAGCCATTCCCTGGCTTCAAGGAACTCAAGCCCATGGTCTTCGCCGGTCTCTACCCGGTTGAAGGCCACAAGTACACCGAGCTGCGCGACGCACTCGAGAAGCTCCGGTTGAACGACGCCTCGTTCTTCTACGAGCCCGAGACGTCGGCTGCCCTCGGATTTGGATTCCGCTGCGGATTCCTCGGTCTGCTGCACATGGAGATCGTGCAGGAGCGACTCGAGCGCGAGTACGACATGGACCTGGTGACCACCGCGCCAGGCGTGTTGTATCGCGTCACGACGACCGACGGTGAAGTGCAGGAGATCGACAGCCCGGCCAAGCTGCCCGATGCCGGGCGCATCACCAAGCTCGAAGAGCCGGTGATCACGGCGATGATCCTGACGCCGTCGGAGCACGTCGGCGCGATCCTGCAGCTCTGTCAGGACAAACGCGGCATCCAGAAGAAGCTGGAGTATCTGAAGTCGGACCGCGTGCTCATCACCTACGAGCTGCCGTTCAACGAAGTGGTGATGGACTTCTACGACAAGTTGAAGACCTTCTCGCGGGGATACGCGTCACTTGACTATCACGTCACCGGATACTGGGAGTCGCCGCTCGTCAAGATGGACATCCTGGTCAACGGCGAGCCGGTTGACGCGCTGTCGATCATCGTTCACCGGGATGCGGCGTACGAACGCGGGCGGGCACTGGCGTCGAAGATGCGTGAACTGATTCCGCGTCAGATGTTCGAGGTGGCCATCCAGGCGTCGATCGGCAACCGGATCATCGCCCGGGAGAGCGTGAAGGCGCTGCGCAAAAACGTGCTCGCCAAGTGCTATGGTGGTGACATCACCCGCAAGCGCAAGCTGCTCGAGAAACAGAAGGAAGGCAAGAAGCGGATGAAGCGCGTCGGACGCGTCGAAATCCCCCAGGAAGCCTTCCTTGCGGTTTTGAAGGTGGGAACCGAGTAGTGCGGGGTATAACTACACTATGACGAAGGGCAAGGACGCCGCCGCCGAGGGGCCGACCTTCCGGAAGTCGACCGCGCGCGAGTATTTCGAGTCGATTTGCGTCGCCGTCATCCTTGCGCTCTTCGTGCGGACCTTCGTCGTGCAGGCCTTCAAGATCCCCACCGGGTCGATGGAGAACAACCTGCTGATCGGCGACCATCTCCTCGTCAACAAGTTCGTTTTCGCACCGACGCTGAGCCGCGCCGAAGACACGCTGCTGCCGATCGATCCGATCCGGCGGGGCGACGTCCTCGTCTTCAAGTACCCCGAAGATCCCGAGCGCGACTTCATCAAGCGTGTCATCGGCCTGCCTGGCGAGACGCTCGAGTTGAAGGAGAAGAAGGTCTACATCAATGGAACACCGCTCGATGAGCCGTACGTGCACTTCCTGTTCCCGGCCGATGTGTCCGGGAGCGAGCTTGGTGAAGGAACCTTCGACGTGCGCCGCTCCTACGGGCCGGTGACGGTGCCCGAAGGGCATTACTTCATGATGGGAGACAATAGAGACAACTCGCAGGACAGCCGATACTGGGGTTTTATGCCGCGGGACTACGTGAAGGGCAAGGCCCTGTTCGTCTACTTCTCGTTCGGCGAGGGAGGTTCTGGCCTTTCCGGGTTGCTGGGCAACGTGCGATGGAGCAGGATTCTCCACCAGATACACTGACCGACGCATGAAAACAGTTCTCAAGCTGGTGATTGCGGTCGCGCTGCTGAATGCCGTCGTGCGCGGGGCCGACTCCGCCTGGAACTACTATCAGCTGAAGGATGCTGCTCAGCGGGCGCTGCTTTTTGGCACGCAGGCGAGCTCGCGGCAGATTCACGAGCAAATCATGGAGCGGGCGAACGAGCTGCGGATCCCGCTCGTGCCCAACAATCTCACCGTGAGCTGGCGGGCCGGGCGCCGGATCGCTGAGGCGAACTACACGCAACCGATCGAGTTCTTCCCCAGATACCAGTATCCAGTCCTGTTCTCGTTCAACGTGGACACCGTCTCGGTTGGCACTCCGCCCGACGACGAGTCCTACCCGCCGGTTCGTAAGTAGGACAACCCGTTCTCCGCATCGCCTGCACTCTCGGCATCCAGGCGATCACGCTCTTCCTTCACGACCCCGGCATAGCCGGCACCCTTGAGCGACCCGAGGTTAGCGTCGATGGTGACACCGGCGCTACGCACAGCGGAGCGCAGCAGCTCGATGGCGACGGCGACATCGCCACGAGTACTGCGAATGCTGTGTGTCGCGACGATAGGAGCTTCGCGAAGAGCGCGCCGACACGCCCGCATCATGTCGAGCGGGACGTCCGTAGCACCGCGCATCGCTGATGCCACTGCCATCTGACGACGCTCTGCTGCTTCGTCAGGCGCGGACGGCATGCGCAGGGCAGTGATGACCGCGGTGTACGCCTCGGCATCGCGATCGATGAGCGCGGCAAGCATGGGACGCAGCGCGCGCAGCTTGTCCGTCGCGTCGGCAAGCGCCATCGAGTCGGTCGATTCGCCCGGTCGTGAGGTGCGAATCCCAGCTGCCATCAAGAGCAGAGAAACACCGATTGCCCCGGTCAATGCGGCGGCCGCTCCACCGCCAGGGGCCGGAGCCGTGGACGAGAACGCGTCCAGGATGTCGTGTACGGAGAAGTTTGAATAAGAACGCATCACTTGATCTTCGATCCAATCTCGTCCGCTGAGAGACCACGGACCAGAACCGTCTTGCGTCGCGAGCGCTCGCCGCTGGTAATGGAGACTGCGCGCCGGGCAATGCCCAGGGCATCGGCGAGCACCTCGATCAACTCAGCGTTGGCAGCGCCCTCGACCGGCGCCGCATTCAGACGAACGAGCAGGGCATTCTCCCGGATGCCAGCCAGACCGGCACGAGCCGCTCGCGGCACGACACGAACAGCGATCAGGACACCTTCTTTCGTTGGCGTAAGCACCGGCTGACTCGCGAAGTCGTCCTCGATTATCCCAGTTATGATCGGCCTTTGATGAGAGTCCCTGCCCTGCTGCGTCTAAGCGCGTCGTGGCTGGTATGCGGCGTCACGATCCAGAGTGCGCAAGCGCCGCGCCCTCCCGATCTCATCATCCACAACGCTCGCGTCTACACCGCCGACTCGCGCAACGCGGTTGCTGAGGCTCTCGCGGTTGCGGGCGAGCGAATCGTCCGCGTTGGAAAAGACGCCGACGTCCTTGCACTCAGGACGGCATCGACGCGCGTGCTCGACATGCGCGGTGCGACGATCGTCCCAGGCCTGCACGATGCCCACGGGCATGTCGTCGGCCTGGGCGCTTCGCTGCAGGATGTCGATCTCAGAGGAACCAGGAGCTACGAAGAAGTCGTCGGCCGTGTTCGTCGCCGGATAGCGAGCGCACGGCCAGGCGAGTGGATCGTCGGGCGGAGCTGGGACCAGAACGATTGGGTTGAGAAGGCGTTTCCGACGCACGACCTGCTCAGCGCCGCGACACCAAACAACCCCGTTTATCTGACGCGCGTCGATGGCCACGCCGGCCTCGCGAATCAGCAGGCCATGAACGCCGCGGGTCTCACCTCGTCGACGACCGATCCACCGGGTGGACGGATCATCCGCGCCGCTGGCGGCCAGCCGTCCGGCGTTTTGATCGACGGCGCTCAGTCGCTCGTCACGTCGAAGATTCCGGCAGTCGGGCGTCAGCAGCTCGAGGACCAGATTCGACTCGCCGATCGCGAGCTCCGCCGCGTGGGCATCACGACCGTAGGCGATGCCGGCGCGGACGGCGAGACCGTCGCAGCATATAGGCGACTCGTCGATGCCGGCGCCATCAAGACACGTCTGTATGTGATGTTGCGCGGCAGTCTCCCCGAGCTGACACCGTTCTTCGCGCGCGGCCCGGTGCGTGATGACGCGAGTCATCGACTTGTTGTACGCGCAGTCAAGATCTACGCGGACGGCGCGCTCGGCTCACGCGGTGCGGCGCTGCTCGAGCCGTATGCTGACGAGCCCACGACAACTGGACTGCTGGTCACACCGCCAGACGAGGTGTACGCGCAGACACTCGCCGCAGCGAAGGCCGGGTTTCAGGTGGGGATTCACGCTATCGGCGATCGCGCCAATCGCGAAGTACTGGATATCTTCGACCGTGTGGAGCGCGAGGTGCCCGGTGCCCGTGCGCTGCGAATGCGAGTCGAGCACGCGCAGATTCTCGACGCGGCAGAGATTCCACGATTCGCGAAGCTCGGCGTCATCGCATCGATGCAGCCGACGCACGCGACCTCAGACATGCCTTGGGCTGCGACGCGTATCGGCGACTCGCGAGTCGAAGAGGGCGCGTATGTCTGGCGATCGCTGCTCGATGCCGGAGCGGTGATCGCGTCTGGTTCTGATTTTCCGGTGGAAGACGCGAACCCGATGCTCGGGTTCTACGCGGCGATCACGCGACAGGATGCGACAGGGAAGCCGACGGGAGGCTGGACGCCGCGCCAACGCATGACACGCGAGGAAGCACTTGCATCGTTCACCAGGCAGGCCGCGTTCGCATCACATGCCGAAACAGTGACCGGCTCAATTGAAGCGGGAAAGCTGGCAGACCTCGTGGTCCTCTCGCGCGACATCATGCGAGTCCCGCCGCGAGAGATCCTGACGACGACCGTGCAGATGACGATCGTTGCTGGAGAGATCGTCTACCAGCGCCCTTAAGCCGCCTTTTGCTCGTCGGTCTGGCCGCCGGTCCGGACGACGCGGCAATCCAGGTGATGGCGCACGTGGTGATATTCCCAGGCCGTGAGGGCGCCGTAGAGCGTCGCATTGACCCAGGAGTGACGCTGACGGCGGGCAACCCAGGCGCCGAAGTTATACGCCGTGCAGATCGCCGCAATACCAAGGGCTGCTCCATGGACGCCGGCCTTGAGCAGTTCATAACGACCGTGACATAGGACCGCCAGCATATTTGCCTCACTCGAATACGGTGCAAGTGCCATGCCTCAATGCGACAGCCTGCGCGTAGGTGTTTGCTCAGGAGAGATAATCCAAACGTATCGTGTACCTCCGATTTCATGGACATCGCTTTGCGGCAGGCTGAGCCGTGAGCGCACCTGCTGCCCAGTGGCAAGTCCAGCCTGACGAAGGTGACGTCCGGCTCGATAAGTTTCTCGCCTCATCCGATCGACTCGGGTCGCGCAAGCGAGTGGCCACGGCACTCGAGCGTGGCAAGGTGTTTCTCAACGACGTCGAGGTAGGGTTGCCCGATGCGTCGCGTCGTCTACGCGAGGGCGACGTCGTTCGAGTGTGGATGGACCGGCCCGGCAGCTCGAAGCGTCGCCTGGGGCCTTTCGAGCTGGGTCAGCTGCAGATCCTCTTCGAAGACGATCTCCTGCTCGTCGTCAACAAGCCAGCCGGGCTACTCAGCGTGCCGCTTCCGCACGGCGATCCGACGCCATCTGTCTATGCCCTGCTCGAGGATCACTTCCGCGGCCATCGTCATCGGCGCCCCTTCGTGGTTCATCGCATCGACCGGGATACGTCGGGACTGGTGCTGTTCGCGAAGACGTCGCGGGCGCAAGAGGCGCTCAAGGATCAGTTCAGGAAGCGCGAGCCTGAGCGGGTGTATCTCGCGATCGTCTACGGGCACCCGAACCCACCCAAGGGGACGTGGCGCGACGTGTTGCTCTGGGACAAGGACTCGCTGATTCAACGCGAGACGCATCCGAAGGATCCGCGTGGCAAGGAAGCTGTCGCGCACTATCGCGTCGTCGAGAGCTTTGCCGAGACCTCGCTCATCGAGGTGAGGCTTCACACCGGGAAACGCAATCAGATCAGGATCCAGGCCCGCCTACGCGGTCACACACTGGTCGGCGAGCAGCGATACACATATGGGCCGGACGCGATTCGTCCGATCGATTTTCCGAGGCAGGCACTGCACGCGCATCGACTGGCGTTTCATCATCCAGCCGATGGACGGGAGCTTCGTTTCGAGGCGCCGTTGCCTGAGGATTTTGCGGGGTTGTTAGCGAGACTGCGGCGGGTCTGACGACCCGCATGTCAACTCCCAATTCCCAATTCCCAACCTCCAATTCCCAATCGAGATGCCTCTTGGGAGTTGGGAGTTGGATGTTGGGTTTTGACGCCTTCTATCTGAATCGCGGGACAAGGTTCAGTGCGTTGTCGCGCTCGACGCCGCGCAATTCGTCGGCCGTGAAGCCGGCACGCTGCAGGCCCTGCACTTGCGGCGTGCCATCGAAGAACGGCGCATCGGTGCCGAAGACGATCTGCGACGTGCCGGTCAGTGTCTTGAGTGCCTGCATGTTGACCGGGTTCGCAGAACCGGCGGTGTCGTAGTAGAAGCGGCGCAAGTGGTGCAGCCTCGAGTTCGGCGCTGCCGGTTTCGCGAGGTTGTCCGCCGTCATCTCTGCACCAAGCAGCCGGCCGGCGACGCCGATGAGCGTTCCACCTGCGTGCGAGAAGATGAAGCGCACGTCGGGGCACTTCGTTGCCGTCTCGCTTACGATCAGGCTCGCGATCGTGCGAGTCGTGTCCATCGGGTATTCCAGCATCTGATTGGCGACGCGCGGAATCAGATTCTGGCAACACGCCGAGTCCGTCGGATGCGTGTAGACCACGGCCTTGCGTCGATTGAGCTCGGCGAGCACCGGGGCAAAGGACGGATCACCGAGGAACGCGGTTCCGTAACTCGTGAGCAGTCCCACGCCATCAGCTTTCAACGTGTCGAACGCGTACTCGATTTCCTTGAGACTGCCTTCGACGTCGGGCAGCGGCAGTACTGCGAACAGTCCGAAGCGGCCCTTGTAGTCGCCGACCATCCTGGCCGCGGCGTACTCGTTCATCTCACGCGCGAGCCTGCGCGCCTCCTGCACGTCGCCGAACCAGACGCCCGGGGCCGTGATCGACAGCATCGCCGTTGCGATGCCCACGCGATCGAGTGCCTCAACAGCACTCGCCGGCGAGAATCCCTTCCATGCCGCAAGGCCTGGGATCGGCGTCGTCGCATTCTTCGCGTTCAGTGTCGCGTAGAAACCGGGCGAGACGAAGTGTTGATGAATGTCGATACGGCGAACAGCACTCGCAGGTGTCTGTGCGGCGGAAGGCAGGCCGTGAAGAAGTGATCCCGCGCCGGCTGCTCCGAGCGTTGCGAGAAACAGTCGCCGGCTACGACGCGTATCAACAGTCATTGAATCAGGGCCTCCTCAGTTGCCGTGCGGTCGGCGTCACAGCATAGCGCAGCAGTAAAAGCCCACGCCCCTTGGTGCCCTGTCACACACAGAATCGACTCGAATCGTGTGGATGAAACATCCCATATTGCTCTGATTAGTTTCTGTACGGTACAAACGCTTCATACCTTGCAAAGGAGCCTGTGGATGGTGCGTATTCGCGGTCGTGTGTTCGTCTGGTGTTTGGGCGCTCTTCTCGCGGTTGCAACGTCGGTGTCGGCCCAGCAGAGCGCGCCAGCCACGACTACGCCAGCACAGGACCCCGGCGCCGCGGGCGCTCAATCCTCGCCGACGCCGCCGGATCGGGACTACGTCTTCGACATGGGCAAGATCGTCGTAGTCGGCAGCCAGGATGGGGAACAGCCGGGCGTCGGCGGCGTTGTCCTCACGGCCGATCAGATGTGGAGCTTCGATCGCAACACGCTCGACCAGGCCGTGAACATCGCACCGGGCGTCGTCAGTAACTTCGACGCCAACGGCCGCCGCAACGAGAGCGACATCTTCGTGCGCGGGTTCGGACGCTGGCAAGTGCCGCTGATGCTCGACGGCGTTCGCATCTACCTTCCGGCCGACAACCGTCTCGACTTCGCACGCTTTCTGACTGCGGACATTGCCGAGGTGCAGATCCAGAAAGGCTATGCGTCGGTGCTTGATGGCCCTGGGGCGATGGGCGGCGCGATCAACCTGGTGACGCGTAAGCCCACCAAAGCGCTCGAGGCCGAAGGCAGCCTCTGGACCGGTGGCCGTGGTGACGCCGAAGGGTGGAACGGTTACGCGATGCTCGGCACGCGCCAGGAAAAGTACTACGTGCAGGGAAGCGCCAACTACGCCGACCGTGATTCCTGGTCGCTCTCCGGTAACTACGATCCGACGACTAACTCGTTGCAGCCGACCGGACAGCGCCTCAGCTCGGACAGCTCCGACTCTCGCTACAACGTGAAGGCCGGGTTCACACCAAACAACACGGACGAGTACACCTTCAACTACATCAAGCAGCTCGGCGAGAAGGGCGCTCCACTGAACATCTACAACAACCCTCCGGTGCCGCCCAACAGCTACTGGCGCTGGCCGTACTGGGATGTGCAGAACACGTCCTTCCTGTCGCGCACGCAGTTCGGTCCGGCGACGTACCTGAAGACGAAGCTGTACTACAACACCTTCGCGAACGGACTCGATGCCTTCGACGATGGGACGTATACGACGCAGTCGGCGGCAGGCCGGTTTCGCAGCCCGTACGACGATCACGCGTATGGCGTCGGCATCGAGGCTGGCAATACGCAGCGTTCGAACAACACGCTGAAGGGCGCGCTCCACTACCGGACCGACGTTCACACGGAGCAGCAGATCAACCGTCCCACGAACCCGACGCTCAGCACCACCGAGCCGTTGCAGGAGCAGTCGCAGAACACGTGGTCGATCGCGCTGGAGGATACATATCGTTTTTCGCCGACGGTGGATCTCGTCGGCGGTATCAGCTACGACAGCTACGAGATCACGAAGGCGGAGGAGTTCAACGTCACGCGAGGGCTCTTCGAGTACCCCAAGGGCGGCGCCGATTCGTTCAACTGGCAGGCGGCTGCGATCTGGCGATACAACACCGTCGGCGAGTTTCACGCGAGTGTGTCCGACCGATCGCGCTTCCCGGTGATCTTCGAGCTGTACAGCACACGCTTCGGAACGGCGACGCCGAACCCGGACCTCGGTCCCGAGCGCGCGACGAATCTCGAAGTGGGATGGAAAGGACGTGTCGCGGACAACGTGCGCATCGAAGGCGCGATCTTCTACAGCGACGTCCGCGACCTGATTCAGACCATCGTGCTGTCCGACAACACGACGCAGACTCAGAACGTGGGAGACGGTGACTTCTACGGCGCCGAGTTCGGAATCGACACGCAGCTGTCACCCCAATTGAACGCCGGCTTCAACTACACCGCGATCAGCCGGAGCATTCACGACGCGCTTTTGCCAAACCTGCGTCCGACTGGCGTGCCGACGAACAAGGCATTCATCTACGCTGCATGGCGGCCGATCAACCGGCTCACCATCACGCCGAGCCTCGACATCGCGGGTGACCGGTGGAGCGATATGAACACGACGCCGGTGCCCGCGATTCCATATGTGCGGACGGGCGGCTACACACTGATCAACCTGTCCGCACAGTATTCACTCGCCAGGAATTTCGACGTCGTGCTTGGGTTCAAGAACCTCTCGGACGACAACTACGAGCTAGCGTGGGGGTTCCCGCAGCCGGGGCGCAGCTTCTACGTCAAGACGCAGGTAGGTCTGTGATGACGCGGCGACATCTCTTCACTGCAGCAATCGGCGGCGCATTGTGGATCGCGTCGGGGGCACTCTCGGTCGCGGCGGTCCAGGGAGCCGCGGCGCAGGGCACGGCGGCACCAGCGCCAGCGACCACGCTCAAGATCGGCGGCGACGTCAAAACGCCGCTCTCATTGATGCCGGACGAATTGAAATCCATGCCCCGCACCCAGGTTGAAGTCAAAGACGAGGACGGGCGCGTCGTGCAGTACGAGGGTGTGCTGGTTGCCGAGCTGCTCAAGAAGGCGGGAGCGCCGCTAGGAAGCGAGCTGCGCGGCAACGCGATGGCGACCTACGTCGCGGCGGTAGCGACCGACGGGTATCAGGTCGTCTTCTCGCTCGCCGAGCTCGATCCCGTCATGACGAGCAACCAGATCATCATCGCCGACACGATCGACGGAAAGCCGCTCTTCGCGTATCAGGGGCCGCTGCGGATCGTTGCGCCGAAGGACTCACGGCCGGCCAGGTCGCTCCGTATGCTCGAGCGACTCGACGTGGTGCGACTGAAGAAGTAGGCATCGATGCACGGCCGCTTGATCCACTGCATCGCAGCCGCCTGGATCATGGCTGTTGTGGCTGCGATTCAGCTGCCGGCGCAGGTCGTGTACGAGTGGGCGCTGCCTCCTGGGTTTCCCGCCCCGAGCGTGCCTGCCGACAATCCCATCTCCGACGCGAAGGCGTTTCTCGGACGCTATCTGTTTTACGACACGCGGCTGTCCGGGAATGGCACGCAGTCGTGCGGGACGTGTCACGAGCAGGCTCGCGCGTTCACCGATGGTCGCAGTCGGAGCGTCGGATCGACCGGACAGATGCATCCACGCGGCAGCATGAGCCTGGTCAACATCGCCTACGCCCAGGGGCTCACGTGGGCGAATCCGCAGCTCACTCGACTCGAAGAGCAGGCGCTCGTGCCGATGTACGGCGATCAACCGATCGAGCTCGGTCTCGATCGTTCAGACGGCTGGCTTGCCGTGCTCGCGCGCGACACCACCTATCAGCGTCTGTTCGCGGCGGCATTTCCCGATCAGCCGACGGTCGTCACCCGTGACGACGTCGTGAGGGCGATCGCGACGTTCGAGCGAACGATCGTCTCCGCGCGGTCACCTTACGACCGGTATCACTTCGATCGAGACGACCACGCCATATCGGATGCGGCGAAACGAGGCGAGGTTCTCTTTCACAGCCGGCCGCTCTCGTGCTTTACGTGTCACGGCGGGATCCACTTCTCGGGAGCGATGGGTCGCGGCACTCGCCAGCGGCCGATCGAGCTTCACAACACCGGTCTCTACAATCTGGCGGGGCCGTTCTCCTATCCCGAGGGGAATCGCGGGCTCTACGACTTGACGCACAACGTCGCAGACGTCGGCAAGTTCAAGGCGCCGAGCCTTCGGAACATCGCGGTCACTGCGCCCTACATGCACGACGGCAGCGTGGCGACACTCGAGGAGGCGATCGATCACTACTCCGCCGGTGGGCGCACGATAGCCAGTGGCGCGCTTCAGGGTGTCGGGCATGACAACGCGAACAAGAGCAGCGCGGTCGCCGGCTTCGTGCTGACGAAGGAACAGCGCGCCGATCTCATCGCGTTTCTCGAGTCGCTGACAGACGAGGCGTTGCTGCGCGATCCCCGGTTCAGCAATCCCTGGCCGATCGAGCGCCGCTCCGGCCGCGGCGAGGAATAACCATGGCGAAAATCGACTGGGCTCTCGTCTGCGATCATGCGTTTCTCGATCAGCAGGATCGGCTCTGCCTGATTGGCGTCGCACGCCAGATTCCTGCCGCGACGCTCCCGCTGACGCTCCACCAGGTGATGATGGTGGCGCGGCTCGCGGACATCCGGCCCTTCGACGAGGTCGCGATCACGGTCGGGATGGTCACACCGAGCGGAAAGCATCTCGCGCGTACAGGCTCCGAGCACGTCGCAGTTCAGATGGCTGGCGAGTACGCGCTCGCGACATTGCGGGACATCCCTCTCATTGAAGAGGGCGTGCATCGCTTTCAGATCAGGCTGCGCGGCCAGCCTGTCGTCTCAGTGCAGATTCCCGTGCTGACGATGGGGCGAGCCGCGTTTGCTGGTGTGCAATAACGTGACGGGGTCTGACCCTTCACGCTCGTGCAAGGATCACATCGAGCACCACTGATCGGCCGGCGCGCACGTGCTCGAGCCCACGCCGCAGCGCCGGCAGCACCTCGCCAGGATCCTCGACGCGCTCACCGACGGCACCGACGACGGCCGCCAGCAGATCGTAGCGAGGCGAGGGCACGAGATCGGTGCCGACGAAGTGACGCCCCTCTACGGAGTAGCCCTTCGGGTACGCGCTGATCAGCGGCGCCTTGTTGGCGTTGTACGCGCCGTTGTTGAACACGATGACCAGGATGGGCGCCTGATTCATCTGGCTCGCCCATAGCGCCGCGAGCGGCTCGCCGAAGACGAACGACCCATCGCCGACCACGAGCACCACGGGGCGATCGGGCCGCGCGAGCTTGATGCCGAGCGCTGCACCGAGCCCCCAGCCCAGCGACGACCCGCCACTCCCGTACATCGTCTCGGGCTCGTCGGTGTCTACGTGATTCCAAACGGCGACGTGGCTCGTGAGCGCTTCATCGACGAACACGCACTCCGGCGCCTCGCGCTGGAGCTGACCGATGCAGTAGCCAAGCCACTCGGTGGTCAGCGGCCGCGTGTTCTGCATTGCCTGAGCCGACGCCCTGCGCGCCGCGCGGCGCTCGTTGTGCCGGGCCGTCAGCTCGGCGCGTCGTGCCTCGATGCGTGCCCTGTCGCGATCGGTGAGCAGCTCCGCGGCATAACTCGTGACCAGGTCCAACGCGTGTGCACTGTCGGCGCGGATCGCCGATGTGAGCGGGAAGCTCCAGAGTGGAATGCGCTCTTTGATGGGATCGACGTCGATCTGGACGATCGTCGCATCCGCTCGTGGTGTGACCTGCGTCGGGATGTAGGGCACGTCGCTATCGACGACCAGAATCACGTCCGCGGTTTCGACGAACGGCCCTGGTTGGAAACCCTGATGCAGCGGGTGGCTTGTCGGGAAGTTGGTGCGCTCGCGGCGCTCCACGACGGGCAGTGCGAGCAGCTCCGCCAGCTTGACGAGTGCGTCGAACCCGCGTCGCGTGCGACCGCTCGTCGAGGCGAGCACGACAGGTTTCTCGCTGCGAACGAGATGCCGCGCGACCTCTCGCAACGCGTCGGGATCGCCAGCGCCCAATCGTGCGGGCGCGGTCAGCTCGGGCGCGGGGTGTTTGACGTCGCTGACTTCGGTCATCAGGACTTCACGCGCTAACGTGAGGTAAACGGGCCCGGGCGGGTCGCTGGCAGCGACCTGTAGTGCACGCGCGATGACTTCGCCCATCTGTTCCGGCCGGCGCAGCTCGTAATCCCACTTCACGAAGTTGCGGACGATGCCGTGCTGGTCGAACTGTTCCTGCAGCCAGTGGATGTAGGTGTCGCGAGTGCCGCGCAGCCCGGCCTCGGCCGTGTAAGGCGTGCGCCCCGCAGAGATCAGGACGGCGGCGCGTCCGCGCTGCGCGTTGTGCAGCATCCCGCCAAGGTTCTGCGTACCCACGTCCACGTGCACGAGCACGGCCTGCGGCCTGCCGGTTGCCTGGTAGTAGCCGTGCGCCGCGGCAAGCGCCACGAGCTCGAACAAACAGAGCACCGTGCGCGGAACGGGCTCGCCGAGTTGTTCGAGTTTCGAGAGCGCTTCCTGGATCGGGATCGTGTCGGTGCCCGGGTTCATGAACAGGCACTTGACGCCCTGCGTCATCAGCGCACGAACGTAGGCCTCTGCTGATTCAGCTGTCGGCGCGTCTGGCGCCGGAGCGGCCTTTTCGTGGGTCGGTTGTGATTTCGTCGCCATGATTCTTCAGGCGACAAACTTACACCTAGTTGTTGTCCTGCGGATCGTCTGCGTTTCGGCTGCGGGCAGGCGCAGCTCCGGGAATCGGCTTGCCCGGGACGCCGCCAAGCTCGCGGATGACTTTGGCCGTCTCCTCGTGGGCGACTCCTGACGTGCCGCCGAAGCCGAAGCCGCCAGCCAATCCGAGCGCGGTATCGAGCGCGGTGTATCCCCGCTTGTCCTGGATATCGAGCTTGAGGCCGTTCTCGCTGAGGAATCGCACGACGTCGGTAAAGCCCCACAGTGCGGCTCCATGCGCGGCGGTTCGCCCCTGCGCATCAACGCCGTTGATGTCGGTCCCGGCCGCCAGCAGCATGCGAATGGACTCGATCGCTTCCTTCTGGGTCTTGTTGCGCCCCGTCATGTCCTCTTCACGCGCGGACACGTTGGCGGCCATCATGATCGCGTTGACGTTGTTGCGAGTCGCGGCGCGCGGGTTGGCGCCCTTCTCCAGCAACATCTTGATCACGGGCACGTCGCCGGCTTTCGCCGCTCGCAGCAGCGGGGTCGTCCCCGGCCCGAGCACGCCGTCACCGCCGCGATCGAGCTTCGTGCGATAGGGAACCTGTGCGCGCAGCGGAACATCGACCCTGGCTCCGCGATCGAGCAGCTTCTTGATGATGTCCATGCTGCTGAGCGTGTCGTCGGTTTCACGCGGCGCTGGCCTGTTGGACGTGGGGATCGTGTGCGAGTCGACGGCAGCCCACAGCGCCGTTCGCCCCACCTTGTCCTGCATGTCGAGATTCGCACCCGCGTCGATGAGTGCACCGGCCACGTCGAAGTGTCCGTTGATGAGCGCGAGCACCAGCGGCGAGTACTGATCCGGATCGACGATGTTCGGGTCGGCGCCCGCCGAGACGAGAACCTTGACGCAATCGACGCAGCCTTCGCGCGCGGCGAAGAGCATCGGTGTGAGACCTCCAGGGGGCAGCCACTTGTCACGCGGTTCGGAAGTGCGCTGGCGCTCCCAGGCGATGATCGTGGACCGTGCGTTGACGTCGGCGCCGGCTTCGATCAGCGCGCGCATCATGTCGGGATGTCCTTGTGCGGCCGCCCACATCAGCGGGGTCTGACCCCGCCAGCTGTCGCCTGCGTCGAGCGACGCACCGCGAGCGAGGAGCACCTTCGCCGCTTCAACTTTCCCGGAGTGCGCGCACGTATGCAGTGCGGTCTCGCCGTAGGGGCCGGTCGCGTTCGCGCTCACGCCCGCTGCAATCAGCTTCTCGACGATGGCCGCGCTGCCGCTCTCGCAGGCGAGCGCAATCGCGGCGATGCCGTATCGATTGGTGGCTTTGACGTCAGCGCCGGCGCGAATCAGTCGCTCGACGAGGGCGACGTCGTTGTTGCGCACGGCCCAGTGCAGCGGCGTGGTGCCATCCGGCTCGGCGATGTTCGGATCGGCCTTCTTGCCGAGCAGCGCGATCGCCGTCGTGCTGTCGCCGACCTTCGCGGCCTGCACCAGCCGCTGATCCTTGACGACCGTCTCGGCCGCGTTCGCCGCGCCCAGCGTCAGCGCGACGATCAGAGATGCGAGAAGCGTTGTTCGCATGCTGTGAACCGAACTCCAGGCGGGTCTAAAGACCCGCCTCTACCAAACTGCCTACCGCCTACCGCCTACCGCCTACTGCCTACTGCCTACTGCCTACTGCCTACTGCCTACTGCCTACTACAAGTTACTCAACAGTCCCGAGCTGTCGCCGAGTGACTCCTGCTTCACGCCCACCTTGTCGAGCATCGTGACCAGCAGGTTCGTCATCGGCGTGTGATCGGCGTACTTCAGATGCCGTCCGCCCTGCAGGCGACCTGCCGCGCCGCCGATCACGAGATTCGGAAGCGGATAGTGATCGTGCGCGTTGCTGTTGCTCATGTTGCTGCCATAGAGCAACGCGATGTGATCGAGCAGCGAGCCATCGCCATCCGGCGTCTTCTTCAACTTGTCGAGGAAGTAGCCGAACTGCGTGATGTTGTAGGTCTGGATCTTGACGTTCTTCTCCATCTTTTCTGCGCGGTTCTGGTGGTGAGAGATGGCGTGATGACCGTCGGTGACGCCGACCTGCGGATATGTGCGGTTGCTGACCTCGCGCGAGATCATGAAGGTGATGACGCGCGTGACGTTGGCCTGGTAGGCGAGCGTCATCAGGTCGTACATCAACTTGATGTGCTCCTCGTAGTCGAACGGCACACCCGCGGGCCGCGCCGGCAACAGCAGATCCTCGTCGCCCTGGCTCGTCTCGGCGCGCTGGATGCGGCGCTCGATCTCGCGGACGTTCTCGAGATACTGCGTCATCATCTGACGATCCGACGGACCGAGCTGCACCTGCATGCTGGCCACGTCCTTCGTGATCGCGTCGAGGATGCTCTTGTCTTCCTTGATGCGCGCGAGCCGCTCGGTTGCGCTGCCGCCCTGGCCAAACATCCGCTCGAACACCTTGCGAGGATTGATCTCCATCGGCATCGGCGTCGTCGGCGTTCGCCACGACAGCGTGTTCATGTAGATGCAGCCGTAGTCACGATCGCACGAGCCGATCAGGCCCGAGTGATCCTCGGTCGCCAGCTCCATCGAGGGGAGAATCGTCTCCTGACCAATCTGCTGCGCAGCGATCTGATCGGCGGTGATGCCGGCGAACGCGTCAACGCCCTGCGTCGCCTTCGGTCGCACACCACTGAGCCATGTCGTCGGGCTGAGCGAGTGCACGGCAGTCGTATCCGCAGCGCGATGGCCGAGTCCGCTGATGACGTTGAGGCGATCTCGAAACGGCTCGAGCGGCTTGAGGATCGGCGTGAACTCGAAGCCGGCGCCCTCGGTCGACGGCGTCCACTGCGCCATGATCGCGCCGTGCGGAATGTAGACGAATCCGAGTCGCGGGAGAGGCTTCGCGGCAGTCTGTGCCAGCAGCGTTCGAGCGGGAATCATCGAGTCGAGCAGCGGCAAAGCCAGGCTCACTCCGACGCCCTTCAGGAACGTTCTCCGCGGCACGTGCTTCTTGGTGACGAACATTTCGTCTGTCTCCTCTTGGCGGGTCTAAAGAACACGACCCGCCCTACGCTGTCGTCGGCCGGGTCCTGCTCGTTGGACCCGGCGACGTCGTATCAATTCGTACTAACTGCCTGCGCCTGCGCCGCCTTCTTCATCTGGAAGGGAGCGCTCTTGACGATGCCCATGACCAGCGCCGACCACTTGTAGTTGGCGGCTGCGGTGTCGCGACCGATGCTGCGAACGAGCGGCATGTCGTTGTAGTCGAGCCCACGGCCAAGGCCGTACGTCATCAACTTCTCCGTCACCGTGCGCACGAACATCTCAGGGTGCTTGTTCAGCGCCTGTCGAAGGGCCACCGGACCGTCCACCTTGGTGCCGTCTGCAAGCTGACCAACCGGATCGACCTTCCCGCCCTGTTCCTTCACGCGCCACTCGCCGACGCCGTCGAAGTTCTCGAGTGCAAAACCCAGCGGATCCATCACGCGATGGCAGGTTGCGCAGGACGGCGTGCGGCGATGCGCTTCCATGCGTGCACGCAGCGACTGTGCTTCCTGGCCAGCTTCGTTGTCGCTGAGCGCAGGCACGTCTGGCGGCGGCGCCGGCGGCGGAGTGCCCATCACGTTCTCCAGGATCCACTTCCCGCGGAGCACCGGGGACGTGCGATTCGGATAAGACGTCACCGTGAGGACGCTGCCCTGTCCGAGGAGCCCGCGGCGCTCTTCCTGTGCCACCTTCACGCGACGGAAGTGGCTGCCGTAGACGTTGGGGATCCCGTAGTGGCGCGCGAGCCGCTCGTTCACGAACGTGTAGTCGGCGTTCAGCAGATCGAGAATGCTGCGGTCCTCGTGCACCACGCTCTGGAAGAAGAGCTCGGTCTCGGTTCGAAACGCGGCGCGAAGTTCGTTGTCGAAATTCGGGAAGTCGCCCGGGTTCGGGATGTGGCTCTTGAGATTTCGCAACATGAGCCACTGGCTCGCGAAGTTGTCCACGAGCGCACGCGACTTCGGATCAGCGAGCATTCGGCGCACTTGCTGATCGAGCACCGCGGGCCGGCTCAATCGTCCCTGCGCCGCCAGATCGAGCAGCTGATCGTCCGGGATCGAGCTCCAGAGGAAGAAGGACAGCCGCGTCGCCAGTTCGAGATCCGTTACGCGCGCCGTCGCCACCGTAGGGCGGGTCCTGTCGTTTGGGCCCGCCGCATCAGGAGATGTTTCCGTGCGGAAAATGAACTTGGGGTTCGCAAGGATCAGCCGCAGACCCTGCTCGATGCCGTTATCGAACGTGCCCTTGGTGCGCCCGACGGTATAGCGCTCGAGGATCGGATCAACATCCGCACTCGTCACCGGACGACGATACGCACGCTTGGCCAGCGTCGTGAGGATCGTGCGCGCGCACACAACTTCCTCCGTCGCCTTTGCCGGACGACACGTGAACACCCGTTGGCGGCTCGGCGTGTCGCCAGGCCCCTTCGAGTTGTACGGACCACGCACGCTGACGAAATCAATCAGCGGCAGCCCGTTCATGTCCTGCAGATCGTGATTGCGCTCGTGCGGTTGCAGCGGCTCGTCCGACTCCGCGTGATTGCGCTTGATGAACGTGACACCAACGCTGTGCGGCCCGGCCTTCACGAACGCCTTTGTCTTCAGCCGTTCATCGATCTTGTCAGCGGTGGCCGACATCGCGAGGTCTGATGCGCGATTGTCTTCTTCACCGCCAACCTGCGCGATGAACAGGCGCTCGCCATCGAGGCTGATCTCGACCTGATGGGCGAACTCGAGGCCGGTCAGGTAGCCGACGATGTTGCGGACAAGCTTGATGCTGAACTCGTACTCGGCATCCTGCGGGAAGTTGTGCGTGAAGAGCAGGCCACCGCGCGTGCCGAGCGGCAATCCCTCGACATGATCTTCCTGGCCGTCGTCGGGAGGGACCCGGTAGTCGGAGCGAACGATGTCGGTGTCGGTTCCGATCGCGAGGCTGCTGATCGATCGCGCGGCTGCGAGGTACTGCTCCAGCAGCGACGGTGAGATGCGCAGCACGCCTGCGATGTTGTCGAAGCCGTGGCTCTCATCGTCGGCGGGCAAGAGGCTCGTCGGGTCGATGTCGAGCGCGAGCAGATCGCGAATGGCGTTGCCGTACTCGGTGCGGTTCAGCCGATGAACGGGCTTGTGGCCGGGATCGGGGGAGCGCAGCGCGCGATCGTCGATCGTCTTCTCGATCGTCCCGGCAAAGGCATCCAGCGTTGCGGCGTCTGGCCGCGGCATGCCCTGCGGTGGCATCATGCCGCCGCGAAGTTTCATCGCGACCTTCTCCCACAACTCGGAGTGGGTGGCCGCATCCGCCGGGCTCGCACCATCGAGCGACAATCCGGCCGTCTTGGTGCGCGCGTTATGACAGGTGACGCAGTATTTCTGAATGAGTGCCTGATCGGTGACCGCGGCCGGGCTGGAGGGGGCTGACTGGGTGGCTTGCGCTGGCACGGCAGGGGTTGCCTGACCGGCGGATCCCGGATTGGCCCTGAGGCCGCTCGAGGCGGCCGCGAGGATCCAGACGGTTGAGCACCCCAGCAGGCAAACGCGGCCCATCAACACTCCCGCAGACACCACTAGCTACGCCAAAAAGGCGTGAACTATAACATACGGACCCGCCTCGACTCGGGGGCGGATCGGAGCATCTATTATGACGCGCAAGTGGCTGTGTGCGCTAGGGATCCTGTTCTGTTGGACGGTCGTAGAAGCGCAGCAGCGATGGCTCACTTCGAGTGAAAAATTGCTGTCCACGGACGGCAAGGTCGCGTCGTTCCCTCTGCCCAACCCTCGGAGCGGTCCGACGACCATCGCCCTTGCCCAGGACGGCACGCTCTGGTTCACCGAGAGCGCCGGGAATAGGATCGGCCGGATGAACCCCGACGGCACCGGGCTGAAGGAGTTTCCGCTTCCGAATGCCGACAGCTCGCCGCGCATCATTGCCCTCGGGGCTGACGGCAACATGTGGTTCTCGGAGCACACGGGCAACCGCATGGGACGCATCACGCCGGACGGCACCCTCACCGAGTTTGCGATCCCCACGCCGAACAGCATGCCGCGTGCGATTGCGCTCGGGGCCGACGGCAACATCTGGTTCGGCGAGTTTGCCGGCGGGAAGATCGGACGCATCACCCCGGCCGGTGTCATCACCGAGTTCGCGATCCCGACGCCAGACAGCGGGCCTCGTGCGCTCGCGGCGGGGCCCGACGGCAACATCTGGTTCTCCGAGTTCAACGCCTCGAAGATTGGCCGTATCACCCCGGCGGGAGTGATCACCGAGTTCACGCTGCCACGACCGAACTCAGGGCCTGGCGACATCACGGCCGGTGCCGATGGTCACATGTGGTTCGTTGAGCTTGCGGGAAAGATGGATGGCCGTGCCCCCGACGGCAATCGCGTCGGGCGGATCACGATGAAAGGCGAGATTACGGAGTTCCCGATCCCGAGTCAGACCGGTTCACCGATCAACATCGCCGTCGGCCCCGATCGCAATGTCTGGTTCACGAAAGGCGGCATCGTGGGTCGGGTCACGCCTGAAGGCGTCATCACCGAATTCCCGCTGTCGTCGCCAATGGCTGGCGCGACCGGATTGACTGCCGGAAGCGACCGTCAGCTGCCGACCCGGCTGAGTAATAGACTATGGGTCGCTCAATCGGGAGATAACTCGATTGGCTACTTGAGCTTTAGATGACGTCAACTCCCAACGCCCAACTCCCGACTCCCAAGGGAAGCCAAGAATGAATCGACTTTTGCGCGGCGTGATGTGGGTCGCGATTTCGCTGGCTGGTGCGGGCGCGTTCGGTTACATCGCCGTGGAGCGCGGCGAGACGATCAGCGCCGCCTGGCTCGTTGTCGCCGCGGTCTGCACGTATCTCGTTGCGTATCGCTTCTACTCGCGGTTCATCGCGGAAAAAGTCTTCGAGCTGGATCCGAAGCGGGCGACACCGGCCGAGCGACTGAACAACGGTCGCGACTTCGTGCCGACGAACAGATGGATTCTCTTCGGCCACCACTTCTCGGCGATCTCGGGTGCGGGTCCGCTGGTTGGTCCGACACTCGCAGCGCAATTCGGATTTCTTCCCGGCACCATCTGGCTCATCGCCGGTGTTGTACTCGGCGGCGCGGTTCAGGACTTCCTGATTCTGTGCGCGTCGATGCGGCGCGATGGCAAGTCGCTCGGTCAGATCGCGAAGGAGGAAGTGAATCCTGTCGCCGGCCTCGCCGCGATGGTTGCGATCTTCGCGATCATGATCATCCTTCTCGCGGTGCTCGCACTCGTCGTGGTCAACGCGCTGCGCGACAGCCCGTGGGGTTTGTTCACGCTCTCGATGACAATCCCGATCGCACTGCTCATGGGCTGGTGGATGAGGGTGGTCCGGCCGGGCAAGGTGTCTGAAGCGACGGCGATCGGTATCGTGCTGTTGTTCGTCGCCCTCGTCGGCGGTCAATGGGTATCGCAGAGCCCGACGTGGGGACCGGCATTCACGTGGTCGGGGACGAGTCTCTCGTGGGCCATCATGGTCTACGGCTTCATCGCCTCGGTCCTGCCGGTCTGGTTGCTGCTCGCTCCGCGCGACTACCTCTCGGCGTTCATGAAGATCGGCACCATCCTTCTGCTGGGTGTCGCAATCATCTTCGTGATGCCACCGCTCAAGATGCCGGCGGTGACGCAGTTCGTCGACGGGACCGGGCCAGTCTTTGCCGGCAAGCTCTTTCCATTTGCGTTCATCACGATCGCATGCGGCGCCGTGTCCGGGTTCCACGCGCTCATCTCGAGCGGCACATCTCCAAAGATGCTCAGGTGCGAGCCTGATGCGCGCCTTGTCGGCTACGGCAGCATGCTGGCCGAGTCGCTCGTGGGTGTGATGGCGATGATTGCCGCGGCGACGCTCGACCCGGGTGTCTACTTCGCAATGAACGTCGGCCCCGCCACACTCGGCGCGGATGCCACATCTGCCGCGCAGGCGATCGCGCAGTGGGGCTTCACGGTGAGCCCGGAGCAGCTCAATGCGCTCGCGGCGCAAATGGGCGAGGCCACGCTGCTTTCACGCACGGGCGGCGCGCCCAGCCTTGCAGTCGGAATGGCCGGCATCCTCGGCAACGTGTTCAGTGGACCGGGCCTCGCGCTCTGGTATCACTTCGCGATCATGTTCGAGGCGGTGTTCATCCTCACGACGATCGATGCCGGAACACGAGTGGGACGATTCATGTTGCAGGAGCTGCTCGGTCACATCTCTGAGCCGCTCGGGCGCACGTCCTGGTACCCGAGCATCCTGTTCTCGTCGTTCCTCGTCGTGATCGCATGGGGCTACTTCCTCTATCAGGGAGTCGTCGATCCGCTCGGCGGCATCAACTCGCTGTGGCCGCTCTTTGGCATTGCGAATCAGTTGCTCGCCGCCGTTGCGCTGTGCGTCGCGACGACCGTGCTCGCGAAGATGGGGAAGATGCGCTACACGTGGGTGCCGCTCGTGCCACTGGTCTGGCTGGCAGCGGCGACATTGACCGCCGGATGGCAGAAGGTGTTCTCGCCCGATCCGAAACTGGGGTTCCTCTCGCATGCACAGTCGCTCGCGGGTTCGACGAATCCCGGCGTAGCGCAGATGATCTTCAACGATCGCGTCGATGCGGCGCTCGCGCTGTTCTTCATGGTGATCGTGGTCGTGGTGATCCTGGCATCGGCGCGCGAGTGGTATCTGATCGCCGCTGGTCGCAAGACGCCTCAGGTGAACGAGGCGCCCTTCGTCAAATCAACCCTGGGAGAGGCGAGCGCGTAGGCGGTGATGAGCATGGACAAGAAGCACGCGCTCGGCGCTGCCGTACTTGCGGTGGCTCTTGCGATTCCCGTGACCGTCCTGGTGCAATCCAGTCCCGAGCCATCTCGCGGCAAGGGATGGTCCACGGTCATGGGTGACCTGGGGAATCGCTACTCCACTCTCGAGCAGATCAACCTGCAGAGTGTGTCGCGGCTCGGTGCCGCGTGGATGTCGGAGCGGTTGCAGGCCAACTCGCGATCGATGACCGTGGTGAAGAACGGCATGATGTATCTCACCGCACCGCCCAACGTTGTGAAGTTGAACGCGAGGACCGGTCAAGTCGTGTGGCGGTTCGCCGCTGGCGGCGGCGGTCGTGGCGGCGCCGCGTCGGCGCCACCGGCCATGGGCACACCCGATCGCGAGGGCGTGGCGCTTGGAGACGGCCTCGTCTTCATCGGGACATCCGATGCGCGAGTCGTCGCGCTGCGCGACGACACAGGCGAGCTGGTGTGGAACCACTACGTCGGCGAAGACGCGCGCGACAAAGGCCAGGGAATCGCCGGCGCCCCCGTGTATGCGGGCGGCATCGTGTCGGTCGGGCTGAGCGGAGACAACGGGTGGCGCGGACAAGTGGTGGGTCTCGACGGCAAGACAGGCCGCGAGGTCTGGCGATGGTTCGCCGTGCCAGCGCCGGGCGAGCCGGGCAGTGAGACATGGCCCAAGACCGCGCAGTGGAAATTCGGCGGCGGCGCGCTGTGGCTCGCCGGCGTCGCAGATGAAGAAGCCGGCCTGGTCTATTACGTCACCGGCAACGGTGTGCCGCAGCTCTCCGGTGAACATCGCGAGGGCAACAACCTGTTCATCTGCTCGATCGTCGCCCTCGACATGAAGACGGGGAAACTGAAGTGGCACTATCAGACGATCCGTCACGACATTTGGGAGGCCGACATGTCCATCTCCCCCGTGCTGTTCGACGCACAGGTGGGAGGCCAAACGGTGAAGGCGATCGGCGCGATTCGACCTGACGGTTACGTGTTCTCGTTTGATCGAGTCACCGGCAAACCACTGACGAAGCTCGAGGAGCGCAAAGTCCCACAGGATCGATTCCAGAAGACGGCAGCGACGCAGCCGTTTCCCGCTGGTGCCGAAGGCGTGCTCCCCGACTGCGAGTGGTGGAGGAAGACGCAACCGATCCCGAAAGGCTTCGAGGTCGGTTGCTTCTACGAGGCCGTCTCGCTCGACAAACCAAATGTGCTGATGCCGTATTACGGAATGCGCGTCGCACCGATGTCGTACAGCCAGCAGACCGGATACTTCTACGCTGTCGGTGAGCGCTCGCTTCGATGGTTACGCCGAGCCGAGGACGGGTACTTCTTCAGCACCGCGTTCAGCAATCGCGTGCCCGGGCTCGATCGGCTCGAGTCATTCGTGATGGCGGCGATCGACGGTCAGACGCACAAGATCGTCTGGCGTCGCGAGTTCCCATCCGGGGCCGGCAGGCCGAGCGGCGTGCTGACAACGGCTGGCGGACTGCTGTTCCACGCAGCGCCTGACGGACACTTCAACGCGCACGACGCGAAGACCGGAGAGATCGTGTGGAAGTTCCAGACAGGTGCGCCCGCCGGCGGGCCAGCGGCCGCGTTCGAGCTCGATGGCGAGCAGTACGTATCGCTGGTCACGAGCACGAACGTCTGGGCGTTCAAGATCGGCGGCACCCTGGAGCCGCGACCGGCGCCACCATCGCCGCGTGAGCCTGAGCTCTTTGCCGGGCAGGTCAGCGAGACGAGGCAGATTGAGACCGCGGCGCTGCAGCGCGACAACGCATTCACTGGCGCCCGCTTCATGACCGACGAGTACCAGTTCAGTCCATACCGCACGAAAGTTCCGGTGGGGACGACTGTTACGTGGCGCAACAACGGCACCATGGTTCACACGGCCGTCGCTCAAGACGGTTCTTGGACAACCGGGCCAATCGATCCTGCAGGCGTCGGCGCCGTGAAATTCGATCGACCCGGCACCTACGTTTACATCTGCAAAGAGCATCCCTGGGCGTACGCGCAGATCATCGTCGAATAGAAGGGCGTGCCTCATGAAGGGCGTAGCTATCGCTCTGGTCTTTGTGACGGCGGTTGCGGTCTCGGCGGCACAAAAGACCTCGATACCTCGTACCAACGACGGCCATCCTGACCTGCAAGGCACGTGGAGCTACGCGACGCTCACGACACTCGAGCGCCCGGCAGAGTTCAAGGACAAGCCATTTCTCACCGCTGCGGAAGCCACTGCGTTCGAGCAGAGGACGCTGAAGATCCAGGATCGCGATCGGCGCGATGTGGACAATTCAACTGGACGTGGTTCGGACGGGCGCACGGACGTGGACCGCGCGTACAACCAGGCGTGGTGGGAGTACGGATCGAAGATCGTCGGGACGCGGCGAACGTCGCTCGTCATCGACCCACCGGACGGCATGATTCCCGCCCTGACGCCAGACGGTGCACGTCGCGCCCTCGACAAGCGTGGCCTGTGGATGGCGAACGGTCAGTACGAAGGCGGCGCGTCCGGCGCGGGCTTTGACTCGTACGCCGATCGTCCGATGCAGGAGCGATGCCTGGGCTGGACGGTCGCTGGGCCACCGATGATACCCGGCGCGTACAACAACAACGTCGGCATCGTCCAGACCGCCGACCAGGTCGTCATCCTCAACGAAATGGTCCATGACTCCCGCGTCATCCCGCTGGATGCGCGGCCGCGTCTCGGCGAGGCGATTCGTTTGTGGATGGGCAGTTCGCAGGCGCACTGGGACGGCGACACGCTCGTCGTCTCGACGACGAACTTCCGGCCGATGGTGTTTCGCAGCGCGAGCGACAAATTCACGCTGACGGAGAAGTTCACGCTCGTGGACGCGAGCACGTTGTTGTACGAGTTCACGGTCAACGATCCGCTCACGTGGGTCAGGCCGTGGACGGTGCAGTTCCCCATGACGCGGATCGCCGAGCCGATCTACGAGTACGCATGCCACGAGGGGAACTACAGTCTGCGAAATATTCTCGCCGCCGCGCGAAAACAGGATCGGTAGCGCGGGCCGCGAATCAATCTGGTCTTGTCCTACGCTTTACTCACTACGCAGCGTTTGGCCAGGATCGATGCGCACGGCGCGGATGGCCGGCGGCAATGCGGCAAGTGCAGCAACCACGGCGAGCGTGAGGAGCGGCGTCGCGACGCTCGCGGCATCGGTCGCTTTGACGTCGAACAGAATGCTCTCGACGAGTCTGCCGAATCCGAGGCCAGCGGCCAGACCGGCAACCGAGCCCATGCCGACCGGGCTGAACACTTCCGTGGTCACACGCCTCACCACGTCCGCGGCACGGGCGCCAAGCGCCATGCGGATGCCGATCTCTCGCCGGTGCTGGATCACGGCGTAGTTGAGCACGCCGTAGAGCCCGACTCCCGCAAGCAGCAGCGCCACGCCGGCAAAGAAGAGCGACAGCGTGGCGAGCAAGCGCTCGCGCAGCATCTGCCGCTGAACGAGCGCGCTGTGGGTGCCGACGTTGGTCACGCGGAAGTCCTGACGCAGGCGGGGCACCTCCTGACGAAGCGTCGCTCCCAATGCCGACGGATCACCAGCGGTACGAACGACCAGCGCGGCCTGGCTTCTGGCGGCGTTCGGCACATACACGGTCGGGCGCATCGGCTCACGCAGGTCGTAATACACCGAATCCTTCACCAGCCCGACGATCTCCATCGAGGCGTCCACTTCGATGTCCGTCGGCGAACGCTTGGACTGCCGCACGAGCACCTGCTGGCCAACCGGGTTGCGGCCACCGAAGTAGGTCCGCGCGAAGGCTTCGTTGACGATCCCGACGCCGGCCACGGGTTGTCCGCCCTTGCGCTCCGGCGCCAGGTCACCGAGCCTGAAGTCGCGGCCGTCCACCAGGCCAATTTGCATCGTGTCGAAGTACTTCGGTGATACGCCAAGGAAGTACGGCGAGTTGTCCATGTTCGTGCGTGAGGACGTCACAACCTGTGCCCGCCACCGGTTCTCGCTGAGCGGAACCCACATTGCGAAGGACGCCGCTTCGACGCCGGGTGTCTCGCGGATCCGATTACCGACGTCGGCCCACACCTGCGGCGGCACGTCCTCGGTGCCATTGATCTCGAGCAGCAGCAGATGGTCCGAGTCGAAACCGAGCGGCCGATTCGACAGGTTCCTCAGCGTCGCCGCGAAGAGGCCGGAGGTGAAGACCACGAACAGACAGAACGCGATCTGCAGACCAATCAGCAAGGGCACCAGCCGTCCGTGCCCGAGGCTGTCGTCGCGACGCTTCAGCGCGCCAAGCGGCTGCACCGACGAGGCGCGAAGCGCGGGCGCCACGCCGAACAGCATGGTGACCGCGATCGTGAGGATCGCGCCAAATCCAAGCACGCGCCAATTCGTGTCGAGCACCAGTCGCACCGGCTCCTCGAACGCCAGCAGCGAGACGACGAACGGCGCCGCCCACCAGGCGAACATGGCCCCAACGATCGACGCACCAATCGCGAGGAGCAGACTCTCCACGAGGACGAGTTGAATCAGGCGCCACCGCCCGGCGCCAAGCGAGAGGCGCAGCGCCATCTCACGCGCGCGCGCCGTGGCCTGAGCGATGAGCAGATTGGCGACGTTGACACACGCGATGAGCAGCACGAGGACGACGATCGCCGCGAGGATCAACATCGGCCGGCGGAAGGTGCGCTGCAGGCCGGAGACGCCGGTCCCTGCGGGTGCGAGCAGGATCTGCTCGTTCAGGAAAGCCGTGATGATCGGACCAGCGGTGTCGGCTGGAAACACTTTCACTGTCTCCCGGCGGTCAAGAGCGACTTGGGCCTGCAATAGCTGTCGCACCTGTTCGGGAGAGACACCGTCGTTCGGGCGCACCCAGATGCGGAACCACGACCAACCTGGCCTATTGAGCGCCTGATCGTTCAGCGTGGCCGGTACGAAGACGTCCGCGATGCGTCCGGGCTCTGTGCCGGTGAAGCCCCGCGGAGCGACACCAACGACTTCCATGGTGCTCGGTCCCCAGCGGAACGTCCGTCCTACCACCGCGGGATCCCGTGCGAACCGACGCGTCCAGTAGTCGTAGCTGATCACGGCGACGTCGCGACCCTGCGGCTCGACATCGTCCGATCGCACGAGCAGGCGGCCTGCCGCCGGCTGGAGTCCCAAGGTCGCAAAGACATTGCCCGACACGTACTGCTTTGAGGTGCGCTCGACCTCTGTGTCGATCACGATGTCCTGACGTGACACCATCCCGACGACCATGACCTCGGCCCGCGCACCGACGGCGTCGCGATAGCGGCGGAACGTCGGGTAGTCGAAGTCGTCGCGATAATCGGGCTCGCCGCGGGAGGTCATCGTGTTCCAGCCGAGGGCGAACAGACGTTCGGGTTGGGCGACAGGCAGCGATCGCCAGAACACGGCATCGAGCAAGCGGAACGCCGCGGTCGTCGCGCCAACCGCCAGGCCCAGCGACAGCAGCGCCGCCGCGGTCGCGGTGCGATGCTTGGCCAGCTGACGCAGGGCGAACACGCCATCCGCGAACACCGATTGCAGCCACGGCCAGCCACGCTGATCGCGGAGCGCGTCCATCGTCTGGGCGGCGCCGCCCGTGCGAAGTCGTGCAGCCCTCTGCGGCTCACCGCGCCGCCGCGCGTCTTCCGCCGCCATCTCCATGTGGGTCCGCAGTTCCTCCTGCAGATCCAGATCACCGCGTCCGGGACGCAGGGTGCCGGCCAGGCGATGAATCCATTCGCGTAATCGAGCGACCATGGCCACTCCGTTCACGATTCGCCGCGCAGCAGCGCCTGCATGATCGTCGTCATCCGATCCCAGGCTCCTTTTTCCTTCGTCAGCTCGCGCCGCCCGGCGGCCGTCAGCGCGTAGAACCGCGCCTTGCGATTGGTGTCGGTAGTGCCCCAGCGGCCGCGCAGCAGACCGCGCTGTTCGAGCCGCATCAACGCCGGATAGAGCGTGCCCATGTTCAGCTGCAGTGCCCCGCTGGACACCTGCTCGAGCCGTGCCGCGATCGCATAGCCGTGCTGCGGTCCCATGGTGTCGAGCGTCTGCAGCACCATGAGGTCGAGCGTGCCCTGCAGCACGTCGGCCTTCGAGGGCTCTCTATTAGACATGCCAATGAAATACCACTGGTCACATTAGACTGTCAAATGGAGCAACCGCTCGGACGTGTCGACGCGCGCTACTGCCGGCGGTACCAGACGATGTCATCGCTGTCGTCTAGACTGTCGGAATAGATCACCTTGTTGTCTCCGATAGCGCGCAGGGGAGTCGTCGGCAACTCGACGAGCACGTTGTTCGAGAGCAGGAAGCCTCCTGGCCGCAGCATCGACGCGATATTGGCGAGCGCCAGCGACTGCTCGAAGACGGTGTAGTAGACGAGCATGTTGGTCGCGACGATCAGATCGAATCGGTCCTCGTCGGCCAGCGGAGCCAGCCGCTCCAGCACGATGTTCAAGTCGCGCGCATCGATGGATGACACGACGTCGGGGCGGATGCGTACGGTGCGCACGTCGACACCTGCTGGAGGAGACGGCGAGCGCGTCGCGTTTTCACCGATGCGGCTGCCGAAGTTCTTCCAGAACCCAATCAGCTCCGGGCGCCATCGGCTCTCCCGATCGCGCGGCAAGACGACGACATAGGATTCGCCGCGACTCGCGCGTTCACGCGCTGCCTCAAGATGACGATTGACTCTTGGACTCACGTCGAGCGTCGTCAAGCGAAGATCATTTGTTCTCGCTACTCCGAGCCTGCGCAGCGAATCGATCACGGAAAACGGCTGCGTGGTCTGCGGCGGATAGAAGTCGTAGCCTTCGGCCTTGTCGGTCACGTCGAGGCCAGGCCCGATGACGCCGACTCGGCGTATCGACGCAGCCTTGATCAGCCCCATCGACACAAGCCTCTCGATCGCTCGATCGATCGCGAAGTCCGGACGGATCGATGTGTCGGATGACAGACCGCGAGTACGATAGAGACTCGATCGCACGGCGAACTCGGGACCATTCGGGTTTGATCTCACCGCCTGAATCTCGCGAGCGTAGCCATCAGCCTCCCCGGCGACGCGCGCGAGAAGATCACTGAAATAGATCCGCGTTTGTTCTCGACCAGTCGCAGTCGTCGGATCGATCCCGCGGCGCGCCACAACCTCACGAACGAATTGGAGTCGCTCGTTCACAACCGGTGAGGCAATCGCGGAAATCAGATCGGCTGTCCGCGCTCGCACGGCCTCGGCGCCACGTGGTCGTGTCGTGAATGTCGTGCCGAACAGCAGAAAGTTGACGATCGAGTCTTCGTCGCCGCGCTCCAGCCGCGCGCGAATCTCGCGGTTGCGGCGGGACACCCAATCGCTCCACGCCGGTTCGAGCTCGGACGCCGACTTGCCAGTCAGTTCGGGCGGCAGGCTGGCGGCGAGCCGCTCGAGGATCGGTTTCGAGTCCTGGTACGAGATCGGAGTCGAGACTGACGTCCGCGCATTACCTAAACAGGTAAGGCCGACCACAGCAGTGAGAACGGGCCAGGCATTCGACCGCGCCACCGGCGAATTGTAGCGTTGAGCCATTCGGCTGCGTGTTACCATCCGCCCGGTTTCATACAGTTTTCGATCATTCGAGTTTGAAGAATCCGGGGGACGGGGCCATGCGTCATCACTCTCTTACCTCGTTCGGTGCTCTCGCGTTCGCGTGCATCGCCGCCTTACTTTTGCAAGCCTCCGTCGTTGGACAGTCACCATGGAAAGCCGCACGCACCGCGTGGGGTGATCCCGATCTCGCGGGCATCTATTCGAACAGCGACGAGAGTGGCATTCCATTCGAACGCCCTGCCCAGTTCGAGGGCCGTCGTCTCGAGGACATCACCGCAAAGGAGCTGGAAGATCTCCGTGTGGCACGGCGCGGCGCCACGGCATCCAACTCTGTGGCCGAGGATCGTCCCGTCGATCGAGAGGTCTTCTGGGAGAACCTGAATGCGGTGAACAGTCGCGCATGGCTCGTAATGGATCCCACCGACGGAAAGATCCCGGCGCTGACGCCCGAAGCGCGCAGCCGCGCTGCTGCGCGAGCCGAGGCACGGAAGAAAAGCGGTCGCGGACCAGCCGATGCTCCGCAAGATCGCAGCCTGTACGACCGATGCATCTCGCGTGGATTGCCCGGCTCGATGATGCCGGCAATCTATGGAAGCTCATACGAGATCGTGCAGGCGCCGAACTTCGTGGCCATCGTGTACGAGATGGTTCACGAGACACGTGTCATTTCACTCGATGGCCAACCGCACGTGGGAAAGGGCGTCACAAGTTACATGGGCGACGCGCGCGGCCGTTGGGAAGGTGAGACGCTGGTCGTCGAAACCACCAACTTCAAGGATCAGATCGCGTACCGCAATGCGAATGGTGAAAGCCTGCGGCTGATCGAGCGTTTCACGGCAACCGGTCCGAACAACGTTGAGTGGTCGGTCACCGTGGACGATGCGGCGACGTGGACGAAGCCGTGGACCTTCGCCATGAGCCTGACGAAGAAGGATGCGACGCAGCGTCCTTTCGAGTACGCGTGTCACGAAGGCAACTACGGCCTGAGAAACATCCTCAGTGCGGCGCGCGCGGAAGAGAAGGCTGCACAAGCGCCACAGTCTGGCAGCGGTAAGTGAACCGTCGCCGTGAAGAATAGACTGCTCATCGCTGGCGCTCTCTGGCTGTGCGCCGTCGCCGGAGTGTTCCCGCAGACGGCGGGCTCGGGATCCACCAACACCCCGGCGGGCCTGGTGTCGGCGCATCGCGACGTCATCACCACCTACTGCGCGTCGTGCCATAACCAGCGCCTGAAGACCGCCGGTTTGGCGCTCGATCGCCTCGACCTCGACGACATTGCCGGCTCGGCCGAGACCTGGGAAAAGGTCGTGCGCAAGGTACGCGGTGGGCTGATGCCACCGGCCGGTGCGCGTCAGCCCGATGCGCGCACCAGAGACGCGTTCGCGACGTCGATCGAAACGGAGCTCGATCGCGCGTGGGCCGCTCATCCCAATCCGGGACGCCCGCTCCTTCGACGGCTGAATCGCGCCGAGTATGCGAACGCCGTGCGCGATCTCCTCGCACTGGACGTGGACGTCGCGGCCCTGCTGCCGCCCGATGATTCCGCTTACGGCTTCGACAACATCTCCGATGCGCTGAACATCTCACCGGTGCTGCAGGAACGCTATCTGGCTGCGGCAGAAAGAATCGGAGAGCTGGCGATCGGCGACCCGGAAGCCGGCACGCTGAGCGAGACGTATCACGTGCGCGGCGACGTGTCGCAGAATCAGCACCTCGACGGGATGCCGCTCGGCACGCTCGGAGGAACACGCATCACGCACTTCTTCCCGCGTGACGGCGAGTACGTCATTCGGACCGCGCTATTCCGCACCAACTTCGACAACCCGCGCGGCATCGAGTACCCGCACGAATTCGAGCTCACGGTGGATGGCGAGCGCGTGCATCACGCGGCGATCGGCGGCGCCGCTGATTTGAGCGCTGCCTTCGCGCTGCCGAAAGAAACGGCGGACGCAATCGATGAGCGCCTTGCCGTTCGCATCCGAGTCAGGGCCGGCCCGCACGATGTCGTCGCTGCGTTCATCGGCAGCGCCCCGACGATGGATGCTACGAAGCTTCGTCCGTTTCTCAAGAGCGCGTTCGACACGCTCGATTGGACGGGCCGCCCGCATGTCAGGTCGGTGACGGTCACCGGTCCATTCAACGCGACCGGGCCTGGAGATACGCCATCGCGGCGGCGGATCTTCACCTGCAGACCCACTCTGCCGGCGAATGAAGACACCTGCGCAAAACAAGTTGTGTCCACGCTCGCGCGTCGTGCATTCCGTGCGCCCGTCAACGACACAGACATGCAGCCGTTGCTCGCGTTCTACAAGAGCGGGCGTCAGGAAGGCTCATTCGACCTCGGCATCGAGCGCGCCCTGCAACTGATTCTGGCGAGCCCGAAGTTCGTCTTCCGCGTGGAGAGATCGCCGGATGCGGCGGGTCCAAACGACAGGACCCCGGCGGGTCCGGAGAACAGGACCCGCCCTGCCGTGGCGAGAGTCACGGACGTCGAGCTGGCTTCGCGGCTCTCGTTTTTCTTGTGGAGCAGCATCCCGGACGACGAGCTGATGAAAGAGGCGAGCGCCGGGCGGCTGAAAGATCCGTCAGTCCTGCAGCGGCAGACGCGGCGCATGTTGGCCGATCCCAAGGCGGAGGCGCTCGTCAGCAACTTCGCCGGCCAGTGGCTGCACTTGAGAAACCTTCGCAACGCGCAGCCGCACGCCGATGATTTTCCGGACTTCGACGACAACCTTCGGCACGCGTTCCAGCGCGAAACGGAGATGCTCTTCGAGAGCGTCATGCGCGAAGACCGCAGCGTGGTCGATCTTCTGCGGGCCGACTACACGTTCGTCAACGAGCGGCTGGCCAGGCACTATGGAATCCCGAACGTCTACGGCAGCCAGTTCCGGCGCGTCCCGGTGACCGACGACGCACGCAAGGGACTGCTAGGGCACGGCAGCATCCTGACCTTGACGTCGCACGCCACGCGGACGTCCCCGGTCCTTCGCGGCAAGTTCGTTCTGGAGAACATTCTCGGCACTCCACCGCCGCCGCCGCCGCCCGATGTCCCGACGCTCAAAGAAAACGAAAAGGGGCAGAAGCCAAAGACGGTGCGGGAACAGATGGCGGAGCATCGCGCCAATCCGACCTGCGCCAGTTGCCACAAGATCATGGACCCGATCGGTTTCGCGCTCGATAACTTCGACGCCGTCGGGGCCTGGCGCAGCGAGGACGCTGGTGCGCCGATCGACGCATCGGGTGAGCTTAGCGATGGCACGCGGATCGACGGCGTCGTCGCGCTGCGCAAGGCGATACTCGCGCGTCCTGATCAATTTGCCGGGACGATGACCGAGAAACTGCTGGTCTATGCCCTCGGCCGCGGCCTCGATCATCAGGACATGCCGGTCGTTCGCACTATTGTTCGCACGGCCGCTGTGCAGGACTACCGGTTCTCATCTCTGATCCTCGGCGTTGTCGACAGCGTGCCGTTTCAGATGCGCATGAAGATGGAGGCGCAGTAACCGCGATGTTCATCACCAAGAAATCATTGCCCCGGCGCACGTTCCTGCGAGGCGTGGGCGCGTCCGTCGCTCTGCCGCTGCTCGACGCGATGATCCCGGCGCTTACTGCTCAATCGAAAACAGCTGCGAGGCCGCTGACGCGGTTCGGAGCCGTGTTCGTGCCGAACGGCGCAATCATGGAGCAATGGATCCCGTCGACGCCGGGAACCGGTTTCGAGTTCAGCCCGATCTTGAAGCCGCTCGAAGCATTCGGGGATCAGCTGGTGGTCGTGAGCAATCTCACCAGAGCCAATCCCGGAGTGGTCGAAGGCGATCACGCGATCAGCGCCGCGGGATTTCTCACCGGGGTCTACCCGAAGAGAACGGAAGCGGAAGACGTCAGCGCGGGCGTGTCGATCGATCAGCTCGTCGCACGGCAGATCGGTCAGGAGACGCCGTTCCCGTCACTCGAGTTGGCGACCGCGGACTTCACGGGTTACATCGGCGCGTGCACCAGCGGGTTCAGTTGCGGGTACATCAACACGATCTCGTGGAGCTCACCGGCGACGCCGCAGCCGATGGAGTTCAACCCGCGTACGGTTTTCGAGCGCATGTTCGGCCGTCCCGGTACGCCGGAGCAGCGCGACGCCCGCCGGCAGCGCAACCTGAGTGTCCTCGACGTGATCTCCAAGCAGGCCGGCGAGATGCAGCGCCAGCTCGGAGCGCGCGATCGTACGCGCCTCGACGAGTATCTCCAGAACGTTCGCGAGATCGAACGCCGAATCCAGCGTGCCGCGGCGTACAACAGCACCAACCTGGCCGCCGTGGAATTGCCAGTCGGGATTCCTGAATCGTTCGAGGAACACGTCATGCTCATGTACGAGCTCCTTGCCGTCGCCTACCAGGCAGACCTGACCCGCGTCGCCACGTTCATGACCGACCGCGAGCTGAGCGCCCGCACGTACCCGCAGCTCGGCGTCAACGAGCAGCACCATACCGTCTCGCATCATGGCAACGACCCGAAGAACATCGCGCAGGTTGTCAAGATCAACACGTACCACAGCACGCTGTTCGGCCGGTTCCTCGAGAAGCTGAAGGCAACGCCCGATGGTGACGGCTCGCTCCTCGATCACTCGCTTCTCTTCTACGGCGGCGGGATGGGCAATCCGAATCAGCACGCGAGCGATCCGTTGCCCCTGGTGGCAGTTGGTGGGGGCGTCGGAAAAGGGCACCGGCACGTTCAACTGGCGCCGCGCACGCCGGTTGGCAACTTGTGGCTGACTGTCGCGCACAAGTACGACAACCCGATCGATCGGATCGGGGAGAGCAGCGGCACGATCGATTTGTTCTGAGGGAGATGAGGATGCACGCGGTGCGACGGAACCTCGTTTTCCTCGTTGCGATCTGCATCGTAGGCCGGGTCCTGCTCTATGGACCCGGCACCGTGACGGCCGCCGGCGGTAGCACTCCGCTCATCGACGCCGTCAAGTCGGGCGATCGCGAAGCGATTCGCGCGCTGCTGAAGAACCGGGCCGACGTGAATGCGCCCGAGGCGGATGGGACCACGGCACTCCACTGGGCCGTGCAGGCGAACGATGTCGCGAGCGTTCAAGCGCTGCTACGGGCGGGCGCCAAGGCCAACGTCGCCAATCGCAACGGCATCACTCCTCTTTCGCTTGCCGCACTGAACGGCACGCGCGACGTTGTGGAAGCGCTGATCGAGGCGGGCGCCGACGTGAATGCCCGATTGCCGCAAGGGCAAACAGCGTTGATGATGGCTGCCCGCGCGGGGCATGTTGACGCGCTCAACGTGCTGCTGTCGCGGGGCGCGGATGTGAACGCACGCGAACAGGTCCTTGGCGAGAGCGCGCTCACCTGGGCCGCAGCCGAAGACCATGCCGACGCGATCAAGGTGCTCGTCGCGCGTGGCGCCGACGTGAACGGGCGCTCGAATCCACTGAAGTTTCCGCAAGAAGAATACGGCGACGGGAAATCGGGCCGACTGACCGTCTTGCCGAAAGGGAACTGGGTGCCGTTGATGTACGCGGCCCGGCAGAATGCCAGCACCGCGCTCAAGGCACTGGCGGAGTCTGGCGCCAATCTCAACGCCACCGATCCGGACAACATGACCGCTTTGAACCTGGCGATCATCAACGCTCACTACGATGCGGCCGCAGTGCTTCTCGATCTGGGTGCAGATCCGAACATCGGCGATGTCACCGGCATGACGCCGCTGTACGCCGCGGTCGATCTGAACACCTTCGCCGACACGCCGGGTCGCCCCACGCCAAAGCGTTCGGGCAAGCTGGACGCCGTCGACATCGTGAAAGCGCTGCTCGACCACGGCGCGAACGCGAACGCAACCCTGACAGCGCCAATTCTCGTCAGAGTGCATGACCGCGGCGACGGGACGCTCGGAGCCGGCGCGACGCCGCTCATGCGCGCCGCCAAGAAGGCCGACGTCGAGACGATTCGTGTGTTGCTGGCACACGGCGCCGATCCGAAGTTGAGGACAAAGGCGGGAACCGAGGCGCTGATGTTCGCTTCCGGTATCGGCGGAGCAGGTCGCTTCACGGCCTATGAGGACAAGCAGGCGACCGAGACTGATTTCATCGACGCTGCGGCACTCTGTCTCGAGCGTGGCGCCGACATCAATGCCATCAGCGAGAACGGTCAGACGGCACTGCACCTGGCGGTCACGGTCCGATCGGAGTCCTTCATCAAATTCCTGGTCGAGCGCGGTGCCAGAGTCGACATCAAGGACAAGCAGGGCCGAACACCTCTCGACGTGGCATCGGGCGTCGGCGCGCGCGGACGCGGCGCGGCCGCCCCGGTTCGCGAGAGCGTTGTCGCCATGCTGCGCGCCGCGATGAATCGCACGGCACCCAATTGAACGCTTCTCTCTGACGGAAACGTTTCTCTCTGATGTAAATGTCTCAGGAGGTCACAGTGCGCAACTCGCCGAACTCGTACCTCGTACTGGCAGTGGTCCTCATACTCATACCCGTATCCGTATTCGCCCAGAGCAACAGCAATATCGGCGGCATCGTCAGAGATACGTCCGGCGCAGTACTCCCCGGCGTGACGGTCGAGGCCGCGAGCCCCGCCTTGATCGAAAAAGTTCGAACCGTTGTCACCGACTCCGCGGGCCGCTACCAGGTAATCAACCTGGTTCCAGGTACGTACTCAGTCACGTTCACGCTCCCCGGTTTCTCGACGGTCAAGCGTGACGGCATCCTTTTGACAGCGGCATTCACCGCGAACGTCAACGTCGAGTTGAAAGTCGGCAATCTCGAGGAAACGATCACGGTCACGGGCGAAGCCTCCACCGTGGACGTCCAGAGCGTCGTCACGCAGAAGGTCGTCACGCGCGACGTCCTTGATGCCGTTCCGACCGGGAGCCGATCGGTCGTCAACCTCGGCGTGCTGATTCCGGGTGTCGTCGTCAACAACCAGGATGTTGGTGGAAGCGCCTTCACGTCATCGCAGATTGCCATTCATGGCGGACGTGCCGGTGAGCAGCAGCTCCTCTACGACGGCATGATGTACAACAACGGGCAAGGGCGCGGCGGCCAGTACACCGCGATCGCCACCAACGACGGAACCGTTCAGGAGATCAGCCTCGAAACCAGCGGGCTGGGCGCCGAGAGCGAGATGAGCGGTATCCGCACGAACATCGTGCCGAAAGAAGGTGGCAACACCTGGAAGGGCACAGTCACTGGCGCGTTCACCAACGATGCGCTCCAGAGCGATAACCTCACCGACGAGTTCATTTCCCAGGGACTTCTGACGGTCAACACGGTCCGCAAGATCTACGACATCAACCCTGGAGTCGGCGGCCCGCTCATGAAGGACAAGCTCTGGTTCTATCTGTCGCTCCGGGCGTGGTCGGCGCAGCAGTACGTCGCGGGGATGTTCTACAACCAAAGCCCTGTGCCGTGGAGATACGAGGCCGATACCACGCAGCCGGCGTCGAACATCGAGACCAACGGCAACGAGAGCCTGCGCCTGACGTGGCAGGCGGCTGCGAAACACAAGATCACCGGGCAGTATCAATACGGCCAGCAGGACAGGCCGTACTACGGCTACTCGCTCGGCCAGACGCTGGCTTCGCCAGAGGCCGCGTATGCCTCGAAGTCGATCCCGTCCTATCTCGGACAGGTTGGCTGGAACTCCCCGATCACCAACAAAATCCTCCTCGAGGCGGGTGCGGCGGTGGCCAACAAGAACTTCTTCACGTTCCTCCAGCCGGTGGCTGGCAACAACCCGTCGTATCAGGAGTCATCAACCGGCAACTTCTGGGGAAACAGTCGATCCACCTACGGGCAGAACGCCACCTGGCAGGTGAATACGAGGGCCTCCGCTTCATACGTCACCGGGTCGCACAACGCGAAGGTCGGATTCACCGTCCAGCACCAGGAGTCGTACACGACGCAGGAGATCAGCAACAACGGCACGCTCCTGACGCTGTTGAATGGCCAGCCGCGCATGGTCACCGTGTGGGCCACGCCGCTTCTCCTGCGTGAGATCAACAAAGCGAATGTCGGCGCCTTCGCGCAGGATCAGTGGACCGTTCGAAAGCTGACGTTGAATCTCGGACTTCGGTACGACTACTTCAACGCGTATGTGCCCGAACAGACGTTAGGACCGGGCCCGCACGTGCCGACACGCAACGTCACGTTTGCGCCCGTCTACAACGTTCCCAACTGGAAGAACACGTCGCCACGTCTGGGAGCCGCGTACGACCTGTTCGGAAACGGCAAGACGGCTGTCAAGTTCACGGCCGGCCGCTACCTGGAGGCGCCGCTTCTCATCAGCTTCACGCGGGTCGCCAATCCCGCGGGCGCCATCACGACCAACGCCACTCGAACGTGGGCCGATCTCAACGGTGATTACCTGCCGCAAGACAACGAGCTCGGGGCTTTGAGCAGTTCCACCTTCGGCCAGAGCGTGATCACCACCCGCTACGACGATGAGGTTCCCACGACCAGGGGATACAACTGGGAGATATCAACCAGTGTCCAGCACGAGTTGGCCACGCGTGTATCGATGAACGTCGGGTACTTCAGGCGGTGGTACGGCAATAAGACGATGCAAGACAACGTGCTTATTGGACCGGAAGATCACGATCCTTACTGCGTTACGGCTCCGGTCGACAGCCGGCTTCCCAATGGAGGCGGGTATCAGGTCTGCGGTCTGTATAACATCTCGCGCGCGAAGTTTGGTCAGGTATCGAACCTCGTGAGGCTCTCGGAGCACTACGGCGACGACAAAGAGGTCTACGACGGCGTCGATCTGTATCTGAATGCACGGCTGGGGCGAGGGATCGTGGTCCAGGGCGGCACGAACACCGGGCGGACGCTGATCGACCAATGCTTCGTCGTGGACTCTCCCCAGGCGCTGTTGAACTGCAGGACGGCGCCGCCGTTCCAGACGCAGGTCAAGGTGCTTGGCGTCTATCCGCTGCCGTGGTACGGAATTCAAACATCGGCCACGTACCAGAGCATCCCGGGGCCTCAGATCACGGCAAGTCGCACCTACACCAACGCCGAGGTTCGTGGCTCACTCGGTCGCGATCTGGCCGCGGGCGTGAACGGCACCGTCGTCGTCCCGCTGATCGCGCCGGGCACGGAATTCGGTGATCGCATGAATCAACTCGACTTCAGGGTCTCTAAGATCTTCAGGCTGCCTGGCAACCGCCGCATTCAGGCGAACCTCGATCTGTTCAATGCCATCAATGCGAGCTCGGTGCTGGCACAGAACAACAACTACGGATCGTCGTGGCTTCGGCCAACGAACGTCATCCAGGGGCGATTGGTGAAGTTCGGAGCGCAGTTCGATTTCTAAGTGTGCGCGATAGCTACGTCGAGCTGAGGTCTTCGCAGATCCGCCACAGGCGTTCCTGGGCGTCGGCGTTTCTGAACTCGCAGGGGAGCTCGCGGCGATCGCTGTAGAAGCGGCTCGTGACTCCCTCGACTGCAGGATCGCTTGCCAGCCACACGGCTGTGTCTGCGCCTTCAGCCATGCTCCGACCGGATCTCTCGCGATAGGCCTGACGGATCGCCGGCGGCAGATCGCGAGACAGCTCCGTGCCGGGAACGAAGCCCGGCGCCATCGCATTTACAGTCGAGCCATGCGGCAATCGCGTGGCAAGTGCCGAGGACCACAACCGATTGCAGGCCTTCGATTGGCGATAGGCGGTAAGTGCGTCGTACCGCCGTCGCGTGAACTGCAGATCATCGAAATCGAGGTCGCCCGCGAACGAGGATGCGACAACGACGATGCG